>JAABUH010000266.1_pt1 | contig 80443 bp, 106 predicted proteins | sample 5559121 | NCBI WGS metagenome assembly JAABUH01 (sample SAMN10711871, study PRJNA513364) | rock metagenome | isolation source: Antarctica rocks | place: Antarctica: Victoria Land, Battleship Promontory nord | collected 2015-12-28
TCTCTCTTATACCTTCTTCTCCTGGCCTATCTTCGACCTTGTCTTGTTTTGAGATCAATGGTGTTTCGTCTTTAGGCGAGGGGAAGGGTGTTGAGTACAATGGATTGATCGGAGACAAAGGGGCGAAAGGTAACCTTGTTTTGGCAAACAACGAACAGGGGCGAGCCTCGTTTTAGAATACAAGGCCGAAGTGAAGCATTTGGTTGCTTATAGTCGGCGATATATCGGCGTCTGGTTTCGAGATCAACGGCGTTTCGTTATAGGCGAGGGGAAGCGTGCCTCGTGTCGGAGTACAAAGGTCGGGGTGAAGCACTGGTTCCTTGTTGTCGGCGATATTCGGCGATGCTATCCGAGCTTCGATTTACGATCGTGACAATGCGAACCCTTTCTGTTCGAACGGATAGGCGTTGAGTTCTAATCGTTTTTATGTGATCTGATTGGGCAAGACCGATGTCGAAGAGGTCAGCACCCTTTGGTCATGAGAGCCATCTTGGTGCGGGCACGGATGATATGAAGCTGGTCAATAGGCTTGTACCCGCCGGTGGAATCCTGTCCCGTTTGATTAGCAGGTGATGGATCAGCTATTCGACGCGTTTACACATCCAACACACTTAAATCCTCAGCCTGATGGCACTGACAAAGAAAGACGAGAAGCATCTACGTCTTGAGTCGAGTTGAGACGAGGAAAGGGGAGAGAGCATGTGAGGAATGGAGAAACGAAAGGACCGCGTTTCATCACGTGACCCAACCTTTTAGATGATTCCCGCTTCCAGCCTGAAAAGGAACCCGGTTACGTCATTGGCCCCCTCTCGTTCCTCACCCTTTTCGTAATTCGTTTTAACCCCCTTGATTCTGCCTTCGACAGTCTCTGCCCACCTTTCACCAAAACCATGCCTTACATACCACCTATCGTACCGCCTCGAAAGGCTCCCGTATCTTCCAACGATCCGTCTTCCTATTCATCATCGTCATCATCACCCAGTTCGGCCAGGGAAAGCCCCATCAAGAAGAAAGAACCTGGTCGGGGTAGTATCAAACCCGCTAAACCCAGCTCACCTATACCCACCACCACCACCGCCATCACCAGTCAATCTCCTCAACATGTCCCAATCGACTTACTCTCCTCCACACTCGCATCGATCTCCCTCTCCTCGACTTCCACATCGACGATCTCCACCCTGCCCACACTATCCACATCCAACTCGATCTCAGCATCAGCATCTTCCACCTCCATCGCTTCATTCTCCTCTTCCGATCAAGTCAGCGCTACCGAAACAGGTATGACATCACCTCAAGGCGATGATTTAGATGGGATGATGAGGATGGATGATGCCATGGCGAGGTATAAGGAGGGGTTGTACCTCTATACCGTGAGTCGAGGAGAGAACGGATCGGTACTAGCTGGACCAAAACTGATCCTCGTATCCTATCTCGCTCGCTCTTCTTCGACCATGTTTCTTCGGCTCCATGATACAGCGAGGATTATATATCCAGGCGAAATTAACTTCAACGCGGAAGGAATCGTCGACGAGTGGTTCGAAAGCTGGGATCAAGCAAAGCGGGAGTGAGTACACCTCTAACTCCCCCTTCCCTTCCCTTCCCTTTCTTTTTAAGGAAAGGTATCCGCGCGCTTTCGACACCCAGCCTGCCAAACACGGGAAGGTGCTAACCCCGCCTACCAGTGGAGAAGATATCCGCCAAGAAAGCCCTCACGCGACGCGTTTGAAAGAGCCCATACCCAGTCATTCGAGAGGACGTTCCCGACTGTAGCGTATCAACCCTATCCACCCTCTCTCATCTTATGATCACACCTCGTCTACTGCATCGGATTTGTTCTCTAATCGTCTTACTCTGTGCATTGTCCATGTGACACTTCATGTATCGATAATCGATCCGTTCTCAGGCACTTGATCGTTCATTGTGATCCATACGAGACCAAATCAACCGAAATCGATGACTTCTTACTCAAGAAGGAAACGCGGTGTCAACAGAGACTTTGATAACTGATCGCCATATCGCAAGGAGCCCAGGGCTCTCGAATGTAGAACTCGGAAGACGAAACAAAACCAAAATTTCCACAGAAACACGCCCGTCGCGTCCACACGCTTACCGGTCATTCTTTGATCTGACGAGGCATTCAACTCATAATCTCAGCTTTGCATCAAGCAAGCGACTGAACGTTCTCGATATTTCTCCTGCGCGATGCGCGATTGTGTCTTCCCCCCCTGAACGCCACCACACCACCTAGGCATGTCTCATCTTCCGGAACTTCAATTCCCTCTTCCTCAATCGTGAACACGCCTGAGTCGCTTGCGCCGCCGTGCTGGAGGTCAAGCTCGACTCCTGGAGATCGAGGCGAGAGCAGTGCCGCCGCTGCAGGCATACTGCTAGAAGACGTCGGTGATAAAGATTGCGGATGAAGCATCTCCTGTGATCGTGGTTCCACTGGTTGTAGCTGTAGTCTGACTGACTACAGTACCCATGTCCGTCGCGGTCGACGAGTCCGAGCTATCTGAACCGGTCAAGCTCGCCGTCCCCAGTCCCGTGGTCGTCGCCACAGCTGAATTTACAACAGCCGCGGTGTACGTCGTATACGAATAACCAGTATCTCCCGATACCTACTCCTCCCTACTCCTCATCAGCCCTTCCAATTTACCGTCCAGTTCCCGTAAACCTGAGCTCGACTCACCTTATATCAGTAGCCAAGATCTGACTAGGGGCACCAGGTCCACTCGGGTCGAAAATCGGTTCCGTCTTGTTCGATGTCACCGTAGGCGTCCCATCTCCAGTATATTGATAAACCGATAGTCTATCGGCACCTCCACAAAAGTCTGTACCATAGAGTTGACCGGTACAAGGCATATCACATAATCCGTCGGTTAAAAGGTTGGTCAAAGAGGTACCAGACATTGTATTCCCGCAATAACATTCTAGAGGGCGTTTCAGCTCCAGCTCAAAGACTTGAAAGAAAGACGTGATGTGGATACCGACGTGAGCTGCATTCGGTCCCTGCGATGGAATGTCCTTTGGATGAGCAGAACGTCATACAGGTTGTGGGTGTCATTGAATCTAGCGAGATGAGTGTGGCTGAAGGGAGAGCACGACCGCTTCCATCGGTTACTTCGGCGATACAACCAACATGTGTCCAGTCGTCCGGGACTGAGCGAGGCGTCAGTAGGTAAGAAAAAATTGGACGCAGTGTGGAGAGTAGCATACTTGTTGGAGCAGCTTGAATGAACTCCTGCGTATCCTTGTAGTTCGGATTAGTCTGCTTAGTCGTTGTACCACCCCAGAGAGGGTTATCCCCCGGCAGAGCAGCGATAGCGGTGTAACCGATGTCTTGATATCCCATTGACGTCTCCTTCTGAACAGGGAGGTTAACGAGATCTCACCTCATCGACAATGACTCCTTCGACAGGGCAAGCATTCCCACTGACGTGATACGGTTTAAGAGCCGGACATCCGTCGAGGGTGAAGCCTACCGCGCAGTCCTCGCCAAAAATCGAAGATCTTTTGGAAGAAACCTTCGGGCCAACCGTTGATGAAGTCGCCTGGGGAGCCAGCGAGTTAAGTTTTAGCACTTGGGGAGCTTCGAGACGAGGCGGGAAACGGAAGCCGATGGCTATTGCCGGAAAGGACACTCACCATGGAGGGAATAGCCGACGTTGTCTCCTGTCGACCAGACTCGTGCACCATCCTCGTAAGCGAAGTCGTCCTTTCACACGATAGTAATCAGCGGAGCCCAGCGATCTCAGTCAAATAGAAGACAGACCTCGAAGATGAACTCGTAAAAGACTGTAACCAACCCATCAGCTAATATGAAGGCCAAGTACCGCCCGACTCACGACCCATAATCCTCTTCGGATGCGTCGGCGGACAAACCGTCCCCCCATTATAATCATCTCCAGCATAAGCCACATGCTTACTCCCCTCAAGCCAGTTGTTGACTCCATCCCAACAATGCGGGAAATAAACCTCGGCCCTCAATCCACCGGGACAACCATAGTTCGGGAAAGCGAAAGTCTCCGGGACCGTCCCTATCCCGAGACAGGTATAACCTTATCACCTGATCACTCGGATCGCTGCTGTTGAATGATGCCCTCTCCGAATCCCCTGCCAACATCCGAAAACCCGGTGGGAACTCGTACACGGGTTCATCACCGTTCCTCCTCATCTGGTAATACGTATTCGCATAACTGAAAGGTACCAATGTGTAACCCGTTGAATTCTTTCGGTAGAGTGAAGGGACCCAATAACTCGATTTGTCGATGTTGATATTGGCTGTTGTACATTTCCCAGAGATGGAGTTTTGGTAATCGTATGTGGGTTGGAAGGATGATGTACCGATGATCGTGTGAACGTGTCCTGAGACTGAGCCGGGTGAAAGAATGGGGTCGAGACGAGTTGAGATGGTGGGGCCATGAGAAACGATCCAGAAGCTGATGCTGGGGTTCAGTGGTGTACGACGGAGAGAGCGCGGAAAGGACGTAGCGCTCGACCCCCAAATTGTAAGGTCCTGGATCATCCGCTTTGACGAGTAGTAGTGCGGCGAGGATAGTTGTCAAGGCGAGCAAGAACATGCTGCCGGGGGTAGACTTCGGAATGACTGTGATTGTGAGGGTTCTTGTAGTGTCGAAGCAAGGAAAGACCGTGTGGATCTGCCAGAAATTAACGAGTCAGAAGCTTGAAAGAGCGTCAGTATCGAAAACGAGCGGATGAGTGAATCGAGTTGAAGAAGGAGTTAGAAACTGCATGGTCAGAAGCCTGGAAAGCGCATCGTCGAGCAATCTCGGGAGATGAAAACGAAGGGTTCTGCCATTCCATGCGAAGATTGAACCCCAGATGTCATCAAGGGTATTTGCAACGACGCGTCAAGGGGGAGTTCCGAGGAGATGAAACGGGGTGAAGGACCCCTGAATCCGGGATGATACGTAGGTCCCGGATCGTCACGCTTCTCGAAGATTCCCGGATGGGTCGAGTGTGTGGGTAACGTGTTGCATGAACGAGGTCGATGGCGTTCCAGAGTATGAGAGTCGAAGAGGGGTAGGGATGGGGTACTGCATGATGAAACGGGTCTCCTTTGCGGACCCTGATTGGTTGGACCCGTGACCTCGGTTCGGGAGCATTCATTATTGATCACAGCCATAAAACTCCCAACTAATCATAAAGTTTTGCATCCAACAAGAAGCTCAGAGCACATTTAATCTCCCCCTTCAGGTTAGAGAGCGATGTGAACGGATTTCCAGCAGACTTTGCTTTGGCACCTTCAGCTTTTGATGCCAGTTTAACAGTGGGATGGAACCCGATCTATCTAGTCCTCCTCGTTGACGTGTACTTCCAGTACCAATGCAGAGACGTCCCGGCTTCGTTAGGTCCAGGCCAAAACTCCTATAACCTCTACAAGCACGGCATCAGATCGGGATCCGGTGCCCCGCTCGGGGAGAGTATCCCGCACCTTCCTTCGGCCCGAAGCTGTGAGACGTGATCTAATGACGTTGCCGGTTGCTTCCTTTCTTCAAAGCATACCCTGAGGTCCTTCTTCGTCCCCTCCCTATTGCATCGTGCATGCACCCGCCGGATCAGACACGACACCTCGCGTGACCAAGCAGGCAAGGGGTGAGCGCATTAACATCACAGCTATCTCAGCCTTATCTAAGCCTATCTCCTGCTTACTACATCCGCTCGTCCGGCCTAGCTTGCGGGGGTAGCTCTGCAATATCTGTAAACTACCTGCAAATCCTCTCTCCCTGCTCTTTCGATCATCAGCTACTACGGCGAAGTTATCACTCATCCCAGCGAAGCGAAACCTGCTTCCTCTGCAAGATGACTACCCTTCCTCCCCCGAAAATGATTCCCCTTCCAAACTCCCGCTCGACGACCCCTACTCCGCCTTTCTTCCTTGATGACCCCGAGACTCCAACTACCAAGCGTCAACGCTCGGACACCATGATGACCACCTCTTCCTCTTCTTCATCCTCACACCTTCAGACCCCAGAGACCCCGTCCATTCTCGGTCTGATGCACCAGCACTTTGAATCGCCGGGCGATATGACCGAGCTTCACCGCGGACGAAAGAACAGCTACGACTACGATTTTGGCCGCATACTGGACATTGGTGCTACGGGTGATACGAGTGATAAATTTGGGATAAGAAGGGAGAGCGAGGTGTCAGAGATGAGCATCGAGATGCGGGTGCCAACGGGCGGCGAGGACGAGGTCGAGGGTGTGCTTACCACCCAATCGACTCGGTCGATCACACCGGCTCACAACGGGTACCTCTACAACGCTCCTTTGACAATCGGGACAATCGGAAGTCCACGATCAACCCCTTCGCTTTTACCAAACCTCGCGCATCCCGACCCGAGTCCCACCGCTCCTACCACGTCGGATGGCTTCCCTTTCCCACCAGTCCCGTCCGAACAGCGCTTGGGTGTTGCCGAGCCTGACAGACCGGATCACAAGAGGACAAAGTCATCCTTTAAGAATGCCGTTCGAAACAAGCTCGAGCGATCGAAGAGCTCTTTCAAGGCTTTTCGAGACCGGCGGAGCGAAAAAACGGAAGATGGTATGGAAGGGGAGCTCGAAGGGTCATCGTCATCATCCACTACCGCACAGCCTGAGGACGGCGTAATCCATATCATTCGTCCCAAACGGTCCCGCCTTCGCTCCCTCCTCTCCATATCCATGTCTCGCTCTCAATCATCCGCATCGATCCGATCGATCACGTCCAGTTCATCAAACACTACTTCCAGAAGCGGTGTTTTTCAAGCGGAACCCCTCGCAGACGCACCGACCATTCAGACTGTTCCCAATGACCCGTCAATCCTCATTCGCGACTTCGCTGTGACGCCCTCTGCAACGAGCGATCTCTCAAACAAGACAATCGAGACCTTCCGATCGCGCGCTTCGAGCCTGTCCAGGCAGGTTAACGCGGATGACCTGGCTGGGGCTATAATCCTGCCCAGCAAGAGTAAAGGCAAGGCTCGCGCTCGCAGTCCCGTCCGGAGATCCTCGCGGCCGAATCTTTTCTCCAGTACCTCTTCGGGCATAGCCGTCACCAAGACCTCACCAGTCCCCATCGCCGCTCCCATCCGGATCAGCCGACCGCGAGCTACTTCCATGCCCCTTGACTCCCATACGTTGCGTCTGACTTCGAGTCCATCTCTGCCACTCAAGGGCAAGATCGACATGTTCGGGACGCTCTTGCCTAGAGAGTTGAAGGTGATGATTTTCCGAAAGCTCGTCGAGGTCTCATCGGAGACCGGTGGGAACGGCAAATGGGATGGTGAGGCTGGAGGGTACCGTCAGCTGATCAAGCTTACACGAGTGAGCAGTTTCTTTAGCTTGACGGTTGTCGAAACTGACGGGAACAGGTATCAAAGTCTTGGCAGTCTCTCTGCCTGGATGGGCAGCTCTGGCCATTGCTCAGCCTGGCTCCTTTCGCATTCCACCTTCACCCCTCGACCTCTCGTCGCATCCTCGCAAACACCCAGCCCTTCGTCACCTCCCTCACGCTCCGCGGCATGGACAATCTCGCTGGATCGGATCTCATTCTCGCACTTTCGACACAAGGCACTTGTCTCCGAAATCTTTCCTATCTCGATCTACGCGGCTGCAAACGCCTTACTTCCGATGACGTTGTCGCTCTCGTTCAAGGCGCTCCAAATCTCCAAACCGCCAATCTGAAAGGTCTTCAAGCTGTCTCATCCGAAGTCATCCGCACCATCGCTCGTACCGCCAAATCGCTTCAAAATTTCGACGTCTCTCGATGCTGGAACATCTCATTGTGCGACCTCGTCGTCCTCATCAAGATGATGTCCCCACCTCAAGCCGCTGGGCTGAAGGTTCTGAGACTTGCCGGGATCAAAGGATACGGCACGACGTCTGGCGAGTTCCTCCCGCTCGTCGCGGAACGTCTGATCAACCTCGATACGCTTGATTTGCTCGGCTGTACCCACCTCTTCGATTCGGATTTCCAGCGATTCGCAGAAGTCCTCGATGCGGAAGGCCGAATGAGCAGTCTACATCACATCATCATCTCAGGCTGCGCTTCGCTTGGTGCAGAGACTTTCGATCATCTCTCAAGGAGGTTGCCCGAACTGGTCAACCTCGAGGCAGCGGGGTTGGCTGATGCTTATCGGGATCGAGATGCGGATGATCAGTCGTTGGTCAACCTTCTTCGATCAGTGCCGAAGCTTGAGCGACTCGATCTAGAGGGAACTGGATTGTATGGCGGAGTGACGGATCGTGTACTCGATATCCTGACTCCTGCGAAAGGGGTCAATGGCGTCGTCGGAAGGGAGCTGGTGGAGCTTCATATCGGTTATGCGAGGGAGGTGACTGCCGAAGCGCTTATCCGCCTAGTTAGGGGATGTACCAGGCTTCTCATCCTCGAGGCAGACGTACGTTTTTTCTTCCTTTTTGAGCGATACTTAGACAAGGTGCTGATGAGAACAAGAATACGTCCGCCAACAATGCCTTGATGCGGGAATTTATCCGTCGTCGTCCCGCCACAGCCCATCTTTCGGTCATCGACTGTCGCGCCATCACCCCAGCTGCATACTCCCCACTTGCCCCTTCGACTCGACCGCGCGAAGGATGGTCAGGTTACCCCGCCGTTCCATTCGGGTACGATTCCCAAGCCAATGGGGAGATGGAAGGGAAAGCGGTTCTGAAGACATTCTGGAGCTGGAGACGGGTTGGCGTACCGAAAGGATGGAAGGAGGCTTTGACCGATTCAGAGAGGGGATCGAAGGGGATCGAAGGGGATAATGATGGTAGGGAGAAAGCTCGGGCTGAAGGCCCGACGAGGAGGGGGACTTGGTGGATGGCTGAAGAGGGGGATGATGCTGGTGGGTCGGGATGTTTGATCATGTAGCGATGAGGGGAAGTTTACCTGAACGGCGAGCGAGTTGAGCGAGTTGTATAGGACAAGAGAGATCCTTTGTTGTGAAAATCAATATGACGTATATGTGCCGGTGGGATTCTTCTACGTATCGCTAAAATAATGTGCAGAGTCATGCTACCCGTCAGGATCAGCTTAACGTATCACAATTCGTTGAGTGATCCTGGTTGGTGCTCGATGTACCTTGGAGGTGAAAACCTCGGACATCGAATCGCATCAATACAAGGAATCTCGCCTTAAAATCGCCCACGAGAGGCACCTCATCAACTGGACTGCTAGTCGTGAAGTTCCGGCTTGCGAACGGGGTAAGTTATGCGAAAGCTGACATGGTCGTGAGATGGACTTATTTGTGCCCATCGAAAAAGGGGGGTTTTTTTTTGTTTTTTTTTTCAGGATATTCTTCACCTCACCAAGCCTCTAATTCATGCCTAATCCTGCGGTGTTATCATGACTCAAACCTGAACATTGAAAGTGCCACAAGTTAACTGTAACCTTCATTTGATTTGGGTGGCCTGATCACTTCAGGACAACTCTACTTGGCATGCTCAGCCATCGTATACATTGATGATCGGGAATGTCTCTAATGCCCACACTTAACCTTCAGCTCCGCTACATTGTGAACGTCAGCGTACGCTTTTACCCTGAAAGGGCCATGCCGAAACTAGAAAGGCTATCCGGTGTATCCGCTATTATCATCGAAGAGACCGCTGATCCTCCTTCACCTTCCCGACTGACTTGCCCGCCCTCCCATCCGATCGATCCCTACTTTTTCTACATATTCTCTGCCCTCCTTCATCCGCCCCAGGACTAAACCCCTCAACGTCCGTAACCCCATCAAAACCCCTTCATCCGGCCCTTCCCCCTCGACCAACCTAGTATGCGCGAAATCGATTAACCTCAAGGATAAAGGCGGACATCGTCTCGCCCTCCTTTCATCTGCCTTCACACCGTCATCCTCATCATTGTCCGACGATGAAGTCGAGGACTCCCCCAAATCGGACTTGTCATCGTCCTCGTCCTCTTCGTCAATCGGATACGGATCATCTGCATCCCGATCGATAGGGTCTGGTCGAGTTGGGCGAGAGTCGCACCGTGTGATTGCGGCAGCGAGACGGGTTTCGTCCCCCTCGTACACTACCAAGACTGAGGATCCAATGAATCGCATTTCAAGAGTTTCGACAACCGAGATGAGCCTGGAAATCTCCTCCTCCAGGATATCCAGGACGCGGAGAAGCAAGTGCGGAGGAAAGGCATGATTCGTATACGTCATACCGGGCGATATCGGTGGGGTAGTGGGCGAATGCTGACTGGGTAAGGTATAATGGAGGGGATAGGATGGAGGGGAAACTTCGGAGTTGGAGCTGGGTGAGTTCGAGACGGTTGATGGTGGCGGTGTGAGTGGGAGTATCAAGGAGGGGATTGTATCGGTCGGTATGGGGAAGAAGCGTATCATCCCTTGAGGAAGTTGAGAAGGTGAGAGGGATTTCCCGAACGACTTAGGGGTGAGGATATACGAATGTGTCGGAGCGTGCCATGTCTACGCATCATCAGCGACTCCGACAAACAGTTAGGATTGATGGAGACTCTGGAGCGGGATATCCGGAATGTCATCTTGAAAGTGAGACGAGCTGTGACCCACTTGACAGCCCGTCAACCTCATCCCCGTCGCCAAACTAGTCCCTTCAGCAGCCTTCGCCTCCATCTTCTTCCTCTTCTCCGGTCTCGCATCGGGAGCAAACATTACCGTCCCGAGCTTGACATCGAGTATAGACGGGTGAGTGTAGTTATGAGCGAGGTTCTCCAGCACGACTGACTACGGTGGAATCATCAGCAAAGCTAGCTCAGCTCACCCATTCAGTGGTCCAAAGTAAAGCTGGATGAAGAAGCCTACGACCTAGCTCACCTCAGGTATTTCGACCGTGTCGAGCACATCTCGCTTGATAGTCCCGGCGTCGAGACGACCTTCCAGTCGGAGTGTACCGTAGTATTGCGCGAGGAAAGGTTTGAGTCGGGCGATGGGTGAAGAACGGGGAGAGGAGTTTATGAGTTGGTAAAAGGCTATTTCGCGGGGAAGTGCTGGCTGAAATGACGCGATCAGTACACTCTAGAGTAGTGGTCAAGTAGCTCGTGGGAATTGAATGGCCAATCTTCGACCTGATTGGGAAGGCCATACCTTGATCACCAATGAGCCGGAAGCATCGGAAAGTACGTTCTGATGACCTGCAACCTGGTTCGCGAGCGGTGTGGAATCGGGAAGGAGGTTGAGCATCGGCGTCATAGCTTCGACTATCATTGATACTCCGCGTTACGCCTGAAGAGAATGACAGTAATCTTAGGCTTCCCGTTGAGCGAAAGCTCTTGCGCGTCGAGAGACGTAGACAGCTAATAAGTTAATCTGGTACAAGACAAGGAATTTCAGCTTTCTCTCGTAAGAACACTGTGCTGGATTAACGTTGATACACTTACATCCGTAGCTCTTGCTGTGCGACCGAAATGCCAAGCCATGCCAAGCCATGCCAAGCCAAGACAAAGCCCAATGAAAGGAAGTCGAAGATAAACATAACCTCAATTATTTGTTCTCCATTGCCTCACGTCACCCAGTGCTCGATATGCCTTTCCAACTTCCAATCATCAGCAAAGCGAAGCGAGATGCCATTGAGACGGTACATGACAGGCGATGGAAAGTGGTTTGGAGCTATCTACCGGATTGGACACTGACCATCTTCCTCTGGGTGAGTTGGGCGCATCTCTTCCCTTCCCTGACCTATTTGCATTTCCTACTGAAATCTTACACTGAGGCTAACAAACTTCTGCAGGGTATCTTCTATCTTCTCGATAAAGTCAGACACTCAGAGATCCCTCGTCCTCAAAGGTTGGAGAGAGGAAGAAAGGCTGATCGCTCGCTAGGTTCAAGGATATCGTCGTCTATTCTCGGTGACCGATACTTCTCTTGCTCACCCATTTGCAACACACGAGCGAGTCCCTGTGAGTCTAGTGTATACCACTCTAACACTGCGGCGTTGTGACTGATGACTGTGGACAGGTATGGCTCCTTACTGTCACTTGCGGTATTGTCCCAGCTGTGTTAATCGTTCTCACTGGGTCAGTCGGTCTCAAACCCTCATCCTTCCGCTCAACATCCTCGATATCGTCGAGAGGCTGACAAACATTGACTGGTTCAGTTCGTTGATCCGAAGATCTTTCTGGGACGTTCATTCCGGAATCCTCGGTCTGGTCTTAGCCCTAGGCTTAACAGTCACTTTCACCGATATCCTAAAGGTCTGCCAGCCGCCCACTCCTTTTTCCACTCCTTTGTCTTTCCTATATCGTTCCCACAACATAGATCCTTGACTAATCTGAGTACGGTGTATGGTGTAGATCACCGCAGGTCGACCAAGACCCGACCTCTTCGATCGTTGTCAACTCCCTTCGAACCTCACTTCAGACCCAGTCCACAGTCTCACCTCATGGACTGTATGTACCCGTCTTGACCTACTCCAAGATGGGTTCCGAAGTTTCCCGAGCGGTCATTCGAGTTTCGCTTGGTGTGGGATGTGGTATCTCATCCTCTACATGGCTGCCAGTGAGTATTAAGGTCACCTTCTCCTACTTTCTGCTCGATTCGAAGCTGGTACATTCTTACTTCCTCCTCGAGGCTGATAGTTTGTCCCGTGGATTAGAGATGCGGATCTCGAACCGTCGAGGATATACATGGAAGTCATGGATCATCCTCGCCCCACTCTCATCCGCCTCACTCATCGCTATAAGTCGAACGATGGATTACAGACATCATTCGACCGATATCATCGCCGGTGGGGTCATCGGGATCTTGGTAGCTTGGTTCTCTTACAGGCAATATTATCCTGTACGTCTTGACTTATTTACACCTCATCTGGCCAAGTCAGAAACGTGAAATGATATCTGATTTGATCTGATCTGATCTGATCTTTGTGGGGTCCGTATTCAGGAGTTGAGTCACCCGAAAGCGTATATCCCGTATATCGTGAGAATCCCTCCCCTGGACGACGGGACGATCCCACTACATACCGACTCGGGTCCGGGTCGGGCGAGATCAAGCTCCGAGAGGCCGTTGGAGCATGGGAACGTGATGAGTACGAATGGCTCAAGTGAGATTCTGCGTGGGCGTCAGGATGGATATGAGAGCGGCGAGCGGATGTACCCGCAGAGGGGCACAACGACCACAGACGGCCGGCGACCCGATGAAAGAGAGACGGGGATGCCGAGCGCGAGGCTGACTATTGTCCATTGATGACCGATCACATGTATACTTATCCTCTTACCTGGATTCTCTCTTCGCAAGGAGGACTTCGTCTGCTGTACTATCGAGCGAGTACGAGGAAAACGAAGTATCGCGAGCTTGACGGTCCGAGTCGATCTTACCGTCTTGAGGCAGCACTGAGTCTGGTTCCGTACGACAGTGGGTTCCCTGCCTTTTCTTCGGGCTGGATGATACCGAACAGCTCTTTGAAGTGGAACAAAACCAAATCCTCGATTCAGGCAATGCCCCTCGTGCATAAACAAAAGCAATAACGATCAATTGCGCAATCGAAAAAAAATCGAATCCTGATACCCAAAAAACCAGATCATTCCGAGTGTATCCCAACCCCTAAACGTATCCCATCTCCCCTAAGAACCACCGGAGCGGCAGTAGGTCCCACCGGCTTCGTATCCCTCTTAGACTGAGCACCGCCCGTACAAACCGCCGTCGGTAACAGACTCGCGGCAGTCGCGTTATACTCACTACACCACCATCAGCCCTCGCTCCATTTCTGCAGGCATCAAAGCTCAAGCAGCACGAGACTCACTTGAGGTGAGGACACCCTGCAACAGTGACGAAGCCCGGCGTAGTATCGGATTTATCGAACCATCCGCTCCCTACTGCCGTGGCGTTTACCGGATGAGTTGGGGTTGGCATCGTGATGGCTGCCCCGGTTCGGGTGAGAGTTGGGAACAAGGCGATTTGTTGAGCGGTGAACGACGGCCCGATCCAGGTGGGTGGCCAGACGGAGTGGTTTGATATTTGGCCGGCTGCGATGGTCGGAGTGGCGACTGCTCCCGTAGCAGAAGCTGGGAAAGATCCGTTAAACTGACAAAGATCAGTTCCGATTATCAAACAATGACGCAGACCAAACGGGAAGAGAAAAGAAATGTGACCTACCTGACTACCGCCAACCCCAGCCACCCTGCCACAATACCCACCCGCGACCCTAGGATCCGCAGGGATCCAACCATTCTCCCAACCCAACTTATAATGCCAAAGCGGACTGGTCGGATATCCAAGCACAGTCGAATTTCCAATCTTCCAAGTCCAAAAGAAATTGTTCTGCAAAGCATCCATGCTGGCCATGGAGTATCCGAGTAAACCAGTCTTTGTATCTTCACCCCAGTTGAACCATTCTTCCCAGAAGGTACAGTTTGAGATGGTTTCGTAAGCTGGTGTGGAATCGACTCCATCGAGCCATTTCCCGCAGTCGTTGATCGCGTTGGACCATTCACCGCCGATGATCAGGCCGAACTCGGATTGGGAGTCGTTTGTACCGCCACCCCAGCCGCACACCGTTTTGATCTAGAAGAGAGTTAGCCTTCGAAACGTGGGATGGACGGCGCACGGACCTGCTCATCCCATGGATTGTTGTTCTGGACGCCGAAAGCGAGGTAAGGGTGTTGGTCCATTGCTCTGAAGAAAAACGATTAGTATTGGAACCTATATGAGCTAAGTCGACACGTACATCCTGTCCGCACCCTCGAGGAACCCAGTCCAAAGGGCAATTCCGGTAAAACCCTCATGCATGGCGATTATCGGCCCGTTGTTGTCCCCGAAACCGGTGATACCGCGGATGAGCTCGTACGCCTGATAGTAGCTGGTTTCGGTCAGCCTATGCCCTCAATGACCGAATACACTGGACACTCACAAGGCTTGCAGGACTTCCAAGCCAATGACAGTCGCCTGAACCTCATTCACCAAGCTCAACCTAACCACCAAGCGTCAATACCATGTCGAGCTGTAACAGAGGCTCGGCGTACATCGGGACAACCTCCTTGATCCCCTCTTGGGACAAGAAATTCCGTCAAACTCCGGATATACTCCAAATGTCGCTCGGCATTGACCAGTCCCATCACGCCGTACATCCAATTGACAGGTCCGATCTTTCCAGAGTGATTCCACCCGTTCTGCGAGCCTGTGTGCTCAATCAGCTTCGCTTCAACCCCATGAGATACAAGCCGAACTCACCTGGGAGAGCATGGAAGTCAAGCAAAATGCGGATGCCGTATTTCCTTCCCCAAGCGATGGCTTTGAGAAAGTACCTGTTCGAAACTTTAGCTGAGTAGGAGGATGCATGGGCTGACTCACGTCCAGGAGACTTTCGGTAGGAACGGCTCGTCACCTTGCGTCTCGATTGCCCAGTACCCGAGCGGGATGCTACAAACTCGTGAGCAGATTGTTATACCTTCATTCAAAGGCCGTAATGACTACTTACCGGACCCAGTTCAAGCCTGCATTGGCAATATCCGCAAAGTCCTCTTCAGTCTGTCTTCGCATCAGCGCTGCTTCCTTCCCAATGTTTGAAGTCAAGACACACGATGAATGTCTTGTAGTGCTCCTCCATTGCAGTAGCCAGGTTGCTCCCCATCCTGCGAAACGATCAGCTCGCACTCGCTCCCCATAGTATACAGTGCAGGACATACGCTTGTGACAACGTATACTCATCCATCGCCTGAGGTGTGGAATTCTGATACGCCTCATACAGCGCGGGCGCGATGAAAGCTGAATCGTCGTCAACCCTGTACCTCTCATCAGACCCTTTTCAATCTCACGCTCAGTCACAAGCCATCCACCAAGGTTCACTCTACCTTACATCAGCCCTGTCCATCCCAGCACCAGGGGGTAAAGAAAGCAGCCGACTCACCCTCGAACGATATGTTCTCCCCAAACCCACTTCTCCAACATGGAAGGACTCCAACTCTGTGCCCGACCAGATACCTAATTCATCCACGTCAGCGCCCGCCCATTCGCCAAACTCCTTAACCCTCCGGAACTTTTCCATCCTCGTTCCTCAGAACGAGAACCGAAGAGGTGGTGGTGGTTGTAGGTTCTAGACGTCCAACTCACAGAATAAGGATTATCCGGATTTTGAGCCCACCCCCCACCAAACCCATTCGTATAAGTGAAAGTGACACCCAGATCCGTCGCCACCATCGTCCCAGTCTCCCCCGAACCCGCCACACCGAAACTCGTCACGTTCGTTGAGCTAGTCGTTGCGTTCTTTCCCCCGGATCCAGCGGTAGTCCCAGCCGCAGAGGAAGATTTCGCACTCGAACCCGAAGTCGAAGTCGAGGTACGATGGGAAAGAGCGACGAAGACACCCACAGCTATTCCAGCGATAATGATGACCACCATCGGTATCCCACAAAAGATCCATCGTCCCTTCGTAGGGTTCGTCAGAACCCATCGTTTACCATCATACCTCTTCTCACCCAACCCACTCCTACCTCTCTTCCCTCCGATCCCAGACCCAGACCCAGGTCCAAGACCGCTCCTGGAAGTTGAATTCGGGTTCGGGGAGAGATATCGATTAGAAGGGTATTGATTCGCACTCAAGCCATTCGACTCTAAAGGGTCTTTTTCGGAGAAGTAAGGCGAATCTAGCATTGAGGGAGAGGGTGAAGGGGATTGAGGGATTGGAGTGTGGGATTGTGGGATTGGAGTGTGACCTGGGGAAGGGGAGGATGGGTATGAATCGAGGGATTCTAGGTAGGCGTGAGTTGGGGAGGGAGCGGGGTACTGCAACGAATAAGCAGGGTTAGCACGACGTGACGAGACGGAGATAGACTAGAAGGGGAAGAGAAGTCGGATGGAGGGAAGGGGGAAAGGGGGCAGATACGTCGTTATGTGTGTGCTGAGAGGGAAGTGGATTCATGATCAGCACAGAGGAGGGACCGTCGCTCTGAAACTCCGCTGATTCCACATTCTCCAGCAGAAGTGACGGACAAAGGAAGTAATTCTCCCCCTGCTTCTTCTTACTAAACCACTAGACCAAAAGGGCGACGAAACGAAAGATGAATCCCGTTATCTGGTTGTCGCTCGCTCGCTCGCTCAAACTCACATCATCAAACCCTCCCATCTCAAAACCCAAACCATCAATCTCATCCTCACCCTTCCTCTTCCCACCATCACGGGAACCGTCGCGGGGACCGTTACCGGGTCTCGGACTCGCAGCTGAAACCGATCTCGGACTCGGACTCGGTACATGCTCCCTGAAATAAGCTGCGTCCGGGGAACGTAGGATAGGTGATGAGATCGAGAGTGGGATGGGGGTTGGGGTTGAAGATTTCTTCGGCATCGTTTCAATAATGAGTGTGTGTGTGTGAAAAGGAGTGTGATCGGTTGAAAGTTGGGTTTATCGAAAGATCGGTTAGTAGATAAAAGACATGGAGATGGAGAAGATGAGGAGTAAGAGAGATATAACTCTTTCCCCCATTCACCGATTACATACCGTTCCGACACCCCGTAATGGACAACAAACCTCGCACCCAAAACATCAACAACATCAACATACATTCGTGCCCTGGCGTCGCGTCGTATGCCGTAAAGAAAATATCCAGTCGTGAGCGGCATATGCCGGATGGGTGGGATAAAGTCTCACTCGCTCCGGGTAACGACGTGTTATCTTGCGCCCAAAACCTTGGGAGACGCGTCGACGCTCTCATGTTGTTTATCCATCACGCTGCATTTGTTAACCTAGTGGGAAGTCGATTCGAGGAAGAGCAATTCGACCGTCCGCTGGTCGAGATGTCAAATTTCGTCTCCATGCAAAGATCCGAACCCCTGAACCCGATACAAATTGTCCATACATTCCACCTTAAGCAAACGCCCATACACCACCTAGAACCACTCCGGCTAAACCTACTGAGAGCGGTGTCCATAACCCAAGCTCTGTCCGTGAGACTGCCGCCCCTTTCGATGGCGAAGAGATCGCTGCGCTAGATCCCGATCCGGACGCTGAAGTCCCGCTAGAAGTAGCTGTTGCAGATGCGATGGCTGATATGGCAGTCGGTGTGAAGACTCCACCTGAAGGGACCGAGTTCAGGCAGGATGCTGCGGCTGAAGATGCATCTTGAGCTGTGTTGGGTTCTAGAGAACCACTATCAGCTATCTGCGGTATAACTTGGTGATCAGGGAAGACCCACTTGAAGTGCTCAAAGTCGCGTTGCCTCCGAAATCGCAGCTCGAATCGACTGGGTTGAACTCGTAGTATGCCGACATGGCGTAAGACAGCTTGATGGCTGGCGAGCACATCGCAAGTGACCCATAAACACCGGATGTACCGTTTCCAGCGATGGCATCGCATGACGCGCCTGATCTGCTTGAACCAAGCAGGGAGCAGGCGTAGCTGATGTTCGGTTCAGCGATTTTGCTTTTCGTGTGATTCAAAGACGACTGACTTCGTCAATGCACCAACAATGACGGGTTGATTAACGGATGCCGGGGCCAGCTGACATGCCAACGCATTGCTGTTGACGCAAGTGCAGGCACTCTCATCTGGTGTTGGCGGAAGATTGGTACTGGCGAGGAGCGAAGAGTTCTGTGCTGGGCAATTGATTGTCGTAGCGGATACGGAGGCTTTAGCGGGTGTAGTCGGGAGAACAGTGGCGTTGTACTGCGCGGAAAGACGAGTGAAGTCGCTAGAAGGCATGATACTGGGCGTCATCAGCCTGGACTCTTAGGATCTGAAGCCGAGATAGACCGGGAGCGAACGCACGTGGAACCATCAGCGGAGAAGTTGACCATCCCATACCCATCGCTAGTTGGGAAGTAGCTGAAGGCCACACCGCCTGAAAAGACATCTGATACCGGGCTGGTGAACAGCGCTGAGACCTCGTTCCAAATTCTAGGCGGGCTCGTGATACACCTGAATTGGTCAGCAAGAATTAAGGAGCTCTTGAGTTCTTTCTATACTGACCCAAACTCCGACATAATCGTCACAACCGGTATCTGCGAGAACCCAGCGGTGATGACATTCCAATTCGAGCTCTGTAGCGTCTCGTTCCCGCACCACTCGTAGTTGTTCAGTCCTGTTGAGATCAGCTCCTTTACTTGCAAAGCATGATTCGATGCCGACCATAGATGTCCACCGAGATTGACGCGTTCCCACATGTGAGATACGTCGCAAGGGTATTCCGGAAGTCCGGGTCACCATCGACCGCGGAATACCCAATAAGTGCAGACGAATTGACGGATTGCAGGTAAGCTTTGGTATCTCGCGCTGCTGCTTTGACGAATGCTACATTGTGAAATCAATCAGCTGGATCCACTGTCCATATAATGGATTGGGGAAATGTCCGACGAGAACAAGGGAAGGAGAGGGTAGCCGACCTACGTGCAGCATTCGTATTGCTCTCAGTGTTGATAACCTCATTCCCGATATTGAACGCCAGGATATTGTCATACTACCCCATGTCGCTTCATCAGCCTAATTTCGGCGCAGACCTGTCGCACTAGCCCGACTCACCTTGAGGAAAGCGTTGATCGTCGTCGTGTACCCATCAAGCAAATCCGTCGTCCAAGCCGGTGAACTCCTATCGATACTCCCATTCAAAGGCAAGCTCACGTCCAACCTAACGAGATCGCTTGATCAGCATCTCTCAACGAGCATGGAATCGTTTGATCAGTTGAGCGAAAGTCAGATTGATCGAGTTGACAAAGGGGACAAGGGGGGTTCAAACTAGCACTGTGAAAAATAAGGATAACTTCCCACTCACAGAACGTATATCCCAGCAGAACTCAAAGTCGCCATACAAGAATCATGATCCAAACTCGAATTGACCGAATAAACCCGGACGGCGTTGACTCCCAATTGTTTCAGGTAAGGGATATCTCGGGTACAATTCGTCGGTGAAGATAAAGGGTCGATGTAGGATGATCTAGTACGGTCCATTACATTTCATTTCCCTCTTGCTTGTCGTGCGATGAGACCGTAATTCTGTGTTGGCACTCACGGTTCCGGGAAACCACCACTGGATCCAAGTCAGCTAAATCCAACAAGGAGAGGATGTGACATGGGAACAGGGTACGAACTTGTTATTGTTCGCTTCTGAGCTTGCGGCTAGAACGCCTTCAGGTTGGTATGCTACTCCCTTTATCCTCGCATATCAGCAGGTTAGCCGGTGTGAGTGTGTAGTCGGACCTCACCTTTATGGCAAATCGATTCCAACTCGGATCATACAAGTATTTCCCAGTCCTGGTGATTTGGGGTAGAGCAGATGTGGACGGGACCAAAGAAAGGAGGGATAGTGAGAGGGCGAGAGCGTGAGTGAGGAGTGATGGAAGCATGATGAGCTGTCGGGAGGTCGATCAAAATCACGCCACTATTTACTTTTGGGAAGGTAGAGTCGAGAGGAAGCTGTGGATGGCGGCGAAAAAGTGAGCCGAGTTGAGGGCTGTGACCTTCGGGCCCAGTTCGACTCGCACGTGATACTCGATTACGCCGAATAAAAACCTGCTTGGACAGCCTTCGGATTTGTTCTACCCTATGCATCTTATTTCCGGATAGAGCCTCTATCTCCAGTCCAGTCTCTGTTTTCAGTCTTTGCTCAACTCATACCGAGTCTAACACGAATCGAGGAAACGAATTGAGCGGCTGTTTTTCACAACCGGAGCTCTAGTCATCTCGGCGCGAACTCGAGGGCCATCTGCATCTCAGATCCCATGTGGTGTGACGAGATTACATCCTGAAAACCCTTGGACTCTCGACATGATCCACCCCCTACCGCCCATGTCTCCGAAAGATTCCCTCGTTGATATGTTCTGCTGACACACTTAACCCTCCCCAGGCGGTATTCCCTCCTCCTTCACCGACTCCGCCTTCTCCTCCATCCCCCAAGCTTTGCCAAGAAATCCTCAATATCAGCCCAAAGCTTCTCCGGTTGTTCGAGCGCAGCGAACTGTCCCCCTCTCTCGGGCTAGCACCCCACTTCATCAGCAATCGCTCCGTTCTTGTGCTCTTTACACATCCGGCTCACCGAATCATGCTGACGTGACCAAACCAAGTTCCCAATCGTCTCCACCCAATGCACCGGAGTCCTCAACAATTCCTTCGGGAAGAGGGTGTATCCGAGCGGTTTGGTTAGGTATGGCGCCCTTGTACGAGTGAAAGACCGAGAGCCGAATGCCTAGGAGCTGAGCGTTAGTATGATAGTGTGGAGAGGTGGATGAGGAGGACGGACTCATCTGTAGGTGTAGATTGAGGATGGGAAGGTATCGGTCAGCCAGTACAGGGTGGTGATGGCTAGGATCGCGTCGAGGGAGGGGGTGATGTCGGACCATTCTTCGTACTTCTCGCCGATCCTGAACACGGTTAAGGGGATGCAGTGTGACGAAAGCAGAAAGATCAAGAGATACGATGAGAAGGGATGATCAGCAGGATCGCGAGGAGGTGTCATCGGGGAATATTCAAATGAGACAGGGCAGAATGGTCGACATGATGAGCTGAGTGTATTGGAAAGACAAGGCCACGTACCAAGCCAACAAGCTCAAAGGGTTACACCCAGCCACAATCCCAATCGTACTAGGCCTCGTGCCCTGCTCCAGCGCATATCCAAACGGCTGTAACCTCCCCAAAATCTCCTCAGGTTTCGGCGGGTTCTCTGTCGCAGTCTTGTACTCCGGTGTCCCTTCAGGCGGCTGCTGAATGGATTTGAAGTTCACATGGACCGCTAAAACCATCCCTCATCAGTTCTCCTGCGTCCAAAAGAGACGATGAAGTATGCTTCGTACCAGGAAGGGGAAGGAAGCTCACCTTTACAAGCGCTGTGATTTGTTCCTAGATCGAAACTTATCGTCGAACCGATAGCTCCACCTTGTGCTGCATAACTCTCGAAACCGAGTCCCGTCATAAGCCCGTTAAACAGGAAAGCGATCTTTCCAGCGTTGAAATCGTCTTTCGGACCTGGTTTCGAAGAATACGCGAAGCCAGGTGAGGAAGGAGCTATCAGGTGATACCTATTCAACCATATCAGCTTGTGCATTGCTAAGTCGAAGGAGAGGGACCGAGGGAGGGAACATACGGGAGCGCCTCAGGTGTATACTTCGACTTGAGCATCTCCAACATCGGTAGGAATTCCAAGAAACATCCAGGCCATCCGTGGCTTAGTATGATCGGGATCGCATCTTTCCGCTTCGACAAGAGGGCCATGAAATGGATCGTATATTCCTGATCGGACTCATTCTTGACTTTCGCGAGGAAAGCTGGGATGACATTGATCCGCTTCTCATGCTCTCGCCTGAGTCCCCATCCATCAGCTTAAAAAACCCCAAGAATAACGAGAAGAAGGGTGCAGGAGGGGGACATACCAATTGAACCTCTCAAACCAGTGATTCCTAGCGGTATTGATCCATTCACTCGTCACTCCGAAATCATCTTCAGTCTGGACGTTGTCGTATATAGCCGTTGGGAGACGGGCCGAAGCGAGTCGGAGTTTCAGGTCTGATAGTTCGGAATCTGGGGTTTTGATGGTGAATACTTTGAATGGGGATGGTCACTTTGTGTGGGCGGTTGGCGTAGGACATGGCGACTAGATAGATTCCATATCAAAGCTTATGAAGGCGGGGGAAGAGGCGGACTTGTGGGGAGATCGTGTAGAACAGGGTTGAATCTACGCATTTTGGACTTCGTCAGGTCTTCCATCCTCCACCTCCGTCAAGCCAAGACGATAAATCACGTGCGAGGAAACTCCCAGTCTGTAACGTTGGTTTTGGCGAAACTTTACGCCGAACGAAGAGCTCTCACTCCGGTATCTCGCGAGGAGAATAGTGCGGAAGTGGTCATGGAACAGGCGTTCTACATCCCAAGACCGAAGCGGGGACGGCCGATCATTGGGAAAGTCAGGGGTGTGGAAGGGGTCTGGGTTGGAGGAGGGTGAGTGATGGTCCTATCGGTCCTGCCAAGGGTTGATCGCTCATGGTTGATAAGCTTGGTGTTTGGGCTATCGTACAGGGCTAGTTTCCTTAAGTTCCAAAACATGGGAGGGAGCGACGTGCTGATGTGCCGTGGCAGGGCCGGGGACGGGACTGGTACTTGCGGAGATGATTCTGGGACAGAAGCTATTCGCAAACGTCTCGGCGCTTGAGCCATAAAACCAACTGGCTCACAGAGAATCTTTGCCCTCCTCTCATCTGGACTAACTTTGTCAACGTGAGTTCGCGCGCGCCAATCAATCGCTCTGTTAGGAATCGTCCTCGAAACCATCCACCTGCTGATCCTTCAGCTAGGCCTCTGGAAGAATACACCTGCTCGTTGACGTGAAGCTCATTAGGCCCCTTCTATCACATGCATGCGGGATAATATCAACACAATGGGATCTTTCTTACGCCACGGTTATCCACAATATCGTACACAGGTTCTTCGTAGAGCCGTTGGAATCGATCACCTTGTTCTCCGGCTTGACGGCACAGTATTCGATGAGCCTTTGAGTGATTTCGATGAAGAAGGTGGTGATTGACTACCGTCCCTTGGAGTCTTGCGCTTTGAGCCACCGTAAGGAACGTTGCTTTCGAGTCTCGAAACGCTTAACCAGCTTGGATGGGACCGAGCACCCGATAATCGGTCTGCTTCCATCATATCACCCCAGGCGGTCATTTCAGCGGGGTTGGGTTTCGCGGTTCCAGCTTCGATCACGGGTAGTTTGATCGGCCCGCGAGTCGTGCTCGGCGCGAGTTGTTTCAAAAGCTTGCTGAACGTGTTCATCAGACGAGGCACGGACGAGAGAATGATCCAGGAACGGCCCCTGACTGAGAAAGAAGGGCTGAAACTTGGATGCTGACTGATGATGTTCTGGACAGTTGGCTTCCAGATGTTGTCAGCGATGTAGCCCATCTTGTCGTACATCGTTTCGAGGGTTACGATGTCCTTCTCTCCAATGCGTTCGTAATCGTTCCTGCCCTGTGCCAAATGGAACATTGGCTGATCCTTCAGCATCTCTGCTCATGTCAATCTCAATGTCAAGCCCGTCGTTTATTTAGGAAAAAACTGACCTGACATTGCGGACGTTGCAGCTTGGTATCTGTCTCTACGAGAAGTGGCAAGGGTTGCCGTAGCCACAGAAGCCTCTGGCTCTTCCTGTTCGGCGCACAGGTCAGCAACTGTGCACAAGAGGGCAAGGTCAAGGGCCATCTCATCACGACTTTTCATTTTCAATACAACGGACCGTTCAGTTGTATTGAAATCGTTCTTGTTGAGTTTGCTTCCAAAGAGGTCACAAGTATTGTAATAGCTTGGGTTCCGAGGCATTGTGGGAACAAGATATGCAAGCAGTACTTGAGATTGCTGATGTCTCGTGCGGATCAAGTGAGCAGTGGGAATGAGGAATAAAGAAGAACAGATGGGGAACTTTTATCCGTATCTCAAAGTCAGCCTGTGAATCAGCAGGGCTCCCTCCTTTGATGGGAAACCAGTCTCCTCGTCTTGTCAGATAAGACAAATGACGTCATGAGCTTTGTAGATGAAGATTTGTTATTTAATCCTTCATCACAAATGTTTAATCCTTCCTCACAATCAGATTAATAGAAGGTACTGGGAAGCACAGATAGTAGCGGATAGATGAAGATCGTCTCAAGACACCATATCAGCTTCTGGATAGCATTTGATGAATGGAAGTCAAGTGATATATGCAGATGATCTATATACTGTATATATGCGTTTGACAAATGTCTGCAGTTGGGGATGGATGGATGCATAGGTAGCCACACGTTCATAGAAGGATCCCTCGATTGATGTCTTTTGTCTATCGAACCACTTAGTCGTCGCATACGAGTCTCTTTCGTTCTTTGACCGCACCTATAGCTACAAGTTGTCCCTTTAGGCGGTAGTATCGAATCCTTCCCCAGTAGTCGAGTCACGCCTCAATCGTTGAGTCATCATCCGAGTAGTTGAGTGAACGGGCCTCGGTCGAAGACGGAGGCAAGGTTTGTGACAGACCAGACGTCAAAATACAAAGGCCTTGTTTTGAGTATGCTAGGGACTGGTCAGAACTTGACAGGCTACGGTCGGCGATTGAGTGGCTGTGATTGGGGATTGAGTGACTGTGATTGGCGTAAGCATTGTCGCTCATTCCTTGCCACCCTTGCCTAGCCCTCTCCTACAATAAGTTTGAGACAGACCCCTCCCGCATCGACTCCTATGGTACCAGGACCATGACACTTAAGGTCACAGACGCATGGAGACATGTGACTCATCAAGAGGGGTATTCATTTATGGGTTTTCATTGGTCTTAGAGCCCAAAGAAGATGTACGCTGAAGATTCATTTTTAGATTAGTTGGGGGTGACATCATGCTGCGAATGGCAAATTGAGGTAAATCTCCCAAGACCTGAATTATTTAAACCGGGGTTGAAAGTATTCATAACCAAAACTGCTCTCTCATTACATGCCTAAGATCTGCTAGGCTTATCAATCCCGGTTAGTTTGACCTCATGCTTGTATACTGGTTGGCTATAGTCGACTTCCCCCTCAACAAGGCTGACTGGTGACTGTCTGTCAGGTTAACGTAGTCGGCCATTAGCCGCGACGCTAGCAATTCACTAAAAACACCAATTGGAAGTCCCAAGAAACCTGAACTTCCACCGAGTATATATGAGTCATGCCCGTCATGACACTGTCCCCACTGGACTGACCTGAATCCTGTCGTCAGGGGATATGTCATGATTACATCAATATGTGTATCCTTTTGACTTCTATTTACGACACGTCTCTAGCTCGATTGTGGACAAACCGAGGCGTACAACTAGCATGGATCTATCACACACCATACCGCTCTGTTTAGCCTCCACCGACCACTACGGCCTCTAGCACGTTTGATAACTCGGGGATGAGCGAACAAGTGCTCCAGACCGACCGACCAAGTAATCGTTCAATCAAAGGGGTAGAACTCAACAAAAGGCAATCATCGGGCCCTGGAGCCGATTGGTGAGGACAATGGCCGAAGCGTATGCAAGGTATAAGAACTAGGCGAACTCTGGACGAAAAGACTGGAGCTCTAATTATTTGTAGTCATTTGAATAGTTTTGATAGATCTTAGCTTGCTCTGTGTATGCAAGGTTCACCAAGGCTGAACCATACTTGTCGACAGCTGATGTCACGACCCTGCTCCCAACCCTTCATTACATCATTACCAGGGTCATAACCCTTATTTCAGCCAACTTCATCTAGCTAGCAAATGATCGTTTAAAAACATACTGGTGCAACAGACATGATCGCACTCTGAGCAAGAAGAAAATGACCGCTGGAGGTCGGCACGATAGCTGCGAGGATCTCACCATGTATGTGCTTGGAGCTTCATACGATTATCAGATTATCAAGTGAACTACAAAGCAAGGGTCCCTTCACATACTGTAAGTACCGACCAATTGTAGCCAGTCCAGCGAGACCAATACAACGCACAACTCAGCTCATGCCCGTAAAAAATCGAAATCCGCTCCTGTATCCGCCTGAGTGACGCTCCCCTTGAACAATCTCCTATAACCCCTCTTATCCTCCTTCCTCCCATCAGGCGTCCTCTTCTTCCATTCTTCCAACCGACTCCCAGTCTCCTGATCGCTAACCCGTAAACGCAATTTCCTTGCCTCAACATCCAGCTCCACCATATCACCATCTCGGACTATCGCCAAAGGTCCTCCAACTGCAGACTCCGGAGCGATATGTAAAACCACAGCGCCAGAAGCAGTTCCACTCATCCGTCCGTCAGAGATCCGGACCATATCTTTTATTCCCTTTTGAGCGAGTTTCTTAGGGATGGGGAGGTAGCCTGCTTCTGGCATTCCTGGATGTCCTACTGGTCCGATATTCTGAAGAACGAGACTGGCATGGGATCAGCTCATACGGAGAGAGACCTAGATTGGTACTCGAGGGGGGAGTTCCTTACACGCTATCCTCGGTGACCTGGAGGTTTGGGTCATCGATCCGCTTAGTCAGATCTTCGGTAGAAGAGAAGACAACAGCTGGGCCAACGTGTTTCCGAAGAGCTGGTGACATCGCCGAAGCCTTGAGAACACATCCATCCGGAGCGAGGTTACCGTGCAAGACGACTATTGAGGAATTTGGGGCAAGAGGGTTGGACATAGGTCGAACAATCGTCTGAGGGAAGGATTTGGGATAACGGTCGAGCTCTTCACCTAGGGTCCGGCCCGTTATTGTCTTCTCGGAGAGGTGTAAGAGGGGTCGAAGTTCGCGTAGGAGGGTTGGGACACCTCCGGCCTGCCTCAGTCAGCTCAAGTGTGTCAAGTCGCAGGCATGATCAAATCACCTTGTAAAGGTCTTCCATATAGTTCTGACCACTGGGCTTGAGGTCGACAAGTAAAGGTGTCTTCCGTCCGATCCGATCGAAGTCTGATCATCAGTCAATGTCCAGCGAAGATAGACTCACCCGCTAATGTCAAGTCAATCCCCTCCACCCGTCCTGCAATCGCAAGCAGGTGCACCACAGCATTCGTGCTCCCTCCAAGCGCTAGCAGTACAGTAATAGCGTTCTCGAAAGATCGTTTGGTGAGGATCTCGCTGGGTCTTGGAGGTGAGGCGACGGCGAATTTCCCGGTCAGTTCTGCAACTCGGAGCCGTTGGGAGCCGTTTGCTGAGGGTGTTGCGCTGCCTAGTGGTGCCATACCTAGGGCTTCGGTGATACATGCCATCGTCGAGGCTGCTCGATATCAGCTTGTCGTGACATTCCGCTTGGAAAGTACCCACCTGTTCCCATGACCCCGCACGTCTATGGTTTCTCAGCTTAAACAGTGAAAGGGATGAGTCCGACTCACCCCTGCACTAGGGACCAGCTCATTCCCAACCTGCGCAATATCCTCCAGATCGATCTCCCCAGCCCTATACTTCCCCCAATAACCTCTACAATCCGTACAAGCACCCACCCTGACCCCCTTCCAACTCCCCGTAACCATGGGTCCCGTCACCAAACAAACCGCCGGAACATCGGCAGAAATCGCACCCATAAGTTGAGCTGGAACGGTCTTGTCACACCCTCCGATCATGACGACTGAATCCATAGGCTGTGCTCTGATCATCTCCTCGGTGTCCATGGACATGAGGTTTCGGAGATACATCGATGTCGGGTGAGCGAATGATTCGTGGAGAGAGATTGTTGGGAAAGGGATTGGGAGAGCACCGGAGAGGAGGATACCTCTTTTGACGGATTCGATGAGTTGAGGCATGTTGGCGTGACAGGGGTTGTAACCGCTCTGACGAAGCCGGTCATGTCAGTCAGGCTTGGTATACTAACGGGAACAGGGGTGCGTGTCTTACGCCTGTATCGATGATCCCGATGATTTTGCGGTCGAGAGCATCGTCGGTATATCCTGCACCTTTGATGAATGCTTTTCGGAGGAAGAGGGAGAACTCGTTATCGCCGTAGCTTGTCAGGCCTGAACGCCTCAGCTTTGTCGAGCTTGATATTAGGAATGTCAAGCTCACCTTTTCGCATACCGGTAGGCTGGAACGACTCAGCTGGCGGTTCATCTTCTCGAAGCTGAGTCATGATGGGAGATGAATCTCTCGTGCGTCAGTAGAAAAGCAATCTGTTTCCTCGTCCACCTTGTCGCGTCAAGGGGGGAACTCGCTCAACAGCATTGAGTCTTTGTAAATCCCCCTGGTATTCCGTCACTGGTACCTCCCTCTCCGCCGGCCCGTCACTCCGGCCCGAATATTGCGGATCATCTAACTTATCATAATCCCAAGAAGGACGGACGGCTACAAATGCAATACTCTCAACTCTTCCCCTCAAGTAGTAGGCTTATTCTCTTTCCCATCCCACGAGAATGACATCACAACACTTGATTCTCCTAGGTACACACGATCACTACATCCATTCCGCCTTTTTCGACGAAACGACACGTCAACTCAAACAAGGACCAACCACAAAAACCGCCGAACATCCTAGTTGGCTCACTCAGCATCCGTCAGTTCATTTCCCCGTCATTCGTCTCTCTCTCTCTCTCTCTCTCTCTCTCTCTCTCTCTTCATCTTTCGGTTTGGTCTCTCAGCTGATATCGAGCAGGAAAGAGAAAGATATAGTTTACTCAAACGGACATGTGGATGGCAAAGTCTTTTGCTTAAAAGTCAAGGAGGATGGGAGTGTTGAAGTGCTTGACGAAGCGAGTAGTGGAGGAGCCGGACCTTGTCATCTCGCCGTCCTTGATTATGACTCAGGTCATGGTTTGGCCATCGCCCACGTGAGCTTCTTCCCTCGACCCTTACCAGCTGTTCTCCCGTGCAGAACGTTCGGTACACATACTGAAGAGGAGATGAAAATTGAAAGCGTGATTAGTACAAATCAGGCAACGTGACATACATCTCCCTCTCTCGCTCCGGTCGATTTCAATCCACCTCTCCCAAACCCGGACATCATTTCACACCCATATACAAACCCCTCCCCAGTCTACGTCAGGAAGCACCTCACGCACATCAAGCCGTGGCGTACGATGACGAGGTGTTAGTCCCTGATTTGGGGAGTAACAAGATCCAGAAGTTGAAGTGGGTCACCGAGAGCGAAGGGAAGGGGAAGTGGGAGGATGTTGGGAGTATTGAAGGTTTCGAAGAAGGTGATGGACCTAGGCATGTAGTCGTTCAACCAAACGGTAGGTATACCCTTTTCCCATCTTGTTCAGATCTACACAGGGAAGGAAGGAAGGGAGGGAAGGGAAGGCTGAAAGCTGATTTGTTTTTGCTTCCCAGGAACTCGGTTGTACACCCTCAACGAGCTCTCCTCGACTCTGACCGTCCACACCCTCCCTCAACACGGTACACCAAAAGTCATCTCACGGTTCTCAACCCTCACGCCGGAAGATCAACCACACCAACCCAACTTATCAACTGCTGAACTCGTCCTTCTCCCACCCATCAGTCCAGGCGGATCAAGCCTTCTCATGGCGTCAAACCGTGACTCACCCTCCGAGAAAGGAGACACGATCGCGCTCTTTGAAGTCTCTCCCGATGGAGGTGTAGAACGGACGGAACAAGGTTGGATCCATGGTTTGGGGAAACATCTGAGAGGTGTAGCGGGGGACAAGAGTGGGAAATGGGTCGTGGTTGGAGCTAGGGATGGTGGTGGTGTTACGGTACTTGAACGGGGTGGAGAGGATGGATTGGAGTTGAAGGAGGTCGCGAGGTTGGAAGGGGTTGAAAAGGTTGTCGCGCCGATTTGGGTGTCGTGAAGCCACAAAGTATGAGATGTCATTGTGCCCCGGGGGAAAGTATTCTGAAATTAGATCCTGCAATTGATATCACGTTTTTCGAAAGTAACAAGTCAAGGTCGAGGAGACCCTCTTATATCGGATATGAGTTCCTCGTGTACGATACCTATTGATAACATCGGCTCCGCAGTCTCTAGGTTTCACGGCTACCCTAGGCGAGGAGTCACGGGACTAGATCTGTGCTTGTTGACCTTCAGCATGACCCGGACCAAAGGTTGCTATGCACTTTTCTTTGTGTAGTCTTTGTTGTTTCCATAATGCATGACCTCAAATTCTAATCGTGTTAGGCTACAAATACTCTATACCTCGCTATGCCCTTCTTATCCTTTCGCCCGCCTCGCCCACTAGAGGATATACCTGAACCCCAAATCCTTATTATCCGTCTCATTATCCTCACTCGCCGCAGGCCTTTTGACAAACTCCCTAACACCCTGTTCAGCCATCCTATCCCTCCTCGCGTTCTCCCGCTTGTTTAGAGAGTAGAAGGTGAGTTGAGCGATGATGAATACCCCATAGAGGGCGGAGATGGTCCGCATGGCTGTTCGGTACAGTGGCGCTTCGGTTGAGATGAATAGTTGGGGGCCTACTATGCAGCCGACCGCGTAGCCTGTTTCAAGTATCAGTACTGCGCACGGGTTCTGACAATAAATGGGAGCACGGGTTCTGACAACAAAGGGGAACACGGATTCTGACAATCAAGAGAAATGGGAAGGGTAGGAAAGAGGGAAAGAACCCCATCTACTGAGGGGGGACAAGATCGTTGTGAGAAGGGTGAAGAGGGTGTGAAAGTGATACTGATACGGACCGATGAAGTATACCGTCGAGCACATTGACTTTCTTGTGTGACCTTTGATATTGGATGAGATCAAGGACATATTGATAACGAATGTCGAGCTGTTGCAAGTGGCTACGAGAAGTCAGTGAGAGAACACCAATACTGTAAAGAAAGGCTACTTACCCAGCCAGTATGCACCGGTCAAAGCCCATTTGTGCTTATAATCCACAGTCTGAAGGATGATCACTCCAGACAATGGAGCGATGATCAAGATCGTCTGAATGATTCCTCGGCTGTTCGGGAAGATCTTGCAAGCGAGGACGCCGAGCCAGATGGTGAGCATCTGAAGTCCGGGACCGGGTAGTCCGACGAGCACGGTCTTCTCTGGAGGTCAGCGATGATTCTTGCCTCGTGAGGAGAAGAATCGTCCGCTCACCTTGAGTGGGGTGAAGCCGAAGCCGTTGATGACGATTGAGCCGAAGCTTACAACCGAGGTTGCGCAGATGCAAAACGCCCAGATGAAGATGAGGTAGAACTATTGTGTAGACCCGTCAACGAAGCCATTCTTCAAATGAATTATACATACCAGCGGATCCTTCAAAGTCTCATACGCCTGATCCCACCTCCACTCACTATGCTGCAAACTAGCATGTTCCCTCGCAACCCTGTCCACGGCCAACTCCCTCTCCTCCTCGGTCAAGAACCAAGCTTTATGCGGGGAGACGGGTACGACAACGAGGAAGATCGCTCCGATTACAATTGTCGCTGCACCTGCTGCTAGCATGGAGATCCGCCAACCTGCTATGGCTGCGGAGGAGACGGATCCAAGACCGTAGAGGAGGAGTGCGCCGGCTATTTGAGCGACGGCGTCGGCGGTGACGAAGACTGCGATACGGAGGGGATGTTCGGCTTTCCTACGGTGTGAATAAGTTAATGTCCAGCCTAGAGAAGATGCGAATCAAGGTATCTGAATCCTGGCAAAGTTTGACGAGTTGAGATGGGGATCTGAGGTAAACGTGGAGCTGGAGGAAGGAGGGCGGTCCTGAATCGAACGGGACTCACTTATACCAATGCGAGATGAGGATGACGAACGCCGGCGCCACGGAACCTTCCATGATACCGAGGAAGAACCTGGCCGCCATGAGTCCGCTGAAGTCTTTCGGTGCGGCGTTGCACATCATGATCCCACCCCAGAATACCACAGTGACTAGAGGAGAACGATCAATAGCGGTGAGAAGAGGTCTTCTGAGTGAGAAGGATGACTTACTGCCGACGAAGAGTTTGATCGGGAGGAGATGTAGGAATTTCACAGCAGCGAATTCGCTCGCGAGTTGTCCCTACCAAAAGGATCAAGATCAATACGAATCCCGGTCAACACGGTTAGAAGTCTCTTTCTCGAGGGAGTTCAGTTCCCACGTACAAAGTAGAAGATACTAGCACACCAGCTACATTTTCTCATCCATCAGCACTGACCGTACTGTAATGAGTCCAAGAAGGAGCAGCGAGCGAGCGACATACGAGTAATCCTGACCGACCAACTTGAGATCCTTCTTCAACCCAAAGATAGCCGCATAGCTCAATCCGATCTTGAAAAGAGAAGTAAAAATCGAGGGTAAGCGAACGTAGCTTTGTAGAGGAGAATGGAAATACTTTGTCGAGGTACTGCATGCCGTAAATCAAGAAGAAAAGGATGAGGATGTTCCTATCGATCTTCCAGAGTACCCTCCTCTCGATGACCGGATCGATATCGGCTATGATGACTTCGACTTTCTCATCGTCTCCATCGGTTCCTCCCTTCTTCTCTGATTTGAATTGATGAGGAGTTGTGGAGTAGATCGTACCGTCGAGATTGTTGTGGCGAGGGTGAGAGTGGGTCGGGGAGGTTAGGGAGTCTTCAAAAGGGACAGTGCCGGGAACTGCTCCGCCTGGTTGACCGGACATTTGATATGAGGATTTTGAGGTTATACCACTCCGAAATCAAGGAGGAGTGGAATCGAGATCAGGTAGATACAAAGGAGTGTTTGAATAGCTGGGGGAAAGAGAAGATGACCATAAATAACTCGTCATGCCGTTTCGATCTCCGCCAGACCGAGAGTTGTATCCGGCCGGTGGGCTTCAACGCCGGAAACAAAGTGGGGAAGTACGAATCGGCTTCCGCCGCCAAGTGGGGCGGCCCCCACTCTGCGCTTATCTCTGACCCTGAATAGCGATTCTGAGAATACGTCAGGTAAGACTGGTGATCAGTTTCCTTTGATCGCGAGACTTTATAGGATTCTCAAGCACAGGCGCTTATCACAAGCGATATGAATCAAAGAAATAGTCGATGATGTGTAAAGCTTCATGACCGCCTTTGAATGTGAACAGAGTCGGACTTTCAAGATCTCCGAACAAATGTCTACCGGCGACCGAAGGTCAACCATGCAAACACTTCCATAAATTGCCTTTTACCGACTGGAACGCCGGAACGCCGGTCATCGAGCAACGCCGCCACCCCTGCTTCCCTCGCAGACCGCTTGATCACGCTCATCATTGCGGAAACCCCTTCAACTCCCCAGACACCAACCGCCCATCCTTCACCACAGCCTTCAAGTTCTTCTCTGGTCGATCAAGGACGGTAATATCCTCGAGAGGGTTTGAGGAAAGTACGAGGAGGTCGGCGTAAGCTCCTGGTGCTATCACGCCAAGTTTTCCGGCGTGATTCAACATTTTGGCTGAAGAGCGCAAACGGTATCAGTCCCTTGCAACCTTTGGGACGTCGCAGACTGGACTAACCTGGATTGACGGTTGCGTGCTTCAGGATGGCAGCTGCTGAGAGCACTTTTGATCGGACGGTGAACTCCTCTATTAAAGGAATACAATCAGCTTCTTCGATTTTCCTTTCCATGGGAATGGTGGGGACCGACCTGTTTGCAGAGCATGCATCGAGATCAACAGATCCGAGCCATAACATATCGTCACTCCCGCTTCCTCGGCCATCTATACAGGATGCTCATAAGCAGATGTTGTTGACTAAGGACATTCGCTATATCACCTACTTTCAAGGCGTTTAGGCCCTCCGCCATGACCTGCCTGTTCTTGACCTGTCCACTGGGCGGTAAGAAATCCTCGAAAGGCTTACGGACCATGATCCCGTAGCACGACAATGTGGGTGTAAGGTAGATGCCTTTCTCTGCCATCCTACGAGACATAAGCGGCTTCGAAGTATGGCGCAGGGGAGTTGGTAAAGTTGGCCGCACATCTTCGCTGTCTGCTGATCCAGTAAATTCCCATGCTCGATCCCTTTCACCCCGTTTGAGACCGCATGTTCGATCGCTTCGACGGTATATGCGTGTGCCGTGACCTACTCGAGATACCCGCAACCGATCAGCGATGTGGTGAAGAAGCCTCTCAGGTGCGGTGCGGTAACTCACCATCTTCTTCCCCATCTGCCAAGCGGTACTCGTAATCGCTCTAATCTCCTCTGAACTATACTGAACCGTCTCAATCCCATCCGTCTCACTAGCAACCCCTCCTCCCAACATGACCTTGATAAAATCCGCTCCTTGCTTCAATTCCTCCCTAGTCGCCTTCAAAATCATCGGTACACCATCCGCCGTCCTACCCAAACTCTGAACATGACCACCACAACAGCCCACACCGTCACCTCCTGATGTGCCCGGTGAGAAATCTCCATGACCGCCTGTTTGGGAGAGCGCTTTTCCGCATTGGAAGAGACGTGGACCGGTTAGGAGGTTCTCCTCGATGGCTGAGGCGAGGAATTTGGTGGCACCGCCTGTGTCTCGGACGGTGGTGAAGCCTCGGGAGAGCATGGATTTTAGGACGTAGGTTGATCGGAGGGTGACGAGTTGATCAGCGGTTCGAACCATGTCGGCCATTGTCTACGGTATCGTTAGCGGGTCTACTCGCTTATCGTGTAGTCTTCCCCCCAAGACCGTCTTGTCGCCCCTTCGCCCTTCACCCAGGAGCCCTTCCTCACTCCTGCCCGTCGTCATTCCTTGATCCCTATGCTGCCGCTTCTCCCTCCATATCGGCCTGCAGCGTTCCTCCCTCTCCCCCTGCCTTACTCACCGGGGGCCCAACTCTCTTCCTCCTCCTTATGTGTAACTTCGAAAGTGAACTCCCGACTCACCGATGTCCCCGGAACAGCAGTAACATGAACATGCGCATCAATCAAACCCGGACAAACGAACTTGCCCTCCAAATCAACCTTCACCGCATCTTGATCCTCATACTCGAAACCATCACTTTTCGATACTGCTTCGAACTTGCCCACTTTGATTTGAATGTTGTGTAAGCCGTCTAAGAGAGTACCGGTGGTTGTATCGATTATTTTGCAATTTGTTAGGTAGATGGAGGGGGAGGGGGGGATGAGCCATGGTTTGACTGTTAATTGAGGTAAACTGAAGATGATAAGCCTTTGAGTCTCAGCAGAGAGCAGACGCTTCAAAGCTGACATGAAGTGGTGAAGAATGAACCAGAGGCTCAACTCACACTTCCGGACGAGTCTCACGAGGGTTCGGGAAAGGGTAATCGGGATCTAATGTGCTTCCCATGGTTGTCCCTTGTTATGGCTTCAACAGGGATCGTCCAAAGTCAAAGTACACACAAATATCGGTTGTATCACACAATGGTGGGTGTGAGAGTGTCCGGCTTGACCAGTTGTCGAGATAGGGTTGAGTACAAGCATGACTCTGATTTACTGTGCAACCGGAAAGACCGGCATCATCCCACGATAATCAGGGGTTCTTAACAGAGTGGGGGAATTCGTCTTGGCGATGTCCGGTAACTCCTGAGGTCATCGATATTTGGATCTGATCAGCCAGTGTAACGCTTACTCTTGTCTGTCCCCTTTTTGTACCAGCTCGTGGCTTTTCAATCAACGACCAGCTCTATCATCTCAACACCCTAAAGAGCATCATACCTCCCCATCATCCCATGTACCGTCGACACTACACATCACCGATCAGCCTCCTCCTGCAGCAAGACACGATGAAAACCCACTCAACATCGCCTCATACTCCTTACTCTCCCTAATCTCAACACCATCCTCCCTATACCCAATAACCCCATGATATTCCAATCCCGGAGACGTCGGGGGTACACATTGAGGCGGTTTAACAGCTTCTTCGATGATCCAATCACCTTTCCCGTTGAGTAAGACAGAGTTACGTGACTCCATGGAAACGTCGTGGTCGTTGTAATTCCAAGGAGCTAGGGAGACGTATGATGTAGCGAGGTTCGTGAGGGTGTTTGGGGAATCTACGCGACAACCATCAGCTGGATCAGTCCGTATCGATTTCATTGATGGTACACACCTTCTGCCCGCGGGATGTGGTGTGTTCCCAAATTCAGCCAGACAACCAGGTCTTCCTGCTTGATTGTCTCGTTGTCGAAGAACTGTGCCATCACGTCAGCACATGTCATGGCAAATCCAAGTCCAAAAGGAAACTACCTTGTAAAAGTTCACCGGCGGCGCTCCAGGTAGATTCATATTCCACATACAGCTCGAGCTCGGTTCCTCCTCTTTCCTCCTCGATACCGCGAGATGGTGTTTAGCCCAATTTACGTTATTCTCTGTCCGTTTCGAATCGAGGTTGGTCAGGTGGACAAGCGGACCGGGGTGGATGCTATAACCCCTCGGATTACCCCAAGAGTTGGTTGAGTTCTCATTCGTTATGACATAGGCGCCTTCCATGCTGATTCGTCAGTCAAGCTCAGATGGAGTACACCTACTTGTGAGGGAACTCAAGTAGAGATTCCTGATCTAGGATACGTCGGACCATCCGTTGCTGATGGGTCATCGGTCCCCAATCGTCTTCAAACCATGGCTCCGCCTTATCCTCCATCTCTAGCGATACAGCCATAAACGAATTCTCCGTCCCCGCGATATCGAAATCGATTTTGTCTTTTATCAGCGTTTTCCAACTGTAATTGAGACTCACAATTGATAACATGATCGTGGAGGTTCCCCATGACACCCGGGTGGATCTGATGTCCGTAGGGAGCCTGTTCCTCATCCCACAAACCTCCTTGCAGGTAACCAGAAGCGGAAAGGCGGATCTCGATCGTCCCATCCAGCTGGAAGGTGTAATCGAACTTGATGCTCATTCAGCTTACCTCGACTTCAACCTGACGATAACGCACCAGGTAGTCGTAATTCCCCACAGTGGAGACACTGCTCACAACCAGCTCATACCCCTTCACAGCACCCATCTCGTTCTTCCCCGGCGCAGTATGCCTCGACAGAGGTCTCCCGCTCTCCCTCTCAAACACGCAGATCGCATTCCGTCTCGTCGTCGACCCATACTCATGTACCGTCGCGTTGAGGAGAACGGCATCAGTCGGACAGTCGTACCCCAATATGACCTCTCGAACCATCCCGCCCATCCCGAAAGCGCGGTCAAGCCAGACGGAGGAGGCTTGGTGTGGGTCGTCACCGGAGTACTGCGCCATCGCTTCTTGTGGTGCAAGCTCGTAGATGATTCTCTCCCCTCGGAAATTGCTCCTCGAATCAGCTCGTAACGAGAGGAGAGCAAGGGCACGTTGACCTACATGTCCCAGAGATGCAACCCCATATCCCTTTCAAAACTTGTATAAAAAGCCCAACCCATCCAAGTGACATACCCCTCTTTCTCATCAAACCTATACCTAGGCCCATCAAACTGAACAGTCCTCGGTCCAGCTCGATCGTCCAAATCCCTTCGTTCACCTTTGATCGACCTCGTCGCCCAGTCGCTCGATTCCGGTAGCTGTCGCTTGAGTGTCCCATTCGACCATGCCTCCCGTAGCTCTTCGAGTGTGTGATACATCTTTCGATCATGTACGAAAGCGAGGACTTTCCATTGGTTCGGGTCGGTACCGGTTATATCAACCTATCCACAACAAAGTAGCCCATCAGTACAGCCCGCCTCCCTACTGGATTTAACAAGAGATAGTCATCCCAGCCAGCTAGCCTTTGAGGGAAAACTGAGGCGAGGAGGCACGCATCACCCACTCTGACGAAGAAATCCAAAGCCAATAAGAAGCTCCCCGGACCAGACCTCCTCAGCTGTAACCAAACCCTCCTCCAACTCCCATCGTAGCTCACCGGAGCATGACTGGCAGCAGCCAAAGTACCATCCGAGATCGAACCGTTGAACATATCCCGAGTGATATCGTCAAATGGGAGGACGAGACGACCGATCTCTTTCTGTATCTGAGTCCAGTTGTACGTCGCTCGCGCGTTGAAGGGGATGGGGTGGTTGTGGTAGATCTCGTTGAGGGGTCGGTAGGTGGTTTGAGGGGAGATGGGGAATGGACCGATTAGGTAGTCGACTATCTGTTCGGTGGGACCGTGCATGATCAACGCCTAGGTCCGTAAGCAAGGTACAGGCTCTCGAGTGAATATGGGCGTACATGAGCAAACTTGGGGAACGTCGATGAAGAGTTGGAGAGGTAAGCGAGTGTGAGGTCTTTTCGAGGTTTGTAAGCCTCAACGACGTGGATCCACGAATCACTCCAGCCATATCAGCGTTAGGCAAACTCTTCTTCTCCCGGACTAACCTATCCGTAGCATGATCCCATCTGGTGAGGTTTAACCCCCTCTCCGGATCCAACAACCACTTCCGAACCTCCGTCGCTTCCTCCACATCGAGATTTCTCCAAACATCTGTCGATTCGAGCTCCGTCAACTCCATTCATAGCCATATCCTCGCTTGATTTTGGGTAGACAACAAGGGACTTGAACAACTCACTATTTCGTGGAGCAGTGAATGGGATGGGTTCAGTACTGGGGCAAAGGGGCAGATCCGTATGATGTCGAAGCTGTTTGGAGGTGGAGAGATGGAAGATGACCGAGAGTGTGATTCCGATAATCACGGTGAACAGTGCACGAGACCATCGAGGGGATTTGTGGGAATCAGATGGGGTCGAGGCACGTGATTCGAATGTCTCCTTGGAGAGGAGGGGGGCTTCGGCTTCAGACATGGTGAGAAAGAGAATGTAGAAACGGAAAAGAAGCTAAAAGTCAATAGGGTATCTCAAAACATAGTACACTGAATGAGAGATTCTCCGACAAAAAAGAAGGGAATGACTCTGGATCCCTTTTTTTCGGTTTGGTCGGGGATAAGCGGGACGACGCAAGGCCGGATCAACTCAGGGTACGAGAGAGAGATACTTTGTCGTTTATACTTAGGTGGGGCCCGGGAGGACTTGGATAACTCGAGGAGCTCCTTACCGCGCTTGAAGCTTAGGGGCGGGGTCGGGTGATGAAGAGGTCATTATACGTGTAGGAGAAGAGGGTAAAAAGGGAGGTAGGCTGAAAGACAAGGGAAAGGAGGAGGAGAGTGAGGAAAAGGGACATTTGTCCTGGGAGGATTATTAGTCCGCGGTACGATGGTCATCAAAACTGGTCTGGAGTGCTAAGATCAACAGAAAGATCCTCAAATCCAGTGAGCGCGAGTACATATGGCCGGCAGCAACTTCCTGTGTCTCGCCAGTCGCTTTGATTCGGATGTGATGGGTGTGAAGACGAAAAAGACCGCTCTACTGCCGGAAGGATAATACAGCGATTCAGTTTTGCGGACAAGCGTAGCTCCTTCTCTAAGGGGTGTGGGGCAGGTTTGACGACATACGGCATCAGGGGTTCGTTGATTGCTCAACGGTTTGACTTCTTGCGAGCCGCTTTCCTCAGGAGGATATGAATATGACGACCTGGGTTCCGCTTGATTTGTGTAAAGGGGTCCAGGCTCGGATTACGGAACTGTGTCGGTTCATTTAGGTGCTCACCCTCAGCGGGGCGTGTAGTCGTGGCTAGATGCGTCGCCAGGGGTAAGCTGATTGCTCAACTTTCCTGACTTCTTGGGAGTCTCTTCCTTCCTTAGAGTTTATGAGTATGAGACCCTTGGGACCGCTTCATTGCCGAAGGAGGTAGAGTCGATCGAAATCCAATCACCGGAAGCAATACATGGTTATTTCTGAAGTGCTGTGCCGTGACGGAAAGTCGATTTCGATTGAGGCTGAATTGGTCTGTCGGAAGATGAAGCAGCCATGCTGGTCGAGTCCCTGAGACTATCCTTGGGATCTAGGGAAGACGTCTGGCTATACGGCACAGGATCTGCGGATTCTGAGCGGGTCACCGAGAGGCAAAGACCCGCTGAAGTGGCCCGTCCACGCGGACTCGGCCGAAGTATGGGAAGAATGGGATATGACAGGCGACTGAGTTACACAATCACGGCAGTGAGAAACTCAATATTGCACGCGCATTGCAAACGACATCATAATGCCAGCGAATGAAGTACGATACTCATGCGATCGGCTACAAAATTGACATCCAGATTGTACTCAGATACGCTCAATCCGCCTAGATGCACGCCCTATCCGTCCATCTCGAATAATACCAACTCCCCTCGTCCCCCACCTACATTCTCCAACTCCACCTCATCCCCAACCTTCGCACCAGAGACGAACACCCCATCACCCTCGCCCAACGTCGTCGTCTGTCCGCCACCACTCACTTTGATCACTGGATTTTTCCCATCTTTCGAAGCAGCTTGGGTGTGGTATCCCGAAGTCTGGACGAGCTGCGCGTAGACTAGTTTCGACTTGCTTGAGGGGGAGAGAGCGGGGAGGACGGTGTGAGATAGCTTGGATGAGGGGTTGAGGAGGGTGACGAAGGTGTGTACGGATGCGTGAATCTGTCACGATCAGCTTGAGGTACCTCATGGAGGAAGTTGGACTCACGGGTGTAGGACCGCTCGCTTCCCGATTGTCTGCCACTCCTTCTGATCCGACTGGAGCGACGATACAGCACAGCTTGTCGACCTTCTCCTCGTCGGTATAGTGCCTTACGATCTCTCATCAGCTCGTTTTAGCCCCAGCCGAATCAAATGGTAATAGCGTACCGAGCATAGTACTGTGGTTTCAACCCCCTCGAGAAAGGCATCGCCCAAATCTGCAAGAAATGCACCTCCTTCCTATTCTCATCAGGACGATCTCGCAAGTGAGACTGAGAGACTCACGACGGATGGTCGTTATACTCCGAATGTCTGATGCCAGTCCCTCCACTCGTCATCTGCACATCCCCCCGCTTCATCGTTTCGACGTTCCCCATGGAGTCTTTGTGGCTCAACTCGCCTGAGATTAGGTAGGAGAAGATCTCCGCTTCACGGTGGGCGTGGAAGGGGAAGCCGGTTTGGGGCTGTACAAGGGTGTATCAGCAAGAGACGCGGGGATCAGGGTGCCTAAAAGGAGCTGCTGAGCTTGGAGGACTAATGTAGAGACACCGAAGTGGATTTCGTGGAGAGTGGATTTTTGTATTGCATGACTCAACTCACCGCGACTCGATCTTCGTTGATCACCCTCAATGCACCGAAATGCTCATACTCCGGATCGGAATAATCAGCAAAAGAGAAGGTATGGAACGTCTATCCATCCCTTTTATCAGTCTAAAGCCCAAAAAAAAGGTTGAGGTTCAACGCACTCGGAGCCATCCATGATCCCCTCCTCCCCGATCTTCAGAAGGGCGATAACGAAACTGCATAGTACTCGACATCCTCGTTTGACCTCCGATATACTGTTGGGCGAGACTCAATTGAGTCGATTTGAGGTATCGACGGAGTAGCACCGCGGCGACTGCGAAAAGTACGCTTTTGACGAAGAACTTGAGTGAAAACCCTGTCGAGGGAGATTGTTGGGAAGGAATGATGAAAGATTACCGAATGGTTTCGGTTGTGGTATAGTGGTGAAGAGTCGTCTTTATACTTCTGAGCTGGGGATGATCGGGTTTCGGATAGCTGATCAAGATATGGGAGCAAATGGTGGATTACCGGGATGACTGCGATCAGCGGGAGGTTGAGTCCCGGCGGAAGGGGGAAAGCGGAACCTATACCATGTTTACAGAAAAAGGTACGAAGATGGCGAACCTTAACTTCGTATCAAGACGCGAAGCGCGCCGGTGTCGCCTTACGACCCCATCTTCTGCGGATCAATCAATTCTCGTCACTGGCTCTGGTAGCTTTCCTGACGAAATCATCCACGTCTTCTGCGACACAATCCCTCTCTTCTTCAATATGGACTTTTCTCGACGATATGATGATGATGACCCACTAATTTCACCTCCCTGTCCGGCCTATAGTCGAACTGCCTCATACACCAGCCACCGCGGTCCTTCGGAGTCCACTGCGTCGACGAGCTATTCGACACACATGGATATACCTGGAAGAAAAACTGCATCGCCCCATCCGACACCTCTTCCGCTAAGTAGCTCCCCTATGAGCGCTGGTATGGGGATGAGGACGGCTAGTACCAACGGGACTCTCAACGGGTATGGAAATGGCAGTGCGAATGGGTGGGATGATGCCGATAAGCTGGGCTATCAGTTCTCGCTCCGTGTCGCGTGAGTGATTCCGTCATATCATGATAATCTTAGTCTAAGCCAAACGTAGTGTGCTACATCACCACCTGCTCAACCCCCCGACTTCATCTCTTCAGAACCGCGCCTCTACCCACGCTTCCTTTACAACACCTCCTATGCCGTCGCTTCCTTCGCCAACTCTCCAAGGGACCTCCCCTTCAGGCTCACGTTTGACATTCTCCTCCTTCTCCCGTGATTCGCCAGCCTCGACGAACGGTACGCAGAGCCCAGGTGTCGGTAAACGCAAATCCTCCTTCGGTCTGAATATCGGGAAGAAATCGGATGCGGACAGTGTAAAGCTTCCCAAGGAGTTCCTCATCGAGTTTTGGGGTATCTTAGGGTGTGAGGATGGCGATACGGGTTGGAAGAGCGTGACTGAAGCTTTCTTGGGGATGATAAAAAAGGGGACGAAGACTCCTAGCGGGAAGAATTTACGAGAGGTACCTACTTTGCTCGAGGGTGAGTCCCAAAGACGCAAACATCTGCTTTGATGATGTATATGCTGATCCTGCGCAGTATTCGCGTCCACTCTTCCCCCTGATTCCATCAATAGCGCAGCCCCGCACGTCCATCAATCCCACTTCCTCCACCTACTTTACAACTCTCTCCCCCGTCCCACCCATTTCTCACCGATGTCACGACCCTCATCCGAGAAAGACAAAGATCTCCTCTTCCGTCTCCGAGGCGAAGTCCAATCATACATGCTCGCCGCGAGTCCCGATCCGAACTCCGACTATGCTTCGAGCGGTTTCACACCCGTAAATGGAGCCAAGCAATCACCTGCTGGTTCGATAGGGTTGGGTAGGACGCCTTTTAATCATAGTGGAAGAAGCGGAGAAGGGATCAGGAGGAAACCTAGTCCGGTCTGGAAAGGTGATGGGGATGGGATCTGGGGTGAGATGGTGGAGACTGTTGGGCGGGTCTGGGGTATACCGAAGGAATCACTCGAGAAGGATGTGGCGAGTATAAATAGAAGTGGCGCCACAGATCAGGTAGGTTACGATCACCTGTCCGGAAACACTGCGGACGGCGCTAATAAAGGGTAGAATTACATGGCCGACCTAAAAATCGAGATGTCAGCTCTCTCCGCCCTACCTCCCCCTCTCACCGCAACCCAAAAATCCCGTCCAACCAGTCTTTCCGCGGGTCTTGGATCCCTCCTCAGAGACTTCCCCGACCTCGGCACTCCCGGCTCGCCAGCTGACTACGCCCCTTCCTCCTCTTCCAATGAGTATTTCCCGTCCGCCAAATCGACATCGACATCCTTCTTCATCCCACCCAGAAAGGTCGAGGTGTTCGCACGTCTGACCGTTCGTGCTGGCGAAGCAGGACATGGGCCGAACACGCGTGATCTCGTCGAGAAGTGTCGGGAGATATGGGGCATCGCCAGTCGGCGTGAGAAGGAGAAGGAGGTGGAAGGTCTTATTGCACGATGGGGTGAGAGTATTGGTACGCGCGAGGAGACGGAATGCGGGAAGAGCGTAGCGGAGGGTGTCAAGGACCTCAGTTTCGGTCTCCGAGAAAGCGTTCCACTTCCGCCCGTACTGGCTTCACTCCTTAGCGTACTCCTAGCCTTACTCTCCACGTCGATCACCTCAATCTTCCCCACTACGTCCGTCCCTCCACCTCCGCCACCTCCATCCCTCCTGCCCATCCTCTACGCAGGATCCGATGTCTTCTTGACCACGCCAGAAGCCGCTCGAACCCTTTCCGAGCTGTCTGACGAGCTGAAAGCTACCGCTGTTGGGGAATATGTCGCAGCCGTGGGACATATGATGGGTGGAGTCGGGCAGAATGGGGATACGGTTCGCAAAACGGGGCAGAGCGGGAAGGACCAGATGGTCGAGGGGTTCGAAAAAGTGGCAGCTTGGATGGAGAAGGAGATTGTCAACGTTCGGAAAGCTTGGGGTGGCGGTCTTGGCGCGTAAGTCCCTTCTTTTGAGGTTGGCAGGGTGGGAACAAGGCTGACAGAGGGTACTAGTCGATTGAACCCGGCAGCGATCATCTTGTCAAAACAGCTTCCACTATTTTGTGCGGAGTTGCAAGCGCTTTGTAGACCGCGGAGTCCGGCGAGCGATGTTTTTACGCTTTATGAGGTTACAGGGAGGTTCCTTGAGGCTTGGGAAGACCTGTGTCCCGGGTGAGTTGCTCACATCGCATATTCCTTCGGATGCGGTGGTATCCCAATCCGCCCACAGCAGGAGAGCTTGTATTGATAAGTCACAGGCAAGAGCACGGTTTCGAGATCGACTCATTCTTTGAGCCACACGTCCTCGCTTGGCTGCGTGATACCGAGGATAACAACACGCACGATTGGGTCTCTCGAGCTGTAGGCATGGACAGTGTATGTTTTCCGTTACATTCTAGAATTCTTTCGCTAAGTCGTGGAAAAAGTGGGTTCCCGAAGGCGAGAACAAGCATAGTCAATCCGTCATCGACCTATTCGACTTCATCCGTGGTTCAGCTGCTGTTATCCTACATGACCTGCCTCTCAGCGAGTACAAGCGGGCTATGTATTTGATCGATCTCTCAAAAGTCCGTTCTCTTCCCGTTCTCATCGTTTGCCATTGACTGACCGGTCCGCGCGGATCAGACTGTATCCATGGCTGTCACCCAGTATGCTGCGACGGTCCTAGCCCTGTTCACAAGCGATATGAACCCGGTGAAGGCGGGTACGCCGACTCTGGAGTTGCAGAACAAACTTGGTGGGAAGGCTGGGTCGTGGTTGGCCAAGGGGCAGCAGACGGTAAAGAACCTGGATAAGAGGAAGGTCGAGGGGTTGATCGTGCCGCCAGCTGTAAGTCCCCCCTGGCGCCGACCTGTTCTGAGACCCCTTACCTGGATGCGCGATTTTTGTCTCAATGCGTTCGCTGACGGGTCGTAAGGCATGCGTTAAGCTCACCGATATCGGTGCGGCGAAAGCATGCCTCGAAGACCTGATCTTCGCCCTAGAAGCAGAAGAGACGGCTCGGATCGTGAAGACGCACAAGCCTAAAACCAATGACGTCGAGAAACCTCGGAATCTGTTTACAATCACCCTGATGCGAGGCGATAACATGTTCGGCAAGGGTTTGAGCAAGCCTGCAGACGCCTTTATCGTGATCACTGACCGGGAGAATGGGGAGAGACTGCTCAAGTCGAGGACGGTACTGGGTGCCGAGGATCCTAGATGGTAAGCTTGGATATCACTGATTATGGCTGAGTAAACTTTAGGGAGCAATCGTTCGAGATATCGGTCGGAGCGATCAAAACTCTCGAAGCAGCTGCTTCCGACCGCCAATTAGTCGGCAAGCACGATGCGATTGGTTCCGGGACGTTCAAGCTCGACCCACACCTCTTCTCCGAGTCATCCACTCGTGACGTCCTCCTTCCCCTGTCGCCGCGCGGCACAGTCCACCTTCGCATTAGCATGGAAGGCGGGGAGAAGCATGATGTTGCTTACCACCTGTCCTCAGCGATGCGAGCGCTCGATCGGTCGGCAGGGGATATGCAACGGGAAATAGTTGATAAGATGGGGGAGTTCATCCGGTCAAGCTTGAGTTCGGCGACATTACAGGGATTGACGAGATTTGTGAAGGACAAGAAGAAGGCGAAGGCGGCTCTGTCGGATTCGGATCTTGAGGGAAGCTTGGGACCGCTCTTTGATTACTTCAACTTAAACGTGAGCTTCTATCTCCTTTCCGTCCTCCTCCTCCTCTGACCATTTTTGGTGCAGTTCTCGGTCTTCTCGGTCACCCTTACCCAATCTTCCCGACTCGGCCTGATGCTTGCAATCTGGCGAAGAACCGTTGACATCCTCATCTCCCTCCTCGTCCCACCTCTCTCCGAAAAGCCCTACATCCCGAAAAATCCCCTCGGTCCACCGGAGATAGACGTGATCTTCAAATGGCTCCAACTCCTCAAGGCATTCTTCAATGTCTCAGAAGGCGGGGTAGAGCACGGTGTACCCCTCACTCAACTACAGAGCGGGATCTACAAGGATATTATCGTGCTTGGACAGTACCTCGACTTACCGACCGTGGCATTGAAGGAGAGGGCGAGCGCTGCGGTAAAAGCTGCTTCGAGGCCTGGTGGTCTGGTCGGATCCATGAGGGGTTTGAGTTTGGAGGCAGATAATGAGAGGATGGCGGAGGTTTTGCTTAGGATCGCACGGACTAGGTGGGTTGTCGTAGCCTTGGTTCATCTGGATGAACGGAAGCTGACGAGGGGTACAGAACGGATATGGGAGAGTTCTTGGGGAAGGAGATTGGGATGCTTACCAAGGCGAGGGTGGAGAGACAGGCTGGGATGCTCTGATTTGGCGTCCGGAAGAAAGGGTTTTCGATTGGGATTATGGAGTCAAGGCGCGAAGGAGAGACTGTTTTCATCGTGCATTATACTATCAGTGTCAGTTCTGACAGATGGCGCTACTGATGACCTACTACACGGATTGATCTGGCTGATGTTGTGTCCTTCAGATTCTTTCGCATGGAGTGATCTCGGAGCATATCCTGAAGCGGCTGCCTTTTATCACCTAGAAGTACTTAGCCGTTTAAGCGGTTTTCAAAACTTTCTCCTCCTGAGTATGAATCTTTTAGCGAGTCGGCTGATGACATTGCGAAGCGACACCTTGCAGCTTGATTGAAGGCCCTGTAGTGACTGGTTCGTGCACGACTAGTGAAACGTGGAGATTGATGTCTATCTAATAGAGAGGGGTACAGAGCCAATTAATAGCTCCCATATATCCCCGCACTACTTTATCAGCCGTGGGTCATCTACTCGAGTCATATAAAATCCGATCCGGTCAACGACCTCTCGCTATCACCCGCATCTGTCCATCTCGCTTGCACGGTCCTCAATCCGGCCAATCGAGCCTTCCGGTCCTTTGTTTTTGCCCTTTGGTACGCAGTTTCGCGTCGGCAGAAGGGAAGCTCGACTACTGCTTGTTTGGCAACGTGTCAGACGGGAGCGGCGGAAGACAGTAGCGACCAAGTCCAATCGCTGGAGTTAATGCACGATCACTATATCTCTATTTGCACCTTACGTGATAGATTCAATCGACTTGGATACGTTAGTTCCCTCCCTGATATCGGTCTGTTTTCAAATAGCTAACTATGTGGCTTGTCTCTTCCTGTATTCACAAGGACTTGACCCAACGAGAAAAATGGGGCTGACCTTCATAGGCATGCAGTCGTTGACGTGCAGATCTAAGAAATCTATTCACTGCGCGGCACAATACTCCGCTCTGGACGCATATAAACAGAATATTCACAGACATATAAGATCTCTGGATGCTTGACTACAGATCCCCAAAGTAGGATTCATACCTGTCTCAACGACTTGACGAAAGTACCAAAGGCAAGCAAGGGTTATCTCTAGCTCATACCCTTCCCGAATGTCTGTGACGACTTCTCCGTGAGCACGGGCCATCAATCTTACGGTTCTTCAAGTGTACAGCAGACTTTCCCGTCAGACAACCACCCTGGCGAAGCCATCAAATGCTGGAGTGGCGATTCGCTAATTCTGGAACAGAGGTCGCTGGAAGACTGCGCACGGCTGATAATCCTGGTCTGTTGCTGGTTAATATAAGGCGTACAAGAGGAAGGACTCCTCTACTGAGGGGTGGGAGAGAAGGAGGAGGATCCTGAAAGACGCTCGACTTGGAATGAAGGACGTTTTCTAGAACGTGAGTCGGGGCTTCTGGGACTGTTTGTAATCGGAGGGCGTGTTAGTAGGTATTCTGGAGCGAGCTGGCTGCCCGTGCTGCTGGAGATACTGTAAGCTGGACGATCGGAATGTCGGAGCTGGGACTGAGCTACAGATGGGGAAGACTCGACGATCTGAATCTCGGCAGTTCCACTGGAGAGGGGTCCCAAGTTGACGGCGATGTTGCGGCTTCCCGAGACAAGAGGACTACTGTTCGATCCCCCGAATGCTGATGTGAGACGTGGGACGTTTTTGGATGTGCTGTAAACAGACGTAATGTTCCTGCTTCATCGAACAGTGCAGTGCGATTACTCCTGACGATAGGAAATGCCCTCCATCTAGATATTCGAACATGCCCAATCAGATCAGCGCACTGAGATACTCATCAGCTTCGAAGTCACATATATGCATTGCGCTGCAGCCTGAATGGACGCAAACCCCGTCAATGATCAAGGTAGACTGAAGTGGCGAGCCATGCCCGAGATGTCATCTTCGACTAAAGACAAAGGATCAAGGATCAAAGATCAAAGGCTCCTCCGCCTTTCCTCCTGGCTTGAGAGTTTGATTGCCTGGGTCATCAGCTCGGATCGTTATTTTACAATGTCAGATCGTTTTGAAAGCAAAAACCGAAAATAGATGAACATTTGCGAAAATAGATGAAAATGATTGTACGTTTGCTATGTGAAATGATTGAATTTGCATTTGAACCAGCTGATCACGTTGATCGCCAAACGTTGTATAAGTAGTCCTTGACTGCTTGATGAAAGTCTATATCCTTCGAAGTGAGAGTCGTTTTACACTCAAGGATGAAAGGAGCAAGACTCAAAAGGGTTCTGTCTGCCCGTGCTTGTCAGGCTCCAGATTTCATCGGCTCGATCCTCACTTTCATTGCCTGATGGATTATCCTAGATATCTGTGAGCCAGTACGACCTACATCACCGGCCAAATCACCACATCACCGGCCAAATCACCATATGAAAGCAGTCCAGCAGGTTACTTCACGAATCACATGGGGGTTGCAGGTGATCTTGGACCGCATTCGCTTACGGTCTGCATTTACATAAATGAAGCGATCAATCTACGTGAGATAAATGAAGTCGAGCAGATTCCATTTGAGAAGTCACTACTATAGATTGCGAGATTTTCGCGAATGGATCGATCGAACTTGATGAAGGCCTTGATTTGCCGAAAAAGGAAGCACCAAAGGCAAGGCCTGCTTTTTGTCGCGATGGTATAGTCAAGCTGTATGGAATATTGGAGTTCTGTTGTGGACCAGTTTCGGTCGAGGACTTCTTCAACAATACTCTGGCTTTGGACGGGTCTTCACCGCACGTCCCTTATGAATCCTTCTCGTAACGACCTACCGTCGTCATCGGCCACGACTCATGAGATGACTGAGTTGGACCGCTGGGCATTGTTTTCGCGGCGAATGTGGAAGAGCGGTACGGTGAGCTGGAACTGTCAGTGGAGTCGGTCTACTTCTATTCCCTTACGGGACTTGGGGTCTCAACATGCTTTTCCTATGAGAAGAACGGGAAGGCGCTACATTCGCGCACGGGATTTCCCGCTATCCACTTTTATGAGCGCTGGGCATATACAGGTAGGACTGTTTGCTACGGATTCGGCACCTTGGTCCACCCAGTAGGGAATCGATCCAAGGTGGGGGAAAAAGATCGGGAGGGAATCTCCTTTATGTCCTTCGCTTTTGTCGCCACCTCCTGGGCCCCTTCCTGCACATGAAAGGATGGAAAGCTTTCCAAGGCCACTTTGCTGTATCAAGAGAGATTCAGAAGTATGGATCTCCACTGGGGTAGACGCAGTACTTCCTCGAACTGGGTTAAGTCCTAACTTCTTCCCCACCGTCTACTCCATTTCAGTTTGCAAAGTGATTTCCAACCTGCGACCGATCAAACGCTTTCATCATTGTCTCAACCTGCCAATTCCGCTCCCGACGTCGGCTCCAAAATCCTTCCTAATCCTTTGAAACCTCAGGGCGATCTGAGCTCCCACCAAGACCGACGGCGACAATCCCGCCATTCACCAACGTCACCAATCTCAACGGGCAGAGCACCTCAGACACCTCGAACCGACGAACGACGTTTCCCCGATGGAAAATCTTTACAGTTTGTATCGTGAGCAATGCACTAGAGATGGCAAGGAATGCATCCCTCAAGTGGTCGAATAACACCTTTCGTGGAAACACAACATGCTGCCAGCGATGCTCACATCCCCACCACAACAATACCAGAAAAGAACTGCAGCGGGAGAGACAGGTCTTCTGGGTTGGGCGCGTAGGGATCTGAGGATCAAGCTGCTCTGTCCTCGTGGCGAGCTAAGTCGGGAATATGGACGAGTCGTATATATAGATGTAGATCGATGTAAATGATGCGGACGACGAATACGACTTGACAGTACTCGATACTTACTTATGGAAGATTGCCGTCCATACCACAACTCCCCATCGATTTTTCGTACTGCAGATACGATAGGAGAGTGTCTCCCGAGATGATCTGCCTGCTTGACCCTTCTTTCTACGCGGTACATCCCTCAACCGACGACCCCTTCGAACATGAAGAAAGCCCAAGAATGCTTCCTCACCACCCATTTCCCCTTCTTACCCCATTCCTCGACCGATAACTTCGTCACGGTCGGAACGACGTTTTTCGGGTTATCAAAGGTATTCTGACACTGTCTCAGCTCGATAATCCAACCCATGTTGACTGACTGACCTTCGCATCGAGCTCGTCCGAGTACATCTCGTGCACCTCCACGCTCTTCACTTCTGCTCCCATCAGCCGCCTCCTCCGAGCCTAGAAGAGTACTCACCGAAGCCCTTGAAAGCGCATTTCGCATCCCAATCAAGTCTCGGATGACGATTGAGAACGCTCAGTCGTATCCCGGCGCTATTATTCGATTTGACGAGGACTGCAGCGCAATCGATATATGCCGGACGAAGCTCAGTCTGCTGGATCCAGGATGGATAAGTCGGACCGATACTAAAGGAATCGTCAGGGGAGGAATTGGTTGGATGTTAGGTTTCTGCTGACTAGGCGTCTGGCATGACCGGAAGCTGTAGGAGGTGGCCATTCTTCATATACTTCGAGAACAGTCGGAAGCTAATCCCTGATCAGCCGATGTTTCGCACCACCCTCCTTCGGTCTCACGGGTAGTAGATCGTCTGGAACAGCATCCCATCCGGTTTCGTCATGATCGGCGCGATCTTCACCTCAATCAGCCAAGTCTCAATACATCGGAAGTGATCTGACATACGACATTGACAGTCTGAGCTAGACAAGCGATAGCCACATCCTTATGGTTCCGTAGCAGGACATTGAGCCAAGCGCAAAAAGCCAGCATGTCGGTGAAGTCGTACCACTGTTCAAGGTCGGCCGATCCGGGGGCTTTCGATTCGTCCCATACGTTCCACTGCGATCCAGATCAGTGGTGGACACAAGGTTGGTAGAAGAGGTGGGATCACCTCGTCGAAGCAGACTTTGACGTCTCGGGCGGGGATATGGTAACCTGATCGTTCGAGATTGGCCAGGTCGATGAGGGATTTGCAGATCTCGATGCTTCGTTCGGCGGCCTAGACCGACGACGATCCCCGTCAACTCGAAATCGCGATACATGACGGACGATACGCTTACAGCTGGTCCGAAGACGTTCTTCTCGTAGTCGTAACCCTGAACAACCCCTGGAGTTCGGTCATGCCCCAGCATTGAGCTGAGCATGATACTCGTCAACGAGCTATGTATATTGGGGACGATGCACTGACTACCAGTGGATCGAGTGTAGGTCAACACTCCCGATGCAAGTCTGCAGGACTTCACGATCCCAGTCCGTCGAACCCTGAGCAAAACCCAATCAGCCCAACCTCCAAGGAAAGGTTGAAGGATTGGCTACTCACCGTATTTCCACACGAGACGAGCTTGATACTAGGATCGACGAGCTTCAACCCATGCGCCCATTTCTTCGCTTTCTTCGCGTAGTCCGATTGGGACAGGTTTCCGACCTGCCAAGGGCCAAAGACTGGCACCCTCTCATTAGCTCGAGATGAGTTTTCCGGTCAGGTATGACTCACGCTCATTCCCGAGGCCCCATACTTTGACATCGTGTGGTTCGTGTCGTCCAGTATTTTTACGTCGTAGGTTCGCCCAGCTGTTCTTCTCAGTACCGGATTTCGAATAAGCGGGAAGAAGGCGTACTGAGTATCACCAGTACCATTACAGTACTCCAACCAAGCCAAAGCTTCCTCATACGTCCCAGTACCCACTATACCTCTTCAACACCCAGCTCTGTAGACCAAGGAGGGGCGACATACTGTTCAAGCAAATGTAAGGCTCGCACCCGGTTCCCCGACAATAATCGATAAACTCGTCGGTCCCGAACCTAACGAAGCAGGTCAGGCCTTCTGCCTTAACACGAGGTATTCCCAGGTTTGGCGCGCACTGATTCGACTCGCTGGACAACCAAGCGAGCTCAACCCTCTTTGGTCTCTCCTCCACAGGTCCAATCCCATCTTGCCAATGATAATTCGAAACGAAATTGCCTATCCTCCCAGATCGACCCAGATCAGTCAGCTCTTAACCTTCCGTCTTGATTGCTCTCCTTTTATCCATTTCATGAGGGAGCGTACTGGAAGCTTACCCCCCGGCCAACGTAACATTGGAATCTCCAACTCCCCATCCCTTTTAACAACATCCAAAACATCCTTCCTCCACCCAGCTCTCCCCCCACCTTGCTCAACCACCAAACTCTTCGGACTAGGATTTTTGGAACTATCCACTATCCCACCGTAAATACATCTCCCTACATGTTCTATGAAACCCGAGTAGAGTTTCTCCGAGATTGGGGGTTCGGTAGGATGGATCAATGCTGAGGGACTGAAGATGATTGGTGTGGAGGATAAGGAGGTTGGATGGGAGGGGACGCGGGGGAAGGAACCGTCACCGATCGCTATGAAGTTTTCGAGATTGGATGCCATCGTGTTCTGGGTTCTCTGGTGAAGGGATCAAACAGAGGGGTAGAAGGGAGAAGTTGAGATCAGATGAAATGGGGTAAACGATGTGGTCAGGGTGTTTCAGGTGACGGTTATCGCGGAAGGGGACCGGTTGTCATGCGGGAAAGTGTCCGGATGTTCCGGGGAGAGTGGGGTTAAGGGGGGGGGGAGGGGGGATCTTTACGACGTTTCGTGGGAGAAGGATCTCCTATTCTTTCCTGTGGCCGATCCAATCTCTTATCTCCCTTCATGTCGATCGTCTCAAGCTGCAAGAGGATCACTCTCTCCAAATTCCCCAGAGTACACGAGCGCTGTCCAACGCACACATACATCCAAGTAACAACGCAAGTGGTTATCTAGCAAGATCCGGATTTAAACCTACCATGACCGACCCAATAGTCCTCATGAAGCGAGATGTTATCCGCCCATGCTCAAGCTCGACGATCAAGCCTTTAGTCCCTGTTCCGACCCAGCCGGCGCAAAGGTAATGATTGACCTTACTTTGCTGCGATATCGAGGCAGAGACACAACCGGGAAGACCTCTCGAAGGGTTCGCTTCGAACGAGCGCAGAGCGACCTCGATTTCCAGGAGCGAGTCGATACTGATCCCGAGCTGCAAGAAGCCGGAAAGGATGGGTTGAAACTGCCTCTGGCTGTACTTTTACGAGTCAACCAAAAAAACTGTACCGACTACATCCTCAGTTTCAGCACAACGACCGAGATATCCCACCCAGTACCCTTTTTCACCAGCAGAAATGGCGAGATGATCAAACAGACTGTACTCGACACACTGAGCCACACAGATAAGGATAGAATCACCTCATTGTGTGTCAGAGGAGATTTCAGAGACCAGTGTGAAGAGATCCAGACGATTTTACATCATCGACTCTCATCCGGTATATCCGGAAAGGAGAAGGGACCTGGAGGGTTGCTACAGGACTATGTGGTCACGACTTTTGCTGATATTGGCGAGTTGGCTAGATATTCTATACACGGAGAGCTTTCTTGACTGGCTTCTCTCGGGACACTACCAGACAAACATTGGCGAGCTGGCCAGGTATTCCGTACGCAGAGCGATTTCGACGGGTCTGACTCGAGAGGACGACGAAGGGGAAGTAAGCTTGGCAGCATGATTAGTAAAGGTGGTTAGGGGCGATGTGAAGGTTCTTGCCCTTATTGAATCGAACAAAGCTCTATGGAACAATGGTGCGCCCTCACCACTCATTAGCTGACAGGTTGAGTACGATGCGACAAAAGTGAATTATACCGTGTTGGTACAAGTGTTATCTCTCCCGGAAAGGTAGCAAGGCCAATCCGCTCTCTAGTACCTCTTGTTCTTACAATTTCCAAAACATGCAAAACGACAGGCGACTCCGCCTTCCTCCACCGAGCCGGTTTCACCAAAGGGTCTACCATAGGCTCGAGAGAGGGTTTGGATATCAAGCAAATGGCCGAAGCGGACGGTACTGAGAGGAAGTCTTCGTCTCAGTCGGGGAAGATGTTGGACGTGATGAATATTGCTCGATCGAGCAAGGGTATAAACAAGACGTCCTCGCTCTCGCTTACAGTGACAGTGAAGGGGGTCATCACTTCGATAAGCCGTCAGCCGCACGCTTGTTTGTATGTGTTTTTCATAGATGGCACGTGTGGTTGTTCGTAACATGATACGATGCATCCTACACGCCCAATATAGATAATTTTCCATTACACTATCCCTACCGATACCCCTTATCAAAGTCCCATTCCCTTCGGTTCGATGTGATCATGTCGTCGTCCACCCCCCACAAACGACATACTGGAAGTTCGGGTTCTCGAAATCCGTCATATCGTCGAAAGCCTCTTTATTGAGATCATCCATCGCGATCCCCTTCTGAGCCATCATACCCGCTAACTCGACTTTGTAAGCGTCCGACTCGGCGCTGGTCATGATGGACATGTCCTTGATGTTCGCCGGGAGACCGAGCGCGATCCTTCTAGCTTCTTGTTTCCTGTTGAGCTAATGGAGGTATTGACCCATCGAGATGATGAGGAGGAACTCAATCGACCAACAACCGATATCGACATAGAGTCCGGTCTTGTAGTAAGGAGCTTGTTTGGCGAGGTATACCTGAGGACCAACGATATTTCCGATGGTGAGGGCGCCAAACATGGTGGTGGTGGTCACGACTCGTTTGGTGGTCCCGGCCGCGTTGAGGCTGCACCATGAGATGAGGAGGGGCTGGATAGCTGAGAAGAAGTACGCGACGTAGTATGACGCCATGAGTGCACCGGGATGTTTGTGAATGACCTGGGGGAGGGAGACTGCACCGGCGGATCGGGAAGAGGGTGATGAGGGCTAGTACTGGCCATCTCATCTTGATCCGATTGGTGATGAAGATCGCGAGGAGAAGTGTACAGATACCGAAACCACCGGTAAGCATCTGCATGAGGATGGTGGTGAAAATGTTGAATCCGAAACGTTTGGTGATCAGACCACCGAAAGCACCGATCCCACCGGATGGGCAAGCGGCACAGAACCACATCCCGGCCCACATGTAAAGTCTTGGGTCGCGGTCCAGACTTGCTCCCACTTGAATTTCGATGACTTTATACCCGTATTGTTCTCCCTCAGTCGATCGATCGCGATGAGACGGTCTTGGCCATTAGGAAGGCATCGAGCGGTTGCTGGGGGAGTTGGGGAGCATGAACCAGACGAGGGGGACGAAGCCGAATGAGACACGACCGATGAAGAGGAAGATCCCTTGGTACTGCAAGAGGTGGTGACCGGTACCGGTGGCTTTGCCGATGGCTTAACTGAGCAAAGGACCGATGATGGCGGCGCAAGAAATGGCAATCTATGAGACAACGAGAAATTAGCTGGCTTTCTTGCGTGGACGGAAGGCGAGAAAGCTCACCTGATAGGCGATGGTTCGGTAAGCTTGTTTCCTTCGAACCCACCACATCTGGGCGATCAAGCGAATGAGAGGAGGATGGTGGCCTCGAAGGTTCCGAGGAACATCGGGCGATGAGGAGACCCTGGAAATTCTTCGCAGCGGTGGTGCACATCGTGACGGTGGTCCCTGAGCAAAAAGTCAGTTGCCGAAAACGTTGATATCAGGTATTGTCCGCTCACATGCAGTCATGTTGAAGACGACCCAGTATCTGACAGGGAAGACGATGAGAGCATAGGATGAGATAGGTTGAAAGACGAGTTGAGCGCAGTAGACGACGGAGGAGATCCACGAGTACTCGGACCCGTGGAGGAGGTGTACCTTTGTTTGAAGGTTGAAAACGGCAGCGTACGACACCGCGGATTTGGTCCATCTAAGAGGTGGGTCTTTCGTCAGTTGGAAATTCCCGCAAGACGACGGGAAAGAGCGCGCGTACCTGTTGGATGAAGTAGGTGAAACACATCGCCAAGCAGACGAACAGGTCGATCTTCCTCAAGACTCGTCGTGCATCTTCTTGAGTGTAACTCGACAAGCCCACCGGCCTGAGCAAGAAGTTCGCGGTGTTCGCCTGGTACCTTCGGGTGGTGATCCCGCTCTCGAGCTGTCGAGGCTGATCGACATGTTCCGCCAATACCTTCTTGTCCTCGATCTTCAGGTTACTCCCCTGACCTTTGTATTCCAAAGACTTGATGCCAGACGTCTGCAGTTCGAGTGTGGGATTTCCACTCCTCCGTAGAATCCCGCTTCGTGCCATTACCCCGCTCCGGTCCTCAAGATCTCTTTCGTTCCTGAGCATATCAAAGAGCCTTTAGATCCAGATCAAAATTGGGGGGATTTATTACCGGTTCCCGGTGACGCTGGGTTTTCCGCCTAACTCCCTTCATCCAACTTCGTCGCGTACGGCACCTTCTCCTCAAACGGGAACCCATTGGTGATATACAGAGCGATGGCCAGGTTTCGCTCGAGTGTCTCCGTGAATACGCCCGTACCGATGACGAAGAGAAAACCATCGAGGGTGAGAGCTTTCTTCGCGTCGAAGTTAGCCGAGAACGGACAGCTGGATCGGTCGAATCGAGGTCACGTAGGTCGATGGTTTCTAGTTCGGCCCATTCGACTTCGGGGGGGAAATGGATCGGTCAGCTGGAAGTTAAGTAGGCAGCCTAAAGCCTGTTTCCGAAAGGTGTACTTACGGTTGGCTTGGGTTGTAGAACGTCTTTGCCAAGCTGGGATACCATTTATACCCCCATTGGCTGAATATTTCAGGTGATCGATCGATCAGTGGTTCGGTTTTGTTGACATTGGGTGTATCATTAGCGATAGGACCCATTTTTTTTGCGGATAGGAAGAGTTTCAGTTGAAAAGGAATGCAACATTGCACTACTTCGTTGGGTCAATATGATCGAGTTATTTACCGGGTTTTACATGACGATAACCAATTGGGACAACAAACAACGTGTCATTCGCCATCGACTGGCTTCATCGGCTCTTTCCGAAACGTCTTGGGATCGACTCTAGCATCAGTTTGACGCTTTAAGCGCTTAAACGTTGTTTCTATACCTAGAGTCGTTCATCTCGAGAAGCTAGCGGGTCTACTTGTACTTGTTTGAGAAGGATCCTCTGCCTAGCAATGACGTGTCTACACACCTTGTGGCATATTCTAACATTGAGCGAATCCAGGAAAAATGGCGGCGATAGAGTGAAGCAAGCTTTATCCGTGCTCCCGTACGGTCGATGATCTTCCAGTAGAGGACCCTGATCTGTATAGCACGGTGTCCTTTGAAAGAACATGCGTAAGAAATGAGAATCGAGATAACGATGCTTAAGTTACGATAGGGGTGCAACATCATCCGAGAATGATTCGAGTCCAATCAAGACCGAGCCACCAGAAACCCCGTAGTAGCGACCACCGCAGCCGCCAAGATCGCACCGATCCTCGTGACTGATCTGTTGAAGCGTTGCTCATTTGCTAGCTCTTCCGCACCGACGTAGTCCTTCCAGATAGGATTTCGATTCTGGAACCAGAATTGCGTTACGGGACCTGGCCAATTCGTCTAAGGATGGATGATTCAGTATGCGACTTGATTGAACGTTCTGGATGGAGAAAACCTACAAAGACTCGTCCTTTTTGGTCCTTCCCGCCACGATACCACGAATCGGTCTTGACCCTGAAAGAACTCAGCACCCATATCACTCTGGGACAGGGGACGACCTGCCAGACAGAATCGACCAGTTTCTTCTGCAACCACCTGTATCGGGACATTTTTCAGCCTTGATCTAAACAACAACGATTCGATTGGAACAAACGCACTGGTCGTAAGCCTTCGTCGCTTCCTCCCGGACTTCCACAACGGTCAAACCCTTTAGCCGCATTGAAGCGATCGCTTTGGATATGTAATTCGCCTGGACCTCAAGTTGGAAGAGTACGCTTGCTAGGAGAATCTTTCATCAGCTCATGAACTTCCGAGCGCTAGCTAGTTTGTTTGTTTGTACATACCATGAGTAGGAGCGACATTGTTGCCAAGCATTGTGAAGAGGTTTGGGAAGCCTGGAAGGGCGACCTTTGCATTGTCTTGTCACTAACACTTCTGCGACACGATAGCTTGACACCTCACCCCATGGTAGAACAGAGCTCTGTCGGGGGCGTCGATCGAGTATCCATCTCGCCCGACGATATCGAGTCTTGAGCCGATCTTATCGATCGTAAATCAGCCTCACTTTTTCATCCGACATATCGTCCGCTTACCAAATCAAAGCCAGTCGCCAAAGCAAGGTAGTCAATCTTGAACGAATCCCCTAATGATCGACATTGGTCAGATCGTTGTTGTCAGGGCAATGACGCTGGAAGTGACCTACCCTTCCCGGTGGTCGCGCTATCGCTCGTCATACCCATTATGTTATCCCAGACGGGTGTAACGTTCGGGTAATTCAGCACTTCAAGGTATCCTCTGGACAAGCGTCAGAAACACTTGACGATCGGAAAGCTCAGTTTTGAGGGAGACCTACCCATCGCGAATGATCCTCTTTCCACCAAGAGCTAGCAGCCCGTCATCAATTTCACCGAGCGGTTCACGACCTGAGAGAAATTTGGAACTCACGATAATCAGGGACGATGTGTTCCCTCAGCTCCACCGGGACTTTCCCCTTCATCCATTCCCCAACTTTCTGTCCCAACAAACACATCAGCTAAAGCCTCCCCCAAAGTGACAGCTCGAGGAACGAGAATGAAGGACCCCTAACCTTTTGCGCGGGTTCTCTGATCCAAGCCCCGCTCTTCAATGGGAAGAATATCCAAGTGAACTCGGTCAAGAGGTACCTCCAGAATCGGAGGAACCAGTAGATCAAAGGGACGTGGGTGAAGATTGATTTCTGCCGTTGAGTGTAGGCTAGTGTTGAGTTTGGACCGGGTTTCGGACTGAACGAAGGGACGTCAGTCAGGGGTGATCATCTTGACAGACTGGGAAAGGAGGGACGGCATACCTCTCGATGAGCCATTGTGGGGAACGAGCGATGGCGATGACATTTATATCTGATTGAGCTCCGAGCGTAGCCACGATCTGTGAGCTACAACGAGACACGAGGTCTTTTCAGATTTGCTATTCCCTTTGAAAGCGATGGCTGATGGTGACTCACCCGCTACACCCGTTCCCGACCACACCGATAGTCTTCCCCCTCAACTCCTCAACACCGACATCCTCAGGCCACCTTGCAGAATGGAATACCCTTCCCTTGAAACTATCAAGTCCCTTGATAACCGGATAGAGAGGTTTCGAGAACCCTCCGATCGATGGAACGAGGATTCGATGTCGAATGTTCAGCTTTTGGGAGCTTCCTCCTCCATCGATTGAGAAGGATATGTCGTAGTTTGATGAAGAGGATTGCCATGCTGCGTGGATGAAGGTGTGGGAGAATTGGATGTGCGGGAGGATACCTTGTTTCCAAGCTAGGTCTTGCCAATCTGCGAAAGGGAATGGTAATAAGGCGTGATCCTGTATACTTCAAGGAGGATGGGCTCACAGGCTAGGATCTCGGCTCGAGGAGGGTGGGTCTCGGTCCAATCTGGTTTAAGGAAACGGGAGTGGGAGTACCAGACGGCTGGGATGCTGGGTGAATATTTAGCTCAATCTGTCAACTCGATTAAAGGGGCTTGACAAACTCGCACCGACAACCACTGCAAATCAAAAAATAGTCAGTGGAATATCTACGGCTAGGTCGGAGACGTACGGGTAGTTATTCTGATACCATGTACCTATTGACCGAGCGTCATTAGCCTGAAGCTCGGCGAGCGAGGAAGATGGTACTCACCGCCAACGTCATTCTCTCGCTCATAGATCTGAATCGTCTTCAATACCAGATTCTGGCACACTGATCTTGAAGGCCAAGGCATACTCACCACGAAATCATGTATCCCTCGTTGTTTCAGAGCCAAAGCCAAGGAGATCCCACCAATCCTATACGTCCAACTCAGCCACAGCCCCACAACGTCCACATTTTCGGCATCCGAAACAAACCTAGCTCACCCAGCACCGATGATAGCTATAGACGGTGTAGACATCGTTCACTTCGTTCGGCTTTTTTCGAGGACAAAACTAATAAGAGACATGCGAAGCAGTCCAACCAAGAGATCCATGCGACGAATCAGAGGCACAGACCCGGTAAAGCCGGACGTCGTTTAACCGGAGGTGAAACCGCCTTTCGTCACGTGCCCACCACATCGGACAGCGGCACGGACTTTACTCGGACACTTTCAAAGGTCTCTATCCCAAGCTCACGTGGAGATAATGGCGGCGATGTACTGTAGGTTGAGCTCCCGGCGACAATCCGGAGGAAAACTCAATCTATAATACGAAGGAGAGCGAATCCCCATCTTTCTACCCACCACATTACATTCAAATCACCAAACTATCAGTACAGTTCAATCATTAGCGATTAGCCTCCCAGAATGATCGCTCGCGGACCATCCCTCCTCGAGCAACTCGAACATTCCGGCTGTAAGGTCGATGTCGATTCTTACGACCCCGAAGTAGCCCGATCACTCCCTTTCACACCACACGATGCGACATCGAACCAAGCGCTCATTGGTCTGGTCGTATATCCTCCGGAGAACCGGCATATCGTGGAGGATGTGGTGAAGTCAAATCCAGGAGCTAGTCCTCATGACATCTTGACCATCTTGGTGAGCCGCTTTGAGGAGATTCGTAAGAGTCCGCTGATGAGACGATGTAGCATGCGAAGTTTGCCAAGATCCAGCTTGCGCATATCGCTGGAAGGGTTTTGGCTCAGACTACGCCAACTCACCCGAACGACATGGAGAAGATAGTGGAGCACGCTCGAGCGTATGCCAAGGCTTTCAACGCGGAAAGCATCCCAAAGTAAGTCGACTCTCACACGCAATCTCCTCGACTTCACCGAACGAGATCGCTGATCTGATACTGAGCGATCGCTTCTGCATCAAGATCCCTACAACCACCGCCGGTGTCCAAGCCGCTGTCATCCTCAAGAAAGAAGGGATAGCCAGTCTCGGTACCGCCCTCTTCTCCCTTCCTCAGGCGATTGCAGCTAGTCAAGCGGGTATGCACGCAATCAGCCCATACTTCAACGGTGAGTTCTTGCTGCATCGCCATTGCCCAAATCAGTGCAGATTGACCCGTGGATAGCCGTTCGAGCACATGTGGATTCGACATATTGGCCGGATGTGGAACATCCATTGACCCAGCACCCGATGTCTAATCGATTCGTCCATATCAGACAGACGTATGACAGACTTGCGAAGGAGACGGGAAGAGCACAACCGGAAATCAAAGGTGCAGGGTGAGTGGTACATCCTCTTCCCGTTCTGTCATTACAGTATCTCATGCAAAGTCTAGTTATGTGACCGGTCGGGAGGTCATGACCGCTCGACAACTCGGTTGCGATCACGTCACCGTTCTCCCCGCCTCCATTCGAGATCTCCTCGCCAACTCCCGTTTGCCACCCCACCAACCAGACGAACATACCAAACGTTTCCGGTCCTCCGTCGATGAACCAAACCTCGTCCTAGCCGAGTGGTCTCCACCGGACCTGGATGTAACCCCAAAACTTCTAGCTCAACTCGCCAAAGCCGATCCTATGGGTTCAAAGATGCAGACGGACTTCAAGATGGCTTCGACGGATATTGATTATCTCACGGATGGGCTATTGGATGAGTGTAATGAAAAGGATGAGGAGACGAGGTGGAGGTTGGAGGATGCTCTTGCGGTGTTCAAGAAAGCAGAGGATGAGTTGTTTGAATTTATTGCGAAGGTTCAAGCGGGAGTGAGTCAGTAGATCGAGAAATCGTCATGTATCATGGTTTCACGTCACCGTCTCGTGCAGGTGCGGTATAAGGGCGCGGTCTATATCTTTTTGTCCGATCATCCTGTCCATCGTCCAATCTGTCATGGGAGCGATACGTGATGGTCCGACTCACGTAAGTGAAGATACTTGAGTACTCGAAAATACGTCGTTGGGCTTACGCAGTGTCTTGCTTATGTTGTATTGTAGATCGATGAGGGCGAGCGGAGGAGATGGGATGGGAAGCGCTGTCCCTTCAGCCCGACCTTTATGGAATCTTAATAGTCCTTGAGCGTAAGAATTCGTCAGCACCGTTCGTGGATGAGATCTGATCCAGGCCAAACGTGACGACTTTCTGAAAGATAACTTCACATCGAAGCATCGGTTATGGTTTGAGACTGCTGACGCTCTATTCACTTTGCTTAACCATCAGAACCCCGCGCCATTGGTCGAAATGGTGACATCTTGTCCCTCTCAATACAATCCTGTGTAGAATGACGAGATCGACACGCCGTGATCGAGCGGCTTGACGAAGATAACGGTACTATTGAATGTGTCCAGTCACATTTGGCGTCTTGGCAAATTGGATCTGATGGTCACGACTAGTATAAGTCTGTTCGGATCTCGTCGGATCTTCTCATGGGTGACAGCGGATAGAGTTGTTAACGGGTTAGTCGAATAAACACGCTGTCGGCGACCACGACTCTCATGACCATCGTCTCTTCCGGCACGATCATGCGGACAATGATTGTAGCGTCTATGAATTGAGATACAGCCCCGTGTCCTAACCCGTCCTTTGAAGACCGGCGCGAGCTGTAGAAGCTACATCCTCGCTCGTAAGATGGGCGCCCACAGATTTGACGAAGTCTTTCCACTACAAGTATCGGTCTCCTTGCCCCCCCAAAAAAGGTAATTCTCGCTGTTGTACCGATTCCCCATCGGGGACCCTGCTTGGGATAGGTGGATTACCCCTGTGAGAATTTTTCAAGCTTCAGGACAGTAAAGCACTTCCACGTAATTGACATACGGAAGCGCTGAGGGGGAAAGTGGCGGGTGAAGGGGGGCTATCGTGTCGCGTCACTTCGGATTTGCCTTTCATTCGATGCCGCGGGCCGTTTTGATTCTGACTGTGCTGAACAATGACCTGGCCGCGTCTGGCCCCGGCTTTGAAGCGTCGATGATCATGTAAGACTTACGATCTGGGCTTACAGCAAGATCTGCGGGTTCCGGAAATACCAGGCGCATATACTACCGATATGGTGGCAAACGGTATGGGCGTCCGCCATTTATCCTATGAAGATAGGGAACTGTTTGCTCGATCTCGCTTGCCGGTACTCACCTCGCCTAGGCCGTTCACCAAACAAGATCACTTGATATCCGAACCTACAAGCTTAGAACGAGAAGCGAGGGCTGAAATTGTGAGCGTCTCGGAGATGAAGCGGATGGATTCTTTGCCTTCACCGAAAGGAGCGGACCGACCTCGTATCACTCACGACCGGTTCAGTCACGAACCTTGTCGTACTGAACCTATACATCCAAGCAATGTTCATCTTACGTACCACAGGGTTTCGTATACGTATTACAAATCTCGTCAAATCATAGCCGCCTCAGACTTCTAAGCATATCCATTGTCTCATATAGGTTAGCTAAAATATAGGACAATTCGCCATGAAGATGTATTTCGCCAACCAATCGAGATGTATCGGGTTAAGCAAAACAAACAAGTCTGCCGCCCGGTATAAGCAGTCCTGACACCAAGCTTTTTCAGTTGAGATTCGCCGATCTTGATCCCAAACACTCACATCTTCGTCGAGCATTCCCAAGAATGTCGCAATCCCCTCACTACTCCATCCTGTTTCCCGGTCACAACACGCCAAGACGGGTAGCGCTCGGACGAGACACGACATCAGCTCCAGCGGTTTTGGCTTTCTTACCGAGTCGGTTTCTGACTCGGTGAAGCGATGCGACCCATTCCCAGTCGTCGAGCTCGGCGTAGGAAGAAATGATATGGTTCTGACAGAGCGTAGCTCATCAATATCCCTCAAGTCCACGTTATAGTGTAGCTCACCCCCTTCCTAAGGATTTTCTTGATTTGCATGGCGCCTCGAGTCCCCAGCAAAGCCTTGACGTCCTCCGGAAAGGAAGAGGCATTACGACCATGAAGGAATCTTGCCAACTCGAGGTCGCCTAAGGAAGGGATTGCAGGCTCTCTTCTATTTCTGAAGAGCTTGTTGACGTCGCTTTCGAGCTTCAAGACGAGGTCCAACGCGAAATTGAGCTTCTTAAGCTCGGAAATGATACCACGGATCATGGCTGTGAGCACATCAGTTTCCAAGTGATATGAAGAGGTAAAATCAGCCAACCTGGAGGTTCGCCCTCAATGTCAGCCCACTCCCACATGCCGACCCGCTGTAAAGTCCCGTCTGCCCGAACTCTCTTCCTCAACCGTTTTGCTCCACGCTCTCAGTTGGCGTCGTCTGACTCCACTTCGGACGACGAGTCTTCTTGCCGCCTCTTCCCCTTGCCCGCCTCAGTGACCACCACTGGCTGAACCGGCTGACATTATATTAGCGCGACATTCGCAGGTAGGCCCTTCCGGGCTCACCTGATCTTTTCCCTTTTCCTTTCCCGTCGACTCCCTCACCCTCTTCTTCCGCCTCAGCGCTCGACACGACTACCACTTCCAAGTCTTCGTCCGTTTTCGCATTCTTTTCAATGATATCTACATCCGCTTTCTCAATGGTCTGGGGAGGACATACCAGCTACCTGTAAGCCAGGTCAGACCTTCCAACTTACCTCTTTGAAGACCGACTCCGTACTCTCCTCACCTCCGGCACTACCACTTCCCGGATCAGCCCTCTCCCCGTCCTCAGCACCATCTACATTCTCGGAGACCAGCTCCTCGCCTCCAGCTTCAGCACGACCCGTGTTAACCCCAGCAATCTCAGCCTCAGTACCGCCATTCACCTGCAACACGCGTCAGCTGATCGTTGAATAGAGACAGAATGAATAGACACTGACCGGACCAGCAACACCCACCTCCTCTTCAGCCTCCGCTACAATGCTGAAGACATCATCGGATACCTGTGATACCCATCAGTCATGCGATACAAGCTATGCAGGGCGCTAAAAGGTACTCACACCAGCTTTATCAAGCATTCTCGCACTGCAAAGCTCCTCCAGACGCGGATTAAAACCGTGACTGGCGAAGAATCGGACCGATACCTCGGAGAGCGAAATAGGCATGATGAGCGATTCGCTTCGGGTCTAGAGGTACTAAGCAAGATATGGGTCCGATGGTGGAGTGTTCCGTAGGGTATAGGAGGACGAGAGTGAGAGATGGTAAGCGGCGAGGATGATAGACCCATTGTCGACGCGATGCTCATTGGCGTCTAGACTGGCTGGTCTGGTCGGTTTCGAAATGGACTGGATGGGCGACGCGTCAGGCTGTGCTCGTTTCACTTCTTGTCGGAAACGTCAGCTGATTACATGTCGCCACTGAATTAACCCTGGCGTGGACGCCCTTCGAAGGACATGCATACTGTACGAGCTTTGCGTGACCAGTATCGGTCCCAACGAAATGTCTCCATCTGCCACTTTCGAGGATGGTCTCTTCGTTGCCACATCCCGCTCAGAGGGATATCTCACGTGACCTTCTGTTCCACATTGCTGGCTGTCGCAACTTCACCTCGCGATCTGTGAATGAACCCGGTCAGGCCAAGATTCTGACGACGTACTCCGTTCACCCATTCCCACCTCCTGCCAATTCATCCGCTTGCGCCCCCATGTTACTCACTCCTTCCTGGCTGGAAAGTTCAACAGGTGCACATAACGCTCCAGCGGCGACAGGTACTGCGGCATAAGTATGTAGGTGCGTGTCTCCATAGAGACGTATTATTATGAGGCTACGTTCGGATATGTTGAGGTATCGGCATCCGCTACAACCCAGATCTATTGCATTCGCTCCATAAGATTTCGACTGGCAGTTCCCATCTGTCCGTTGGGGTCGGAGACGATCATTCCCGCTTCTAGTAAACAGTGGAAGGCCTTGTGCGCCTAATTACGATTTGAGGCCTATCTGATCCTGCTTCCTCTACCTATATTCGTGCCGAACTGGGCGTCATCGATTCGTCGTGACCTTTCCCCCGGATCGATCGGAAACACGATGTTTTGTCACATCGCCCCGCGTATGATGTGATCCTCGACCTCGGGCACTGCGAACGTGCAGTATTGCACTGCATACGATATCGTCGACGTGGAAAATGATTCATGGAAAATGACTCTTGTCTGTCAATCTCAATCTCATATTCTACTGTAGCATTATTGACACATCGCAACTGTATCATTGTACCAATCTATATCACGACCATACACCCATCATGCAGATCTCACTTTTCCCCCTCTTCGCTCTCCTCCCTTTGCTCTCCGCTCTTCCTGCTCCTTCTCCTCGATCAGTGTCGCCACTCAGACGGGTTCCCCTGAAGCACACCGCTGCGAATGCCAAGCGATACTCATCTTCCGCGGAGGACAGGTTGGGTTGGGCGCATGGCCAGGCGGCGAAGTTGAGGAGGAAGTACTCAGCTGTCTCCATCATCGAGAAGAGGACAGAGATTAACATCGCGTGAGTTCTGCGAAATCTTCCACCGGGCTCTCTCCATATACTCAGTTGTAAATCAAGTAAGCTGATACATCTCCCCAGTGTCCAAGATCTCGAAGGCGACTCCTCCTATTCCGCACCCATCCTGATCGGCACACCCCCGCAGAACTTCACCGTCGTCCTTGACACCGGTTCCTCCGATCTTTGGGTCGTCGGAGTCGGCTGCAATCCAACCTTCTGCGAGGGATTGGCTCCTTTCGATTATACCGCCTCATCGACCTTCGCCACCAATAACCAAGTGTTCGATGACACTTATGGATCGGGTGACGTTGTCGGCGCTATCTCAACCGATACAGTCCTTTTCGGCGGATTCACCCAAACCAACCAGGCATTTGCTGCCGTCATTGATGGATCGGGAATGATCACTTCGCCACCTGCATCGGGTCTAATGGGTCTGGCTTGGTCTAGCCTCTCCGAAACTGGCACCCCACTTTGGGAGAACTTGGCGGAGTCGGGTCAGGAGACCGTCGCAGAGTTTGGGGTTTACCTCGCTAGGTATCAGAATGATACGACTGCTACTGCGGATGAGCTTGACGGTGGAGAGTTCACGCTCGGGTGAGTCTTTGTCATCACTCTACTCACCTTGTCCCGCCGGTTCGGCTGCCGAACCGCCCAATGCAATTCATCGTCACCAGGCTGACTTTCTGCCTAGTGGGATAGACACGACACGAAACGCATCGAGCATCAATTACGTAACCGCCGCCAAGGATTACTGGCGGGTTCCAATCCAGAGCGTCTCAGCGCAGGGTGAAGCTGTTTCGGGAGTCGTGAGTTAATGCTTAACCCCTTATCTGTGCTGCCTCCGTTCTCCTGCTTCTTTCATACTCACTTGAATGTTTGCTGACCAATGTCTCCAGACCGGCCGACAATCCGCCATTGACACGGGCACGACCGCCATTGCCGGCCCGACCGCCGACGTAGCCGCCGTTTACGCCAACATCCCGGGTTCAGTCGCGCTCACAGGCGATGACGCCGGCTTCTACACCTTCCCTTGCTCCACAAACGTCGATTTCGCCTTGACTTTTGGAGGGCTTAGTTACCCCGTCAACCCGGTCGATTTCAACCTCGGTCCAGTGACGGATGGTAGCTCGGATTGTGTTGGATCGTTGTTCGTTCTCGATACGTGAGTCCCATTCCATGATCCTTCACATGCTATTCCATAGTGATTTCGATGGTGCGGTGATCAAAGATTTGTGGAACAAGGCTGATACGGCCTCTGGTAGGGGTGCTAATTCAACCATCACTTGGGTTGTTGGTGACACGTTCCTCAAGAACGTCTACTCAGTCTACCGGTACGACCCACCGGCTGTCGGGTTCGCGACACTCACCTAGAAGACACCTGTATCCCAAGCATAATACGAATCAACACCAAGCATGACCGCTGAGTAGGGCTAGATGGAAGTTCATGGAAGGATGAAAAGAGGGGATGATTAATGTCGAGCCGCAACTTATAACGCATACTTGTTACCTTTCATGGTCGCTATGCCCTAATGTATCCACCTCGAGCTCTTACCGTATACCATAGAAGTACCCAAACGGGTTCCATCGTACGACGTAGAGACATCTCCTAGCGTGCGCTGTGAGGGATCCATACTGTTCCGTTGAGGAATGGATAATAAGGACCCAAATCAATTGCACGGACATCGTTCACGGGATCATACATATTAATTTCAGTACTCGTACGGGAACGATTCCATTACCCCATTATTTCGACGTAGACCGATCAAACCCAATCATGACACTGAATTGTTTCCACCTTAGACCAATACCCTATCGGACAAAGGAGCGAGCTTGAGTGAAACGGTATAAACGAGTCGACTGGTGAAGAGGTGCAAGACCTGAGCGTGGAGTAAGGGGATAATACCGAAGACGATACCAGCCTGGAAGAACAGGTAGCTTTTTGGCAAGAGTCAACTTCACTCTTCGCAAAATTCGCGAGAAAAGAGAGGGAGATCCACTGACTCGGTCATACAGCTTGGGAAACGTCTCTCCGAGCATTGTGAGGATTGCTGACCGAGCCGACTGCCTGCTCGTTGCCAGCGGTATTTGACAGTCTCTTGATGATATCGATCGTACACTGCTCAGCCGTCGATCAGCACGTCCCCGAAGCAGATAGAGAGAAAGTAACGAACGAAACAGAGCGATGAAGAGATAGACTCCGGCGAAAAGTCGAGCCAAGTCGGTGATCTGAAAGGCCCATCTGACAAAGGCATCGGATGCGAGGAAAGCTGAGTCGGATGGCAGACGAGGAAACATGAGTGGGAACAGGACTGGTGTCGGAGCGCCAGGTGTGAATGGGCGAAGGATGACGAAAAGGGCCATATGTCTACGAAATAGCATCATCATTGTGAATTACAATACAAATGACCCATAGAATCCCTCTCGAAGGACCGACTCACCCTAAGAACAGATGCGCCTCGTACAGTCTCGCAAAGAGTGATAAGAAGCGCGGCCACTCCAACCTCGACCGCCTCTCCGTCTTCACCCGTTCCGGGCTTGAGGGTAATTTTTCATTCCGCCGTTTCTCATCGTCCAAATCAAAATCGTCGGAGCTGGAGCCTAAGCTTGTACCTGAACTCGTGCATGAAGCGGCGTCACCATCATCTTCAAACGAGTACTCGGTGAGTTCCGAGTATACGCTGTCCTCTTTGATCACCTCAAGTCGTTTGCGTAGAGTGGAATCGGGAGGTGTACCCTGAGGGGTTGTCGGTGTTGTAACATTGGCACCGTACGCAAAGACGGTTGATTCCTCGTTTTCTTGGCCTCGATCGAGCCGCTTTTCCAGGACCATAGGGTGGTTCGTAAAGTCCCCTTCGATCAGCATGCGAAGCGCATACCCAGTGTCGACTTGAATCAAACCGGATCAGCAGTCCGTCTTCTCCGTGATGACCTGTATCGATAGACTCACGGCTACCCCACATGTGCCTCACCGCCTGTCGGTATCGTGCGACGTGATCGTTCCAGTATCCCCTGACGCCTTTGCTCTGAGCGCTGACCACATCGAGTTGAGAGGCGGGAGAGTAAACGGTTTGGGAGATCAAGTCACCTCGCGTGGCGAAGAGACATTTTATGAACATATGCATGTCCTCACCGATCTGAACGGAAAGGGGACAGTCATATCTCATCAGCCATTTATTTCACTCATGATGTCCGAGTAGTAACCGAATGAGAAGACTCACCGAATCTGGTCCGGTATCGTGGAACCCAACTTCGGCAAGGAGTTTCATGGGCAACGTGTAGGCCGAAGTAGGGATCTTGGCACCAGACCCAGGACACGTCGCACTGATCCCAGCCCTTGTTGAAATTGGCATAAACCCTCTGACTTCGTGGCTGATGTAGCCGGTGACTCACATTGCCCACATGATATCGATGATCCTGACAGCGACCGGGACTTCGTGCGCGTTACGATCAAAGCATATAGTCGGCACGTATGACATGAGTACGCTGGAATGGTAGGATGTCAGCGGGGAGAAATGGTCCTTCGCCTCATAGAACGGGAGTGGCGCTCCGTGCTCACCGTTGTTCCTTTGGAAGGAGAGAGTAGTGACTACTCAAGAAAGAAAAGTAATCGCCGGCCAATGCGGCTGAGTCATTCACTGTTAGACCATCCAACAAAAGAAGCGGGGAAGGGGAAGCCTCTCACTGTCGCTGTCCATGACGGTGACCAACGTTCTGTCTATTCCCCTAGCGCCAACAGCCATCTCGTGCCAAGCCATTCTGGTCGCCCATGACACGTTCGCACTCTTCCCGATGGCTTCACCCTCGATATCGCCGGGATGGACGGTGTATCCCAGCCCGGAGAAAGAGGAAGAGAACTCAGCGAGGAGTTGAAGCGCTTTATGTACCGATCCCATTTCGCGTGCCTCCATGGCCAGGATCGGGTGATAGGCGGTTTTTGCCTCTGGGTGAGTTGAGAGGAGGTATAAAGTTTCCTGAAGCACCGAGATAGGTTCGGCATAGTTGGGGATAATGATGAGATGACGCATCGATTCGTAAGGGATACACTTGGCTCGCTGTACAGTCGGAAGTGATTGCAATTGGGTGGAGTTGCGAGCGCGCCAATCTATGGAGGAGTGTCGAGCGACACCACGCCATGCGTGAAAACAACCGTAGATCATACTGCAAAAAAGCAAACAGATCAGCAACGTGGTGTGTCTCATTCTCAGATCGCGTTTATAGGCGCTCATAGGTTAAACTCACCGAAGATTAATGACCCACATCGACACGTGTAAGGCAATGAGGGTGATGGCGAAAGCGAATGGGAAAGTACTGGGACCCAAAATGATGAAAGGGATCATGAGAGTGTGTGAGATAATTGGGACTCGCTGAAGGACGGGACCGAGATGCCTCTTGTTGGGGGCTACGTGACGGAGGAAACCCATCTCGGGAGATACAGTCAAATTGACTCGCGCGAAAATCCGTTGATGGAGGTTCTGCGACAGGCAACTCAAGCTGGGGGAATAGTTAGGTACGATCACCGCCGAGAGACGCTTTATATCGCGAAGCTTATGGAAAGACGTTGATGAGAATTAGGGCGCGATGCGAAATCACACTGTTTGCGATGTACCATCGGGGGCAACCACTTTGGGTGAGAGCGAAAAACGCCGGGTCAGGCACCGAGTCGATGATGCTCGCACGTTAAGATCCAATTCAGGGACACCCGTCATGTCAACCGAGACAGAGACTGCCACAAATCAATCTAACCAATGAGATGAGAGCAATAACAAAAGCATTTGGTAATAAGACTCATGTACTTCCCTGCCCGTATGACGAGTCATTCGCCTTGGATCGGCTATGGGGCGGCATCATCCGCTACGTCCGAGACCACGTAAGCTTCCGATAATACTCTGATTCTCCTTTCATCTCTCTCAAAGAAGCGTCTCTCTCCTTTCACATCAAATCGATAATCGAAACAAAGGAACGGGGGAAAACAGGTCGGATGGACGAATCGTCATGTCTTTGGTCGTCCAAGTGGCAATAAATACAGGCTGAACCTCAACGAAGCGCTCCCCAAGTATTGGCCCATGCGCTTCGGCATCCCCCTCATCACAGCAGTCCTGCTGAGCCAATCCACATCGGCGGCTCTCACAGTCGGACCGCTATCGTACCAATCTACCATGATTTCCTTCGCGCAGCGAATCCTCTCCTTCTACTGGGCTACAGGGCCATCACAGCCCACGCTTGAGTGCCGCGTCGACTCGCCTGGTCCCCCGACCAACTTGACGGAGGAGATTCGCCTCACTCAGCCCGGCTTCCTCCCTCCCAACGCACCCGTACCTTACCTCGATGACGACTCTATTCCTTCGTCTCACCCTCCCGAATCCCCTCTCACCCTCGAGCGGATGACGGACAAGGCGGCTCAATTGCCTCGGATAACGAATATCGCCCCGGACGGAATGTTTATCGACGCCACCGGGGCGACAAGGTTGTTTCGCGGTCTGTCGGTCAGTTTCAAGGGCAAACCTTACCTTCCCCCGGGACACGCCTTCGACCCACTCTGTTCTTTCTCAGACGAGGATTTCCGTCTCTTCGACAAGCTCAATCTCAACATCATCCGCTTGGGCGTATCATGGTCCGCTGTCCAACCTCACCCAGGCTCGCACGGGTTCGACAATTCACACTTATCTCAGCTCAAGGCGTTTGTCGAGAAGTGCGGGAGACATGGGATATATGTCCTGGTGGAGGCTCATCAGGACATCTTTTCGGAGAAATTCAATGGTGACGGCTTCCCAGCCTGGGCCGCGACGACCGATCCCACGACATGGCCTTTCCCGATCCCGATGAGGGGATGGAAGAAGGCGCATTACGATTCGGATGGTCGGGTGGATAACATCGCTTATACGGACTTGTGGGCCGTGTTTCACGGGAGTGATGAGGTTACGAGGGCTTTTTGGGGATTGTATACCGACTTTGAAGGTGTTCAAGGGGAGTTTGAACGGTTCTGGGTCAAACTCGCCGGGACTTTTGCTGGGATGGACAACGTGATAGGATACGGTGAGTTTGAGTATCCCATACTCAATGTCATATGGCTGATCGGATCTGTCGACGGTATTCAGAGCTCATGAACGAGCCATGGGTGGCCGCTCGATCGACGTGGGATGTCCCATACGCATGGTATGATCGATCCTTGACCGAATCAAACTATCTACAACCAATGTATGATCGACTCGCCAGGGCCATCCGATCTGTGGATGAAAACAGTCTCATCTTCTGGGAACCGGTTTGCGGCTCGGGAGGGACGTTGGGTGACGGTTTCGACCATGTGCCATTGGGAGATAAGGAGAAGAGCGTCTTCAGCTTTCACTCTTATGGACCAAATCTGGTGGACTCGCTAGGAATGGGGGATGCGGTGAACAGGGCTTTGTACCAGCAGAAGAGGCTCGGTGGGGCTATCATGGTATGTCTTCCCACTAGGTTGATGCCATCCCATCACATCGCCTCTTCGGCTTCCTCGGCTTATCTCATCCCTGCTGATCGACTCCGTAGATGACCGAATGGGATGTAGAGTATACGAAAACCGAGGGTCATATCCGACGGGTCATGGAGCTCGCCGACTCGCATCGACTGTCCTGGATGTGAGCTCGATCCTTATCCTGTAGCTCCCTAGTCCTCCATCGTGAAGCTGACGATATTTGCAGAGGATGGCAGTACAAACAGTTCATCCGCATCGCCGGTTCGCCACCTCATGGTAGCCTCATCCATCCGCAGACAGGAATGCCTCGTCCCGGGATGTGCAAGGTCTTTTCTCGCCCTTATCCATCTTCCGTCCGAGGAACTCTGCACGCATTCGCCTTCGACTGGAATACAAAACAACTGTCAATCTCGCTCTCTTCTCCCAGTACCGGAGAAGAGGCCGAGGTCATCATCGCCGTTACGGAGAGTGCTCGATGGGGATACTCGGATTGGCAAGTCTTAGGTCTCCGGCACCCGGATAGAGGCACTATCGATGTCGAACAGGTAATCGAATACAGCAGGTTAGAGTTGGACGAAGGTCCGAGATGGTGGACGGAGCAGGGAAGGATCGCTGGTAGCAAACGGATACTGGTCAGGCTTGGGAAGGCGTGGACTGGAGACGCGGAGTTGACATTAGGACAGTATGACGAGCTCCACGGGGAGTAGTCATTCATAAGAGGACTGTTGTTGTAACGATCTCATAGAGAGGCTCGTGTCTCAGCATAGTAGTTTGCACAGGACGATCGCTGGTGAAGCAACTCTGCGTTTCTTACCTCCTTTCGTCAATGGCTGCGCGGCCAGCTAGTATCAGCTACATGCCCGCAGCTAGTCCCATTCACTTGTCACGTGAAATTCACTCATAGCAGTATCATGAGTTGTTGTCACTCGTGTCTCGTAATGAGGAGTCGCTGATACTGGATTGTATATGGAACAATCGCCCACGATTTTGGGCTACAGGGAAAATGACCTTTACTCGCACTCAGCCAGGATGGACCGTGAAGTCAGCGAATGACTGACAGCTAATGAGACTCCTCAGGATAGATACTCATCCGTGTACAAACCGTGCGCATCGACCTCCTGTGTACCTCCTCCTCGTGGATCCTCCAGCAAGCCGTGCTGCCTCAACCACCCGACCCATTCTTCCCACTTCCTTCCGTCCATCACTCCCCACTTTTCAATAGCCCCAAAATACCCGCCTTCCACTAGGATCGTCAAGCTCTCCCTCACCAAGCCCCTCTCGTTGCTAGCAACCTGTAGCTCCACCGCTTTCGCCGCTGCTTCGACATCCAGCAGCATGTCTTCCGCTCCCTTCCCCGTCGCCATGAGGAACCTCTTCAACGCGGAACTCTTCCCCGAATCCCCTTTTATCATATCCTCATTCACCGCCAGCACCGGACTATACCCATACGGTACGCCATACTCCTCCAGGCGGAAACATCGCACTTCGACACCCCATTGCTTCGCCTCCACCCCTTCCCATGCCGGAAAAATCCAGGTCGCGTCTGCGCTTCCCTCAATCAGCGAACCCCAGATCCCGAGCTTGGGAGGTTTGATGACCTCGAAAGAGCCCTTCCCACCGTCCTCCCGTACCAGCTCGCGTACCGTCCTATCCTCGAAACGAGCCGAGTAGCTGGCATATTGCTTATCATCGAGCTCGCGAGGACGACTGATACCGGAAGAGGCGAGCACAGCTATCGCGCTGGCATCCTTGGCGAGCAACGTCGCGATCGCTTTCAGAGGCGCAGGGTGACTCGAGTATCGATGAGAGATGATGGACTCGGAAGGGCAGAGTGCGATGTCGACTTCGCGTCGGACTAGTCGGGATGCTGGGGTGGTGCTGTAGTCGTCTGCAGCGGGGGAGATGAGCTGGACGTCGAGGCCGGCGGAAGCATAGTGAGAGTGTGCAAGGGCGACAAGGATCGGCGTGTGGTTCGTGTTGGGCGTCCAATCCAAGGCTACGCGTAAGGTTTCCATCCCGTCGAGGCAGCTTGAGATGCGCTTGGAAAGGATTGTTGTAGGATTTGACGGCTTGAAACAAGGTAGGTTCAGGCGAAAGATGGAGAAATCGCCGAGAATCTCCGAGATGTGGTTCCTACTCCGTTGAGTTTGCCAAGAGCTATGAAAGCATCATATACAGCTATCAAATCATAGAGATGACAAAAAGCTGTCATGTAAGTACTCAAGAATCTGCTAATACTTAGTCTCCAGGCCGATTACCGCCCTCACTGCCTCGAGACAATGCCGCATCTCTCATGTTCCCAAGGGTAACTTTGGGTACATTGTCAAAACCGTCAAGGAGAAATCAGAAGACCGCATCTGACGCAATCGGGTGATCAACAAGTGAGTCTCCCTCCTCTTTCAGCTCCTCGTGAAGTTCTCGACCGCGACTAGCCAGATACGGGCGCGTCACAACTCTCATTCTCTTCGCTCACGTAGGCTTGTCCAAAGCTCTTCCCGTCCACCAAAGAACGCCCCGATCTCGGTGGCCGCACGGTCCGGCTGCTCGTGGTGTGGGAAATGACCGGATTCGGGGTATCGAGCCGAAATCAAGGTCGATTGAAGAAATTCGGTAAGCGATCTGATCAGTCGAGTTTGAGCGCTCTGTCGCATTCTGGCCATCGGATGCAGGTGGGAAGCGGAATGGAAGGCGGTAAATCACCGCCGTGTTCTCTTGCGCGTTGCTCGAACACCGAACGGTACGATGTGAAACCCCCCTCGAGATTACCGGGCTTCTCCATATTCGCGACGAGTTCATCCAGAAAGCCGTCATGAGCGACTAAAGATCGTACGCCTTGGGTCGATGCGCGAAGGAGAGGGACAACGAGCTCGCTCTGATTGAAGTAAGCCTGCGAAATGAACCGCAGATGGTCTGGCGAGTTGTACCGGTCGCCGATACCGGGAAACATGAAGTTGAAGAAGAACAACCCAGCTACAATATCGGGACGGGTACGTGCGAGCGTTTGGGCAATTGTCGCGCCCACGTCGTGGGACACGACGCCGACCAAGCCAAGACCAAAGCCTCGATGAGGGCCACGACGTCGAGCACATGATCCGAGGGACCAAAGTCACCTGCGGGCTTATCGCTATCGCCAAATCCTCGCAGGTCAGGCGCGATGAAATCGAACCTTTCGCAGAGCCGAAGCATCACCGGCTTCCAGGTCATCCGGTACTCTGGCCATCCGTTGCAGAAGCAATAACGGTCGACCACTGTCCATACGGGAGAAATCGATCCTCGCACCCTTCACTTCCACATGCGACTCGTTCATGATACCGAGGCTAGTATAGGAAGGAAGGAAAGTGGATGACGAGATCCGTATTTCTGACCTGATGACTTGATTAGACGATTCGCGTACCTAAGCGGTTTGACGCTCGTGTACAGCGGCTGTTTGTGTTTGACCCGGGCTCGCCGCACTCCCACTCAGCTACAGTTCCCTTGGTAGACTCTGTTCTCCTATGGAACGGGGGTTTGATTGATCGATTTGATCAATCCACTCGACCGACAGCGACGACGCTGGTTTTGGTGGTGTCATTTTGGTGGTGTCCGTGACGACGTGGTGGAAAAAATCAAGACGTAGCTAGAGTGTACGACTTTTAATCTATCAAAGCTGAGCTTTATAATAGTCGGAGTTTGAGTACTTTGTACAAGTGTAATATACCTGGTGTCCCAGGGAGCCGGTCGTGGCCTAATGGAATGGTTGAATTGGGAATGTACCCTTTACACCGTATGGTCATGCGCCCCTACTCAACTCGGATGCGAGACCTTCCATCTACTCTTCCTCATCACCGATGTGAAAAGCTCCTCTTTCCTGCTCCCTCCGCTTCTCCTACTCCCCGCCCGAACCACGATAAGCCCCCTCATCCTCAACCCCCTGCTCGACCCCCGTCTCCATCCTCCAACCCATCCATAGCAACCCTCGGCCGCCTCCTTCAGCTTGCCCGGGATTGGATCGAGTTCTTCTTCCAGATGACTGATCCGTTCGTGGCGCCATGCCAGATCCAGAAGCCTCTTGTTGTCCCTCTCGGAACGCATCGTTGAGCTTGGAGATTCGCGCGTCGCTTTCGCTCAACCTCGTCACGCTTCGATCGAATTCTCGGATTCCAGACCGTCAAACCGAGGGCGTTCCGGTACACTCTCAATCTCGTCAGCAAACAGGCGAGGGGAGTGGTCTTTGAAAGCATTACTCATGTTGACCGCAGCTGCCAAACTGGTTTTGAGTCAGGACTGACCCATCATACGGGATCTCGATCACTGTCCCGTAGACAGACCTCAAACGTCGTCCCGCCCTCAGCCTCAGCTCGCCGGGCACCATTCTCTCTCTCCATGGCAGCGCAGCTCTCCATGGCAGCGCAGCTCTCCATGTATTTCTGAGCAGCCATCGCGATCTCTCCTGGGCCTGATACCGAGCTCGTCACCGTCTCCCTCAAAGCCGAGCGGATTACTTCTGGACAGGATCCGAGTCGATCTCGTTCTAACGCTTCTGCTGTCTGTCCAATAGGATCTCTCTCTCCTCTCTATTTCTCACCATCCCTTATATCTCTTTACACCTCTCTCCAGATTAGTCGACCCTTTTCCCCCGATGATGCCATCACTCCACCTCAGAAACTCCACACCGGATCCTCAGACCCGGTAGAATCCGACTTCGGTCTCGAATGGACGGATCAAGACGGTGAGGGTTCGCTCAGACCTTCATGGGCGATCGAGCCACGTTTGGTCGGCTTCCTCGATTATCATAGTCCAAACAAAATAGAGGGCGGATGGCGGAAGCAGGACGGGATCTGCACCCTGCACCAGGTCTGGTGTCTTTACATGTAAGATTTCCTCCATATGAAGGAGGGCAAGGATAACAAAGATAACAGCACCAATTGCCGGTTCACCTCACGCTTTGCTGAGCGGGGGATCTGCCCTGCCGAGTTCGTCGAGTGTGTACCCAAGCCGGAATCGTTCACGCCGACGATTCCGACGCATGCCCATGCACACGGCAGAAGGGATCTGTCCGAGAGAAGAGGAATCGGGTCGTCGCAAGGGCCCAAGGGCGTACTCCCAGGTGGGTATCACATCGTATGAAAGTCAAATTTTGACAAGCTGATCTGGCTGTCCAGAATAAACCCCTCATCTCCACCTACACCCCAATCCCTTCATGTACCCTCCTGATCCAATCGATGCACCCTCCTGATCCCTTATCATCCTCGACCCTCCCTGCATCCTCCTCCTCGTCTCGATCCCCGGTGGACGCTACGGTAAGCGGCGGCATTGGACGTCACGTGGCTTGTGGGCGAGCTGGAAGGGAAAGGATTCAAGGGAAGGCGCAGGAGGAGAAGAACCACAACCGTATGGCCGGCTCGCATACATGGAAACAGTATCACTCCTGAAACAGTATCACTCCCTCGTGCGCCTGGGAGATTTCTGTCTGGGTCTTGCTCCTGCCCTGTCACCCTTGCCGCCCACACCAGCCAGAATACCAGCCACCTGATGCCGCTGCTCAAGTTGAAGGGGACTGTGATACCAATCCAGAGGCAACATCGGACGAGGAGGAGTGCCGTCCCCGTTCACCTTGACCGGTGTCAAAGACTGCCTGGACGCCGTCTTCTCCTCTTGGGGCAACTTCATCCTCTTCCACCGTGTTCGCCCCAGCTCGTATCCTCATCAGCAAGGTCATTCCCCGTGACCCGAGACATCCGGACCTTCAGAACCCTCAAGGTGGCCTGTGGACGACCGTCCAAGCCGATTGGTCGCCCCTCCCCCTCAAACTCATGTTCGCTCTCCTGCTTGCCGCCATCTACCCTGAAAAGATGCGAGGCTTTGTCCAACCGAGTACCTCCCACCTCGCCTCGACTCAATGATCTCTTTCAAAGCGGCAGAGGAGGTCAGATGTGAGAGTGAATCCACCGCGGTCGGGGTCGTCCCGTGGGCCGAGTCCTTTCGCACCGACATCCGCCGAAGGGGCCTCTGCCCTCGCAGACGCTTTGGACGATGGTCTCACCGTACGTTCCCTAGTTATGCTCACGTTCATCTCCCATACTGATATCCTATCGCAGCTCCGGGTGGCGACCGGGTTCCATCCCCGATTTCACCTCGTTCCCCTCGCGTTTGACGTCCAGACCCGACACGACCTATCGGTTTGAGACTGGTCGAGCACGAGCTGGAGCACCACCACCTCGGTCCCACACACTCCATCCTACCGACCCCGTCCGCTTACCCATCCCCACCCGAATCCACCTCCACCGCCTCCTCGACCGACACATCCCCCTCGTCATCTCCGACCAAACCCGCACCCGACATCCGCTTCGGGCACTACTTCTCCTCTGGTCGTCTCGCAGACGCCTTCACCGCCCATCTTGGTCCCTCTTCACTGCCCGTCATGGTCAAAGTCATCGACCTCGAATCCTTCACCTTGCCCGGTCAGCCAGACGCATATGATCTTCCCGGTCCCGGTCTCGGTCTCGGTCTCGAGTCGATACTTCTGGTAAGCAGCCTCCTTGTCCTGATCGTAGACCCGGCCCTCGCCGTACTCATCACGTAAGTTGACGACGTGACGTCGATCATAGAGCTTGAGTATAAACTCGGAAGGGAGGTAGCCAAGTCGTGGCCGGATATCGGCTGAGTCGTCGTCGTCGTGGCTGCTCGGTAGACGATCAGCCGTGGTGGAGACGACACGCACTCGGCAGACGGTCGTCATGGTGAAAGGTCGGAATACCTGGACGATCTTGAGGGTCAACCCAACGTCTTTGTCATCGGCCTCGTCGGAACTCCTTCGTGGATGGCAAGGGCGACGGGAAGGAGGGGTGTGGTGGAGAATCGATGCTTCTTCGTAGACTCTCACAGTGAGCCTTCTCCCAGGGGAGTATTCCTCAAGGTCCTGCATCTCGTGACACCGGGTTATGGGGAGGAGCAGCGGTGGTAGATTGGGGCAATTTTGGGGGGATTGAGCCTCGACAGGATATAGGGGAGTGTGGATAGGATCCGGAAGACGATTACTGCGGGGATGAAATGAATTGATCAGGCGTAGCCTCCGGCTGCCGATGTGCTGGCCGAGCCCAAGAGACAGACTTGAGAACACTCGGGCGTGCCGG
>JAABUH010000268.1_pt1 | contig 80349 bp, 94 predicted proteins | sample 5559121 | NCBI WGS metagenome assembly JAABUH01 (sample SAMN10711871, study PRJNA513364) | rock metagenome | isolation source: Antarctica rocks | place: Antarctica: Victoria Land, Battleship Promontory nord | collected 2015-12-28
ACAGGGGCATCCGCTTCTTATGGGGGCCCTTGCAGTTGGACAAGGTAGATTTCAGGCAGCCTTGTTACTTGAACCTCAGCCAGACACCAACAGAGCATCGCTTGTAGAGGAGGTCTGGCCACTTGTGGAACAAGCGAAGCTCTTAGTCCCTGCGCATGGTCAATTAACTCGAACCAAAGTTGCAGTTACGAATTCTGGCAAGCCTTTCCAACCTGCCGGTAAAGGCACGGTCGTGCGCAAATTGACGGCCAACAACGCTGGCAATGCTGACATCTACAACCTTGTCAACCCTCATCCAATAGCGTGGGAGTCATTGCTTGGAACGCTACAGAGCCATCTTAGGCATCAAGTGAACATTGTCTCGCTTCGAGACTGAATAAACAGCTTGCTGAAGCTCGATGTCCTCGACAGCTCAGAGCTAGCAAGGCACCCTGCTTTGAAACTGCTCGAAATTTTTGAAGAGATCGAGAATGGTAAAGGGTCTTCGGCATTTGATGCGGAGCACGGTATCCGAGTCAGCAAAACAATGGCCACATTGGATGCTGTGAATCTGGCGTGGATGAACGTTTGGCGAGAGCAATGGAAATTATAAGCGCCTGAATCTTGATGTAACATCTCAGACCCTCCATGAAGCCGCTTAAGTTATTCATATGGCTTCAGTGCTTCCACACTGATGGAAGCAAAGATATTGTACGACGTGCTGGAACAAAAGTCGAAAAATGTCAAAAAATAATAGGCTATTCATCCCATCCAACAGCATTTGACCGGTAGCTGTGCCTCTAGCTGAACCTGTGAAGTCTCTTTATGGGATGCATCACCGGTCTAGGAAGAGAAGCGTGAAATCCTTGCCCATGCTAGTATTACGCATTGCAAAAGATGGATATCAACATGCTCGTCTCCTTTAGCTCTCCCGAACGGACACTGGAAGAATGGAAAATTCTCTTAGTAGCGACCAATCCACGCTTTGAGCTGGGGAGCGTGAACAGTATTTGAAGTCAGCCAAATACGCTTCTCGACGTAGCTTGGGCTGGATCTTGGGGAATGTGTCGAAACATGGCTTGATGGTAAGGAGAAAAGCTCGAGACGCCACTGTGGATAGAGTAGCACCTCGTCAATTCCCTAACCTCGTACCACCGCTCCTCCCAACGGTCGATTCCCCACTGTCTTGCATCTCTGTAAAAACCCCGGCATTCTCCAAAAGACATCTTACGGTATCACCCTCACCGCAGCTTTCCATCTCCGTAATAGCTAAACTATAGACACTTGGTTACCCAGCTACAACCCGACCCTTCAGCACTCTCCTGGCAGCGCTGGGATCTTGCGCCTCCTCGTGGCCTGGGTCACCCATGGAGAGCGAAGCTACATAAGTCCAGCCCATAGCTGTGGACAATACTTATGATCAGGATCCTATGCGTGTCTCGTGGACGAGTTTAGGTGACAATCAAAGCGCGTGATGCGGGTTGGGAGCGGGTTCGGGCATCGGAGTAGATGGTAAAGGCGTTTGGCTGTGCGACGTAAGGGAGTAGTGAAGGAACGCGTGTGTTTCTGCTGCTCTGGGATTCTGGGTCTGATGGAAAGCTTGTTTGATGTGACTATTTGCAGGCTACGCCATTAAATCAGGTTGAAGCAGCCTCTGCTCACATTAAAGGTAAGAAGTGTAAGCAGAAGAAACCTTTGATGATTATTGTTTTTGAGCGGTCGAGAACGGCTCGTTTTAACGTGCTCACCGTCTAAATCTATGTCTATATAGGGTCTCTCTATGGAGAAATAGCACCCATGTATCTCATCATATGCTCTCCAGCAAAACGCCGTTTATCAGAACCAGTCTCCATATCTTCCCAACCCTGGAGTGTTCTCCGCAGTGAACTCATCGTTAAGTGCCTCAGTTCTGTTGAAAAGATCCGCAGTCTCCATTCCTCTCATTCGCTCTTGCTCTACTCGATTCCAATCCCAAGTATCATCTCGAGCACGTGCTGGGAGTGAAGAATCCGCAAGATCCTCAGCTTTGCCCAAGGCAGCGTCTTGGATAGTCTCAGGCACTAGAACACTTGACTCGTCTCCGGATGGTGGTGAGGTAGCGACAGAAGGTGTCTCGTGGTCCACAGGTTTTGGCGCTAGCAATCCTGCATTCTGCAGTATTCTTTCAGGAGGTATTGTGAGGCGGCCTTTCTTGAACACGTATTTGGCAATGCCAGACGCGAAAATAGCAGGGTGTGTCGCTCTCGTAGTGCTCCCACTGACAGCGTCTCCATTGCTTCCATCGCCTGCTGCCTTCTCTGCCTTGACCTTCTTCCAGGGCTGCAGCGTATACCCCTTTGGCTCGACTGCTCTTTTTTTGACAAAGTGACTGATAATATATATCCATTTCCGATCCCACGAAAGTATCCGCGTCCATATCTCGAAGCCTTCGAAAGGTTTAATCTCCTTCTTAAAGTTGCAGCTCACACCACCCAGCATAATGCCCACACTCCCTTTTCCCTCCTTGGCCATGTCAGCCTTTGTCTTGGCCATCCCCTTACCGCAGAGTCGAACAACCGCGTTCATGCGAGCAACGTCAAAGTCGGCAAAGTAGGTGCTGTTGGACTTGTGAAAGTTCCAATCGCACTCGAGAGGAGAGTTATAAGAGGAGGTAATCATAGGTTGGAAGAGAGCGGCTGGCCCGGCTTTTGAGATTGGTTGGCGGCGATTAGCAAGAATTTGGGTGAACAAGCCATTGAGAAGTCGAATCTGTAGGAGGATTAGTACTGGGTCGAGATCATATCCACAAGGTGGACTCTCTTACATGCCAGGCACACGGTAGGTTCTTGAGATTGAGGAGAGCAAAGATAATGGTAAGAAGTCTCCATATGCCACCCGGGCTAGAGAAACCTAGATACTTGCGCAACAGCGTAAGGTAGCTCTGGATAGCCATGGTACAGCTCGAAATAAGAACAGACCAGCAGAGGAGTTTGCTTTGTCAGTCAGAAGTGCCAGGAGCACATTCGGTTTCTCTTTTAGCAGCGGGAAGAGAAAGGAACAACGAGTAATCTAGGGTCCCAATAAAAGAAAGGTTCGGAGCATCAAAGCTTCCGTCAAAGTAGGCCTATCCGCCAGAAGGGCAGGCAACATAACGGGCGTACCTGAAGCGTATCAAGCCATTACGAGTAATCGGACGTTGTTTTCCCCTTGGGCCGAGGCATCTTTTTCAGCCTTGCAAGGAGCTTAGATATTAAGGGCAGGACTCGGACTAACAGTCACCGTCAGAACGTAGGATGAGAAATGGTAAAATGGAATTTGGCAGGGCACATAGGACTACTTGAAAGATTTTAATGGTATCTACATACTCAGACAAAGGACAATGTCCCAAAGTAATGTTCTGAGTCGCTATCCAACACCATGACAAATGCCGATAGCTTCAACCTCATATCTCTTCATCTTCCTCCTGAACGGCCGCTGCCTTGCCGTTCCCATTGAGTTTCCGCAACTGTATGTCATCTTGCCCAGACATTGCTATAGCCTGTTGCCCCGTGTCGGACGACTCCAAGAACTCCCGGAGTCGCTTCTTGCCCTCTTCCACCGCTTGCTGTGACGCCGCATTCGCCATCTGATACATTGGGCCCCAAAGATTGAGCGTGTAGGTAACGTAGGCGCCGACACCAACCAGAATTAGGAATATGAAATATACAGGGTTCCGCAGTACTGTGAACTGTTAAGATGGAAGGCTGCCATGCGATGCTCTAGAACCAGCTTACCTGCTACAATCTCGTTCCATCCGAGAGCCAGAAGCAGTCCGTAAAAATAAAGAGGCACTTGAGTCATACCTCCAATAGCACTCCTCTTCGCTTCAACGTACACACCATCAGCTGTTTTCTTAAAACGGACAGTGACGTCTTGCTTCTTCGCATCACTAAGGATCGTCATCTCCTCTTCTAAGCTTTTTCCTTCTTCTTCATCAACACCACCGATAGGGGTAAGGTCCTCTTCATCGGCAGGGGTCACCGATGGCGGGGCGTTACCGATCCAATCATCGAGAGGCGGAGGAGACGAAGTGTTGGATGATTGAAATCGGGAGAGCAGCGGAATCAACGTCAAGGTTGATTCTCGAGCCTTGGTGTACATTCCCTCAATATCATCCGTGGGCCGCCATATTCTGGGAACACCCGCTTCGTCGTACCTAAATTTGTCCTCGAAATTTTCGCGAAGTTTGAGAAGCAGGTTTCCTTCCATCATTTCCTCCTCAATCTTCGCCCGGAGAACGCCCCATGATTTTCGACGTAATCTCCATAATCCCACGTCTACCTCTTCTGAACTGGCGTCGAAGCTTCTCGCCCTGTCCGTGAATCTCCGTTCTGCCTCCTGAACAGTCTTGATGAAGACGCTCCATATCCGATCCCAGATCCCGTTCTCGCTTGGCTTTTCGCCTGTCTCGGGCGCTCCTGATCCACCTCGGCCAGATCCCAGTGCGTTGAATTCCACGCCTACTGATTCTCCCAGACGTGATCTTACCCATCGCTCAACGCGCGTTGCTAATCGTCGCATTTCTTCCCGCCTTAGTCTTCCACTGACCTCTGCCAGGTCCTTTTGGAAAAGTGACATTTCTTGCTTATAGTTACTCCAGGGCGCTCCCTCAACCAGCACGCTCTTAGCCTCCTTCTCATACCTTGTCAAAGCAGCCTTCTTCTCACGCTCGACAATCTCGGCAAAATCGTAGCTCGCACCCTTCTTCTGCCCAGATTTGACAGCAGCACTCACTGCTTCGCTGAATCTGCTTACACCCGACTTGTGGGCTGCAGAAAGCTGTCCGAGGAAGAGTGCCTTTAGTCGCCCGTCAATCTTACCCTCAAGCTCGGCTTTTTTACGCGCAAAGACACCTTTGTGATATCTGCTCGCTTCAGTCTCGAAACTCTTGACTGTCTTCATCCTTGCTGTACGCATAGCAGCCCCTAATCCTCCGAGAACCTCCGGCGCACCACGACGAACCCCTTCAGCTTGCTTGTTCTCAAATGGTATGATAGTTTCGTCGAAGCTAATTAGCACCTCGCGCGAAATTTCATCGCATCGGAACTGCGCCATCAGCTCTTGTTGTGTAGGCAGATCTAAGTCTTTGTTATTCACAATGGCATCCCAAATACCCTCAGCGTAGATAGAAAACCCGTCCGCTGGTATCCGACGGTGGTACTCGGGGTAGAACATCCCCCCATCAAGTTCTTGATCTCCCTTCAGGGGATCTCTCCTTGGATCTCTGTGGCCTTCTCTAAACCTTGTGCTGAGCTTAGCTACTTCCGAAACGAATCGTTCCGGTTGTAAGATTTTGTGCGGGAGAGCTGCAAAGGCGAAGTCGAAGTAATCTTCAATTTTGGACTTCTCCATACCCGGGGGCTTCGATAGCCCCGACCATATGCGTGTGAGATCTTGTATGAGTGTGTTGCGTAGGTTTTCCAGCGGAGTAGTTCCCAAGTGATCTCGGATAACGAAGAAAAGAAGTGATCGAATGTTTGACCTGCGCCGGTTAGCACCAGCAACAATATATAAGCAGTCACGGTCCTACTTCTTGTCTTTTAAGAAGAGCTCCAAGTTAACCTCGAATACCACTTTGAGAAGACCCATATTTGCGCCTTGATATAGCCCGACTTGGTGTTCCCAAATATTCACTATCAGGACCTCACTGGTAGCCAACGCAAAAAGTGCGCTTTTCCTCTCAAAGTCTTGGTCTTCTCCTCTTTCCCTGCCGTCCGTCCCTTCTACATCCATGATCAAAATGTTGTCCGCCATCTTGCTCTTCGTGATCTCGGAATGATCTTTCTTGTTCCTCGACATCCATATACCTTTCGTGGTCTGCTTCCGCTCTGTCTCAGACATGACCCCAAATTCCGTCCCGAACAGGTGATTCAGCAGTGTCGACTTTCCGGTTGATTGGGAGCCGAAGACTGAGATGAGGTGGTAATTGAAGCCAACATGGTTGACCTTCTCGAATGATAGGTAATTTGGCAGACCAGCACTAGATTTAACAAAGAATTGTCAGTAGGGTCTCCGTAAAACCGCTGGGACTCCTTACTTGAATTCTTGATCCTCGTTGATAACCTGAATGCCATGCTCGTATTGCTCCTTCGTAGGATTCTCCCCCACATTTGCGAAATGACCGTTGACCGTCATAACGGAAGGAGCTGTAGGATGTCTGCCACTGTTCGAAGGGCGATGGTTCTCTTTCCCAATACGTTGCGGAGAATCAACGGCGTTCATGATGCAGCAGTGATCAGGGAGCAAGGAAAAGTCTTGCGAGCAAGGAAAGCATGTGACGCAGAAGGCGTAGAATCACCGGGGGTTTTGTTGGTCTGCTGCTGGAAAATAAATTTCTTTTTCTAAGATGGTGTCGAGACAATAACGGAACTCGGTGGATTCGAGACTCGGACAAGCTAGACCGAACTAAGCCGTAAACAGTAGAATAAGCTTTCCTGCAGTTTACTCGAACAATTACACGGAAGCATTCGACGTCATATTCAAGATACATAAGTACTCACCATTGATATCTCGTTTTGAACGATCCCAACAGCACCCCATTTTTTATTGAGCTCCCGCTAAGGAATCGCATCGTTCCCTCTGTATAGATACCCTCACCTCGCACACTGTCTCAAGAACTTCGGTCCGTTTGTTGAGAAGGTTGACTTCCTATCATAAATAGCTTTCTTGAGCCATCTGTTTACTAGATTGCTAACTAGCTTATGCTATTAATTCAACTCATTCTAAGCTTAGAAGACCATCATTACTGAGGATGTTCAAAAAGAAGCCAAATGTCCGTCTACCTGGTTGTCTTGTCGCACTAACTACTTACACTGTGCAAGATCAAACCACTGTCGCCGCTCCGCTCATCAGACCGACGCAAAGTTGCAGATCGGATTATTGCCAATTTCAATATTGAGGCGCTTGTCAATGGAAATGATGAAAAGACCGAGGATGGGCAAGCGTCAGCCGCCCTTGGTCTTGGCGCTTTGCGAAACTCCCTACTCCCAGATGGCTCTCTATCTGCCAGATTCACGACAACAGCTGGGCCAAATTTGAGCCCAGTGTCAGGGACTGTATATGTTGGTATTCACCCAGGACAGGAGCAGCGAGTGTTGTGGCTCAAAATCGAAGAAAGGTTAATCCCAACCGGTTAGTTGCCGTGAGGAGCTGTTATCACGTCAAGCTCACATCCTACTCTTAGTCTACACGTTATGGAAGCATCCAAGACTTGTGCCTTTGCTCCACACTCCGGACTTTGTCCTGCAGAAGCTACGTGGTGGGGCTGATTTGATGACCCCTGGTCTGGCACGTGGGCCACCTTTTCCATCAAAAGCTACAAATGATAGCATTGTTGCCATTGCGAGCCTGGAGAAACCAAGTGTACCAATGGTGGTTGGAGTGTGTGTAATCGACGTTGTATCTTTGCAGCGAGTGCAAGGCGCGAAAGGACCTGCTGTGCGGGGTGAGCACTGGGATGGCGACGAGATCTGGGCCTGGAGCCAAGGTGGCAAGCTAGGTGGAAACTCACCAGACCATATCGATGGATGGGACGTGGTTGAAACTGAGCAGTTAGACCAAGAGGTGAATGATCTTTCCATAGATAGTCTCGAGGACGGAACAGAAGGTGGTGTTTCACTTGATAATGGCGCTACACAACAGCCAACAGACAACAACTATAACGGAAATGTTGCTGGCGAGGAGGGTCTTCCATATGAGGAGGTGCCCATTGAAGACAAAGAACTAACCACGAAAGGTAGTGCTCTCGTCACTGAATGTCCTCTTGGTATATTAGCTTACAAAGCCATGCAGAGATCGACGATGCCTTCTGGAACGCCTTTCTGTATGCCATGCATCATGAACAAAACAAAAACAAAGAAGACCCCTATCATGGAATTAAATTCCCAATAAACCAATCACTTATCATCTCTGATTTCGTACTCCCATACTTACCGATTTTTTCTCCTGTCCAAATAGCTTCATTCCACATAAAGAAAACAAGCTGGAAAAATGCCAAGAAATTCATCAAAGCCCTTGACAAAAAAAACATTATAAAATCAAAGGACCGTAATGGAGGTGAAACGGTTGTTGTGGATATCGACTTTAACAATCCGGCCATAGCCAACTTTGTGCCCTATAAATTACCCAAGAAGAACACTGTTGATGCAGACTCAGGTGGAGGCGGCGAGGGAAACGCCACCTCAGCTGGTATTTCGCCTGGTGATGACTCGATAGGACAACGACTCCACAAGATCAATCTATACCGGCCTAAGGAGCAGCTCTCGCCCATTTTCCAAGCGTCCAATGCGAGCGTCAAGGCACTTTATCTTCCACAAGAGCTACGTCTATTATTACGTCTTACCTCGAATCCGAGCGTCTCGTATCCGACACTAATAAACGTTTGGTGAACCTCGATCCTGTCCTCGCTAACGCGGTTTTCGACGGGAAATCCTCATTGGATCGTGAAGTCCTTGCCAAAGGAACCGTACCAAGAGATGCTTTGATCGATCGGATTCTAGAGAGCTGCTCGCCGTTCTGGGCGATCACGCGTAACGACGAGACTAGGGAAACTGTTAAAGCAAAAACAGGGAAGGCCCCTAAAGTCCAGATCATCCTCGAGACACGGTCAGGCAATAAGAAGGTTACCAAGGTATCTGGTGTGGAGGCTTTCTACGTCAACCCACATACCTTGGGCGAGGAGCTGCAAAAAGCCTGCGCAAGTTCGACAAGCGTGAACCAGCTGATGGGAAGTAGTCCCAGGAATCCCGTTCAAGAAATCATGGTTCAAGGTCCGCAAAAGGACGTTGTGATCAAAGCGTTAGAACAAAGGGGGGTCAATAGGCAATGGATCGAGATGGTGGATAAAACGAAGGGAAAGAAGAAATGAGCTCCCTTAGAAGTCTTTTAGCAGAATAGCAATGTGAAAATGGATGGATCATTAGCTGTATAAAGTGTACTCCAAACCTAATGTAGATAGATAGAGATTGAGCTGTTCCTGTCCATAAAATCTCGTATGCTGAGGACTCGCTTCGAAAGCTGACGTCATATTACAGCTCTCTTCCGTCCAGTCCCCGGACCAGGAACCCTTACTCCGATTACCCATTGTACCAGCAATCTTACATGTAGAGTCTTTTTGCAGCTTTCTGCTCACCTCCAACACTCGGTGAGCGGTTCATCGACAGCAGAGAGCTGGTGCGCGGCGACCACTTCTGACCCTGCCCGCAAAGTACGTTTCTTCCGGCACGCGATGAAGATTCTTACGAAGGAGGAAGAGCAGGCTCACTACAAGTGGGACCCCCTTCGCCTAGATACGTCTTATACTCTTGATTCTGACAATTATAGTGCAACCCTGAAGGGTGGTATCGGCGGCGGCCTGGCCGGAACTCTCGTCGGCGCTCTAGGTGTTTACGGCGCAACAGTGCGATACCCCGCGTTTCGACAATTGACTTTACCACTGAGAGTCTTCCTCATCACATCTGCTGGGACCTTTGCTGGTATGGATATCTTCTTTTTGTGTTGCCGGTAATAATAGGAGGGACTACGAGATTATGCCCTGCATAGCTTTGGCACGTGTGCATCGCGACAATGAGCTTGGACTAGCTTGGTGGTCAGGCTGGCATGACTGCGTACATACAACTCTATCAAGAGATTGTAGCAGAACATATGCTAGGTCTTTTGTCCAACCAGGTGGAAGCGCGCCTCCGATCGCAGTAGAGAGGATGGAATCGGCTACGGCGTGAAGCCGATGGCTAATGAGATAGTTGTTTTCTAGCTATTATCTCCGCCGACAGATACTCCCGCGCCTTTGAGGCCTCTCGCCACCCCGACGAAGATTACAAAGACGAGGCGGAAAGACAACGAGCGGATATAGAATCACGGAAACCGGTCTTCCAAAAATTCAAAGACTGGGGCAAAGAGAATCGATACCCCATCGTTGGCGTATCATGGGTCGCTTCGATGGCAATCGCATTAGGGATCGTCGGACGAAGTCCACACCTTCCCACATCCCAGAAAATTGTCCAAGCTCGTGTCTACGCCCAAGGACTTACACTGGCAGTCTTGGTGGCTACAGCTGCGTTTGAGATTGGGGACAGAGGCCGAGAGGAGGGGAGATGGGAGACCGTCAAGGTTATAGATCCGAATGATCCAGAGCATAAGCACTTGGTGGACAAGAAAATTCACCATGAGCGTTACGCTGGAGAAGATTTATGGAGGGGTATGGTTCTTATATATCGCCCCAATACTACGTTTGAGCTCGGTTCGGGCACTGATACTGCATAGATATGATCGAGACTGAGGAGAGAAAGATAAAAGAGCGGGAAGCTGTAGTAAAGGAGCAGGAGGAAAAGGATGCCAAAGCTGAGAAGGTTAGACATAAGAAAAAGGAACATCACAATGACGAGAAGAAGTCGGAGAAGAAGGACGAAGGGAATGAGAAGAAGGATGGCAAGAAGTGATGTGAGAAGACGCTTTACAAACTTTTTGGTTTTGTCCTCCGCTGACCATGACTGTGGTATGCAAAGTCCTGTGTATTTTGCGAAGCACTGATACGAGGACTGCCCTACTGTAGATATCACCTTCGAATGCTCTGTTTATAGCATATGGCACCTCAAGCGTGATGTTCTCGCCCCAAAACGGGAATTCAAATACTTTGTGCGACCTATGGTAATCAATTACAGACGGGTCGCACCAATGCAATGCAGCAAACCCTACCTACGTAGGTAGGTAGGTACTTATGCAAATCACAAGCGCTTACAGTAGCCGCTCCCTCGGCGCGCGTCACATTCTGACATGTCGACCTCCCTTCCCATCTACTTTAGGTCTTCTGTAATTCGCGGTTTCAGCAAGTCATAGCTACAATGGCTACCTTTTGTTGGGCTTATATTTTTATTAATCTCGTCCCCTTGGTCTTGACTTACTTACAATGCTACAATCCTAGTCGGCCGTTTCAAGCACCAGTACTTCAAGCAAACAACAATGCACTCGTGTCTACATTCAGAGATATTGAGAATGTTATTCAGAATGCTATGTATAGTGCTGATCCACCATTCAATGTCAACACCACCTCCTTCGCGATAGAGGTGACGGCTGCTGAACAAACCTTATGGGGACACTATTACACGGCATCCTTACTGGGAAACTACACTGATTCCGAACCCACCCTTGTTAATCCTAGCACAGCATTTCGTATCGCCAGTATCAGTAAGGTTTTTACCGTTCTTGCTGTTCTTTTGCAAGAGAAAGCCGGTCATCTGAGCCTAAGAGACCCTATTACGAATTACATCACAGATTTGAGAAGTGATAAGAACGATGAAGGAATTAGGTGGGAAGACATCACGCTCGAATCACTAGCAAGCCAGCTTAGCGGTATTCCAAGGGAATGTGGGTTGCCCTGGCAGATGGGTCTATGTACTGCACTCTAACACTCTGAATAGATGGTCAAGATGACCTGACCGACGAATTGTCTGATAATGATTGGGGCTTTGACGATCCTATTGCTATTGGGCTTCCTCCAATCCATGACAACGAAACGGCACAATGCGCGACAAATCGTCAAACAGCTAAGCCATGTTCCAGAAAAGGTACTTTATTAGGATTGTTACTCAAAGCTCCGAAGAACAAGCTACTAACTGTGTAAGAAATCATCAATGGTTTTAGAAGTAAGCCTCAGATATTTGCGCCAAACGCTAAAGCGACCTACTCAAACGTAGCTTTCATAATGCTTGGTATTGTTCTTGAAAATATCACGGGCAAGTCGTACGAAGACCTGGTCAATTCTCTTTTCTTTCAGCCTCTAGGCATGCAAAGCTCCACTCTCAGGAAGCCTAGAGATTCCGACGGCATAATCCCTCACATGAAGAACGACTGGGGAGCTAATCTTGGGGCATATGACCCGTAGGGCGGAGTCTTTTGTCACCTGTGTTAATTATATGCTGACCTCCCTACGACTAGTACTGGTGGTCTTTACTCGTCTTCATCAGATCTCTCGATCTTTCTCCGCTCTATAATGACTCACGGAATGCTGGACATCCCAACGACAAATGCTTGGTTGAAACCCCATTCGTACTCTTCGAGCATAGACTTTGCGTACGGCATGCCGTGGGAGATTTTCCGTACAACCAGTCTTCTCTCCGATAGCGATCGTATAATGGATCTAATTACGAAATCAGGAAGTTTGAGCGGATACGCATCACGCATAATTATAATCCCTGAATACAATATACGTGTAACAGTACTAGTCGCTGGTGATGGTAAGGTCAAGGGGTGGATAGAAGAACTAGTAATGTCGAAGCTGATCCCAGAAGTCGAAAGCGAGGCGAGGTGCAAGATGAGAGACAAGTACGCAGACACGTACTATGCTCCAGCATATCTAGGGGTAAACTCATCCGTGAAGATCGATCTGGATGGTGCATCTGGCCTCGTTTTAACATCATGGATTTCCAACGGCACCGACTTCCTATATCAGTATGCAGCATTATCCATGGGCGCCGACAAAGGGAGAGCGCAATTAGTGCCCTCCAACATAGGAAGAGGCTCTTCCGCGGAAGTCTGGAGAGTAATGTTCGCAACACCAGATACAAGAACGGGAAGAGCTATGGAAAATTGTCTGATTGACGATCTTGACTCTATGATGTACGGAGGGCGAAGTCTGGAGGAATTTGTGTTTCATCTGGGTGAGGACGGTGTCGTGGAGAGTGTTGAGCTTCCTGCTTTTCGGATCACGCTACAGAAGGGTAAGATTAAAGAGGAGGGTAGAGGATATAGGGACAGGTTCCTCGGTTTTATGAAGCCACTCGGTCTCTTTTGACTCCCGCATGCGGTCGCGGATGGAACAGAACATGCTCGTTGGTTACAAACATGAGAATTCGACGGTATGGTAAGTGCATTACCGCTGGATTTCTTGAGCCTACTTAAAAGACTGAAATGAATTCTGTACTCGTAGCTTACCTGTGGTTCGGTCACTGACAAACCGCTCTATTCTCTAAACTGACAAATCTAATGTTTTGTGTATTCACTCATGCCTTACCGCCCAGTACAAACCTTTAACCATGATTTTGGAGCGGAATTCGGAAAGGTCTTATCTTGTTTATGAACCAGTCACTCCAACGACAAATAGGGCCCATTCGACTAGCCATCTCTAGAAACGATAGACTCACCTGATGGGCTCTGAAACTTTCCATCGCATGAACACGATGTATCGTGCACTTCGTTATGAAATCTGTAAGCTTTTCAGAGTCAAGCTTGAGAGTGTTACCTGCCTTTTACAGGTGTATTATTCAGCACCACCCTGTCGTATGTTCTCGCCATACAGAAACAACTTAGTCCGTTCCAGCAGCTGGGCCCCTAGGTCTCTACCGTCGCTGAGTGCAACACGTACATTCGATGTCCAGTTTCCTCGCCCCTCACTCTGTGCAAGTCCCCAAGATGCTTAGATGGGTTTGAATTAGGGTATAGGCAAGCGAGGCTAATGCTTCTATAACTGCAAATGATTGGCCGTACCCTCGGCTAAGTATCATGGTAGTCTCGCAAAGCTCAGATTGCGGTATTGATGAGTCTCGGAAGCCGAGATTTGGCTCTAAAAACCGTACAATCGATTCATGGCTCGTTGCACCAGCCTCGCAGTGCTCAAACCTTTGTTACTGGCTAGCAGGCTAGCAGCCAGCAAGAGTACTCAAAGAGTTGTTTCATGGTATTTGAAACATCTGATAAAGTCTGCAAAAACATCTGAGATAGCTTCAACGTAACAAAAGGAGACGGAAGGATGCTTCTGGATTGTTAGCCCGACTCTTGGGCTACGCCAATCGCCGAACGGAACTCCGCATGGTTTCGAGAACGCTCTGATTGCTTTTCGGTCTGTCGATCGAGAAAGCTTTAACGAAGCCGACCTGTAGCTGGATGGCCTTTATTGTATCTTCCATAAGTCGAAAAAGCGAGTAATCTCAAGTCTTTGAAAATCCTTCATAGAATACTCCAGAGCACCCGCTGGCTTTATCATAGCCCCTGCAGTCGGGAAAGTGGGTCTCTTTGAGCCGGGTGGTCTCGCTTTTTGGTGAAAGGAGGATAGCAAGTATGTTTGATGCAATTAGAAGACAACCATGAAAAAGGCTACCGCAGGACTTTCGTTGGGTTTGGCGGGTAGGTCAATCTTTGCTTTGACAGCGGCCCGAGCAGAACCGGTTGGAGTGGTAGGCATTATACTTTTCTGGAGTGGGTTATTGCAAATTGAGCACAGATTTAGATCTTCTATCGCCACCGAGTACGTGCTAAACAAAGGTCTCGTGTCGTAAATCGATTATGGTAAATGCGAAGGCCCTGAAATGGAACGAGTATTATGGAAGTCGAGATAAGATGTCGAAGGAAGAAAGAGTTGATAAGATAGAATATAAAAAGAAGGAAGAAAGAAAAGTGAAGACATCAAGTCAATGCAAATCTACAGATGAGTTTGATTTGCTGTGAATAAAATTCATATTCTCTCGAAGAATCACTCACTCTCAAGATTTGCACTTTCCCCCGAAGTGAACAACGATGCCTTCACCGCAATCTCAGCACTAGAAAACCTCGAGCTAGGTTTTTATGGAGCTCGATTTGTTTGAGAAGGATGGGAGGATGGTGAGAGCTCGTCCGCTCTCAACATGGACACACTAGTAATTCATTCACCTCGACAGACCCTCCGCACTCGCACCCTAGCAATCCCATCTTATCAAGCCAACCACACCTAGCAGACACACAACCACAAACGGCACACTCCTAAATTCCAAGACCTTTGGAGTCTTCCATACCATCTTATCCCCACAATCAACCAACCATATTCGCTCCAAGCGCTTTTCAAAGACATGAAAGCGCAGTGCCTCCGACTGTGCAAATCACGCAGCTCGGTTTACCTGATGGACTGAGCAAAGCTTTCTTCACCATCAGGGTCCAATCTCTGCAAGTGCAATCATAGAAGGTGTGCAGAGAGTATAACGCGCCTAGGGTACAGATTCCCTATCCCTAAGAGCTTCAGGCGACACACCCTAAAAACAGTAGCACGTGGAACGAAGTCAAAAATGGAAATATGTCACAGATACAGCTCCCGAAAATAATAATCCTGGTCACAAAACAAGTGCTACAACCTCAGACTATCCCACCATCTCTCCTTCAAGTAAAACCGTCCACTCTTCGGTCTCTCAAGCCTTCATATCTCTCACGCTCCAAACAACCCCCTCCCTTTATCCTTCAAGGGAATATTTGATAGTAATGCTGCGCACCCTCCTCCTTGCGAAACATCCTCTACAGACCTACCGCTTCCACATCATCTCCCTCTCTCTTCAACATCACACCCCCACCGTGAAGCAATTCCTCTCCCATCCATACACACAATGCTAGACGTGACATACGCGCTTCTACACTTCTGTAAAGCTCATCACAGCTACCTTTGACGGCCTCTCGGATGATATCTTTATCCATAACGAGGAGTTTCGGAGGTGGCAGCGGTTAGGCGCAAGAAATTAGTTGGTGTGGGGGTTAATACTATTTCTTCTGCTAGATAGGTACTGCCATCATCATTCATTCAGTTTTTAGTTTTCAGATATTTTGCGCCATGTTCTCGCTCGCCCCGCACCTCTCGCCCGAGCTCTAGCTTTCGCACTATCAAAGTTCTATTCGAAAAACCCTATATCGCTCTCTTCATCCTCCCCCACTTCCCATCCTCCTCCCCTTAGCAATCCTCCCGCCCTTTCAACTCTCCCACCCCCATCTCAACTTATTTCCCTGAGATACCACTGACATATCTCACTTCAAAACAAAGGGAAACAAAGAGAAACAGTAAAAGCGGATCTGAGAGATGTGTGCTAGGAACTATCAATGTAGATAATGTGAATAGAGGAATAAGGGAGCGAGGAATGGGATTAGTGATTTTAGAGGAGGGGGGAAAGGGTGTGAGTTTTGGAGTTTGAGAGTTTGAGGGGTGGTTGAGGAGGTGGAGGAGGGGAGTGGGGAGTGGGGAGTGGGGAGTGGGGAGTGGGGAGTGGGGAGTGGGGAGGAAGGGGAAGGATTGGAGGTGAGTTGAAGGTGAGGATGTGGTTTTGGACTGGAGTAAGAGAGGGAATATGAGCGTAACATGGAATACTTACTGGCACCAACGAGCAGCAACCGAGACCGAGCTTCCTCAGTCCGAACCGTTCTCGTACCGGCTAGTCTCCCGCAAGAAACTCTCGCCCCCCATCCATGTGCTCACTACCTCCTCCGCTCCCAGGTTACTATCTGTCGAGGGTGTTGCTACCATAGAGGTGGGGAGGAAGCAGCAGAGCGGTCAAAAGAGGATATGGGTTCTTAGTTCTTCGAGAGGCTGTGGGTTTTGCTTGTTTAGGTTGATGCTGTGGCGTTTTGTGGATTGGACTCTTGTGAGTTGGATGAGGGGTTAAGGGGTCGGAAATTGGAGATGGTGTTCTTGGATACTCTGTAAAAGTAGTAGTGCCGAATATCGGGATTGCAGGATCGCACGCGATGCTATTCCTCTCATGCCGCGTTCAATTGTTCCTGATCTCGGCTGTAAAGGCCAGATTTAGACTCCGTAAGGTGGATGTTACGTGTCTGTGTTTTTAGCAACCATGAACACCAAATATCCTGGCAGTTGCAAGCCGAAATTTGAAAGGTATCATTTATCTTGTACGACCAGATAGGGGCTGGAGTGTGACTGTCTAACACCCAATAATCGCAAGCGCGAGCAGCGGGGACTTGGCCGAAGAAGTGTGTAGCAGATCTTTGCCACTCGTCAGATTCTCACTAACTTTCAAAGGAAGGTCTCCTCGGCTTTTGATTTGACCAGTCATTTCGAGACACAACGTCAAATATCTTTGGCTCTGTTCGTAATATCAGCATAGTGGTTAGTCTATTGTTGTTTCCACTCGGAGAGAGAGCTAAAAAGAACATAATGGCATCGATGAGCTGCTATGCTACGATGAAAGTATTGGGTCTTGCACTGGAGAATATCAACCATTCGGCCAGAGAAGGAAATTCTGGAGAGGACGTTCGAGATATGGACATGTGGTTCGCTAGGGTTTCTCGACGGCTGTTTTTTTGAGCTTTTGGGTCATGATAACTCAGCTCCGAGAAATGTCTTTTGACTGACTCCGCTCCAAGTCTGGAATATACCTCCTTCGTAGGCAGGGGAAAATCTAACCAGAAGCGTGTAAGTCTCAAATGGAAGGCGTCTCGCGATGACGAGCTCGTACATAAGAGTTAGGTCGAACGACAAGCTGAAGTAGTCAAAGCAATAAGACACCATCAGTACCGGAATTATTGACGTCCTACATGAAACAATAAGATTTATATCGAATCTGCTTGAATAGACATCAAACTGTAGATATGTTGATCGGTTGGTAGAGTTGGTAGGTAGCATCGGCAGAGGTTCCTTTCAATGATATGTCCGCAGTAAGGATATTCAAAATGGGCGTCCTCTGTTTGCGTTGAATGATTACCTCAAAGATAGGTTCGCTATGACGCATAGGCACAGTAAGTTCTCGGCTTCCCAAGTGGTTTCATTCTAAAAAGTCTGGAGTTCCTCATGATCGTCTAGTTTTTTGATCGCCTTAATCCCTTGGTAAGAGTGGTACACTTTTTCAATTTTAGCTGAGAGGGTAGAATGCAAGTCATATTTACGTGAGACAGAGGACTTGTCGCCACTCGCCGTTGGGATTAGCAGACATGCAGCAAGTACGGACACCCGCATAGAGCTTCCTAGGCAGGTTAAAACGTGAATATCTGAGAAGGACTGTAATCGGTTGCTCCACCTATCGGCCAGCGTTTCGTTTGTTGCGAATCGCTGCGTTTGTTGTTGTTAATTCTGCCCTGATCTGTTTTGTTATATTTCTCAACACTTAATCCGCAGATACATACGGCATTCTCGTCGCAAGCATCCAGGGTGAATGCTCAAATTCGTGGCTGCCTTTGGCCAGAAAGCTTTTTACTTGATAAAACAGACTTGTTAGAGGCTCGAAGGTCACATTTTCAAGTGGCATATTCCCCCTGCAAACACCCGATCGGGGTGGATGGAACAGCACGCAAGTATCCGACGCTAACTTCTCTATAAATTCCGAGAAAGCTAAAGATTTACCATTCTCTCTCTTATACAGCTCTGCCCAATTCGATAACCGTTTTGTCGCCCACAAGCCTTGCAACATCAACATGGCAGACGATGGCAGTCATCCCGATCAGTTGCACCAATTGCAATCGGGCGACCAGCTAAAATTACTTGATGAGATTGATAAACTCCGATCGCAGGGAATCAGCCACTACGTATCGCTGCCTCAACTCATTGTCTGTGGCGACCAATCCTCTGGCAAGAGCTCCAGTCTCGAAGCCATCTCTGGTATATCTTTTCCAACCAAGGACAACCTCTGTACGCGCTTTGCCACTGAAGTCATCCTTCGGAGAGCTCACGATATAAATGTGGTTATCTCTATTGTTCCGAGCCAGACACGACCTGAGGCGGAGTGCAAAAAGCTCCTAAGCTTCCGCGAGACGTTGGATAATCTTCAAGAATTCCCGTCGTTGGTTGACAAGGCCAACGATATGATGGGTATTTCAGCTACTGGAAACGCGTTCTCGAATGATGTATTGCGTGTTGAGGTCTCTGGACCCGACCGGCCTCATCTTACTATCGTGGATCTACCTGGCTTGATCCATTCTGAGAATAAAGTCCAGACTGCTGCGGATGTGGCCCTTGTCTTGGGAATGGTCCGTCAATACATGGACAACAAGAGAAGCATAATTCTCGCCGTGATCTCGGCCAAGAACGACTATGCAAACCAGATCATCTTGAAATTGGCAAAAGAGGTGGATCCTACTGGAGGTCGCACTCTAGGCATCATTACAAAACCAGATACTCTATCAGTGGGATCTGAGAGCGAAGCAGGGTTTGTAGGTCTTGCGAGGAACGAAGACGTGAATTTTCGCCTCGGATGGCACGTTCTGCGCAACCGCGACTACGAGAGCAGGAATAGTACGACCGAAGCTCGTGATATCGCCGAGATGATTTTCTTCTCTCAGGGTATATGGCAAGATCTTCCACGTGAAGCCGTGGGTATTGTCACCCTGCGAGAGCGGCTAAGCAAGGTGCTCCTAAATCAAATCAAGGCCGAGCTTCCAAGCTTGGTGGACGATATTCAGAACGGTGTTGAGGACTGTCAAAGCAAGCTCGCCAAACTTGGAGGCTGTCGTACCACGCTTGATGAGCAGAGACTGTTTCTCCTCCACATCAGTCAATCGTTCCAGGCTTTATGCAGAGCAGCTGTTGATGGTACATACGGCGATCCGTTTTTTGGGGATCCCCGTTTGGACGAAGGCTATAACAAGCGCCTTCGTGCCGTCGTACAGAATCTCAATCTTGGATATGCAGATGATATGAGATTAAGGGGTCACCATCGTGAAATTGTCGACTCCGCATTGCGTAAGCGTAAGTGGAAGGTCAGCAGAGAGGATTTCATAGATGAGATACGTGAGCTCCTGAGTGCAAGCAGGGGAAGGGAGCTTCCCGGAATGTTCAATCCTCTGATTGTCGGCGACATCTTCTTTGAGCAATCGAAGCCTTGGGAAGGCATAGCCCGAGACCACCTTCAATCGACATGGGATGCTGTCAAAACCTTCCTGGAGCTGACCTTGGCTCACCTTACGGATGACATCACTATGGAAAATCTCTTCATGGAGGTCTTTGATCCTATAATGAATCAGAAGGCCAGCCAGGTACAAGACAAGCTTCAGGACTTGATGGCCCAAAACCAAAAAGGCCATCCTATTACCTACAACCACTACTTCACCGAAACGATCCAAAAGGTAAGGCAGGAACGGACGGAAAAAGCGGTCGTAGGATGTCTACAGAGTCTTCAATGGGACAATTCGATGAAGCCGATTAAAAACGACGATACCTTGGACGACCTGAATGCAGGTGGGATAAAGGTGTCAAGCTTGCTATCTGCATTATCTCCAAGCAACGAAGCCGAAATGGACCGATATGCTTGTTCCGAAATCTTGATTTGCATGGAGGCATACTACAAGGTGAGTATCGTGATTCCGCATATATCAAGAGGTAGAGGCTGACATACGTACAAAGGTTGCGCTCAAACAGCTCGTTGACGGTGTTACGATTCAAGCGGTAGAGGCCTGCCTCCTTCGGGGCCTCGAAAACATCATGTCTCCATCTTCTATCCCGGAGATGGACTCGGACACTATCAACAGAATTGCATCCGAGCCCCAAGAGCATCAACAACAGCGAGAGATGCTCACTCGGAAGCTGGCTGTATTGAATTCAGGCTTGGAAACTTGTAGGCGCTACGTCAGTCGTAGCACGTTAAGTAAGCTTGCCCAAATTCATGAATGGACAGCATATATATCACTGACTCCGAAACTGTGCAGCACGTGCAATGCCGCTGAGCCGCCTAACAAACGATGATCTGACTGAGCATGATGAGGAAGATTCAACCTATGAAGAGGAATCTGTGGCGGAGTCTGTGGAAGAGAATTCATAGGTAGTTGCGCAAAATTCTTCGTGCATTACATCAGCAGCTAACCAGTCGAAAAAGGCTCCAAGAAGTCGGAAACATGAAGCCGAACTGTTCAAAGAAGCCTTCCAGTAAAGGTCTGCTATATTTGGGTTTCCGAAGCCAAACACACCACAGCTCGCTCCTTCCTCCTCGATTCCACCACAATCGTCATTCGCGCAGAGAATAACAGAAGAAGATTGGGGAACATCGTTCACCAGTTCTGTAACCCCAGCACTATCGAAGAAAGACAAAAAAAAGGCTATGAAGGGAGTTTTGGTCGACGCAGTCATCGAAGGCAGACTTGAGCTTTGAATTACAACGACACAGGATGGACGGCTAATCCGTTTCATTATGATCTGTTCATGTTGGTAGCGGTTGAAGAGCTTAGAATTTTAGATCTGGATATTTAAACGACTCAGTGTAACGATTACATAAGCACGTTCTTCTTATGCTGGAAGGTAGGTACCTTACCTAACTTTGATTGGGAATAAGTGAATTTCTACAGCGGTGAATAGAGACCTTAGGTAATCGATCTATAACAGTCTTCCAATGATCACGCCACAGCGACACCAGTATATCCCATCTGTTGGAACTAGGGGAGATGGTAATCTCCGCCTTCATAGGGCTGATAGGGCTCGGGCCCGCTAGTAGAGTTTTCACCTGCTTACCTTAGATAGACTCACTCCTAACAGCAACAACCTACATATCAATATGCCCCCATATGACCTCGTATTCCAACACCATCAACGAAACCCACCAAGGTGCGGAAAGGCATTTCTGCTCCTCAGCAATCGTGTCAGAACAAGGCTGTGACCTTCAGCTCCCTAATCTCAGGGAATCGGGTCGGTAGCATTATGGGAAAACTCCTGTCCATTCATCGCACCATCCGCTATATTCTCTCTTTCGGGGTCGAAGTCTCGATTTCCATCTGGACATCCCGAACAATAGTCAAAGTGGCTCGACAGCAGGAAGAGGAGTGTTCATGTGCTCCTGGACGAAATCTTTGGTGAGTGGTTTGTGAGCTGGTTTTTGGCTTGGGTCGGAGATTCGGCTTATACTCCGTTTCGGAGCGCATGGTCACTGCTCTGCTTTGGCCTCGGAGAATATCCCACTCCCCATCAAGAGCAAAAGCCCAGGCCATAATAAAACAACTTCCCGATGACGCCCAAACTAGCCAAAAAACCACAACCAACGTTTAGTAGTACAACCCGTTAGCAACATCATGCCACGTTGGCACAAATGACAAATTCAACTGACTCGTACAGCTAAAGTCCGGCCCCGAAGGCCCATAATCGAAAAGTGTAATATTCGGATGGTTTGTCAACGTCGAGGGCCGCAAGCTGATCAGAGTGGTATTCTGCCCTATCGCATCTTCGTGACAAGCATCGTATTTGTTTTGAGTGTTGTAGATGTACATGATGTCTTGAATGTTCTTGTCACTAGTGCCGAAGACGTTCACGGCCACTGCGTCGATGAACACGCTGAATGCTAAGCCAAAGCTGAGTGCAAGAAGAACGTCTGATAAACCGACATGGGTTTTTTGCATCGCGCCGACGGCTTCAACGATGCTGGTGATGGGTACTCGAAGCCTGGGGAAAAGCGTCGTTCAAAGCGTGGTACCACGTGCTGAAGAAATAATTCACAGCTGTTCAATTGTCAGCGACGATGGCTCAAAGTCGAAAACTTATTCAGCAACCCATACCGTCAATATCATAGATTACGTAATGATACTTTGGCAAATCGCAAGCCGGAAGAGGTAGAGCTCAGCTGAACGCCGTTGTAAAGACAGCCGTCAATGTTGTAGCATGATGATCCAGCATTAGTTTTCTGCGAGCCGAAGGAAGCAAGTTGACCATGGCTCATCTTGCGCACAGCAGGCTGATGTATCTCGCCCTGTACATGTTGGCGTGTTAGTCTTTCCAGGTGCGGAGCCAGTGCGTCAATCTAAGGGTTTTCCAACAGGACGAGTCAATCGCCGCGTGGGGGGGTCTGTACGGGCAACCGAGTTCCCTGTATTGAGTTTATGATGATGGACTGGAGAGGCGGTAACGCATGGTACAATTGCGAGCGCAGTAGCAATGGAGATGATGAATGTCTTGACCATTATAAATGATCTAAATTGTAGTATTACGGTGATTGATACTTTGTCTCTCGACCAATGGAAAAACCAAAGAAAGAACGAGGCAACGAGGAACACGAGAAGTAGATGATCTTTCAAACACAGTGATCGTTGTGATAATCAATTAGTGTTACATGGACGGTTTATATAAAGATCCTCGAGTACTCACATCCCAGCCTATCCTTTGCAAGTATCAGGTCCGAGCCGTCGCAGATCGTAATCAGGCGCAGTAGATGATGGACTGTTATTACTGAGCCATGACGTCCCATGAAGATCAACCCAAAGTCGAATGGAGTAATGCCACATGCCGTGCACCGACCACAGTAGTTCCTTCAGATATTCCATGCGTTCCTATATGCCAAGTAACCGCATGACTTCGAATAAACAAAACAAACATACTTCGGAGATACACGCGTACTTAGAGTCGTGTCCCATTCGACGATCTGAAGTACATATATCTCCTGGCCAGAGGGAAGCCCAAGGCATTCGAAGTCAACTGCGAGCCGCGTTTCCCTAGAATGCAGTAATACGCTCATGGTGAAACGATACGCCCCCCACAAGATAGACATCTTACCCTAATGCGCTACTAACATCTCATTGTTGTTATGTGGCTGTGCAACGGCTCGCGATAGCAACCATGAGGTAAGTAAAAAAAGAACAGAAAAATCACAGTCTAAAGGAGAACAAGTGGTAGATTGGGTTTCTGCAAAATCTTGTTAGAGCCCATGTCAAATAGGGTGATTTTGTCACCTCTTAGATTTGGCCAACGACTTGGCCTTGGATCAAGTACACATTCCACTTGATATGCAGAAGATAACCGGCACCGCAAGCGCTGGGTTTACATCTTTAGTCTGCACTCGGAACAATGGCAGAGAATAAGACATTGGCAGTAACAAAGGTAGTGCTGTTGAAAGTTGATTAACCTGCCAGTGATGATCATCCAGAGGCAAAAAGCCACTGCAGCTGAATGATTTACAGCACGTGACTTGGTCGACAACAGCGAAGCGAGTATATATGTAAAGCTATGTTGTACAAAATTTGCTTTTCCGAGAAATGACGCCAAGAGATGCATATCGCTAAAGCTTTTTGAAAACATACTAAGTACCATGGACAATCACTGGTGGCGGTGCCGAGCTGACCAGCAGCCCCTGAATGTTCTCCAAGGCCGAAAGCTGCTGGCCAACCCCGGTGATGCCATCGAATCCGCCGACGTACCACTTCGTGCCACACGCACTTTGGTCACCGGAGCAAGCGGCGGCGGCTGATTTGGCGGACGGAGCAGCGAGGCTCATTATGGTAGTATAGAGTTCCGGAACCATTTGTGCAGAAGCTATCATCCATCTTCCGAGGTATGCCTTAAAGCTGAATTGGTCATTGTTGCACTTGTCAAACTTCTCGCACTGATACTCGTACATGACGTTTGTCGAGTTGGTAAACGGCGAGAAGAATGTCGAGGTAGCGGTGGTAAGCAGACCCTTGGTCCGGTCTCGCCAGACGGGGTTGGGTCCTGTGATGTTGGACATTACCGCGCTCCCGTATAGGAACACACCCATGTTGTAGGACCATTGGCTGCCGTCAACTTGGGTGCAATTGATAAGATCGTTGCTGCCGTCGTAGACATGAAAGGCGGAATCAATGAGCCCGATGGCGGTCATCCAATCCCACTCTTTCTGTGCCCAGTCTGAGTAGGTGCTGTTGCCGGTATATCGAGCCAGGCGGGCAGAGAGTTGGAAGAATCCGCCGTTGGTGATTGAGCTCTTGTAGTCATAGCCAGCGTTGGTGGTGACCCACTGCCACTTCAAACCTCCGCCACACTGTGTGGTGTTCCATCGTGAAGCAAGATCATTAAACACCCCTTCAGCGAGCCCAATCCAGGGCGTAGACGAGGCAGAGGGGTTGGGAAATTGACGTTCAGCGGCGGACATGGCAGTGAGACCCCAGAATACCTGATCATCGTTGCCCTAGAAATAAGGGTCAGGACAGATGTTCGAACAGCACGTTAGTGAAAAGGTCCGCTTACCAAGTCTTTGATTTGTGACAGCATCATGAAATCATTCGTGGGTGACGCTTGGGAAAGGATTGCCTGAGCGACCACGTCGTTGTAGGTGGTGTCGCCCGTATAATGCCAGTAGTCCACCATGCCTCCCCACGTGGCTCCAGCCTCCCACCAGTAATATGGCTTCGGGAGCAGACCCACGTTGGCCTCGTTGCCAGTTTGGTTGCCCGTATAGTATGTCATCATCTTGTAGGCAACGGTGCTCGCCGCGCTCTTGATGGATGCTATAGACACACACAAGGTCAGCAGTGAACTGTTTGGAATTAACGCCGAAGCAACATACCAGTATCGTTGACATCGAGGTTAATGGCATTCACGGTGGCACTGGCCACTATGGTGGCAGAAACGGCGGATCGCACCCACGATGACTGCATGGTGAAGCTGAAGGGGAAAGAAAAGAAAGAGGAGAAATGAAGAGTTCGCAGGTTAGCGACTTCATCTTCAAGTAGGAGTAAAACATCATGATGCCACCCCCTGAGCCCCGCCGCTACTGCGGAGCGGTGAATCCAACGGATGGGGATGGGTTGGTGAATGATAATAATAAATAATTGGAAGGAGCGATCGGTGTTGTCGGTCAGCGAGGCGAAGTCGGCAAACATTGTTCCGTAGCTTATTCTACCTTAGGTTAGGTTACCGTATTCGCAGTGCCTCGGCCCAGTCAGCGTGCGACGCTATTGAAACGTGAAACGTGAAACGTGAAACTTTGAAACGCTCAAAATAGTGGGTTATCCCTTTAACCGCTGTTTGCCTTCGGTTAATTTTTAAGGTTGACCCTAACCAGATGTGATAAGGCTCGGTCAAAAAGGTTATTTTTTGTAAATAGAAACAATGTCAACAAAGCCCCCTATTGTTCTGGCCCACCTCGATAATGCCTTCCTGTGACGTATTACCTGATTCAACTGATTTAGGAACTGACCGTCCTAATCTGCGTCCTATCACTGTTATAGGCGATCGATTTGAGCCTATTCAGATTCCTTCAAACGTCAGTTGAATTCAATATACCTACGCATACAACCGTCGATGTAGATCAGAAGAACACAAAGCCTCGTACGAGTTCTTGATTGAAATCAGCATTATTAATGTCTACAAACTCTCTTTGCATTCAGATGTTTCAAAGAAGACTAAATACACTGTTCATAGCGAGTTCAGAACGGCTCTGGCTACATGTCTTATTCAGGCCTTTCAAAGGCAGTTTCTGAAGCGAAAAAGAACGTCAATTGGATCAGCAATTGAACGTTCAATGATACCTTTAGAAGATCATGAAATCTGCAAAAGAAAGAGCTCTGGGAACTGCCGTGGATGCAAGGAGATAGAGCAATTGGCATGATCAAGAAAACGAAGGTCTCTCGATGAAATTACACCAAATTTGGGCCGCAGCAAGCGGGGAAAGCGCTCTACTTATGGCTGCAATATCTGCGATGTCTTCATCTGCAAAGACGGTCCTTGTTGGGCCGCTTATCATCATAGCATTAAGATAGGATGAACAATAGAAGTTCAGGGTGAAATCCTATAAACTGATTGGTGGAGTAAGCGAATACGCTAAATAAGGCACCCGGCAGCGGTTAAAGGGATACTGTGTACTACTACCTTACTACTGTCACCTTCGTACTCGCAGTATCACCAGAATCCAAGAGCGATCACGGTACAGGAAACAGAATGTTCCAGCGCAAATATCGTCACCCGGGCCGCTGTGGCGAATTTCTCCCTCTAAAGCTATCCGTCCACCCGTCCTAGGCTGGTCTAGGTGTCACACTCCACTGATGTTACCTGAACGTCTTTGAATCGTGCGGAGGGGGAGGGGGTGGCGGAGATATATATAATTGATCGTGCTGAGTGCGCTGCTTCTTCAACGCAAAGCGTATGTCTATGTCGTTGTTCCGTTTACGTTTACGTTTCCGTTTCGTAGTTGGTACAGGCGGGAGGGGCGACAGTATTCAAGGGGAAATGTTCGAACAGTGCTTGTAATGCACCTCTTTGACCCTGTTTCTCCATGAAGTTGAATCAGGGCGTGCGATGAAGGTTTCAACTGCCTCTAGTAGTAAGGTTCAACAATCGGTTGCAAGATATCAAGAGTTTCTGCAAGCACAGAAGTTTCTGCAAGCAGACGCGAGCCAAGAATATGCTGCTACAAACTTCAGACAATCTTGTTGCTATAGTTACACGTCGGGACGATGTCTTCTTTCAACCCCTACACTACAGCGATGAAAAGATCATCTTTACTAGCGGAAGAGTCTTTCTCAAGACGATTCTAGGAATCAATGCTGATACGAAACTTGATGTTCTTCTGATTTACATCAACGATTGTATGCGTAGATATATTGACTCAACTGACGTTTGATTCTGAAAGACTACCCCTACTACTAGATTACAGCTGAGAAGACAACAAGTCAGTTTAATTTGTTCCGGCTATGAACTCGAGCTTCATCAGAAGTTATTCAAATATACCAAAGAAGCCAATGCGATGACTCGTAGAGTTGACCTATTGGAAGTCAAAATAGCAGCCACGGAAGCCGCTATCAACGCTCGAAATATACGTAAAGATCAATCTGCTAAGATCTTATCAACGGGAGGCATTCTATACGTCAAAGATGCTCGATCTATGACCAGTGATAGGCTAGATTTAGAGAAATTGAGGCAGAAGACCCGCGATGACCGTTCCGAAAAGCAGTATCTTAACGAGCTAATAAAGGTTTACAAGCGTTGTAAGGCCCATATTAAGGTATGGCAGAAGGAAAAGAAGGCCTGGAAGGTTTTATATAAGGCTGTTTTGAAGGAATTGCGTGTAAAGCAGCCTTTGCAGAAGTAATATGGTGCCGATTTGGTTACATGGCTGGTTAGTACTAAGCGAATACTGGAGCGAAAGTGCGGGGTACGGATAGTCGACTAGATGGCCTGAGGTGATGCACATCTTTGACCATCTGACCGTTTCGTTTCGGACCGAACCCAAGCCATTGTCTTGCCATAACTAAGTATTTTGTTCAAAATTGTGGCTGCCTGCAGTGTACACTCAACAAACAAACCCCGGACGCAGTACATAAAAGCAGCTGCGGCAAAATGGATGCTTAGATTGTATGGTTGAAATATTCGTCAAGAGCGACAATAGCTTCAGTAGCCTCCCTTCTGTCCACGGGGTCGCCGAGGTCATACTTGCGCGATCGGTGTAACGTAATATACGGTAGGTGTGGTGGTGGTTGATCCGAATAAATGTAGTTGAGATACTCCGAGGAAAAGTAACAAGATACAATCATAATATCAGACTGATGGACCGAGATAAGAAAGCGGCTAAGAAAAAGAAGTTAATAAGCTTACTTATAAAGTTTAAGTGATAAATCTTACCACCGTCGTTCATCATCAAGTGCTTCGTAGTCTCCGTCTACCACCTGTGACAACTCAGACCCAAGCAGCTCACAGAATTGTTGTGCGAGAGTCGAATCGGATGTCGCTCCAATTCCCGAGCTATTTAGTGATAGGGTTAAACTCTCTGCGCCAAGCAGCGCCGTCATCTTGACAAATACAGTTGAGATGAGGTGAGACCAAATAAAACGTATTTGGAGCGTTGAAGAACTCGGTTGTGATACTTCCATCTGGCTGACTCGAGTAAAGATTGATAACTATAGAAATGAACTGTGCAGCCATATTCGCTGATACGACTTCGTGTTTTTTGCGGTCGATCTGCTCCTCGAAATCAGGCCTCTCGTTCAGGTGGCGTGGTGAGTATGTGGAGGAGACTGTAGTAAAAGGCGAGGAGCCTATTGGCGGAGACGAAGAGAAGCCTTCGCCTTCACCAGATCTGAAGTTGGGTCGTTCCGGGGCTTGAATATTTTCTCGAAGGCGGCGACTAGGGAGGCTCTGACTTCGCACACGAGTAACGTCGGCGAGAGAGACGAAAAACGAACCGAAACTGGGGACAGAGCGTAGGGCACGATGGGACAAGCTTCGCAGTTCCTCATAGGAGAATGATGTAAGGGAAGTGAGCAGGGATCGGTCTGCAGCTACACGAGCCGTAGCCGTAGTCTTGTAGTCATTGAGAATTGGAATACTGTATGTATTACCACTATAATCTTGTACCAGGACACGGCATGCTTGAAGATGTTTTGCAGACCAGGCACTCCCGCTTGCAGATTTCAGCTCGCGGGGTAGATTATGAATAGTGCTGCTCTCGTGAACAGGGAATCTACGAAGAAACTCCCGTTCATTCGAAGGCCATTTTTGCGCCATGTATTAAGTATCATAGAAATGGTCGATACGAGTAGAATAGACGATTCTTATCTCCGCACAACAAAAGCGGGACGAGGCTGAAAGACAAAATCGAGTTTAGCGCGGAAACGATGCCAGAAAGAACCGAAAGGCCGAAACAACAAAGCGCGACAACACACAAACCCACAACAGCACGAACACACCAACGCCGCATCGAAGCTACGAATATAAGTATGAGCAATACTGTGCCGAGTTTGTCCCCCGCAGGCTCAAATCATGGCCGGCACCCACCTCCAGCGCCTGGCTCTATACGCGCCATACTCCTCAAAAGCTGCGCCACTCGACTCTTCGTCCATCCGCTTGAATGGACTGCCGACCACTTACATGCTCTCGGCGTCGATCTTGTTATATCTGCCAGTCTAGGGGAGCCTGTAGTGGAGGACGTTAAATGCCAGGTCGATGAGAGCACACAAGTATTAGGAGCAGTATGGAATCTAGAACACGCTCGGGCGATATCAAGAGACGAGCAGACGCGACAACTTGTCAAAAGAACGGCAGAATTACAAAAGCTGGATATCGTGGAGAGTACGCTGTTTTTCGAGTATGATAATCACCACATCGCTCAACTCCCTCCCCTTATACTCGCCTGGCATCAATCTACATCTGTGGAGTATTCAAGAACTCCGATCTGGGCTTACACTGATCACATGTGGACATCTGCTGCTCGACGGGAACGGTACACCTCTGGAAAGAAGTCATGGGCCTTTGCTACCAAAGAAATCAAAAGCAAACAAGGGCTTGCCATTGACCCCATTTACATCGCCATTCTGATCACTCTGGCTCAGCTAAGAAGGAGACGTGGTCTGCAAGGATCAAAATCGCACCGGGTATGCTGTTCTTTTCCGAATGATAGGCAGCCCTAATCCAATTACAATAGGTTACTCTTTTTGTTCCCGAGCACGAATCAACCGTGAAAGCCAGTACTCCTCGATCGAGCACCACAAGCCTCAAATCCCCAAAAGATCAGCGCCCTTCGAAGCGAATAATAACGAAGCTTGTACAGTACACGGCCGACATTCCATACGCATACTTGCAGAAGTTTGAGGAACCTTACAAATTCTATGATGCTAGTCTCCACATTGAGAAAAAGACGTTGCCGACCAACGAACCCGCTATAATCTTTCAAGCTATGAAAACTGCTTTCTGCGATAGCGGGTGCTCGAAATCTTCCTCTCCAGCTTCTACCTCGAAACGAAAGGCACTTGGGGAGCTGAATCTCAATACGAGGGATCAAAAGCCAGAAAGCAAGCGGAGGAAAGTTTGTAATATATAACATAAGGCGAGTGGATCAACAGATTGATATCGAACCGCATCAGTTTCATGTCAAAAGCCGAACACGGACCAAAAATCGTCAAAAATTGGCCCGATGCCTACACAAATGAAAGTACTGCAGATCTATCGATATACCATCATACAGTACCGCATAGGTGCGGGATTGCCCGAGTCTTCCGTCCATACTATGTAAACACTCACCTGGTAAGCATCGCTATCTTGTACGCCCGCACCGGATCATGCTGACCAGAATAGCCAGTCTCGCAGGGTTTGTGTGCGTTGGCGGGAAGAACCGGATTGCTCTCATGGAGCATTTGGAAATTGGTAGCAGAGATGGGTACCCCATCAAACATGAACACCCCGATTTTCTTTCCTCTCAACACCACCGATGCAATAAGGGGACGACGGTCTGTTATCGGCTAACCCTGACTGCGTAATATGAACAATAACAATTCCTTTAAAACGCTCAACGCTTTTGCCATATGCTTGGGAAAACCGCTTCCTTCCATTTTTGACCGTCCCTGTTCATGAATTTCTATCAATGGCATAAATTCCCAGACAACATGACTACTGCTTTCACTTTGTTCTCATGCGGCCGGGCTGTCAATTGCAAACTAATTGTAAGAGGAAAAGCTACCATGCAGTTGCCAAGTTACTCATCGCGGTTCAACAGTTCAGTTGCAGAACTAGGATCTTCTTTGGCGTTTCAATGGACATGGGCCACGGCATATTTCCACATCCCCTATAAGCTGTTGTGTCGCTTCTAATATCGACTGTATGTATGACGAAGGAATCAATAGCCCCAACACACCCGACGAGTATACAATGACCGTAGCGCTTTCAATCGCGCGTTCAGCTTCGATCAACATTAGTGTTACTTCTCCTCGGCTTTGTTGAGTTTCACTGGATTTCTGTCGGTCTTCATGTCTTCTCAATAGCTATCGACAATAGTAACTTGTTCTAATTTAAAGTATACTTTTTAAATATATCTTCCATCTCAAGATGTTCATCCTGTTCAGTTAATTCAAGTGGCGTAACTCCTTTATTATTAGTCAACTTAGAGTTCGCACCATTCTTTAATAACAATACTGCAATGTCTTCAGAGTTACGCTCCACTGCACAAAATAGAGGTGATCGTCCATCTGAAGACCTTCAATGGACATCGACAGTGTGCGTTTTAAGCAAGAGGTCAACTGCCTCAAAGTGCTCATTCCACGTGGCTATCCAGAGAGGTGATATATTCCCTCGGTAGTCCAGATCTGGATCCAAATCTTTAGTCAGAAAACGTTTGATCGTTTCTGCGTCCCCATTTTTGACTGCGTTGTAGAATGAGGAAACAGCAAATCATTGTTCTCTCCAATCTTTAATGTGGTTTCAACCTTCAAGACTCTGTAACACATCTTCTTGTCCGTTTGCCGCGGCTGTAGCCACGACCGCGTCACTAATGACAGCCACGCCATGCTCTAATAAGAGTTTTAATAACTCTTTCCCAAGCTTCTTGTTTGCTGCGGCTGCCTTGAGCACCTCTTCTGTAATGCTGCTCTGAGTAGGGCAATGCGTCAGCAAGAACTTCATCACTTCCAAGCCGTATATCTCGTTTTCCGCGGCTGCTTGCAATATTCCTTCCGTAACTTTAATGTCGGCTTTGACCTTCTCGCCTCCATTCTTCAAAAGAAGGATCAGGATCTTCTCGCTGTGCTCGTTCGCTGCTGCGGCCTCGGGAACCCTTTCCGTGACTGAAAGTCTATTTCCCCACTTTTCGAAAAGTAGCATGATCAGTTTCTCCGCGTCCCAGCTCTCCGCCACTGCAGTGACCACCTGCTCGGAAACTTCGTTCTGAAAACGACATTCTTGTGATAGCAGTTTCATCATCTGTTCTGAATGCTTCTCATTTTCTGCAGCTGTCACAAGAACCTCATCTGTGATTTTAATCTCATCGAGACGCTGGTCTCAAAGCAGCTGAATTGTCTTCTGACCATTTCAGTTGCCTGCGACAGTCACGAGAACTCTTTCGATAATTTTGACCTCATTGCTCGCCTTCTCTAGAAGCATCTTCATCTTCTTGTTCCCATTCCAACTTTCTGCTACTGCCTCGACCAGCGCTTCTGTAATCTTGAAATGATCACTATACTTCTTTAGAAGCATGTCTATCAACTTCATTTCGCATTCGAAGTTCTTTGCAGCTACTATCATTACTTCCTCAATAATCTTGAATTTGTTTCCGCCATTCTTCAAAAACAATTTGATGACGTTAATGTCATCAACTTCGTTACGTGCTGCTTTCTTGAGCACAGTCTGTGTGATCTTGAACGATCGTCTCAGCTTCTTAAGCAGAAGTCTTATGCCATGACTATCTCAGTGTGTCACAACTGTTTCAATTATCTTCTCTGTAATTTCGATCTTCTGACGACGCTTTCCTAGCAACAAGCTCAGAACTGCGGAACCACTTGATGAATTTCTTGTTGCAGTCATGATCACTTCTCGAGAGATGTAGAATTGACTTCCGCGCTTTTCTAGCTTCATCATCTCTAAGCTGTATCTTGCATTTCCTGCAGCTGCCTGTACAATTGCGTTTGTGATAGTGATCATGCTTCTGCGCTCGTACAGCAACAGCGTCATAACGTCTTTATCAAACTTTTTCGCGATAATCTGAAGAATTTTCAATGTCACTCGAAACTCTTTTTGATGTTCTTGCAATAAAAGCAAGATTACTTGCTTAGTAAAAACTCTCTCAATCACGATATCTGTAATTTCGAAAGCCGTATCCCGTTTTAACAGAATATTCATGATGATCTCGTCTCTTTCAAAACTGCTTGCTGCAACTTCGAGTGATTCACTTGTAATTGATAGCTCTGTATCTACTATCTAGTAACACTGTAGTTACGTTCGAGCTCTTATTTGCTATTGAAAGATGTAAAAGATCGTGATCATTCTTGTTCTTGATGTTTGACTGAAAGCTTTCTTTGATGATTTGATCTTGCACCACTTCGACGAAATCAAACACGCAGGCAAAAACTAATGTTCTTTGTGATGATTCTATGATGTCATCATACTTATAGTAAGCTCTTCAGCCAATCGCACGCTCGTTCACCAATTTTCCAAGTATCGTAGTTCATGTAGCGAATGAGGATTTTGAATCGTTCTCTTCAGAGAGAAATTGAAAGAGCAGCTCGCGAAGGCACTTCGAGAACTCCTTACCCCTAGTCAGCTTGCAATGAATAGCTCAGTAAAGAGCGGCATACATCGGTCAAGAACTCAGAAGTGTTGATCAAAGTCTGAAGACACGTTTCGACAGTCAAGCAATTTATCGATGTTCTATTATATTCTGATTGCTTTTTCAAAAACTCTCGAACTGACAGATGAGCGAATCGAAATGTGTCAAGCGATGCGTCGAAGACGACAAAATTAGAGCACATATGTAATATCTGATTCTTGAATACGCGATCATAATATCTGACTGAAGTAACAAAAAGACATGAGAAACGAGACAAGGAACTGGATAAATGCGACCATGAAATCTTTCAGCATCCCAATCAGCTTCAGGGACAGGGGAGCTCGAAGTATATCACAACACATGACGTTGTATAACCTTAGCATTGGTCTTCTTGAAGTAGGAATCTAGGAACCGCTCGGATGGGTGAAAGCAGAGACTTTATCAATGTGGATTAATCGGGCTTGGCAAGGGGATTTTTAAGGATTGTTCCGGAAACAAGCGTAAAGGTTGGAGAGGAATACCAGATGGTTGGAGAGGGGGTACCAGAGCCTAGTCGCTGTCTTGGCTTGAAGGGCGATCATGTTGTGGGAACTGATATTGGACAACGCCACGGAAATATGCGCTCAAGGCTATGAGCATGCAGACCAGTTGCGTAAGGAAACGACTTCGGAGAGCCAGAAGGACATTAAGGGATTCCTCATTGATAAAATTTCCCTCGTCAAATAGCAACCTCTAATAGCAGAGTTTTGGTATATGATCAGTTCAAAGGTTTGTAAAGGAAAGAGGAATGGCAAGGACAGTATACAGCTTCACGAAATAGGTACACGCTTCCAAAGGGAACAAAGATTGTAAGCAGTAAATATATCTTTTCAGTCTACGAACTACGTCGCATTGTACTTCCTGCTGTACATCTAACTCAATGTCCCCCTTCTTGCATCGAGAATCCTCAAAAGTGCGTGCGTGATATGTCGAAGGGTGTCAAAGTGTACGAAGCAGTCATGGCGCTCGCATATAACGCAAAGCATCATCAAGCTTTGGACCTTGTTCATAACTCAAGCATCCATTGTCGGAGAACGGGTTTCTGCCATCGTTTTCCCATCTTGCTCAGCTTGCGAGCGCAGGCGTGTGAACTTGTTCCCATGTGATGCGTGCTTAGAGAGTGGTCCTTCACGACTTTGCAAACGTTAAGAGCACGGCTCCCTGTCCATCCTCGTCCTCCGTCCCATTGTGTTTCCCAGCTTCTTTTTCCCCGTTGTGACGCATTGTTAATTTCGGATTCCCCTTGCCAGGATTGACTGATTCGGAACAAATTAGCCATGTGGTACTGGTATTAGAGAGCGATTGCCCCTACCTAAGGACTACGTCCTCGGCGCGGACGAGTTTTGCATTGGTTTGGAAGAAGGGGGGGAGGTTTGGAATTTTGCCGGATCTGCATCGTTTGTTTCCGACCTGCTTTCTCTAAGTTAGGAGCTCATCTTCACAAAAGGCATTTTTCTCTTACCTCGATTGTTCGCGATTTGAATTACAATGCAACCGCTTCGGTGACCGAAGATCAATACCAGAGTCTGTATCAGAAGAAAATTTCCTCTTCGAGCTTGGTGAGGTGTTGGTGATCGTTGGCCAAAATGGAAGAATCCGGAGCTTTGAAGGCTGAAAAGCTTTTGATATTCTTCGAGCATGTATCGATGATCCGAGCCTGCTTTCGCGTATAGACTTTCTGGCTGGCCAATGTCGCTAAAATATCTTTGAGAATCTTTGTCGCTATATTGCGGTCACCAATTCTCGCTCGGAAGAGGGCATATTCCCGTCGAGTAGAGAGAGTAGCGTCATCGAGTGGTCCAAGTTGCTCACTGAACTGAGCAATAGCGAACTCGAAGGCTTGTGCTGCGTCACGCCTTTCCGATCCCAAGGATTGTAGTATGAGGCCCTTCTGACGACTGAGCTGAGGACACCGGCCATTTTGGGTTATAGTATTCGTAAATTGTTCCTCCAGTAAAGCAAGCGCCTCAGACGACCGCCCACGATTATGAAGGATTTTGACCACAGCCGAACACAGTTCCGGTACCAAAGAAGTGGTCGCCTGAAGAATTTCGTCCACAAGGGACGAAATTTTCGGCGCTGAATATGCAACTTTGAGCAAACGAGAGAGTTCCAATTGTGTCTCTACGTCTATCGCGGGTTGTTTGGCTACATCTTTATTGAGGTTTGGGTTCGAAGGTAAGATATTGGAAAGTGTTTGGAATCCTAACCTAACAGCCTAGATGGTTCATAGAAGTCAGCCCAACGTACAAACAACACGAGAGATAAATTCCGTTCAGCCGCACCTTCGCTGCCCGAGCATCCGAAAACATTCCTCGCATGTAACTTAAGTCAAGCTTCTGCAATTTTCTCCAACAATGCTCGGAAGTTTTATGTTTCAGAGCAGCTTCACTGAGGTCGATCACCATGTACTTCATTGTGACTTGTTGATTATCTTCTAGCATAGTAGGGTCCAACAAGATGTTATCGGCCTTGAGATCTCGGTGGCATATGCCAATATCGTGAAGCGCTCGTATGGTTTTGGATAGGTCCTTTTCAAATTTGGTAAGAGACGTATCTTTTAGGTCGTTGATAATAGTGTGAAGGCCAACTCCGCTGAACTTCTCAAATCCAAGTGCCACTTTGTAGGGAGTGCAAGGGCCAACATGTTGTCGTTTGTCAATTCGACTGTGTTGAAATTCGAAGGTTGATAAAACAGATTCGGTGAGGGCGAAGGTGCCGAAGTATCGGGGCAGCTTGAGAGATGAAGATGGTTTGCTTCGGAGAAGATGCTCGTAAGCTTCCTTTTCTTGTTTAAAGAAAGCCTTTTCACGGTACTGGAACACCATGCACTTAGTACACAGCGGAACGTCAACAGGAGAGCATGCACATACGATTTTCAGCGCGACGTGTTCCTCTCCAACAATTGCGGCATGGACCTGGGCGCGCGACCCATTGCCCATATAATGGCCAATGGTTTTCACTTCGCGCATCGCATACTTCCAGAGTATTTGAGGCAGACGGTGAGGTGAGGGTTTGGAATGGCTGCGTTGTTGCGAAAATGTTACGTCTGTCTGACCTCATTTATCGTCATATGCGAAACCTGTAGAATATCGTTTTTTTAGGATTTGCCGAGAGCCCCATCAAAATTAGTGACAAGTGCAAAATAAGAACCAGATTTGTAAAATCAACCCCACTGCCCCCCCGGTGCTTCATATGTAGTATATTAAATGCAGTATATTCAGTGCCTCTTATGTGGCCTATCCAGTGCTCCATATGACCTATCCAGTGCTCCATATGTGACCTACCCAGTGCTTTACATGTGGCCTATCCAGTGCTCCATATGTAACCTATCCAGTGCTCCATACGTGGCCTATCCAGTGCTCCATACGTAGTATATCCAACGCTCCATATGTGACCTACCCAGTTCTCCATATGTAGTATATCCAATGCTTCATATGTGACCTACCCAGTGCTTCATATGTAGTATATCCGATGCTCCATATGTGACCTGTCCAATGCTCCATATGTAGTATATTCAGTGCTTCATATGTGACCTATCCAGTGCTCCATATGTGGCCTATCCAGTCCTTCATATGTAGCCTATTCAGTGCTTCATACGTAGTATATTCAACGCTTCATATGTGATCTACCCAGTTCTTCATATGTAGTATATTCAATGCTCCATATGTAGTATATTCAATGCTTCATATGTGACCTACCCAGTGCTTCATATATGTGACCTGTTCTGCCAGAAGCACTGAATAGATCGAACATGAAGCACTGAATAGACTACGTAAGAGAGTAAGAGACACTGAATAGGTCGCATATGAAGCATTGAATATACTACATATGAAGCATTGAACAGGTCACATATGAAGCACTGGGTAGATCACATATGAAGCATTGAATATACTACATATGAAGAACTGAGTAGATCACATATGAAGCGTTAAATATACTACATATAAAGCACTGAACAGGTCACATATAAAGCATCGGATATACTACATATGAAGCACTGGGTAGGCTACATACGAAGTACTGAGTAGGTCACATATGAAGCACTGAATATACTACATATAAATCATTGAATCTACTATATATGAAGCACTGGGGGGGCAGTGAGGTTGATTCTACAAATCTGGTTCTTATTTTGCACTTTTTGAAGATTCGCTAATTTTGATGGGGCTCTCGGCAAATTAAAAAAAAAACGATACAGGTTTCGCATATGACGATAACCTTCTGCCAAATGTACGAAGCCAAGTTCCAATATTTTTCCATTAGATCACTCGGATTTTGGTATTGTCCTTTCACAGTAATTTGGACCTGCAACTTGCAAGCCCGAAAACTTAAATCCATAACCTCTTCACACCCAAATATATCACAGTCTTCAATAGGAGTGCTCTTCCCCGACTCAGCTCGTTCACGCTGTTCTGGTTCCACACTCGCATAAGTTCGGCAACGGTATCTGGTCCTATTGTCTCCAAGGAGACTCGTCCTTCAACAGTAAAGGTTAGGATGTCGGCAGCGGGGAGGAAGATCAAGGCAATAGGAAGATTGTTAACCAGAGCAATATCAAAGCGGAACTCTCTTCGAAACTGTGCGTCTGTGCTATTGAGTAGATTAGATGCTGCTTCTAATTATCTACACTCTGAGTTTGGATTTGTTCGATGCATCGCAATTGGTTTGATAACTGACTCTTTGGGACAGCGAATAGAAGTCTTCCTACTAAGCTTGTAGGATTCTTAGCAAAATGCTTCAGGATACTCATTTTCGTCTTCTAGGAAATGCGTTTTGAATTGTAATCTTAGAGAATCTGCTCCTGCGATACCTTCTAGCTTGAATAAGCTCAGCATACCTTTTCTCCATTTTCGTAACATCCTGGATTTCCTCTTTCTTGGCGCCAGAACCTTTAATGCCTTTTTTTCTCATATACCGCCTCTATAGGAAGAAATTCTTTTGTACGAGCGAAGAAAGCGGAGGCGACAATTTTTGGCCAGCACGTGAGGGCTAGGAGACCGTAATCTGGGAAAGCTTACGGGGTACGAAGGATGGCGCAAATTGATGATTGCATACAGGACAATTGCGAGTTGGAAACAGTCACAATCTCATCTCCGCCAGCCTGACAAAACGACTTCGACAGCACCTCCTCCCTCGTCGCCAAACGAAAGCCTCCCACCGCTCCCAAATCCTCCAGTCCAGCCAAGAAGATTACGGGCATAATCAAACCCAAGCTATCGAAGAGTCGCAATAGTGGCGGAATTGCTGGTCGTCTTATCTTGGTATGGGACTTTTCAAGAAACGCCCCTCGCACACACCGCACCTTACGCCTCCTTTCTCTGCTTCTAACAACTCAACCATAACATCGCAAACACCCCCAGCACCAACACCAACACCAACACCAGCGCTCACACCCTAGACCGCTGGACATACTACCACAACCACAGCAGGGATAGCGTGGGGAACGAGAGTAGGGATGTAGCATCCAAATCACAGCACTCTACCACTTCCACAGGGCTAGTATTAATAGGGGAGGTATGTATTGACCGCATGATCCGTGGCAGGGAGGGCTTGGGCTGCTGGGTATGGTGGTGGTGTGTTTGGGGGGGGGGGAAGGAGGGGGGAGATAGGAGGGGTGAGGGCCGGGGGAAGGGAGATCGCGGACTGGGTGAGAGGGGGTGGGTTGGGACGTGGGTAGGTTGTTGGTTTGGGTCAGCCTAAGAGAACTGGATGGTATCAGCTTTGGTTTTTGGGGTTTGTGGTTGGGTTTGGGTTGGGAAGGTGTAGACAAGGCGTTGGGCGTTTGGCGGGGTTTGATTTGGTGTGATGTGATGTGATGTGATAAGAAATAATAAAAGGAGATTTGAAATGGAGACGGAGAACTTAATTTCCCATTCTCAATCCTTCAACACGCCTGCAGGTCTCTGTTAGCGCGCGGATAGCTTTCTCTGGCGCCTACATCGGGACTTTTACCAGCGTCAATTGTAGCACCACCCCTGTTTAGTCCAGGAGAAATACAAATGTAAGAGAGATCAAGATCTCAGGACGAATAGTCAGATACCTTCCTTTATTCTCTTGAGATTGAAAATGAGTAGGTGAAACTGAGTCTTTTGAATAGTCGTCTAACAATTCGCCAGGCTTGTCAAACTTAGGTGAAAATTTCGCTATCAATGACTCGGATGTCATTGCCTTATCATCTGGAAATCCTTGAGATATGAAAAATTGGAGTATGATGGGCCACACAAGGTCCTTTCGTGGGACAACCACAAATGAACTTATATTCAACACTGTCAAAGTTCGATTCTTTCGTTGGCACTCACTGGCGCGTCCAAGCGACCGTTACGCCTTCGTACTTCAGCACTCGAATAAGCTTAACAATCTCACTTTGGATTGTGATATTATGATCTTCATCTCATCTGATGGACCCATAATCATTCAAAATGTCCATCTCCAGAGAAATTATTTTCTTGTCGTGGGCGAGATGTCAACAGAAACGATAGCAAGAATAGCAAAGATGATTGGTGCAGAATTTTCGGGAGGGAAGGGCATCTACAAACTTGAGAAGCTGAAAAATTGAGCGAGTAGAAGCCAGTAGTATATCTGCTCTTTAAAGCGATCTTCACTGCCAACTTCAACCTTTGAAGTCCCAAACCAACGATGTTGCCAAGTTCTGTAGCTCTTGTAGGTAGTCAGACCCCTCGTATTAACAATTGGGTGACGGTCTTTGATAAGCGCCGAGAATCCATCGGACGCTGAATGCCGGAACTTCAGGTGCAGTGAATTGGAAGATGCCATATAAATATACGAAATGACTTCTATCCAGGATAGTCCCTGTCTGCGGCTTCTGTCTTTTTTACAGCCTTTCCCTCCCCACGCATCCAATCTTTCTCATCGGCGCTTAACAATCGCTCTTCACTGCTGCTGTCTCGTTTTCTCTTCCTTATGTTATGAGTCTCTGCGTCCATCTTTTCTTCCCCGGCCTCCGCAGCTTGGTCTTGAAGCTCCTGCTCTTGTTCTCCTTCTAATACAATGCTTGCGATCTCTGTGTAGCTAATAGATACAGTTAACGTAGTATCGGCTTGGGGGAAAAGCCTCATGATCTCCTTTGCTCGAGCAAAATGGCCGAGGTTCACGGTCAGCTCTCCTTGCATAATATTGCCTTTTTCATCGCGAACAAGATCCGAACCGGTTGTTTTTTTACTGCTCAATACCTTCTCCTCTCCATCTGTCTCCAAATTTGGCGCCCAAGTGCTGAGGTAGATATTTTTGGAATTCGGATCTGTTTCGATGCCAATCACGAGTTGGACGGCGCCCCAGCTTTCAACGACATAATCGTCCGCGGCTTTAGCCAAACTGTTGCTTCGTTGGCTATGTGCCGATTCCAGGATAACGCCCGGATACCGCAAGCTTTTGATCTTGAACTGCTGGTCTGGCTCACGATGCCAGGTTTTCGTGAACTTGACACGAGCTGAACCTAAACTCGTTATTGCTTGGATGAGGCGTCTTGTATCGGAGTTTATTGAAGGGGAGGATAGGATAAGGCGTAGGCGATCGTGGATGGTGTCGGCGACTTTGCGAGAAACGAATTCGTGGACGAGAGTGGGCATGCGGAAGATGATAAGGTAATCGTTTATTAGGTCGTGCCTGTATACGCAGAGTTAGTCTATTGTGCTGAATGGTAGAGAAGTAGCGGGATACGCACCTCAGCTTATCCTGGACATAAGCCCAGACTGCTGGCTCAGATGCAGCCAACTGCTTTGTTGCTCGTGCATATGCACCTTTCGATATCGTAAAGGAGAGGTGCAACTGGGAACTTGGAGGTACGTTGAGTGCACGGAGAAAGCTCAACTGGAAAGGATTTAGCACAGGGATATTGGTAGAATCCTGCACTTTTATATCAGTTGGTGGAGGAGAAGGAGGAAGGTCGAAAAGGTTGCTGGGTGGGGTGCTGATGGTTTTGGGCCTGTCGCCTTTGATTGCTTTATCGCCCGTCATCGACGTGGGATTGTAGCATTTGATTTGGGACAATTGCAATGAATAGATGATCTTGAAAGCAGATTAATTGGGTGCCTGTGTTGGAGTGGAGAGTTGAGAGTTGTTATGCGACGATAAGTTAACGCGACTGAGGATTACTATTCTAAGCACATTCTTCAATGTTGTCCCACCAACTGCAACAACTATGTTCCTAATTAGAAACTATGTTCCTAATTGAACGACTACTCCTCCTGCTCCTACTGCAGCTCCTACTGCAGCTGCTACTGCAGCTTCTATTGCTTCAACAATAGGAACGGCATTAACTGTCGTCGCTGTCACAGGCAGAAGGTGAAATGTACTAGAAATAAGAATGTCTTCATCTTCATTTCTATGCCGCTCGAGTGGCCATCTCTGGGAAAAGAGCAACCCTGCAAATACTGTCAATCAACCGACAATGAATACTCCTACCGTGTGCGCGATCGTACCTCAACGATGCCTGAGAGCTACCTGAGAAGGCTCGAGGCAGGATTAAAGCATGCCAAAGAACGAAATAAAATTCCCAAGACACATGCAGTCAACAGCTCAGAAGCCAGGACACCTGCCCCCGCTGATACATCGGTGAAGAACTCGAGCGCCAAAAAAAATTTACGCAGAAGCTTAGAGAGCTGTGCGGTGTTCTCATCATTCATCCTCAAATACTGACTCAGCGAGCGCGCATGATAACGCTTCTTCAACAATCTGCGCTGATCTTGGGGGATGTTATCCTCAGCACAGCTACGCATGTCTAGAACTCGATGAGATACGTAAGATCATCCATAGAACGTAAACATAGGCCTAATTAGATACAGACTCTAAGTGCACCTACCCTACCCATATACCATTCATCTATTAAGTCAGTTCGAAAGATTTACATGTGCAGATATCATTGGTTTCGCAAATCTTTCCGAGACCGACCGGACTTGACCTATACTTTCCTTTGTCTCAGGCATCTGATCGTACGTGGCCATGCCGACTTTTAGTAGTCCTCGTGCTTGGGAGACCATACAATACCTACAGGGACCTAGCGCTTCTCCTCGACGAGGTTGGTTCAGGTCGTGCTGAAACAGCAAAAACAGGACACCCTCTAGAATCATGAACTATTTTAACAAGGCTTAAGATTGCTGAGGATTCCCCATGAAGAGCCAAAGATAGACCATGTCGAAGCACTCAAATTTCCTGTAATTCCTCCCTGGCTAATTGGTATTTTACTGCAATATACCAGAATCCCAGAATCCCATATATCCGCTAACATAAATCGGATTTTTTACTACTACTCACTCAATCGTCCCAAAAATATCCTCTACTTTTGCTGGCATGAGCATTCGTCTGTTCAACCTTTTAGGGCTTTGTATACCTGCACTGCATATTTTCCCGTATACGGATGTGAACACCGAAAGCGAGTTTGGTGGACGAGCTATTGCTTGGACCGCATGACTAGTAGCGACTCAGTTTTGGAACCAGCTTTTCATAGCGACTTATTAGACCTCGACTATTTAAACGATAGCCAGCTCCCCGAGGAGAAATCACAGGGGTCTAGTACTGCGAATTACTTGACAGTATAGTCGAAGTTTTGCTTGCTAAGGCACCGAGTCGAGTAGATGATACTGTCTCCCGCTTGCGAACTGACGACGCTCGAAACCCTCAACAGATACTGTTAGAGCCGAGCTCGAGATTGCTGAACCAATAGCGTTCAGAACTGCCGTCGGAAATATACATTTTTTTTGAGGAAGGGCTACCGCTGGCAATGACCGAGCTATCTATAGTGTGATTATTGGCCTCTCTTTATCTACGATACCATCAGTGCTGAATCCTGCGCCTACGTCCGCTTTTCTTGAAGCAATTGGTGTCAATATCTCATAATGAGACTAATTAAGCGTACTAGCGGAATCTTATGACTTTTAAAAGCTAATGTGCACATGCGGCTCGGTACAATTATAAGATCATGAGTACACTCTCGGAACTGGATACACTGGCTAAGTCTGGCTTTTGAGTATCCCTCCTTCTATTCTTCAGCATCGCCATATTCTCTTTCGCCAAATTTGTAGACTTGAAAATTCCGGGTAGCTTCGGATTCAAGACCAACGATGTTTCGTCCATGAGAGAGTGTAGCACTTCTAGATGTCATGGTGCAAGCGGTAAATCCAGCAGTCAAAGACCACGCCGCGATGTTGAAGGAGGTCGAGACACTGGAACCTGTTACTGCTGCTGGTACGGCAGCGTGATCGTCAACAGTGGAAGATGCTACGGTTGAAGCTTTTGGTCAAGGAATCAATATCAACGACTGGGCGGACTTGTTGTGCTGGGGCAATACTACAATTCCGCCAGGGTTTGATTTGAGGGGTAGATTCGGCCACCCATTACTCGGACTGATGATTACATCAAGGTAAAATCAAGCAGACCATCATGCCACGCAAGAATATTTCAGACCTTGAAGTTATTCTACTGGAAAGGCTGGTGAAAATTTACCAATGATGTGCCTACCCATCTAGGTACATCGATATCTCGATTATTTCCATTGAGACGACCTATATTATTCTTATTTGGATCTCATTAATCATAAAAGAATCCTGTAGGATGTTCTACTCAAGCATGTAGTATCATGTCTGCGGCCTGCTCAGCAACAGCATATAGACAAGCTTGTGGATGTGATGAAATTGGGACCGGCAATACACTTGCGTCAACGATCCTGAGGTTTTCCACCCCGTAAACTTTGAGATCGGCGTCCACCACCTTACCCATTGCCGCCGTGCCCATGGCATGGAAGAAATTGACACCTGCGCGCTTCACTCGATCATCGATTTCCTCGTCGCTTGACGTCAGGCTCAACTCGCTGCATCCAGATGGCGGCAGCTCGCCAGTGACCATATCCTTGCCATGACTGGTATCGTACAGGAGGCGAATCATCCGTCGTACCCCAGCTCGAAGTCGCACTCGGTCAGCTTGGGTCGCGTTATAGTTCGGATTGATAATGGGTCGAGCTACCGGATCGGATGCCGCAAGAGTTATAGCACCTCGTGATGTAGGGAGACCGAGCATGACACTTGTTGCAATGCAAGTACCGTCCATGGGAGCATCAACACTTACAATATCGGCACCAGCAGGGGCGTACATCACAGTATACTCTATATCGCAACGTGGTCTGCAATACTGAGGATGATCATCTGTAACATCTTCCCCATCAGCTGCCAAAGCGGTTGCAAGCAAATTTCTAGGGGCAGCCTCCGCAACGCTCCAATCAATCGGCATGCCCTTGAAAAACGCCGGATTCGTCCAAAGCGGAGTTCCCATGGCCAAACCAGCTTCAGGATGGCGGAGCTTCCAGTATTGAAAGAGCGAAAAATGGTCCACGAAATTCTGGCCAACGTTTTCCAAGTCCAGTACCACGGCGATGTTATGTTTCTTCAATTCTGAGACAGGCCCAAGGCCGGAGAGCATCAGAATTTGCGGAGTGCGGTATGTTCCTGCGGCTATGATGACTTCCTTTCGCGCAAGCAATTGTTGCCCATCTGCCAATTGTACACCAACCGCCATTGGGTTCTGGCCAAGACGTTTGTCAAGAATGACTTTCTCCACCATGGTGCTAGTCAAGACATTTACCCCTGCAAGACTGTAAGCCATGGCCACTGGCTGTCTAACACCATCAAGCCAGCTCTCTTGGAATTCCGAAAGCCCTAAAGGAGCACCGCTGTTTATATCATCAATTTTGTGCACGCCAAGCTCGGCCCAGGCCGCCCGCACAGGTTCACGAAGGGGGTATCGACGGTTCGGATCACTCGCCGACACGGAGTGTATTTTGATCGGGCCAGCAAAGCCATGATGACCACTTCCCTCTCTTTTATCAAAGAAGGTCTCAGACCTTTTGAAAAAGGGAAGCAAGCCCTCATAGCTCCAGCGGTCGTCTTTCACAATCGTGCTCCACTGGTCATAGTCTGCGGCATCGCCACGTAACCAGCCGCCGTAATTCAGGATGGATCCACCGGAAAGGGCTCTGCCTGCTGCATTGTAGCAGACGCGGTTGTTGAGATGGCGCTGGGGCTCCGTCATGTAGGCCCAATCCAACTCGGAGTTGTGAAGGCCAAAGGCGCCCATTACTGTTGATACCATTGGATTGCCTGTCGGATCAGGTCCGGCTTCGATAAGGGTGACACTTGGAGAGGAGCTGCTCCGGTGGAGGCGAGACGCTACCGTACATCCTGTAATGCCACCACCAATCACAATGTAGTCTGAAGAAGTGATGTTGTCTTCCATGTTTTGAAAGGTGAAAGAAAAGTATTTGCGGTTGAAGCAGAACTATGTAATTGGTATAAGCAAAGAAAAAAGGTAGGTCACTGAAGTTATAATCGAGTGAGAACACATACTTGAAATCAAAAAATTATTTTACCGGGTTTTAATTAGTTTCACTAAATTATCTAGTATTATTCCACTTTTCGAAATGCCTGATTGCCGCCTAAAGAACGGTCTGATAGCGGATCGACTCAAGCAGTGGAACCAAAATCCCTGCAGCAGGCACTGCGCTGACCGCCTGCTTACTGCGTGCCTTACGCCAAGGAATCCTCTTTGGAAGCGTTTGACATGAGCTCGAGTGTAGATCAAGACCCGCATCTCATCCCCAATCTTCGGAAGAGCGTGATCTCAGACAAGTGAATGGGACGAAACCGTATAGCGAAGCACTCCTCAAACGTTCGAGGGAGATGGAAAATTTAGAAAGGAGTTTGGCTGCTCCTATTCCGCTGGTAGGCAGGCAACATCTGAGCTGCGCCGCAGCGTGGTGCAGCTCCTTGTACGCTGCTGAGGCCTGTGCAGCTGGACAGTCGACTCGCCGTCACGAACAGCCTAGGTCACACCTTTCGCTTCCGATCGAGCAATTCGACTGGTGTGTTGAATGGGGTGATGTTTCATTAAAGTCCATGCGGGGAGTTCGGGGCACACTGTTCTGGGCGCCTAAATGAACACTGCGCAAGATTTTGCAATCTTCCCCTCACGGCCATTAAAAGGAACACGTTGAAAAGGCTGGGCGGGGAGGCAATGCCCTTTCGGCCATTTTCTGCGTTGGAAAGTCTTCGAGCCAAGCATTAGATCGGATTGAAGCGGTCCAGGCGGTTGGATACATGGTTCATGCTCGCCTGGGGGCCAATGACGAGGTGTGCATCGGTATATGTAGCCTAAGGGCTGAGAACGCTAGATTCGCCCGCATTATGAACAGCACGCACATGCCTCGAGGGATTGACGCTCAAAAGTAGCCGCGCTGTTTGATCGAGCCAATAAGCACTGCGGTCTAGTTCTATCGACAAGCGAAGCAGCCGGGGAGCGTGCAGCCGGATGATAGGAAGGTTAACCCGTCTAATTGGCCAAGCGATCGCAAACGGAATTGCTAGCAGGGGGCAAGGATCAAATCAGCGGGGCAGTCACCCCTGTTCCCTGTCGGGAATAGGGGTTTAGAGATGTGAAGGCATCCAGCTGGACCCTTGGGATTTCACCAGGAACTCCTTTTCCCAACCCAACCCAGCCCACCCACTCAGTCGTTTGAACAGAGGGAGCTCTTGATGCTTTTGAGCAGTCTCTGAGGCTGCTATGTGCTTAGGGGGTTGCTGAATTGGCCTAAACACACGGATTACGTACGGAATAAATACATGAAGTCGATGCTCGATATACGGTGCCAATGTAGCCTATCCGCGCGAAAAACAAATGAACTGTTCTTACCGTTGTTTTTCGAAACCAGCTCGCTTGGATTGCTTAGGGTTCGACTAAAGACTTGACATGCGGCAAAGATATTCTACCCCTACTAGTTTTTACTTTTTTTTTGTGGGAATGATTGGTGCTCTGCGGCGATTCTTGAGGTAGGCTGTGTGCAACACCGGAATCTATGTCAGATTCCTTCCAAACGATGATACCTCCCGCTGTCCGAGAGTTTCCAAGGTTTCCGTGAGATACTTATCCAATAGAGTCCAACATTATCAGTGCAGGGCCGCGCATTGGCACTAACAAGTCACGAACTTTAACTTCCCGGTCAACCATCTGGGCGGGAATTCACATCATTCTACGTAAGGCAAGTAATTGAAGTTCTCCCCACCACTCTCGGCCTGCTTTGCCATGTGGGATGTAGCCTTGTTTCTCCAATCCTTCTGTTAAATACGCGATAGCTTACAAGGTTTGCTGGTACAGCGGCTTCTGAAGTACGAAGCAGAGAGTGCGGCCAATTGATGCACAACCGAAGGCACGTATCTGGCTGAAGTAGGTGATTCGAAAAGTGGATGCGGCTACTATTGGTTGATGGTAGCACAGAATGCCCCAGATCTGAATTCCAGCCACTGATGGTTTTACCCATATAGCACAGAGTTACACTCGCTGGTGTCCCCGCGGGCTTTCTGTGTCGAGCCAGAGGTCTCTTTGTACCCAGATTTCATCTTCTCCCATCGTGCCTGAATGTATATTTTGCATTGGGATTGATTCAATCCGTGTCTTTAGCCCCACGTTTTGAGGGTTGACCTTTCCTCCCTTTAACGAGGTAGGTGAGTGTAAAGGTTCTTCGTCCTCTCCAAGCCTAGTAGGTTTGTGTGGCCTACTCTGGTTCATGTCGCTTGAGCTATGAAACGAGCGTGAGCCGTGAGGCTGACGCTGGATGAAAAGTGGGCGCATTGTTGGCAGAGAGGCGGAGACGACAGAGAGTGAGCCTTCAATGAGACTCCAGATAAATACAGGAGACGTATAGTCTGCTATGTTTTAGAGTTCATTGCAGTCTTATTCTGGACTATCGGAGTAGCTTACAGGTAATGTCGTTAAAATGTACTACAAATTGTGCACCAAGTTCGAGGAAGATGATAAGTCGAGCCAAGGACGCACCGACGACGCTGCGAGACATATGATCAACGAGCAAGAAACGAACGGTCCAAAGGATAGACTTACAATATCCCCATGAGGAACATTCCACCTACGGCTAGCCTCTGTTTCATGGGTAACTGCAGCTTCCAGGTCGCGCGCCACGGAAGAACGAGGATAAAGATGTCGGTGAGAGTATCTGTCGTCGAAACAGCATAGTAATAAGGCAGAATCTGTACGCAATGAGCCGCATAGTTGTACTCCCATTGAGTCCAGAGTGTGGAGACGGGAGTACATTGGAACAGTGTCGCGATCTGGAAGCAAAGAAGCCAGCCAATCAGTACTGTGATGTAGGCATTGGTGACGATACGAAAGATCCGTTGGGTGAAAATGCGTCGATAGAGGAAGACGGTGGAGAGCTTGGAGAAGCCAACGGACGCTATCGACATAAGCTGAATGGCAAACTTGCACTACTGCTATTAACTCTGGTGATTTAAATCCACCTCTCGTTTACGAACCTTCTCATAGACGACGAGGCGATGATAGATTATGAGCTGCCCATCGGGGCCTTTTATCTGCTTCTGGTGCTGCCCCATTTCACCGAGACATGACCCTACTTACTTTCAGCCATCATGGCTCACGCCTCGGAGGTATGCCCCATACCTATTGTCAGAGCAACTCCCATACCCACGGTCGAGAGCTATACTCGGTAAGTGTATGTCTAGCTGGAAGAATGAGAGGTAGTAAAGAAAATTTCACCATAGCGGGTAGAATCAAGAGATCATCCAGCCCATATCTCGCACGCGTTAATCTACGAGCCCAGAAACGAAGTCCCACAGTTATCACTGCTAGAGTTGAGAAGACAACCGCTAGCACTATCATCTGCTCGGCAGAGAAAGCCATGCTGTCTTATGGTATGTCTACTTGGATATCCTCGGGAGGCACAAGGTCTGTAAACCGTAGACGAGGACGAAGAAACTCTAATAGCTCATGTGAGAATGCGGAACTGAAAAATTGGCTAATTGTAGTACTTCTTTCCGTGGGAAGAAGGGTAGCTATGTTGAGAGGATGCTATATTAATAGTGCATGTTAGACCTGGTGTTTCCTGCGGCAGGGCCGTTCGTTGATCAATGAAGGCGACTGATCATGTTTCAGCCGTCAATCACAGACTATGCTTTCATTACATATGAAAGTTGCTTGCTTAGACTATGTCACGTTGTTAGTTCTTCTTGTACAAGGTTCTAGCTTATGTCCCCTCTACATTTCTGTTAGACGATGAGAACATCGTAATGCCTTTGATTCCCTACATTTTGTGAGCTCCTTTAAGGTGAAATATTGGTGGCCGTCACCTCATTAACTGCGTTATTCAATCCGTCGTTTCAGAGTATCAGCTCTAACTCTCGAATGCTGAAAACCAATTGTAGAGGCATAGTCCGAAGAAGTTGTCAATGGGCTTCTCATAGCAAATGGCTGATGCTTCTTGATCTCGTTGCATTACCAACATCGCAAAGAGTCAATCTTGACGTAGCAATCAACTCTGGTAATTTAGTTGATTGCCTCCAAGAGAAACCTCCACATCGGTCCTAGGGGAGAAGAGATTCGCCACATGCCGTCACAGCAACAAAGGCAGTGAAAAATACAGAGATCAACGTAGAATACCTTGTCGTATAATCTATTGGCTAAGTGTTCTCACCCCATTGGACCGTCTGACATAAGACGATTGCTGTTTGGGAAGCTTCAAGACAATGAGTTGGAAAAGATAAAGTTGTTCCTGCTGTAGTGGAAGTAGGGACACGGACGAAAAGAGAAGCATGGGCGTGTGATCAAGACCTTCCGATGGTTTGGAGAGCGATCTCGCAACTATCCTTGGCCCTTACCTGACCATTGTTAGAGATCTAAAGCTGCCATGCCGGGAATACGACCTGCATAGGCAGGCGAAGGAGGATTCCCCGTTCCCTTCATATTCGCATAGACCAGGAAGGGCCCCAACTAGGATGTTTCTGTGTTGACCCTGGAAGTGGGTATTTGTATTTGAATTGCGCAGCAAATGCAAACGCCGTATGGCTGCAGTAGGGCGGACGTGACCCGGCGCTCACGAATGATGGTGCCACGCACGCGCCTTTGAGTACACTAGCTTTGCAGCTCCGACGCACGTTTGCGGCATGTTGTTGGTGGGATTTAGGGTATCGTTGGTATGACAAGGCTTACCTTAATCCTATGCCCCAATACCTAGAGAGATTATTCTTTATGAAATCAATTAACCTACGCTGTGATAGACTCTCAGGCGCAAAAGGTATCGATTTTCATCTCATACATGTTTGTCCTTCTTAATTTACGGGGTTCTAATCCTTTGGATCGTTGATGGCTATTCTAGTAAGTTGATTATTCAGTCTTGAGCTTTCGATTAAATTTCTTAGCTGCAGCTGACGGTGGCACAGTATGTTTGACAGGACGCATCGTAATATGCACCACCAGCTGTCCACATTCAAAAGCAGGGTTCAAGCCAATGATTGACGTGTGATGGCAGCCATGCCCGTCGAATCCTCCACACTCTAGCGGTTGCATAGGGTTTACATCTCCAAGCGGTGCAGGAGCTGCCCCGTTGCGCTCTCTCCCAATCAATGGATAGACATAAGGCTCAGCGATAGATTTGCTTGTCATAACACTTTCTTTTAGGAACCCCCCGGTCACATGTTTCATCCTACCTTAGCCAAAATTTCTATTGTATGACTTATCTCTCTCGAAAGCCTTGACAACCTTAATACAGCTATTCACAGAATTAACCAAATCATCCATCTCGGTCTCGTCTGGTCCATAATGTCAAATCTTCCACCAGCTATCATTGAGCTTCATGGGGAGAAATTGGACTCCGGAACACTTGGAACAACTGAGCTGCCTGAAAACAAGTCAACGAGCGTTGGAGTTGTTGACGTTGAGGCGGTTGAAGGAGCGCATACTCCAGCTTCGCCGAGAACTGTTCATGGCTTTTCTGTCTGTTTTCATTCACCCTTGCTACCCTCGTGCTCGCTATCTTGGCGTGTCTTACTGATAAGTCTGCAGTGGTTTCTCATGACGTTCAGCATACTTTCAACCGTCTTCTTGTATGCTCTTGATAATACTATTACAGCAGATCTGATTCCGGTTATACACTTCTTTTTCTATCGGAAGATAATACGACTGATAACAGCGATGTAGGTCATTGAAAGCGTTTTTCGGGAAAGCAACAAACTGGTTTGGCTCTCGGTTGGGTGGGCCCCACCTGTAGCCTTTGGATCGAATGGCTCTGACAGCTTGATAGGTTCATGATAGGAGGAGTCGTCACCGTCCTTCCTTTTGGAAAGCTCTATGGTTTATTCAACGCCAAAAGTCTTTACATGATATCAATAATGTTGTTCATGATTGGGTCGGCGCTGTGCGGAGCAGCCCCAAGCATCAATGCCTTTATCGTGGGACGTGTGATTGCAGGCGTGGGCGGCAATGGCATGTATCTGGGCGCTCAGACACTGCTCTCTGTCAGCACTAGTGATACGGAACGACCAATGTATCTGGGAGTATTGTGAGTCTATCGACTCCTTCATATCTTGGATTCTTTCTGACAAAAACCGGCAGAGGTCTAACATTTTGTGTCGGTATGGTCATTGGCCCTGTCATTGGCGGAGCCTTTGCTCAGTCTCATGCTACATGGCGTTGGGGTTTCTACTTGAACCTTTGTGTCTGTGCTTGCTTTGCCCCCGTATACGTCTTCATTATCCCAGCTTTTGATCCCCGTAAGACACAAAAGTTCTGGTCTCGCTTCCGCGATTTCGACTACCTCGGTGCCGTGCTAAGCATTGGCACCCTGGTGTGTATAATCATGGCCATCAACTTCGGGGGAACGTTGTATGCATGGAACAGCGGACAGATCATCTCGCTGTTTGTGCTCTCCGGAGTTCTGGCCATCGCATTCGGCTTTGCGCAAGTCTGGCCCTTCGAGGCGGCACATCGCATGTTCCCTGTTGAATTTTTGAAGAACAAAGAAGCTGTCTTACTCTTTATACTCATGGCAGTCTGCAACGGAGGCGGCTTCACTCCGATTTATTATATCCCAGCATACTTTCAATTCACCCAAGGCGACTCGGCTCTCCGTTCCGCTGTCAGGCTTCTTCCTCTCATTGTAATGGTCAGTGTCACGATCCTTGTCAATGGAGCTGTCTTATCAAATGGTGGCTATTACAAACCATGGTATATTGGAGGAAGCTGCTTGGGATTGGTTGGTACAGTCCTTCTCTGTAAGTCTCACATTCTCATGTACCATGCCGTATATTTATTGCTCATAACCATAGCTACAATCACGGTCAACATGTCGACCGCCAGAATATACGGATATGAGATACTTATAGGTATTGGGGCTGGAAGCTATGCCCAGGCAGGATATGCTATCATTCAATCCACGGTCGAACCATCCATGATGGCCTATGGAATAACTTTTATGATGTTAGGTGAGGGGGAAAAAACGCATAACCTACCCATGCTACTACTACCGTACTAATGCATAGCAGCTCAGCTCGTTGGTGTTGCAATGGGGTTATCGATCGCTGGCGCTGTGTTCGTGAATATAGCAATGAAGAACTTACAGCAGGTAGTTCCTGGAATTACCACGGCGCAGCTCGAGAGCGCTATTCTTGGGACGAGCGGCAACTTTCTTGAAACGCTGTCGCCAAACGTCAAAGCGGTAGCGCTTGAGGCGGTAGTGGCCGCAATGAGAAAGCTGTGGGTTCCGATGGCTGGTTGCAATATATAGCTAATAAGCAGTAGTTTTATTCTACCGTATGTCGCCTTTGCCATTGGTCTGATTACATCGGTTTTCTTAAGTGTGAGTGATCCGTCTGTCTTTGCAAAGGAGAAGCGAATGACCCTTTGCAGCGACGTAAGCTTTAGGCAGCTTGATTCAAAGAAAGATCCACTCACCTTCTCGGCAATTAAGTTTGGCGTTCCCCGCCCGGATCAATCATCAGCACAATTGTATTACGCTTTCTTGACAGTAATAGACTGCTACCGGATGAAGGTACAAAGTTACGAGGGGATGGTTTGCAGCAATTTTCCAAAGAAAACACTGAACAATATCCTAGACATGTACTGGTATATCAAGCCATCTATAAATGACCAGCATCATGACATAGGATACATAAATCCTTTCTTTTCGTACAAAAATACATTGCGGTTAACCATCCCATGAAGATACAAATAATGGACAAATCGAACTGTACGTCTCTTGAACTGTGATATATCTGCTTAAGACTTCGTTCTCCGAACGATACAGACAATAGAGAGAGCTCAAGCGTAAAGCTCATATCTTTCTTTCTTCTCTGTGATATAATAAACCTCGTTCGATGAATGAGCGCGTTGATAATATGAAAATTGTTAAAACCAGAGTGAGACACAAGCTTTAGGAGCTCGAACTCTTGTGAGATTAATTGGATTACTGTACGTACCGTGCAAATTTCTACGAATTTGTTCCAAAGCTCTCAAGGCCGCCGTACGCGGCTCACTCCTAGATCTCGTTGACAAAATGAATTGGGAAGCTATATTGCTGCAATGCATCCCTCCGATACCGATGGTCAATCGGGTCAAAGCAAGATGTCCCGAACTTGTAGCAGTCGCATGCCTGAAGACTTTACTAAAGGTACCGAAATCCTTTTTTAGCGGGCATGCTAGAGATGTGAGAAAGTTTTGCTTCAACAGCATCAACGACGACGACGACAGGAGAGCCGCTTCGCTGCTCCTCTCGGCTCCGTTCTCTGGTAAAGTCGGACGGTGACAAACCGAAACACTGTAGCAACAACGATTGACATGAGTGCCGTGCCTGTGTTGATGCCCATGGCGATGAGGTAGCGAGGTCTGTTGCTTTTCGGATAGAGATACGGTCCCCAGATAGACGAGATGTTGCCGCATGCATTCGCAAGTGCGAGGGCTGCAGCACGCTTTGCACAAGGCCGAGGGAGAGTGTTGGCGACCTAGGCCATTCCCACAGCGAAGGCTGTGTAGACCCCCGGTAGCATGATCATCATAGCGAAATATTGGGACCCGGTTGACGTTGTAGAAGCCGATATGATGGATTCAATGACAGAGGTCCAAAGTGAGATAGTGAAGTGAAAGTATCTTTCGCCAGTTCGATCGGCAGATGACGATACTCCAAGTGCGACAATGCAAGAGAGAAGGTATGGTGGCGCGGTCACGATTAGTGTTTCGAACGTACCCTTCTTAAGTGTCCCAAAAAATGTCGGAAAGAAGCTGTTGATTATGCTACTCGAGACAGCACCCGCAACCAGGAGCACCAATATTCACGTTTTGTAATTATGAACCGTGTCTGTAAATTCCTTGATGGAGCATTGTTCTTCTCGTGTAAGCCAGTCTTCCACTTCTTGAAGCCTCCACAAGGCTAGCTGCCTCTGCTCCTCGGAGATCCCTTTGGTATTGGCTAGGAAATTGGGAAGGAAATATAAACACCAAAAGTAACGGCGACTGTGAGAGAGCCCTATCATTTAAGTGTCATTTACAGAAAGAGATTATACTGAGCCATTGTGTACCTCAAATATAAACAACCACCTCCAAAATGAAATACCGCGTACGCCATTCATGCCTCGAGTAACTCCCGCAGCGATCAGTCCAGAGAAGGCCCTAGACAAGAGGGATCCACTGTAAAGAAGCGCGGTACGAAGCGAGAGTACTTTACGTGCGTACCAAGACGCTAATGTGACCATACATCCAGGCTGAGACTGGTAATTTTAAAGAGATAGGCATTTTCAAGGAGAAACGCACGAAAAAAGCCGCTTCGATGAATCCAAGAAAAAAGCGAGTGACAAGCAGACCACTGTAGCCTTATGCAGCACCACTGTAACCACAGATGATTCCCTCGAAACAAACGTCAACCATTTAGGACTGGCAAAAGGGAGGCTTGTGGAATTCTTGTGGCTTACCAATAGAATCATACAAGTTAGCAAATATAAAGCAGGTTTCCCGATCTTGTCGAGGAAAAGATTCGAAGGCACTTGCATCAGGATATACTTTCAAAGGCAGTTAGCATATATCTTTCAAGTCGGACAAAAAGTGGCTAGTACGCACCCAACAAAGAGAATGCTGACACAGGTCTACACGTAAGGTTAGCAATGGGGACGCTGAAGGGCCGGGGAAACCTTGCTTGATACTGAATGCTTGTCAGTTTCAATTCTGCTTCTAGATACGCCAGCCTTGCTGCAGCTATAGCATTCCTATTATCGACGAGGTTAGAGTAAATGTCTATTCAAGGTAACGCCGGGATAGATTGCGAATAGACATATCCAAATAATTTAAGATATATATGATAATCATGGCTGGCATTAATCGAAGGTCAATCTTGCGAACCAGCTTTCGCTCTTGAAGCGCAATTTCATCCGGGGAGTACTGGCGAAGGCATTCGGGCATCTGGCCTCTTCTGGCAGGGGCAACCTCAACTTCGTCAATGCCATTCATCTTGGGTCTGAAGACCTCTCAATGCCCGGAGATATTTCCGCAGCCATGGCTCTGGTCGGAACAGTGTACGAAAGCCGATCAAGTCTGAGGAGAGAGGTTTAACGCTAGATTGCTGGACTAAAGACGAGAGAGAAAGAATAAAAGTCTTAAGCGTATGGAGAAAAGCAGCGCGTATATCAGTAAATAACGGGTTCTCTTATGAGACGACAATTGATAAGGGAAGCTCGATCAGGGAGCCGAAGTAGCGGGAAGCCATGTTCTTCGTCTTGGCCGGAAAACCAGGACACACGACTCGTAAATTGACCCCGCTTGCAACAAGTGAGGGATCTTCCCGGCAATATCTTTGTGGCATCGTTAACCTCCATTGAAGGTCGAGTTGCAATAACAACCCTCTGGACCATGGGTAGCTCGGAAGCCAAAATGATAAGCATCTGATAGTAGTCGATGCCGGTCAAAAGCTCTAGACACCGAGATGTTGTCGGAATTAGGCTGTCCGCTTTTGGTCTAGAGTCCTCCTTATCAACTTGCGGCTCTTGTATTTTATTCTTGTTCTGTTTTTCGAAACCAGAAATGTTGGAAAACGAGATCATATGTGGGCATATTGATATTTTAGTTATTGCTTTTATTGGAGTCAATCTAGGAGGAGGTGGAAGGTGAAACTCTACTAGCGGGCCCCAGCCCTATAGGGCGGAGATTACCAACCAAATCACACCTGAAATTCCAACAAGAAATAGAATTCAATAGGTCCGTAGCTTAGGAAGGAAATTGGGAGTGAATGTGGTGGTGTGTTTGAGGTGTGATTTGGTCTTTGGGTGGTTCAGGGGTACTTGGGGTCCAGAGCGAGGGAGATTCGAAAAGGGTTGGGGGTGATTGAATGGTTGGACGGGTGGATGAGTGGATGGGAGAGGACGACATATGGGTAACGGAAACAGAACGGGAGGGTAAGGTTGTAGATATCTTGAAAGTTGAACGAGACTTGAAGGTTTGCTTTTCACGATCGGGGATGCATGCTCACAACGGTCCCTTATTATCGTACAAATAGCCTGCTATTACACTCTTCCAGTTATCGCACATCCCCACTGCTGTCTCCTGTCCCTCTCAGCCCTCCTTCGCTGGACCTACTAAGCCCCCTTCCCTTGACCGCTCAATGCACCTTCTTCCTGCTAATCCCTGGCCTATCCGGATTGCCCGTAATCTTCAGCTGCCCCAATCGATCAAAACTCGGCCTCTCCCCCCCAACACAAGTAATATATAAATTATGCGTCCCCCTCCGCGGGAACCCACCTTCCCCCTCCCACGCGCCCTCCATATCCTGCCTCTTCTTACTCTTCGCCTTGCCGTGCAGCACCCTCACTTTCTCAAAATAAACATAGGCGGCGTAAAAGGCCGGGCTCTGCCCTCCCTCCTGGGGACCTTTGCCTTTGAGGAATGTGGCCAGGTGGCGAGACTCGACCTTCTCGTCGCCGGGAAGCATGGCTGTTAATGTGCGGGCAAAGGCGGCTTGGGTAGCGTGGGGGAGGCGGTGGAGGTGGTCATTGATCTTTTTGCGGATGTCATCACAGGTGTCGAAGATGGGGACTTGGCCTTGGTCTCCATTGGGGAGCTTGATGGCCGAGAGGTCCTCAAGGGATGGTTCATCCTTGGAGGAGTCCTTTTTGGTATCGGTTTTCTTGGCGTCAACCTTCTTGCCAGAGTTTGCGGTTGGAGATTGCTTTTGCTTCTTTGCGCTTGGTGGATTTTCGTTCTCGTTGTTGTTGATTGCGTGGTCAGGCTGGCCGCGCTTCTTACCATTGGCATTCTTTGCAATGTCGGAAGCTCCTGGCAATTGTTTAGTAACTGGTCTTGCTCGATATGCTGGTTGACGGTAAGAAGCCACTGTAGTGATATCCTCGTACCTTTGACGGGAGTATTGGTGTTTGCGTCCTTGTCTTGCAACGGCCCAGCATGAGATTGCGCTTCAGATATTTTTGGAGTCATGGTTGACTGTAGTAGTACTACTTGTCCTACGATAATTGAAGATAGATTAAGTTGGCGTGTTGGATATCTCGGGGTTTTAAGCTTGACATAATGTATGACGTAGTTCTAGCTTGGAAGCGCGATCGTCAACAAACAAAGCGACGCGTTCTCTTTTGTTGAGACTTCCTTTCATTCAATGTTGCTGCCGTCACCAAATTAGGCTTAGATTTCTTTCTCACTGACTTCGAAGTCACTATCTTCAACGTAGAATCACGAGAACGACGTCTAGACTGAAACTTCTGCTTTCATACAGTTGTTTTCTTCACTGCACGATCAGATTTAGTTGTTTTAATCATCACAGATGAGATGAAAGAGAATAAAGATTCGTTGAAAGTTGTAGTAGTAGTAGTAGTAGTAGTCGATGTAAGATTTTTATCACCTTTCGATTTATTTCAAAGCTTGAACATCATAATGATGAAGAATGAAGCGAAGACTGAGAGAAAGTTCAATGACAGTGAGACTGTAGTCTCACTGTTCTCAGTCTCACTGTTCTTCTTTTGTTTACTTCTTTGCTTAGCAGTCTCACTGTTTTTCTTTTGTTTATCTCTTTGCTTAGCATCTCGTTGCTTAGCATTTCGCTCAGCTGCTTTCGCTGCAGTCAAAGCTTAAGCATTGATTAGACTGACCGTCGGGCCGAGTTTCGATACCAACCTTCTGACCCGGCCCGAGTACTCGGTACCAACCTTCTGACTTGGCTCGAATACTCGGTTCCAACATTCTGACCCGGCCTGATATCGATCCCGGGTCGATACTCGATCCGGGTTCCTGATCCGACTCGCCAAGGAATCGAAAATGACGTCAAGAGGGCTAAATATAGAAATTTTTCCGGTTTTTCGCCTTTGCATTACCTTTTTGCATTACCTTTTTGGTAGAAAGCCATAAAGGGAAACATGAAGGGGAACATGAAGGGGAACATGAAGGGGAACATGAAGGCCGTTTGGTAGAGAGCTTTGGTAGGGGGCTATAGTAGGAAGCTATGAAGGGGAGCTATGGTAGGGAAACATGGAGGCTATTTGGTAGAAAGTCATGGTAGGGAGCCATAATAGGGAGTCATAATAGAATATCTACCTACCTATCTTCATGTCTTGACGGGCCGGGTCGGGAATTCCGGATCGATACTCGATTTCAACCCTCTGACTCGGCCCGAATACTCGAGCCGAACATCTCGATCCGACTCGAATACTCAGGCCAAGAATTCTGACTCGAATCGAGTCTTGACGAGTCGGGAACCCGGTTTGACCTCGATGACTCGACTTGACGCGACCAGTCTAGCATTAATTCTATCATGTTTCTTCTTTTAACGAAACTCAGCTTAAATTTCTTTTCTTGTAGAAGATGATTTTAAAAGCATCATGAAAAGTCTCTGATTCATCTTCTGCAGTCTTTCATGTATGACAGTCATGTTAACATGAAAGATAAACAGCTGATTGATTAAAAGATTAATCTGCTGATGTAATAACTTCTGATGCAGCTTCTGCAAGCTGACTGCTGCATGAAGAAATTTATTCTTATCAACATCATGATATTTTATTGAATTTGCATCATTCAAATTGATGAAATTATCATAGTATTTAATCTGTCAGTTGTTCAATGCTATAAAAGATTCATTTAGTTGTCAATGAAGATGAAGAAGTGATATTGAGATTGAAAATTCTTGTATGCAAATGCGTAAGAAATAATGTTTGCAGAGAAATTCATACTTAATGTAAATATCACAGTTACATGAATCTGCAATAATTGACTGAATAATGAGTTTCTTGACTGTTATTCATTCAGAATTGATCTTTTCTAGAACTCAAATAATCACATGATTCATAAGCAATTGAAATGCTTCAAAATCAACGACTTGAAATCTATTTATACGAGATTTATCATCAATTTCATGAATGAAGCAATATCATAACTTTAACTTGAACTTCATGAATTTAATGATGTTTTTTAAAAACATCTGAGAATTCATGATGATCTTGAAAATAAAATGAAAACTTTTATTTCATTGTAAAATCACTGTTTTAAAATTACAATATCATCATGTATAACATAAAATCATCTGTTTTTTCTTAAAGTATTAATCAATTCAGAAGTAATCTTGATCAAATGAATGTAATAACATCAGCAATGCTGCTTAATTAACTTGCAGCTCAATAGTAATATTGAATTTCACTCACTGTCATGTAACATTCTTGATTTCTTCATGATGTTCAAAAAAGTAATCAACTTTGAATTTAACTATTCATGCTTGAATATTTTTGCAAATATGTCAATTGCATAACTGAAGCTGAATCTTAAGCATAAATATAAATAATGAAGTCATCAATTTCTTGATCTGATTGATTATAATGATTCATGAAAATAAGCAATCATTAAATAGTTCTTTGACTGACAATGAGATTCATCTGTACATGATGTCAGTTATGAATCTTTTGATTCTATTCTGTGTTTAAATAGAAGTCAGAAGAATCAAGAAATCTTAATTTGATGCAGTTTGAATGATGTTAAAATGTTACGTGATCAGAAAAGTTATCATGCAGAGTTTTCATTCATGCAACAACATTTCTTCTAACAGTCACAATCAATCTACGAAGAAGATTAATGACGTGTTGATGTCAGTAAGAAATGAAAAGATACTGCTAATGAAAAAGACAACTCAGATGAAGAGTCTGCAAATTGTGATTACAAGTGATTGAAGAATTTGCGATTCATCAACTACGTTGATATCAAAACATCTTCATCACATCGACAGTATCATCAAATAATTAATGAAAAAATATTAGATAAAATAGTCATTTCAGATGATGAGTCTGAAAGTCATGATTACAGTGCTCAAAGAAGTAATGACTTGTTGATCACGTTGATATACTGAAAAAACTTGAACTCATCTTTTTTACTTGACGTTAAATCATATATCTATCTATGTGAAAAATTGAGAACTCATGAAAATAATCAGAATGCATTCTTTACTATCAATCAGAATCATGCATTAAATGATTGCAATTGCACATCTATATTAACAATCTATTTAACGTTTACATAATATAAGTCAAATCAAGAGCAGAATAAAGTTATTTAATACAATCACACTCTATCTTTTCATCATACACATTTCTCTTTCATCACATTTTTCTCTGCTCAATAAATGACAATCATTGAGCAAGAGAACGCAGTTTTCAACATTATAATCATGAGCATCATGAATGCAAAGAAAACATCTTTCATCTTTGAATCAAGAATTGAATTGAAACATCGTTTGTATAGAATATCATCAATAAAGAGCAAAGCAAAGATGATGCATCATAATTAAACAGCACAGACACTTTTATCAAGACTTTACTTGAGCATCACATGCTAAATAGAAGCTATAGATTCATTACTGATAATATAATGTCAATCTTATTGTTTCAACGATGTAAAGTCATCATGTAGTTGATGAGTGATTTTCTCTCTTAGAGAGTTTTGTTCATTCGATACACATAGCATAATTGTCAGAATCATGTCTAAATGATACAATCAATGAAGATCAGAATTGATAGTGCTTGATCTTTAAAGATAGTTATAACTGAATATTAAGAATATAGAAAAAGATTGATACAAAAGCTTCTATTTATGTAATGTTCAGAGACTGCGCTAAACTCAAAAGAAATGTGTTTGTAACATGAGAAGAATGTGATGTAGATGAACAAGATATTGGTGAAAGAAAAGAGTGTTAAGAAAGAAAAAAGAAATTGAATCATATTTGAGTCAAATCTGAATCAAATCTGACTAGCTCGCTGATTAGTTCTAATTATTACGCAGAGAACTCGCTAGCGTTCATTGCAAATTGATTAAAACTTCAGTCTTGTTCAATCTTATCAATCTTGATACGCTCGTAACATTATTTTTTCTTCGAAAATTCATGTTCGCATGAATGTAGTTCATTTGCTCACTTTTGTTGATAGTTATTTCGATATTTAGCGCGATTTGTTTGAATATAACTTATGAAATTCATTCAAAACTTCTTCTGAGTCATTGAATTTTTCTTTATCGACATAGTATCATTCATCGTTTCTATCTAGATCTGTTCATTTGACTTTGTATTGTATTCGATCTCGATAGCGTCTGAAGTTCAATATATCATCTATCTCTCAATGTTCATCGTTTTCAATAGTGATTGATCTGAATGATTCTGAATGCTGTTCTGATAGAAAGTCTTCTGAATATGATCGCAGTAGTTTTGAGCTGAACATCAAATGCAGATGCTTCATGCTGACTGATAAATGAAGATGATAGAAGATACTCACTTTGACAGTGATTTGATAAAGATCTAGCTGTTTATCTTTCAAATCTTTGCAGAGTCTCGTTGTCTTGACGTTTCTGAAAGATAGTCAAACTCAGTCATCTACTTCATATGTGACGTCTCGTTTTTGTTTATTGATCTGAACTTCGATGATCAGCTTCGTCTTTTTTAATTGTTGATGATTGAAGTTCAGTAGCTCTTTCATTTGAATGACAATATCATCAACTTTTCTAGCTTCAAGACGTTCATGAGTTGTTTCATAGTCAGTCGTATCTGAATTAAAACTCATTCGAGAGTGAAATCTCTTATTGAAGTAGAAAGAAGTCATTGAAGAGATCGAGAAGATATTTGAATTGTCACTGAATTTCATCATAGATATTTATTTGACTCAGTCATCTTGCATGTAATTGCAGTAGATTCTAAGTTCGCGTTCGACGTCTTGATTGACTCGTTTCGATTGATCATTGATCTCAGAATGATAGACTGTGAATAGACTAGCTGTGATTCTCAGTCGTTTGCAAAGACTTTTTCACATAGTCGATATGAATTGAGAATTTCTGTCTGAAACAATAGAACTGAGTAGATCATGCAGTCGATAGACGTTTCATAGCATGATTCAAATTGTTTCTTCGACTAAGATGTCATCATCTTCTCAATGACAGAGAACATAGTGATGTTCTTTGATTAGATGACATATAATTATGCAAATGACATTATAGTCTTCTGACAAAGATAGTTCAGTGATAAAGTTCATAGCTATATCTTTTCAGCGTTTCTGTGAAATTGAGAGAGAATGATGAAGTTCATTGATGCTATTTCTAGAGACTTTGCTTCGCTGACAAGCATGACAGTTTCAAATGTATCGTCGAATAGTAGCTCGATGATTGAATCAATAGTAGAAACGCTGAACTAGATTGATGATTCATCTATTGTCGAGATGAGAGATTGAAGATTGATCATGCACTTCTTGTAGTAATTTCGTGTGCATGTTCTCAGAAACTCACAGTAGATCTTTTCTAAATAGAACGTCATCAATGATTTTGCAATTCTTCAGTTTAGTGATATGAAATTTGAGCTTGTTTTCATTCATAGCTTGTTTATATTTGTTGCAGAGCTCATCTGTTTGATTGATCATTTGTACTCGTTGATAAAGATTTGCTTTCAATTCAATAGATAAAACATCGATTCTATCGAGAGTCAAAATAGTCTGAAAATGATCTTCAAGACGCTGAGCTGATTCAGAGATGTTCATTAGAAGCATTCTGATTAGAGCATCAACTTTAGTGTTCATTTTGCCTGATCTAAAGATGATTTGAAAGTTGAACTTCAATAGAATGTTCAGATAGTTGACTTGTCGTTGACTCAACTGTTTGTTTTTCATAAAGATCTTCAAAGTCTGATGATCGATGAACATTTGAATAAGTAGTTCAATGCATTTCAGCTCAAATCATCAGTGTTCAAAACATCGAATAATGACTAGCAATTTCTTGTCATAGATGTGATAATTGATTTCAACGAAAATCATGCTTTTGCTGTAGAAGATCATAGAATGAAGAACTTTCTCGTCATTATACTGAGATAGTATTTCATCTTTTACATAGTTTGAAGCATCAATCTTCAGAATAGCTTGTCGTTTGAGATCAAAGTGACAAAGTACTGAGATTGAGCTGACTTGTTTCTTTAGATTGTCAAAGACTTGAATACAGATCTCGTTTCAAAAAAAAGACGTGTTCTTTCTAGTCAGCTGAGTGAATGATTTGACTAGCTTCGAGAAGTTCTTAATGAAACAATGATAGAAGTTAACAAATCTCACAAAGCTTTGAATTTCTTTTAGATTGATCGAAGTAATTCAGCTGACTATAACTGTCACTTTACTAAAGTTCATATGAAGATCTAGTTCTGATACGATGACTTCTAGAAAGACAGTCTCTTCTACATTGAATTCGCACTTTTGAATATTCATCTGCAGTTCAGCTTCGCGTAGTCGACACAATACTAGTTTGATGTGATTTCTATGTTTCTTTCTCATTTTGCTATAGATGAGAATGTCATCTAGATAGACTTGACAAAAGTCGTTCAGAAAGTTTCATAGAACGTCATTCATATATTGCTGAAAGAAGATCAATTCATTAATCAGTTTGAATGATAGTATCTTGTATTTATATTCTTTTAAAGCAGTGATAAAAGTGATGTAATTCTCACTATCGAGATGCATTTGAAGTTTGTTGAACGCTGATATGATGTTCAATCTAGTTAGATGCTTGCAATTCACTATTTTATCAATGATCTCGTCTATCAACGATAGAGAATATCTATTTCTTTTGAAAATGACATTTAGCTTTTGATAGTTCACACAGAATCAAAGATCTTCATTTGCTTTGAAAGCGAATAGAACGAGAAAGAAATAGAGAGTCTGACTAGAAGTGATGAATTTCTTCGACAGATTCTCGTTTAAGTACTTCTTTACTTTCAGAAGTTTGACAGAAGACATTTGATAAACTCGACAGCAAGAGAACGTTGAATCATTGATGAGCTCAATTTTATGATCATAGAAGTGATAAGAGAGTAGTTTATTTGATTGAGCTCGATCAAAAACATCTAGAAACTCATGATATTTCAATGACAGCTTCGCTTTAATATCTTTCAAATTCTGAGTCATTTCATTGATTGAAGAGATGTTTAGAGCGTTCAAATCGCACTGAGTATTGTACGCGATTTTTCTATTGATGTTCATCATGAATAGAGCAAAGATCTCGATCTTGTTTCTCTTTGAACAATTTAACAGTGTCTTGAACGAAGCTGCATCTATGCTTTGAATCAAGAATGACTCTTCTCGAATAAATCATTTGAGCATCATAGAGATCTTAGTCTGAATGATTGAAAAGAGCGAAGATGATCACGATCAACTTGAGTGCTTTGAATTGAGAAGAATCGAAAAAATCGAAATAAAAGTATTCAATTGATTCGAAAAAACAATGACGTCGTTTCACATATTCAGTAATATTTCGTTTTTATTCATTCAGAGCTTACTCAATATGACTTCATGATGATTGATATCAACTATCAACATTGATACAGTCAATTTCTTATGACTTTTGATGACGAGATTGAATAGAATTTTATGAGTGATGATCTTCTTAAATATTTTCTCATCATAATCTCTTATTAGCTTCTCTTTTGTCAGTGATATAGATTGAATTTTCAGTTTCTTGCATACTTTATCGACTAAATTAGAATGTATGATCGTGTAGATGACTGAATCACTGTCTATTAAAAAACGAAGATTGAAAGATCAATTCTGAGAGATGAGATGAGCATCAATTAGAAATAACTTTTCAAAGTAATTTTCTTTCGATAGAATTTCATCTAGTTTGCACAAAGATATAATTTCTACTTCTTTGATGACTTTTGAAGAAATGACTAGTTTTTTGAATCGAAATTTGAATCAAAATCGAAGCGATCATATTCATTGTTCACTGCATTGATTCTAGTAGAATGATTGAAGCATTCTTTAGAGCTATGATCTGATTTATGACATATGAAACAGCTTTCGACTAGAATATCTGCTTCTTTGACGCTAGTTAAAATCGCGTCGCGCGACTTTAGCTGATCAGACTTCGCGTGATCAACTGACTGAGTGATAACAGTCGATTTATGAAAGATAGTCTTAGAAAGATCATTGACGCGTTTGATCTTGTTCTTGATCTTTCGAATGACTCGCTGATCATTATTCAAATGAATCAGATAGAAATGAATTTTCTTTAGAAAATCAGATTGAACTAGTTGATCTACTCAAATGAATTGAAGACGAGAATGAATTTTATCTTTCAGATCAGTGATCAGTTGCTTCTCATGATAGTTTAGATAGAAAGATAGATGTTGAAACTGAGTATAGAATTCATTGAATTTCTTGAATTCTTGAATTAAGTTGTAGTATTTTCTACGAAAGTTGACTTTCTTATTTGAATCATCAAACAACTGAGCTAACTCTTTCAAAAGATCATCGACGATTCTATAAAGATTGACACAGTCACGTTCGCGTCTAGTCTGAGTGATCTCAACTGCGTCATCGAATAATCTAGAATGTACATAGCTCAATTTAAATCGTTCATTAGAAAAGAGATCGACGTTGATCTCTAGTTTATTCTGAATTTTTCCGTATCAATTCTCTCAAGTAGAGTTCTTTTCATCAGTAAATAGCGAAGAATCAGGTATTTTTTGAGATTTAGAACGCTCAGAGTAAATGAAATCAGAAGAAGTGTTTTCTTTAGCTTGAAGTCTAGTTTTCAACTCTTTGATTTCGTCTTCTTGTTGTTTATCTAACTCGTAGAGTTGATCTGTTTCTTCATCAAGAGCTAGACTTTGAGTCTTTCAAATTTCGTAGAACACGAGAAGTATTATCGTTTCAGCAAATGATTCATCATCTTCATGAATGAATAATGCAGCACTTGATGATTTCATTCGTGATTTCAATGAACTTGCATCAGAGATTTGAGAGAAATGATTTCGAAATTCTTCGAAACGCTCTTCAGTAAATGAACGACTAGACATGATGAGATTTGTTTGAAAGAGAGTTGAATGAATGACGATGTTCAACGATTTGAAAAAGAAAAATGTATAAAGTGATGTTTAATCTTCAACAAAGAAGATGAAATTTGTTTGTTGATTGATTTGATTGATTCTCTAGCAAACAACGAAGATTCTTTATTGTTGAATTTATCGATCGATTTGATTCTTGAGCAATTCACGAAGATTCTTTATCATGATTCTCATAATCGAGTGAACTTTGCGTACTTAATGAGCGATAAGTAGTCTAGCAATTCAAACAGTCTCGTCGTTGATTCTATTCAACTCTTTAATGTTGTTCTATCTTTCAATTATTGTCGATCATCAGATAAATGAATTTCTTTAAACTCGTTCTGTCTAGACGAGTATGTTGAATGAGTAATGAGATCAGTATTGTGTGATTAACGAATTCTTAATATAATGTCAGAATCATGTCTAAATGATACAATCAATGAAGATCAGAATTGATAGTGCTTGATCTTTAAAGATAGCTATAACTGAATATTAAGAATACAGAAGAAGATTGATACAAAAGCTTCTATTTATGTAATGTTCAGAGACTGTGCTAGACTCGAAAGAAATATGTTTGTGACATGAGAAGAATGTGATGTAAATGAACAAGATGTTGATAAAAGAAAAGAGTGTTGAGAAAGAAAAAAGAAATTGAGTCATATTTGAGTCAAACCTGAGTCAAATCTGACTAGCTCGCTGATTAGCTCTAATTATTACGCAAAGAACTCGCTAGCGTTCACTGCGAATTGATTAGAGCTTCAGTCTTGTGCAGTCTTATCAGTCTTGATACGCTCGTAACAATAATTTCCCTTCATAAGTTGAGTTTAAATCAATATCATAAGAATGTATGAATTACAATTACAATTAAATAGTTCTTCATGCATACATTGAATGAAGAAATTGAATGTCTCTTTAAATTTTAATATGACAAATGAGAAGCAGATTGAAAAAATCATTATCATGTTAATGACATTTACAGTCATAAAAAAAGCATTTTCAGTGCATTGATATTGAAGATAGCATCTGTTTTCATCATAAAGTCACTTATAAATCTCTTAAATAATTCTCGTTGATAGTTATTCAATAGAAAAATCTATTCAATATTCTTCTGAATCAAAACATCAACATCATTTAACATGTAGAAATATCAAATTTAAATGATGAACATTGAATTATTGAAACATTGAAGAAGTTTCATAATGATTTTTTCTTTGAATCAAGTAATAAAAGATATCAAATTGTAGTACTGCTTTTTGAATAAATGAAATTTCTGATCATTATTCTTGAAAGTATTTTCTAGCATACGCTCAGAAGTTCAATAAATGAGCTTGCTTAAGCAATTTGTTTTGATCAATTCAATTGTCTTCATCTGCTTCAACTGATGCTTTTTATGAATATCATAGAAAAAAGAATTGATGACAACTGTTACGAGCGTGCTCAGCCTTCTACTGAGACGCGCGTTCTCGGAGCGGGCCTAGGCTCTATCGGGCCTAGCGCTTCCCTTCCTTCTGTACATATAGCCTTCGCACCTCGATAGACCTCGCTCTTTAGCTTTGAATCCTCGTTTACCTGGTTTACCCTTCGTTTACCTGTACCTCTATGACTTGCTCTAGGCATGATTCTAACAACAACATCATAATTATGAATCTGATCTCGTACTCTCAGTACTCATGTTTTATTCTCAGCATCGCGATCAAGAGATTGATAACTGATAAAACAACATCATTTGCAATCTTTGACTTTGATCTTAGTGAGTTTCTGCTTGCGATTTGTACTTTCGTCTTTGCTAGCATGATCATCAAGCTTTCAATAATTTTTGATATCGATCTTGTGATGTATGCATGAATAATTTCTTCTGTTTACTTTGCAGAACTCGATGACTATCTGAAACTTCTGACTGAAAGCGTAGTTTTGTAGTCTTTTGTATGTCTCATTAAATATGTCGAAAAGCTCGTCGTCAGCAGAAGATTCTAGATGAGTCGAGGATATTCTATTGATTGCTCGCTGAACGATGAATATGAGGCTAGGGTTCAGATTGGGGTGGGGTTGCCATACGATAGGCATAACGATGAGGTCGACGGCGACGTGGATGTAGGTAGGTAGGTAGGTAGATAGGTAGATAGATAGAGCGTAGGTTGTTTGGGGGGGAGGTTGTTTGGGGGGGGAGGTTGGCGAAGCTCGAAAGTCATACTGAATGAGCGGTGTGATAAAGAGTTTACGGTGGGGAATCTACATGTATTTGTTAGCAAACTACACCTAAATGGAGGTAGATCCCGCCTTTAGCGAAAGTGACGCTACCCGTAATGTGCGCCGTTAAGTTGCACCCCCAAGACCTCGTTCGGCTAGCCAGCGGTGGTGTGGTCGTGGTCGCTGAGACAGACCCAGAGGATCTGGGGGCGGACGGTAAGATGCAAATCGTAGGCTCTGCGTTTTGGCGCCGGTGGAGCGTTGATGAAATTGCATTGAAGAAGCAAAAGATGGAAGACAGCTATGCCCGGGGTATGTGTTTTCAGACTGTTTGACGGATGGCCTTACTACATGCGTCACAACGCCTCTCTTCCTGGACTCCAGTGCATGTGCCAAGAGCTAAAAAATCGTCCGCATAGGGTTTGAACGTTTTCTCAACTCCATCGAGAGCAATACTCAGCTTTCGTCCATCTGGACCGGTCGCTGCATACTGCCCACTTAGAAACCTTAATGGGAGAAACTAGTAATGCTCTAAAATCGGAGAGATGGCACTTACACATGCTCAGTGTCGATCCCCGCTTCCAAGGTAAGGGTATCGGAAGGATGCTTGTAAATGAGGGCAAGGAGCGAGCCGGCAAAGACGGAATTTGTGTTCAGCTCTTCTGTGGAGACCATAACAAGAAGTGGTATGAGAGGAGAGGTCTAAAGGAGGTGGATCGGCTTCCGGAAGGTGAGATCGAGACAGAACTCGGGGAGCTTGGCTGGGTTATGGAGTGGAATGCCGAACCCGAATCGTGATGGACTCCCAGGCAGGTTGGAAAGGCAGGAGATTTTAGAGGCCGGGAGATGGTGGGCCCGTGGAGACATGCTCGAACGCAAGTTCTCCCTAAGTTTCAGGCGCAAGGACTTTGGAGCGCGTCTCGAGGAGAAAGAATCAAGAAATGTTCAGCATCTTTTTGCAGAATCTAGTAATGCGTTCAAGCAAATAGTAAGATTCAACCATGTTACTCAATTCAATGGCCTTGGTCAACATGGTCATTGGGATTCTTGGCCGAGGAACAATTCTCGAAAGTTCGAGCTCCTCTAGAATCCATAATGAAGCCGTCTATCAAAGTCCTCAGCTATCGAAAAATGCCTGCGCAGGAATCAGACGCCGTTGTGTGACGCTTGACATGCGATCTAGAGGCTACAAGTGGGATTGGCATGGGCCAAGGTGGGTGAGTGTAGAAGATATTTGATTTTCGCAGAACTCGTGGCCATAAATCGTGTTCCAAAGTTCAGACCGAGAAGCTGCCGTCGTGTACGGCAGACCGTATCGTGCAAACTGAAATAACTCAGATCTCAGATGTCGAACGTCGAACGTCGAACGTCAGGCGAGCGAAGCTGTGAACCCACCTCATAGATGTTCATCGTAGTTAATTATTGTAAATTGTAGTATAATCTTTAGATCAATTCATACAGTTTCTACATGCTCACCACCCTACTCACCACCCTACTCACCACCCTACATGCTCATCACCCTACTCGTCACTCTACATGCTCACCATTCTGCTCACCATTCTACCTACTCGTCTACCTACATGTTCAGCTACCAACTCAGCTACCTACTTGTTCGCCTACTCATCAGTCTACTCGCTTCAAAACATGCTTTCAAACATGCTTCATGCAACGCGTTTGAATACACGTCATTCGCTTCATAGTCTACTTCATAGTATGCTTCATACATGCTTCATAGCACATGCTAATTAGCTCAATAGAAAGCATTCTTCATGACTCGATATCAAACTCTCTATCAAACTTTCTATCAAACTTTCTATCAAACTCTCTATCAAACTTTCTATCAAACTCTCTATCAAACTTTCTATCAAACTCTCTATCAAACTTTCTATCAAACTTTCTATCAAACTCTCTATCAAACTTTCTATCAAACTCTCTATCAAACTTTCTATCAAACTCTCTATCAAAACTCTCTATCAAACTCTTTATCAAAACTTTCTATCAAACTTTCTTCATGACTTTCTATCAAACTCTCTACGTGCTTCAAATTACGCGTCGATTGAGTGCATAACACGCGTCAAACAATGCTTCAAACAATGCTTTCTACATGACTTTCTACCTACTTGTCACTCTACATACTAATCTAACAGAGTGTTTGATAGAGATTTATAAAGAGAGTCATGAAGAGTGTTTGATAGAAATCATATTTGATGCTCGATAGAGATCAAATTTGATTTTCGAATTTGAAGCAATTTGAAGCTTGGTAGAAAGTCATGTAGATAGATGATCATGTAGATGAGCAGATAGATGAGCAGATAGATAAGCAGATAGATGAGCAGATAGATGAGCAGATAGATAAGCAGGTAGATGAGTAGGTAGAAAGTCATGTAGAAAGCATTGTTTGATGCACTGTTTGACGCATGTTATGCGCCTGATCGACACGTAATTTGAAGCATGTAGAGAGTTTGATAGAAAGTCATGAAGAAAGTCATGAAGAAAGTTTGATAGAAAGTTTTGATAGAGAGTTTTGATAGAGAGTTTGATAGAAAGTTTGATAGAAAGTTTGATAGAGAGTTTGATATCGAGTCATGAAGAATGCTTTCTATTGAGCTAATTAGCATGTGCTATGAAGCATGTATGAAGCATACTATGAAGTAGACTATGAAGCGAATGACGTGTATTCAAACGCGTTGCATGAAGCATGTTTGAAAGCATGTTTTGAAGCGAGTAGACTGATGAGTAGGCGAACAAGTAGGTAGCTGAGTTGGTAGCTGAACATGTAGATAGACGAGTAGGTAGGATGGTGAGCAGAATGATGAGCATGTAGGGTGACGAGTAGGGTGGTGAGCATGTAGGGTGGTGAGTAGGGTGGTGAGTAGGGTGGTGAGCATGTATGGTGGTGAGTAGGGTGGTGAGTAGGGTGGTGAGCATGTAGGAACTGTATAGATTGACCTAAAGATTATACTACAATTTACATTAACTAACTGCGATGAACATCAGGTTAACATCTTTGAGGTGGGTTCACAGCTTCGCCCGCCTGACGTTCGACATCCGACATTCGAGATTTGAGTTATTTCAGTTTGCACGATATGGTCTGCCGTAGTCGTGAGTGTTTTCGCCTTTTTGGTGAATATAGAGCATCATCCTTCCTCGAAAGCCGCTGCTCTGAAGTATCGTCTAAAGAGAATAATACAGCTACTCGTATTTATGACTCAGTCGGGTACGCTAGTACTTATTAGGCTAGCGTCAATCTTTCATCTTATCTTCTTCTTCATTGTGAACTCCCCCAAAGAAGTCAGTAAACAGGAACTCTTTGAACCTCGCTGTTACCGCTTGTCAAAACAATGAGAAGAAGCTCTCAATCCGAAAGTTTGCTCGTCAACATGACCTTAGCGAATCCACCCTAAGGGGACGACTCCATGGTCGCCAGGCTCGTGAAATTGCTTATATACCACGTCAGAAACTTTCAGTGGAGCAAGAAGATGCTTTAGCTCATTGAGTCATATTGATGCATAGCTGGGGCTGGCCTCCATGAGTCAAACAAGTTCGGCTCATGGCTATGGAATTACTACCAGCAGCTGGAGAAACAGAAGAACTGAGGGTCAACTGGGTTCAGCGGTTCTTGTTCCGTCATTCTCATTTGGTCTCTGTGTTCAGTCAAGCTCTGGATAAAGAACGTGCGGTTCTATGAAGAATTCTTCATCTCGGCCTATTCTTCTACCCCTACCTTCAACGCCCACGAGCCCGAAGAGAATTTCGTCACCGGGGCCAGCAAGAAGACATGAAAGCAGGTTCAGATGCCGTTCAGGGGGGCGGAACAGGCGAAAGAGGTGGCTTCAGATATTCAAATGTCTCGCAGTGGAAGGGTTATAAAACCGTCTCGAAATCGTGCTTAAAGCTCTTTCGGAAGCTCCTTCGGAAGCTCATATATATCCGTACATAGAAGCCTTTATGGCTCGCCATTTTCAGTGCCATATATCATATTTGACATATATAAATTTATAAAGATACTAGGAGATGGTACAAGCAATCGTTAATGATATTGAGGGTGAGGTAGGTACTATATTCTCGTGGGGGCGCTAAATTAGCGTGCGCGACTGAGCCATAAATACGAGTACAGTACATGGTCCAATGATGTTGTCAATGCTTTTTTACCAAAGCATTTGTGAATCCTGACGAGTGAGTTTGTCAGAATCGTCAGAATTCCATTATTATTATCAATCATGACCTAAAAGTCGTAAATGTACCCATGCAATTCTTACTAATGATGATCGAGTTGCCATCGGACTTTCTGTGGCGCCGCTCGCGTGTGTCGCAAAGGCGAAGAGGCCGAGAAGAATCATTCGGTTTGCACGTGACCCAACATTGTGCAGCTACGTTAAGGTAAGGTCAATTTTTCATTGATATATAACACCTTTCGTTCCCGGAGAGGTAGAGCAAAAGCATTTCACTTCTCCAAACGATAAGACATTGACATCCAGTTCTTTTCAGAGCACCGTGTATTACCAACTCGAGAACACACAAAGCTTTCTGACACTTTACTATTTACATTCAACGCTACAAGAATGTCCAATCCATCCAAGCTTCTCGTCGTCTTCGGCGCAACCGGAAACCAAGGCGGTTCAGTCATCCAATCGATTCTTGCTGACCCTCGGGCTGCGAAAGAGTTCAAGATTCGTGGCATCACAAGAGATCCTTCCAAGGAAAATGCACAGGCTCTTGCAGCAAAGGGAGTTGAAATGGTATCTGTAAGCCCACCATTTCTAGTCTTTGCTTTTTCGGTGCCCGCGCTGCACTGTGCTAATTTGCTGGGTTGTGATAGGGCGATATGAATTCCAAAAGCTCCGTGGAAAGTGCATTGAAAGGCGCGCACTCCGTCTTTGCAGTAAGTAGCAAGAAGTCGATGACTTCCGCAGATAATATATGCGAGTTCAGCTAAGGCTCTGAATCCAGATAACCAACTATTGGGAGAAGATGGACAAGGACTTGGAGATACAACAAGGGAAAACCATCGCTGATATTGCCAAGGTAAGCTTGGCCGTTACCTCTTCCGCAATTGCTGACCTTGGGGTCAGGCTGCCGGAGTGCAACATTTGATCTGGAGCAGCTTGTTGAATGTTACCGAACGTGAGCTGGAGTAAAATCTACCCGAGGCACTTACTGACGTAACATGTCAGTAACCAACGGGAAATTCTCAGGCGTGGAGCATTTCGACTCAAAGGCCGATGTCGAGAAATACATCCGCTCTACTGGCATTCCGGCCACCTTTTTCCTGCCCGGCTTCTTCATGAGCAATATCCCCGGCAGCATGTTGATGCCCAACCCCCGGTCCGAAGAGCATGAATTCGTCCTCAACGGCGCCTTCCCAAAGAGCACCCACATCCCGCTCCTCGACGCAGCCGGCGACACGGGCAAGATTGTCAAAGCGATTCTGCTGAACCGCGAGAAACTTCTTGGCAAGCGCGTACTAGCCGCAACAGACTACTACACCCCGGACGACATCATCAAGGCTTTCCAGGCTACGTATCCGAAAGCGGGCAAGGGGGCGCACTTTAACCAATTAAGTGAAGATGTTTATAAAGGAATCTTGGGCAGTGTGGGTATGCCGAAGAAGGCGCAGGATGAGCTGTATGAGAATATGGCGTTTATGGATGAGTTTGGATACTATGGCAAGGCGAGTTTGGATGAGAGCCATGCTGTGAGTATCCCTTCATTGAAACATGAACGATCTAGACGAGGGTACTGACTTGATGTAGATTCTCGATGAGAAGTTGACCTCTCCCAAGGACTTCTTTGCTGGCGTGCCGGCGTGGAAAGACCTGGAGTAACTGCGCTAGTGATCTCTTGACCCACGGAAAATTCATCCGTCAAGTTTCCAAAGCTTTCTCCTTTGATTATACTGCTCTCTTCAGAAATTTCCCATCTTTAGCTGCATCATTCTTTTCCAGCTATTATGGATAGTCCAAAGTCATAACATACAAGCTACCTTGAAGTGTTGCATCGCTCGTGATCTCCCACTTCGATCAAGCCGTCCCAAGCTGATGGATCCTCGTATTAAACCTAGGGGCTTTTACAACTGACCTATAGACCTTCTTAATTGGTATGGTATTGAATGACCTTATAACCGTTGATGATTTAGCCGACTACGTGATACACCATACCTACCTTACGGGGCAGGCGTGATAGGCTTTGCTGTCATAGACTTCCCAACAAGAGCAGAAGTCATCATCCCTCGACTCTCCTGTTCAAGGCTCCTAGGAAGAGTTTATTGATGAGTTTACAGCACAGTAGTAACAAGCGCTTGGTTCACTGCCAGAGTGTTCTATTATGATCTGGTTATTGTTCGATATTTTTCAAGATGTTGGAAACAGGTTAAAGTGCTGGTTAAGAAGCTATTAATTGGCGTTATCCGCCCTATGGTTGAGCCGCGCTACTAAGTTTATAATTTCCTATTCTCCTGGAACCCTTCTAGAAAGCCTCTATAATATATACATGCATAGATGCTCCTGATATACCTCACATTGCAACAAGAGAATGGTTTAGCTGTCTCAAGACTTTCACGAGGCTGTCAACCCGTGAAGTACATTGGGCATGCCTGCAGCAGCCGCAGCAAGGCAACTTTATGCCTCTTGGTGGGGTTGAGGTTACACAACATGGACGTGGCTGTGCGAGGCCGACAGCGTCAAATTCTTCTCTAAAGTTGTCCTTGAGAGCTTTTCATATCCACCCTCTAACCGTTCAGCTACTGTAACATCATAATGTCTGCTCCCGGCTTCGGTTTCTCGGTGAACGATGTTGTCCTACTGGCCCAGGTGACACACAAAGTGGTTCACGCTCTAAAGAAGGAAAGAGCCACATCCGATTATCAAAAGGCCACCAGAGATCTCGAGTCCTTACAAGCTGTACTGGAAACACTGATAGAATTCTTCAACGATTTAACCATTAGCCCGGGTCTCCGAAACGCGGTTCAATCTCAGTTCGCCGTTGCAGCCAGGTCGATAGCGCTCTTCAACAAAAAGCTGCAGAACAAATATGGCAACTCCTTGGATCTACTCTCTACTCCATCGCCACACCGCAAAGTGATGAAGAGTGTCAACTGGACTTTTAGCGCTGCAGAAGACCTTGCAAAATTTCGTGTAGAGCTGGGGCAACAGCTTGAGACAGTCAAATTTCTCTGCATCCTGAATAACGCGTGAGTTCTGACTGTATCTTCCTGTTTCGTCATCATTGGTTATAACAAGTTGAAGTCAATCCTCAGCGAAAGCTGCATCGACCGCGTCGGAAAGCAAGAATCTTGTGTCAGCCAACATCGCAATCAGTCAAGGCCTAGTAGATACAAATAGAGATATGCTTAAATATGAATTCGCTGGATTGGTGAAACGTCAAGATACAGCATCGAAGCAACACATGGAGACCTTGAAGCTGCTTCAACAGATCGGCAAAGGTTTGCATGAGCTCATACTCGAGCAGTCTCAAGTGATACAGGGAGCACCAGAAGGCCATAAGAGAGAGCAGGTGCAATTGACAGGAGTAGAGATCTCCCTCGACCAGGCCCTCACAACGGTACCTTCCAGACCTTGTCTTGAACTTTTCCCGTCAGTCGTCACTGCGTTGAAAGCTAGACGCCAGCATACCGACAATAATGAAATGGAGGCCGTTGTGGCTGTCTGGTGATTTGCCCCCTTTTTGGCTTTTTTGATAGGCTTATTACTTACATATTAAGGATCTATCGGCTTCTCTGTGCGTTACGAAGTTTCTTGACACAAGCCTTGTTAGTGGACTATGGCCATGAGTTGCTCTTCATTGCTAATTTCATACAGTGGTCTTCTTAGTCCTTACATATATATCTTCTTACGGTCTCTGAGGGTCCTAAGGTCTATTCCTCGCCCCCTTTTACTTCAATATACGGTCACCTTTGAAGATCACCTTGGCAATCCGCGGCGGCTTGATTTCACCTTAGTCCGATATTTTGACGTAAGTAAAAACGGTCAAACTTAACTCGAGTACTGGGAATGATCTGACAGACGTCAAGGTTTTCAAGACCTTTCTTGTTGATAACTATAAGGGGAGGCCGGGTTTTGCTAGAATCTCTACAAGTGCTTATCGTATAACGAGAAGGTCTCGAACAGAACGCCAGGAAATCACTAGGGAAACTTGGAACGAAGCCGTTCTTCCAGGTACAAAGCTTGTGCTATCCATTCTTATCATAAGTCTTGCCACTGAGTCTCGCCTGCAATGTCCTCTATGTAGTAGGAAACTCAGCAATAGTTCGATATCCAGAGCGCGGTTTTGGTGCGTATCTTCTCTTCAGCCCTTTTACTAACTTTCTGACAACTAGCAGCACACATTGTGATCAACATTACCACCTTGCGACGATGGGCAAAGAAGCAATGAATCCTGGTTCGTCTGCCACCATGACGACTGAGACCGTCGATTTGACAGACGAAGAAACGGCTGAATTACACCTCTACAAGCATATGCACTTGTTACCTTCGAATGAGGCCAACTCATCGAACGTGTCCAAATTTAACTTGTTCAATCAGATTCTGCACCAAAACAAGTCTGGAAGTTCAAATCCGCTAGTTGTTCAGACGTCCGACCAGCATATTAACCCGAAGAGGGAGCAAAGTTCAAATACACCATACGTCAAGACGCCAACATACATTCTAAAAACGGATTACAGTGTATGGTTTTGTGGCCATTGCCGACAAGGTCCCATGACCGTGGGTTATAACTATCACTGCATATTTTGTACTCGACAGAAGGATTCTATTTCATACTACGGATCTGTAAGGGCCAGCTTGACTGGAGGCTATCGGCAAGCGAAGGTGGCTGCTACCCGGCTAGCTCGGCCAATGTCGGCCGCTAGAGAACAAGGAGATTAACCGGGGAAAAGGGGAATAAATAGGCCGTCCTTCCTTCTGTTTCCCCCTTCATCTCTTCCTGTTTCTCCATCCCTTTAGATTCAGCCAGAAACGCGCTTTTGCCCCACCCACCCACTTCATAGACTCAGTCGCTTAGATAGAGGGAGTGCTTGACACCTCAGGGCGGCTTCCGGGGCAAAATTTAGCCCTGGAGACCGCCAGGGGCTGTCGGGTTTGCCCAAACACATATAATATATATTGGTTCAAACGGAGTCGATGCCCGATAGGTACCGTCCATCGGCAATTCGCGCTATTGACGGACAATTAAGCCCGGGGCTAGACGGCGCAAGTACCAGCCCTCGGGCTACAAGAGCACCCGCCGAGCAACTCTAATTCATTAAATGAATCAATGAATTAAATGTTGAATAAATCATTAAATAAATCGGTGAATTGATTATCTAGCTAGTTTTCTAACCATCTATTTAAACGAATTGTTGACTATGTAGGGTGCTTAGTAGGGAACCATGGAGGGAGCCATGGAGGGAGCCATGGAGGGAGTCATGGAGGAAGCCATAAATGTAGGTGAGTATGTAGGTGAGTATGTGGGGTGGCAAGTAGGTAGGAAGCCATGTAGGAAGCAATGTTTGAAGCACTGTTTGACGCGTGTTATGCGCCCGACCGAAGCGTAATTTGAAGCATGTTGGAAGTTTGGTAGAGAGCCATGAAAGATGCCATGGAGGGTGTTTGGTAGGGAGTTTGGTATCGAGTTTGGTATCGAGTTTGGTAGGAAGTTTGGTATCGAGTTTGGTATCGAGTTTGGTAGGGAGTTCGGTAGGGAGTTTGGTAGGAAGTTTGATATCGAGTTTGGTAGGCGAGTAGGTAGCTGAGTTGGTAGCTAAACATGTAGGTAGGCGAGTATATACGTAGGGTGGTCAAGATTTTAGGCAAAATTTCAAGCAAGATTCTAATGTGACTTCTTACCAGCCCGAAGCCAGCCCGGGGCCAGCCCGGGGCCACATTAGCAGAATTAGCAAGTCAACATTGGCGGGCCGGGTCCCCGAATTGCCGATGCTACATAGGTTTCGGTTGGTGCATTGACAAGCAGATTTTGTGATATTGATTGATCTGATGCTGTATCTGAGGTTATGACGAGTTTATTTTCTTTTCTAGGGAAGACTTCATCTACGACGTGAGCGTGTGATCTTCTCTTATACCTGGGTCGGAATTATCCACTCTTTCTCTAGGAAGCCTGCTGTGTTCCATGTTTGACACAGACTTCACGATTGATAGTTCGTGTTCAATAAGGGTTACACGTCTGCTGTAGGCTTTCTCGAAAGCATTTTACATCTCGTGTTATTCATGAACAACAGTACATCTCCCTCAATATTTTCTTAGAAGCTACCTCGTTAACGCATGGCCCTTTGCTTTTCCCTCGGAATATTGATGGTCTATGAATGCCTCCACCGATTCCAACGACTTTTACTCGTTCTTTGATCGTACGGAACAGAGGACACCTCTGTTATCCTATATAGCTGGGAAATCATTGACCAGAGGTCTTGTCAGTCTAATCGAAAATACATATACTCCCAAGGCTCGACCACCCTATTTCCACTACTTTTCTCGATAACATCTGCAGTTCTTTCTTTCTGCCAGAGCATACAACATACTAGTCAAAAGCCCGCAAATCTGCCTTGCTGGCAGCATCGACGCATCGACCGCCCACAGATCTCTAGTCTAATAAACCACATCACCTGCCGATCTAGGAAGAATGCTTCTGTCGATACGGGATGATTATTTGAAATTCAGGGTATTCTAAGCCATAGGAGCCACTGCTCGTCTGTCGCGTTTTGAGGTACGCTGGAGAGATCGGGGGCTGTCCCCACGTCTACGAAAGCTTCGAGCGGTTCTGTGATATACATCTTGCGAATGAAACGCGTAATCACTATTTGAACCGTCTGATTCTATTCCAACATTGAGTAATTTGGGTTAAGGGTGACAGCCGCGGTTGGGTCGGCGGAACTGATGTGAATAAAGCCGCGAGAGAAAAGCTGAAGGCTAGGAAGCACATCGAGAATGTAAGTCGCAAAGGGTGTTATGAGAAGCTCGGGAATGGGAATCTTTGATTTGAAGATGAGGTCTTGCTGGGTCCGGAAAGAGGACTCGAGATCAGATGCATTGAGAGCATTTACTGCCGTAAAGAGGAGAGAACAGAAACGACGGGAGGGAACAGAAAAGACGACGAGGGATTTCGTATTTCCGAATACGTCTGACGCAGAGACATAGGTAACATACCCTGGATCGCCAGTATAAGACTCATTGGATGCGTCGGCGGTAACGACGTTGAGGCTCTAATCCTGGAGATGTACATCTACGCCAGGAAGTAGCACCTTCGTAGGGATGTTGCGTTTGGAAAGAATGCTAGAAACTGTCAAAGCCAGAGATGGGCATTCAACTGGGGAACAATGTACGCGGGGTCACTGATACCGGATCTTTCGAGCAAGACTGGAGACTTGACCGACCCGCTGAAAGAACCACTTCTCTTCGAGCTTGTACAAGAGTTGTTGCACCATCGGCATTGGCGATCTCAGCACCCGATGCAACGACATCCTTCAAAGGCGGCGACGTTGACCCTAATATTCGGTTAATGATGGATGGTGTTGGCCAGCATCTCGAGATTTGACTT
>JAABUH010000269.1_pt1 | contig 80082 bp, 78 predicted proteins | sample 5559121 | NCBI WGS metagenome assembly JAABUH01 (sample SAMN10711871, study PRJNA513364) | rock metagenome | isolation source: Antarctica rocks | place: Antarctica: Victoria Land, Battleship Promontory nord | collected 2015-12-28
ACCGACCGACAGGGGCACGATCTAGCTGTAAGGCTCGAAGCCCTGGCGCTTGCAGTGCTCACCTGCCGGCGGCTCAGCTTGACCAGTCTCACCCACCAGGTGGCTGGGGTGGTCGGTCCCCATTAGGAGCAGCCGGTCACGGCACTGAGGGCGAGGAGGACGCCGAGGGCAACCAACAGCGCTGGTAGGCCTACTCGGACACCCACCCGGCTGTAGTCCCAGGCGGTCACGCTGACGCCCAGCCGGGCCATGGAGTCCAGCCACAGCAGGCTGGCCAGTGATCCGGTGATGATCAGAGAGGGACCGATGTTGACTCCCAACAGGACCGCCCACAGCGCGCAGCTGGCCCCATGGGGCAGGCTGGGCAGGGCCAGCAGCAGGGCGGGCAGGTTGTTGACCACGTTGGCCCCCACGGCCGCCACCGCGGTGGTGCGGGCCTGCGCCGCCGGACCGGCCCCGCCGATCAGGTGGCCGACCGCCAGGTGGGCCACCGCCGCATCGGCCAGCACGGCCAAGGAGGCGGCCACCAGAGCAGTACCCCCCGGTATGGCGGCCCAGGGGACCGCCGGCCACAGCCCGCGGCCCCGGCTCATGGCCATCACCAGGATGACATCGCCACCCACCGCCACCTCCCAGGGAACCACTCCAACAGCTGGTCCGGCCACGAAGCCGATCAGCACCAACACGATCACCGTGCCGCCCAGGGCCAGTGCTCGCCGGTCGGGTGATTGGCGGTCCAGGTGCTCTGGGCGCCCGGGGCGCAGCGCCCGTTGGTAGCACCAGTAGCCCACCCCTGTGGCCGCCAATGACGGTAGGGCCAGGTGGGCGACGAAGGAGCCGGGACTGGTACCGGTGCGGGCTGCGGCGATGAGATTGGTCAGGTTGGACACAGGCAGGGCGGACGAGGCCAGGCAGGCCAGCAACACCGGCTGGAAACCCACGGCCCGCGGGCAGAGGCCGGTGCGCCGAGCCACCCGGACATAAAGGGGCGTGAGCAGCACCACCGCAGCATCCAGGTTGAGCACGGTGGTGACGGCGGCAGCCAAGGCCCACAGTCCGGGTACCACTCTCGGACCACCGGTGAGGATCCCGGCCAGGCTCTCGAACAGGCCAATCCGGTCCAGGAGAACGGCTAAAGGCACGGCGGCCAACAAGAAGGCCAGGGGATCGACCAAAGGGCGCAGTGCCCGTCCAGCCCCGGCTGGCCCGACCAGGCCCAGGCCCAGAGCCACGGCCACCGAGGCAGTGGGGACCGCCCAGGCGGGCAATCGCAACGGTCGGGCCACCGCTCCGGCCACCCCTACGCCGAGCAGGATCAGCTTGGCGACGAGCACGCCGGGGCAAGGCTAGCCGGGCGAGCCGCCAGCGGGCCCGGGAACCCAGGTGGCGAACAGGTCAGTCGATGGGCCATGATGGTCCAACGGCGGCCGGGGTGGGCCTGCCCATGGGGGAGACGGGTTCAACCACACATGGCAGATCACACGGCTCGACGACGTCTTGGCCTGCTCGGGGGGATACTCCTGGCCTCGACCAGTGCTGGCCTCCTGGGCGTCTGGAGCGTGGCCGGCACCGTCGGCGAGGCCGGCGCCGATACCCCGGCCACCAGCCGCTCAGAGGCCAACCAGTCCACCGCCGCCACCCAGCCCTGCCTGCTGCTTCTCTGCTCGCCCACCACCACCGCCCCCTCATCCACCACCACCATCGCACCCCGGTCCACCACTACCACCAGTCCCCGGTCCACCCCGCCCGCCCACACCACCCCGCCCGCCCACACCACCGCGCCGCCCCCCAGCAACAACCCCCCGGCCAACACGCCGCCCCCCGGGAACGTCTCGGCCCCGCCGCCTCCCACGGTTCCCTCAGGGGGCACCGGCGACAACCCGGTCACCAATGCACCCTTCCCGGCGGCCCTGCAGGCCATCGCCGACTCGGTCCACCGATCGCCCCCCAGCAACACCTCGGCCCTCATCGCCGCCCTGTCCCCGCTGGAGCAGGCCGGCATGACCCCTCTTCAGGCCGAGGTGGCCGGCATGGGCCAGTTCCCGGTGGCCGGCAGCGTCTACTACTCCGACGACTGGCTGGAGCCCCGTCCGGGCCCGGTCCCCCACCTCCACATGGGCGACGACATCATCGCTCCCTCCGGCACGCCTCTTCGGGCGCCGGCCACCGGCCAGCTCACCTACTCCAACAGTGACCCCAATGGCTACGGTCTGACCGCCCTGGTCACCCAACCGCACGGTACCTACTACCTGATGGCCCACATGAGCGCTACCGTGCAGGGCCTCACCAGCGGCAGCCCGGTGACCCAGGGCCAGATCGTCGGCTTCGTCGGGGCGACGGGCGACGCCTCTGGGCCCCATTGCCACTTCGAGGTCCACCCCCAAGGGGGCGCAGGGGTCGACCCCAAGCCCATCCTCGACCAGTGGCAGGCCCAGGCCATCGCCGCCATCCCTGCCGTCCTGGCCGCCTACAAGGGTGGCACGTTAGCGACCCCGGCGGTGGGCCAACCGGTGGCTCCGGCACCCTTGCAGCTGGTCCCCGGGCCTACTGAGTACCCGACCGTGGTCACCGGCTCGTCCCCTGGCCAAAGGCAGTCCCTGACCGTGGCCCACACCCGCTCGGGAATGCCCACCAGCATGCCCACCAGCACCCGGGTCGGACTGGCCGGCCTGGTACTCCTGCTCGGCACCGGCGCCACGACCTTGGACGTCACCTGGCGGGCTCGCAACGCCCGGGAGAGCCGATAGGAGCGAGGCACCCAGGCGCCCCCGGCCACCCCGCCCGGGAGAGCCGCTAGGAGCGAGGTACGTAGCCGCCCCGCCCGAGCGAGACACTCTGGGCCAAGCCGGCCAGGTCCATGGTCTCCTCGACGCCACCCTTCACCTCGGTGACCCATCCGAGACGCTGGCGCAAGATTCGCTCGACCCCGCCCTGGAGGGTGGCCCCGCTGATGGCGCACGAGCTGCATGAGCCCTGGAGCATGACCTCCACCACTCCCGTCTCGACGTCGACCCCCTTGACCACCAGGTCTCCGCCGTCCGCCTGGACGGCCGGGCGCATCAGGTCGATGACCCGAGCCAGCCCGGAGTGACGCTCGGCCCGCTCCTCGTCGCTAAGGGTGGGTGGCTCAGTCATGGCCCCAGGATACTGGCCCTAGCGCTCGATGGGCGCCCGAACCAGGTTTCCCCACTCGGTCCAGGACCCGTCGTAGTTGCGGACGTGGGGGTAACCGAGGAGGTGGTGCAGGACGAACCAGGTGTGGCTGGACCGCTCGCCGATCCGGCAGTAGACGACGATGTCGTCATCGCCGGACAGGCCCTGCTCCTCGGCGTAGATGGCCTCGAGCTGGTCCACCGGCTTGAAGGTCCCGTCGTCGTTGGCTGCCCGCTTCCAGGGAACGCTGGCCGCGGTGGGGATGTGGCCACCCCGCAGAGCCCCTTCCTGGGGATAGTCGGGCATGTGGAGCAGCTCGCCGCTGTACTCTCCGGGGGAGCGGACGTCGACCAGCGGCCCGTGTCCCAGGTGGGCCGTGACGTCGTCGCGAAAGGCGCGCACCGGCTCGTCCTTGCGCTCCACCACCGGGTACTCGGTGCTGGCCCGGCTGGGCACATCGGTGGTGGTGGGACGCCCCTCTTCCAGCCACTTCATCCGCCCGCCGTTGAGCAGGCGCACATCCGGGTGGCCAAAGAGAGTGAAGACCCAAAGGGCGTAGGCCGCCCACCAGTTGAAGTTGTCGCCGTAGAAGACCACCGTCGAGTCCCTGGAGATACCGGACTTGGACATGAGCTGGGCGAAGCCCTCGGCGTCGAGATAGTCACGCCGGAGCTGATCGTTGAGGTCGAGGTGCCAGTCGACCTTGATGGCGCCGGGGATGTGCCCGGTGTCGTACAGCAGGACGTCCTCGTCCGACTCGACCACCACCACGTCGGCATCGTGCAGGTGGTCGGCCAGCCAGGCGGTGGTGACCAGCAGCTCGGGGTGGGCGTAGCCCTTCAGCTCAGGTGCGGAGTCCGTGGCAACAGTGGGCATCTTGGTTATCTCCTCTAAGTCGTCTCGTCATTTACAACTCTAGGGCGAAATATGACTTCTCCAGTAATCAATCCCTCGCCCCGGCTCGCCAGACCTGCCGCGTCTCCAAGTCGGATGCACAAGGACCGACCCCGCGCAAGCTGACTCGTACAACCTGTCCCGTAGAATCTGAGGTGATGACAACCTCGCCTTCCGCGCCTCCCGCCCTGGCGCGCATCGTCGACCTGTTCGCCGGCGCTCCCCGCCAGCTGCGCCTGGAAGCCCTGCTCGAGTACTCCCGCAAGCTCCCGCCGCTGCCCCCTCACCTGGCTGGGGACCACGCCGCCATGGAGCAGGTCCCCGAGTGCCAGACGCCGTTCTTCCTGGCCACCGAGGTGGACGGCGACAGTCGGGTGAGGTTGTACTTCGACGTGCCGGCCGAGGCACCGACCACCCGGGGCTTCGCCGGCATCCTGACTGCCGGCCTCGACGGCGCCACTGCGGCCGAGGTGCTGGCCACGCCATCGGACTTCTATACCCGCATGGGACTGGCCGAGGTCATCTCCAGTCTGCGCCTCCGGGGCATGTCGGCCATCCTGGGGCGCCTCAAGCGCCAGGTGGCGGCCCAGGTGGCGGTTCCCTGACGGGCTCGTCCAGCAGGCCCACATAGAGGTCGAGCGTCGCCTGGTCGAAGGCGATCAGGCGGGCCAACTCCACTCGGGTGGGCGTGGACCGTAGCGTGCCCACCGCCACCTTGGCTGCCTCCCGAGGCGGGTAGCCATAGATGCCTGTCGATATAGCCGGAAAGGCCACCCGGCGCGCCCCTAGCTCGTCGGCCACCTCCAAGGCCCGCCGGTAGCACGACGCCAACAGCTCGGGCTCCCCATGGCGGCCATCGCGCCACCTGGGCCCCACCGCATGGATGATCCAGCGAGCCGCCAGGGCAAAGCCGGCAGTGGCCTTGGCGTCGCCGGTGGCACAGCCGCCCAGGTCCTCACACGCCCGGTGCAGGTCAGCTGCCCCGGCCGCCCGGTGGATGGCTCCGTCCACCCCGCCTCCCCCGGCCAGGGACTGGTTGGCCGCGTTGACTATGGCGTCAACCGCCTCGGTGGTGATGTCGCCCCTGGCTGCCTGGATGAGCACACCGGCCATGTTGGCACGGATACACCGGACGACAGGCGCCGGGTTCGTCAGGCCACCGAACGCACCTGTGAGCTCATAGGGCCAATCGCTGTGCGTCAACACGAACTGCGTTTAAGCCAGGCGAAAGGTGGCACAGGCATACTGCTGGCATGGGTCAGTTCCATCCTGCCCTCCCTTGGAGGACCGAGCTACGTTTGCGCCCCCTCCTGGGCATCGGTCTAATGGTTACTGGCGGTCTGCTCGCCGGTTGTGGGGCATCAGGGGCGAAGGCGTCGACGCCGCACGCGGTCGCCAGCCCCGGCGGTGGGATGAGCAGTCAGGTCACGCCCGCCCCGGCGGAAACCAACCCCCCGGGTGACATTCCCGACACCACTGCCTACGTGCCCTGGACCAGAGCGGACGGCAAGATCAGCTTCGTGCATCCTGAGGGATGGGCCCAGACGATCGTCCCTGACGGAGTGATGTTCACCGACAAGCTCAACAGTGTGACCGTGTCCTCGGCGCCCGGCGCAGTGCCGACCGTTGCCAACGTCGAGGCCCAGATCAATCCCACTCTGGGCGGTCCGGGTCGGGCCACGAGAATCTTGCGCACCGAGATGACATCGCTGCCCGCTGGCCCGGCGGTGCGGGTCACCTGGCAGGTCAACAGCCCCCCCGATGCGGTAACAGGCAAGATCTATCGCGACGAGGTCGTGACGTACCTGGTTGGCTCGACCGGTCAGGTGGTCAGGATGGATCTGTCAGGCGCGATCGGGTCTGACAACGTCGACCCCTACCGCAAGATGAGCCAGAGCCTGACTGTCCGATGAGCACAGCTGGCGCTCTGGCCGACCGGTCCAAAGCAATAGGTCAGCCCGCGTCACCGGTGATCGACGCCTACGATCTATACCGCTTCTACCACGCCGGAGATGAGGAGGTTCTTGCCCTTCGGGGTGTTTCGCTGCAGGTGCGGCCGGGGGAGATGGTCGCCGTGGTGGGTCCATCAGGGTCCGGGAAGAGCACGCTCCTGTCCTGTCTGGCCGGCCTCGATGATCCCGACGGCGGCCGCGTGTACGTGGCCGGATCCCGGATCAGTCGAGTTGGCGAACGCGAACGCGCCCGGCTGCGAGCCGTGATGCTGGGCGTGCTGTTGCAATCCGGCAACCTGCTCGCCCATCTCAGCGTGACCGGCAACGTCAGCTTGGCTCGCCGACTGGCTGGTCGATCGGCGCGGACCGGTCTACTCGAGCTGCTCTGCAGGCTAGGTATCGAGGAGCGGGCTGGTGCCCTCCCGGCGACACTGTCTGGAGGGGAATTGGCCCGGGCCGGGCTGGCGGTGGCCTTGGCGAATGACCCCCCGCTGCTGCTGGCCGATGAACCGACGGGGGAACTCGACACGCGTAGCGAAAGCGACGTGGCCAACCTGCTTGCCGACCAGGCGGGGCAGGGCCGCGGTGTCGTCGTGGTCACGCATTCGGCGCTGCTGGCAGAAAGGGCGGACCGGGTCGTCCACCTTTCCGGCGGGTGCGTCGTTGACAACGACTGTCGTACCGGTCTGCCGGATCCGCCGTGACCGCACCATCGCCGGGCCTGAGCGTCTCCCAGCACCCACCACCTACGTCTGGGACCAGCCCGCTGGTGCGCTGCGACGAGGCCTCGGTCACCTACCGGGAGGGCAGGGCGACCCGCACAGTTCTGGACCAAGTCACCTGCAGTGTCAAGCCCGGTGAGGTGATTGGCTTGATCGGTCAGTCTGGATCGGGGAAGACAACCCTGTTGCATGTGCTTGCCGGTTTGGAACACCTCAGCTCCGGGACCGTCGCCTGGCCAGCCATGGGCGGCCGACCCGCCGACCACCCTGGTCGACTTACGGTGGCTTTCCAGGCGCCCAGCCTGCTCAGCGCCCTTGACGTCTCCGAGAACGTCGCCCTGCCATTGGTCCTTGCCGGTGCGTCACACAACGAGGCCATGGGGGAAGCGGGAGACATGCTTGATCGGCTGCACCTTGGTGGACTCGGCGCCCAGCTGCCTGAGGAGCTGTCTGGCGGCCAGGCTCAACGAGTCGCCTTGGCCCGAGCGCTGGTAACCCGACCGGCGCTGCTCCTGTGCGACGAACCCACCGGACAGGTGGACCACCACACGGCTGAGACATTATTGGATCTCGTCCTGGCCGACACCTCGGCGTCGAGTGCGGCCGTCGTAATCGCTACTCACGACCCGTCGGTGATCACCCGCGTCCGGTCCTGCTGGACGATCACCGACGGTCGACTCAGTACGCCATGATCGCCCTCGGACCGTCGTCGCCTTTCCCGCTCCCCTTTCGGTGTTGACTCCATGACCTCGACCTGGCTTGGCGGCCTGCTACGACATCGGGCGGGACGATTGGCTGCGTTGGCAACCGGTGTCGCCGTCTCGGTCGCCCTATTGGCCAGCCTGGGGACCTTTCTGTCGTCGGCCAAGGCAACCATGACCACTCAGGCGGTTCGCTCGATTGCCGTCGACTGGCAGGTCGCCCTTGGCCGTGGGGCCGACCCGACCACCGTGCTAACCACCATCCGCTCAGACCCCGGCGTCCGTGCCGCATTGCCAGTTGGCTTCGCCACCAGCGATGGTCTTCGGGCATCAGCCGGTCCGACCACCCGCACGACCGGCGCAGCCAAGGTGCTTGGCCTGGCCCCCGGCTACTCGACCACCTTCCCTGGGGAGATCCGACCCCTGGCGGGGGCCAGTACCGTCCCGGATGGCGCCCCTCCGGGTGTGCCGGCCCCGGCCTTGCTGGCCCAGCAGACAGCCAGCAACCTGGCGGCACACGTCGGTGACGCGGTCGCGGTGGCTCGGGCCGGTCTAAGCCCGGTGGTGGTGCGGGTGGTGGGTGTCGTCGATCTGCCCCAGATCGATACTCTGTTCCAGGCTGTCGGTGCCCCGCCGGGCACGCAACCGTCTGCTCCTCCTGACAATGTGGTGCTGGTCTCCAACGCCGCCTGGCATCAGGCGTTCGATCCGTTGGCCGCTATCAATCCAGACCTGGTGGCGCGCCAGGTCCATGTCGCCCGCAGTCACGCCTTGGCGCCAGATCCGGCGGCGGCCTACTCTCAAGTGGTCGGCGCAGCTCACCACCTCGAGTCGCGCCTGGCTGGCGCCGGTATCGTGGGCAACAACATCGGGGCGACGCTCGACGCCGCCCGCCAGGATGCCCTGTACGCCCAGGTGCTGTTCGTCTTCTTGGGTCTTCCGGGGGCCCTGCTCGCCGGCGCCCTGACCGTCACCGTGGCCGCTGCCGGCGCCAACCGGCGACGACGGGAGCAGGCCCTCCTGCGGTTGCGGGGCGCCCGAGCCGCCCAGGTCCTGCGTCTGGCAGCCGTGGAGGCCACCGTGGTGGGCATCGCCGGTGCCATCGTAGGACTGGGCGCGGCTTTGCTGATAGGCCAACTGTCATTCGGTTCGGTGGGATTCGGGGCGTCCGCTGGCGGCGCTGCCGTCTGGATGGCGTTGTCAGCCATGGCCGGCCTGATCATTGCGGCCATAGCCGTACTAATGCCCGCTCGCCGCGACCTGCGGGAGGTGACGGTCATGGCCGGGCGTACGGCCGTGGCCACTGCTGCCCGACGGGAGCGCCTACCTCTGGCCTTGCGCCTGGGAACTGACCTGTGGATGCTCGTCGGCGCCGCCGTCGTCTACGCCATCACCAGTCACTCTGGCTACAGCCTGGTACTGGCTCCCGAAGGAGTACCGACCATCTCCGTGAACTACTGGGCTTTCGCCGGGCCTGTTATGTTCTGGTTGGGTACCGCCCTGCTGACCTGGCGCATCGTCGACGTGGTTCTCAGACGAGGACGGCGGTTTGTCGCCTGGGCCGCTCGTCCGATCTCCGGCCGGCTGTCGGCCCTGGCTGCCGCCACCGCGTCGCGGCAGCGCTCGCTGCTGGCACGGGCGTCGGTCATCGCCGGACTGGCCCTGGTCTTCGCGGCCAGCACTGCAGTGTTCAACAACACCTACAAGGCTCAGGCCAACGTGGACGCGCGCTTGACCAACGGAGCCGACGTTGCCGTCACCAACTTCTCCGGCAATCGTCTCCCTCTTCGAGACGTAACCGGCGTGCGCAGCGTCGAGCCGCTCATCCACCGTTACGCCTACATCGGGACCGACCTGCAAGACCTCTATGGGGTGCGCCCGGCGACCATCACCCAGGCCACCAGCCTGCAGGATGCGTATTTCACAGGGGCCACTGCAAGTCAGCTCATGGGGCGGTTGGCGGCTCGGCCGGACTCTGTTCTGGTAAGCGCTGAGACCGTGAAGGACTATCAGCTCCATCTTGGCGACCAGTTGATTCTCCGGCTCCAGGACGCCCGCAGTCAGCGGGTCTTGCCGGTCCGGTTCCATTACGCAGGGATCGTCAAGGAGTTCCCCACTGCCCCCCACGACAGCTTCTTTGTAACCAATGCGTCCTATGTGACAAAGGTCAGCGGCGATCCATCAGCCGAGACGGTCCTTGTCAACACCACCGGTCATCCTCACCAGGTGGCGGACAGGATTCGCGCCGTGGTTGGAACCGGTCCCAAAATCACCGACGCAACGACAGCTCGTACCGCCGTCGGCTCCAGCCTGACAGCCGTAGACCTGGCTGGTCTCACCAGGATCGAGCTGGGCTTCGCTCTGATCCTGGCCATTGCGGGTGGGGGCCTCGTCCTCGGCTTGGGCCTGGCTGAACGACGCCGTGACATGGCGATCGTGGCCGCCCTGGGTGCTGGTCGCAATCAGCTTCGTGCCCTGGTCCAAGTCGACGCGGCTGTGGTCACCCTGGCTGCCCTTGCCACCGGCATCATCGGTGGGGGCATCCTCGCCCAGATCCTGGTCAAAGTACTCACCGGTGTATTCGATCCGCCACCAGCCAGCCTCTCGATCCCCGTGCCCTACCTCCTGGTCGTCACCGCCCTGGCCGTCGGAGGTATCGGCCTAGCCAGTCGACTCGTGTCTTCTGGCGCCGTGCGCGGCACCACGGCGGGACTCCGGGAGCTCTGAGCGGACAGCCAGGCAGGTCACCCTCTGGCCAGGCTCCGCTCGGATGGGTGCTGCAATCTCAACGGCCAACTTGTGGATCGCCTCGGTGGTGATGCCCCCTGGCTGCTGGATGGGCACGCCCGCTCTGTCAGTCCTGTTGGAGCTGGCGTTCCCTGGGCCGCGCCTGGCTGGCCACCAGAGCGTCGACGGAGTCAGTGGCCGCCTCCACCTGAGACTGGTTGGCATAGGTGTCCCAGACCTCGTTCCCGCCGGTACGCCAGTTGACGCTCGGCTGCTGTAGCAGCATCGGGTCGAGCTGGTGGACGTATTGCTCCACCAGCTCGATCATCGACCCCAGCATTGACTCGTCCAGCAGATGGGGCTCGAGGCCCAAGTCGACCAGGGCAGAGTGCTTGGCGTTGTAATAGTGGCTCTCGGCCTCCACTCGGGGATTGGCCACGTGGTCGATGGTGGTTTCCCACCCCCGCGCCTTACGAACTCGAAGCACCATGTCGGCCAGTTCGTTGAGGCTGAACTGCTCGGTGAACTGGTTGAACACCCGGCACTCGCCTCGATCGGCGGGATGCTCGATGGCCAGCGTGATACAGGCCATGGTGTCCCGAATGTCGAGGTAGCCGCGGGTCTGACCCCCCTGGCCGTACACGGTGATGGGCAGTCCGGCGGCGGCCTGCACGCAGAACCGGTTGAGTGCCGTACCCCAGATGGAATCGAAGTCCAGCCTGGTCATCAGGTCGGGATGGAGCATCGTGTCCTCGGTCTGGTTGCCGTACACGACACCCTGATTGAGGTCAGTGGCCCGCATGCCCCAGATGCGGGTGCCGAAGTGGATGTTCTGGCTGTCCGCCACCTTGGACAGGTGGTAGAAGCTGTGAGGCACCTTTGGATAGGGCAGCGTGTCGGTGCGCCCATTGTGCTCGATGGTGAGGTAGCCCTCTTCGATGTCGATGTTGGGGCACCCGTACTCGCCCATGGTGCCCAGCTTGACCAGATGACAATCGGGGGCGTGCTCGTGGATGGCGAACATCAGGTTCAGGTTTCCCACGATGTTGTTGACCTGGGTTCGTACGGCATGGTCGCGGTCGATCATGGAGAAAGGAGCGCTTCGTTGCTCGGCCAGGTGGACCACCGCCTCGGGGACGAACTCGGCCATGAAGGCCTCGAGGGCCTTGTGGTCGCAGAGGTCCAGGTGGTGCCAGATGATCGTGTTGCCGGTGAGCTCACGCCAGCGCTCGACCCGCTGCTCCATGGTCGGAATGGGAACCAGGCTGTAGGTACCTCCTTCCACGTCCCAGCCTCGCCGGGCCAGATTGTCCACCGCCACCACGTCGTAGCCGAGACGCGACAGATGCATAGCCATGGGCCAGCCGATGTAACCGTCGGTGCCCAGCACAGCCACAGTCTTACCCAAGGGTCCTACTCCTTCTTTCTCGCCCGAGTAGGGCCGATTCCTGAATTTCAGGTTACATCAGGTCTGACCTGTCCTCTGGACGGCTGCCGGCAAGGTGGTCAGCCACTCGGCGCAGATCGTCAATGAACCGCTCCAGGTCCACCAGGTGGGCATGGGGGTCGGCGACCCGGAGGATCGACGACGGGTGCACGGTGGCGGTGACCGGCGTGTTCGACGGTCCGGGAAGGGTTTGCCCTCGCTGCCTGGTCACCCGAAAGTCGGGGCCGAGGAGTGAGCGTGCTGCGGTCGCTCCCAAACAGACCACGATGTCGGGTGCTACGGCATCGATCTCGGCCAACAGCCAGGGCCGGTTGGCGCCGGCTCAGGCCAGCCGGCGCTCGGTCGCCCAGCGGGTCAACTGGTGGCGGGTGGACAGCTGGAGCTTGCGGAGGACGGCCGAGACGTGGCTCTCCACCGTCTTGGTGGAGATGGACAGTTCCCGGGCCAATTCCTTGTAGGTGTAGCCCCGGGCGATGAGGCGCAGGACCTCGCGTTCCCGGGGGGAGAGCTGGTCCAGCTCGGGATCGAAGGACGCGACCGGTCCGTCACTGCCCCCCCGGCATGGAGGCGAAGGCATCCAGCACGAAGCCGGCCAGGCGGGGTGAGAACACGGCGTCGCCCTCGGCCACCCGGCGCACGGCGGCCACCAAATCGGGACCGGAGATGGTCTTGGTGACGTAACCCCGGGCCCCGGCCCGGATTACGGCGATGACGTCCTCGGGGGCATCGGACACCGACAGGGCCAGGAAGCGCACCTCGGGATGAGCCCGCTTCACCGCTTCCAACACGGCCAGGCCGCCGCCTCCGGGGAGATGGACGTCAAGGAGGACCACGTCGGGGAGCCGCTCGCCGATCAGCTCCACCGCCGGGCCGGCTTCGTCGGCCTCTCCCACCACCTCCACCGCGTCTCCCAGCTCGGCCCGTACGCCCGCCCGAAAGAGATAGTGGTCGTCCACCAGGAACACCCTCGGACGCACGGTCACCGCTGCCGCCCGCTGACCGGCATCGAGAGCTCCACCTCGGTGCCCTCGCCAGGGGCCGTGCGGATGTGGGAGGTCCCGCCATGGCGGCTCATGCGACCGGTGATGGACTCGGCGATGCCCCGGCTCTCGGAGCTGACCAGCCCTGGCTCGAACCCCTTGCCACGGTCCCGTACGAACACTGACACCCGTTCCGGCTCCACCTCGGCGAAGATGGACACGGTCGCAGCCCCCGACCACTTGGCCGCGTTCACGGTCGCCTCACGAGCCGCCTCCAGCAGGGACTGGAGCCGGTCGTCCAGCGGGGCATCGCCCACGGTGATGGCGTCAACCGCCACTGCGTGAGCCTCCTCGACCTGATGCTCGATGAGCGCCACTCCTGAGGCCAGGGTGGCCACCTGTCCCTTCTCGAAGGAGCCAGGGACCCGACCCTCGAACAGCCAGGAGCGCAGCTCTCGCTCCTGGGCCCGGGCCAGCTGGACGACCTTGGCCGGATTGGCCGCCGTGCGCTGGATGAGAGCCAGGGTCTGGAGGACCGAGTCGTGGACCCGGGCGGCCATGTCGGCGCGCTGCTCGGCCAGCATCCTGGCTTGGCGTTCGGATACCAGCTCGCGGGCCAGGCTCAGCCACCATGGACCAAATACGACCACGAAGCCGGCGGCGACCAGGAAAGCGCCCCCCACGGGGGCCAGCAGTCGGATGCCGGGATGGCCTCGCACCAGGGCGAACAGGCCAACGGCTACCAGCACTGCCCCGACGACAACCCGGTAGACAAGTGACCGTAGGGACCGCCCGGGACCAGAGCCCACCTGGGTCAGGGGCGCCACCAGGTGGCGAAGCCGGGTTCGCTCGTCGTCCTCCCCGTTGCGCCAGATGAGTACCAGCCCGGCTGCGCTGACCAGAGCCGGCCAGCCGAGGGACGCCACGAAGCCGGCTCCCAGGGCGGAGGAGACCACCAGCACGACCACCAGGGCCGGCGCAAAGGCCAGGGCCAGGACCAGTCCCCGCCCGTCGGAGAGGGCCCGGCTGGCAATGGTGTCGGACCTGTCGGTGTCGGACCCGTCGGTGTCGGACCCGTCGTCAGGTTGCAGCAGCAGCCAGGCCACCACGTAGGCAGCTACTCCAACCCCGCTGGCCAGTCCGAAGACCACCAAGGCGACTCGGACCAGGGTGACGTCGATGCCCAGCCGAGCTGACAGCCCGCCGGCCACCCCGCCCAGCAGCCGGTCGTGCCGACTGCGCCGGATGCAGCCACTCGACCGGGAACCTGCGAGCATCCACCGGCGGCCACGGTGGAAGTGCTCGTGTGGGTGGCCAGGCTGGCGTGCCCCCCTCGACCCGGCATCGGTCCAGGGTGCTCGCGCATCCCTGTGCCTCCACCTGCAGCCCGGTGGTGGTTGGCGGGCGGCCGTCGTGTCCTCGGTCCGGTTGTCGATTCCCCGATCATCGCGCCGCGCCCTGGCTGTGACCATTGGGACCTACCCTGACGTTAGGAGCTTGGCATCAGGGGGCAATGGGGGCCATCCCCTATATCCGTTTACGATTCAGTCCATGAGAATGACCACACGGCACTGTTAGGAGGAGAAGATGCGACAACCGTTCGACCCCGCCTGGATCCCCAGCTCCTGGACCGACCGAGACTCCCACCTGCGGGTCTCCAACGCCGAGCGCAACGAGGTCACCGAGGCATTGTCCAAGCACTACGCCGACGGCCGCCTGGATGATGCCGAGCTCAAGGAGCGGCTGGACCGGGCCTTTGGGGCGAAGACCAGGGCTGACCTGACCGGCCTGATGGACGACCTGCCTGCGCTCGTCGGCAGCGGGCCCAAGCCAGCGCCGCCTCGCGGTCGACAGCCACTGGTGGTCCTGGCCCTGATGGCCTGGGCCTTCATGCTCCTGCTCGGGGCGGTGTTCACCACGCTTCATCTGTTCTGGCTGCCGATCCTGTTCATGTGCTTGTTCTTCACCCGCCGTTACCACCGCTGCGGGCACCGGGGCCGCCACGACGGGTGGTGACAGTACGAGGAACCGGCCACCCATGGACGCTACGGTCGTTCGGTACGTGTGGCGCCGATGAGAGCCGATCGGGACCTGCTTAACCTTTGCGTACGCTGCGGGGGTTTCGGCGGTGGCGGTCGTCGAGCGGACGGCGCGCCGGGCTGCATAGGGCATGCCACTGGCGTCTGCCCTACTCAACGGCCGGAATGCAGAGCCGACGACTCGATCTTGTGAGCTTCTGGCTCGAGTAGCCGTTCGGCGAGAATTCCGAAGGTCAGAGCAAGGCCGGTCCAGAGCACGAGTTGGATTCCGGTCGAGCCGATCCGGAACCGCCAGAGGACAACCGCCGAGAATGCGGGTGGGACTTCGTTGACGCCCGGCAGCACGATCATGGCAATTGCGACGGCGCCGATGTACGCGAAGCCTCCCCACAGCGCAGCATCCCATCCTCGAAGACCTCGGTGTGTCATCAGGTAGCGGCCGAGCATGACCGCGCCGACCATGGCCGCTACCGACAAGATCACCATGTCGGCATATAAGGCAGTTCGATGCCCGATCGTCGCGGGGTGTCCCACTGATGGGGGGTTGGCTGGATATTTGAGAGCCGGCACGACGTAGATCGCGACCAGACCTGCACCGGCGAGCAAGGCGGCGGTGGCTCTGGCGCGGACTGCGCCTATCCGACCGTAAGCGAGTGCGAAGACGATGGCGAGGATCCCTCCGAAGGCGACGCCGAAGATGATCATCCCGGTCAACATGCCGACCGAGCTCTGGACGCTGCGGCTCACGAGGACCGGATCGGCGGGCTGGCCGGCGAGTTGTCGTAGCTGGTCCCCGAAGGAGATCGCGTGGGTGACTTGGGGCTCACCGAAGATGGCGGCGCCCCCGGCTGCCAGCAGCCCGGCGAAGAGACCCGCGAGCATCCCGCGGGTGAGGAGACTGCGCATCATGGATGGATGCCCGTCTAGTGGCACGGGAACCCGAGCAGGTGTCGGGAGTCATGGAGGAACTCGTGGATGTAGTGGCCCCCGACAAGGGAGGTCGCACCTTGCTCTGCTCCGACGAGGTAGAGCAGGAACATCGCGATGAACAGGCCAAAGGTCGCCCACGGAGCCCACTCGCGAAGCGGGATCCGAACTGGGACCGGGAACACTAAAGGTCGAAGGACCTGAGTTGCCTGCATGACTGCCTCCTTTTGGGATTGCGCGTCCCTTTGCGGTACCGGCACTCGTTTGTGTACGGGTCTGGCTCCGGCACCGAGTTAAAAACAATCTCGGTTGCCGCTTACAGTGGCGCGACCGCGTCGGGATTTGACCGACTTCCACTCACAACGAGTGAGCCCACGGTACTGGGGGGTGCACGCCGCCGTCAACCGGCCGGAGTCAACGTCCGCGCCGCGTCATGGTCCGTGGCGCAGCCGTGCCCAGCTCGAGACGACGACCATCAGATAGATCTACTGGTACAACGAAACCGGGGTGGCCCACTTCGACGGGCTCCTCTCCCGGTTCGACGAAGCGAGCTGAACCCAAGCCCCGCACTCGCCTCCGACGGGCAGAATGGCCCGGTGACCACCACCGATGAGACCGCCCACCAACGGTTGCTGCGGCGAGGTCTGCGCCTCGAGTACACCACCTTGGCCTGGAACGTCGTCGGCGTCGTCGTCCTGGCGGTGGCGGCGATCGCGGCCTCCTCGGTCGCGCTGGCCAGCTTCGGGCTCGACTCGCTCATCGAGATCGGTGCTTCCACCGTGGTCATTTGGGAGCTCACCGATACCGCGGCGGGGAGGGAACGCCTCGCCCTGCGGCTCATCGGCTGGTCGTTCTTCGCTATCGCCGCCTACATCGCCGCCCAGGCCAGCTACCTCCTGGCCGCCGGCGACCACCCCCACCACAGCTACCTGGGTATCGCCTGGACGGCGGCCAGCTTCGCCGTCATGCTCGCCCTCGCCTACGGCAAAGCAGTGACCGGCAAAGCCCTCGACAACACCGTGCTGCGAACCGAAGGCCGGGTTACCCTGGTCGACGCCTACCTGGCCGGGGCCGTGATGCTGGGCCTGGTCCTCAACGCGGCGGCCGGCTGGTGGTGGGCCGACCCGGCCGCAGGCTACGTGATCGTTTTCTACGGGGCCAAAGAAGGTCGCGGCGCCCTCCAGGAGGCCCACCAACACTGACCGGCTCGTTGGGCCGCGCCTGCGGAGTGACCGAGCACCTTCGAGGGCTGAGCCGGTGAGACCTCCCCGGGCGAGCCCGCAGGTGATCGTTGATCAGCACCGCAATTCGTCCTGGCCCGACCGCGTCTTGCCCTATCCTGGTTTCTCCCCTGGGCCGGACACACGGCTATGCGGCTCGTTGACCCTTCGCAGCGCCTCAAACTCCTACGGTACGGGTACGGTACGGTGGGGACGAGGGGAGTCGAACCCCCACTGGAGGCGGTTTAAGCGCCCTGCCTCTGCCGTTGGGCTACGTCCCCGGGCTGGTCACGGTAGAGGGTAGCTAGCATTGGTCCAGTGGCCCGCGACGACGCGTTCGACCCGCTTGTAGGTGAGACGGCGACTACCGAAGCCCTGGTCCACCTGCCTGGGCCCACTCCCGAACCGGCGGAGCCGCTCCACGATCCCCGCCTGTCGGACGTGGACGAGTGGGGCCGCTCCGAGCGCATGCGCTCGGTGGCCAGGAAGGTGTACGGGCCCATCTACCGCCGCTGGTTCCGGGTGGAGTGGGAGCGTCTCGACAAGCTCCCGGCCGAGGGCGGAGCCCTGCTGGTGGCCAACCACGCAGGGGCCATCCCCCCCGATGCCCTGCTGATCCTGCACGGGATCGAGGAGGAGCTGGGCCGCCCGGTCTACGGGCTGTCCGACGACGTCTTCAGGGAATGGCCACTAGTGGGCACCCTGTGGTCCCGTTTGGGCGGGGTTGGCGCCCACCCGGACAATGCCCTTCGTCTGCTCAGGCAGGGTCACCTGGTCCTGGTGTTCCCCGAGGGGACCAAGGCCACCTCCAAACCCTGGGCGCAGCGCTACCAGCTGCGCCGGTTCGGGCGGGGCGGCTTCGTCGAGACAGCGATGCGGGCCGGCGTCCCGGTGGTTCCCATCGCCGTGATCGGTGCCGAGGAGTCCATGCCGGTGATTGCCACCATGCCCTGGATGGCCAGCCTGCTCAGAGTGCCTTACGTGCCCATCACCCTCAACCAGGTTCTGCTGGGCCCACTCGGTACCTTGGCCCACTTCCCGGCCAAGATCCGCCTGCGGGTGCTCGACCCGGTGCGCTTCGAGGTTCCCCCCGGCGAGACCAGGTACCCCAAGGCCAGGGTCATGGATGAAGCCGAGGGCATCCGGGCCAAGCTCCAGCAGGCCCTCTACGAGATGCTGGGCGAGCGCCGCAGCGTTTGGCTCGGATAAGGGCCGTCAGGTCGTGGGTAGACGGATACTGGTCACCGGACCGGCGACCTTGTGGGGGGCCCAGTTGGTCAGGTGGCTGGAGGCCGATCCGGAGGTGGATGTGATAGTGGGCCTCGACATCAAGACGCCCGGCGTCAGGCCGCCAGCCACCAGGTCGCCAGCCAGCAGGGCACCCACCGAGGTGCACGACCGCATCGAGCATGTGCGCACCGAGGGCTCCTACGCCGCCTTGGCCAGCGTCGTGCGGGCCACCCAGGTCGACACCATCGTCCATACCTCCCTGGTGGTGGATTCGACCGGCATCTATGGGCAGGCCCTGCACGAGGTCAACGTCATAGGCACGATGAACCTGTTGGCGGCGGCCACCGCCGGCACCTCGGTGCGCCAGGTGGTTGTCACATCCTCGACCCTGGTGTACGGCTCGGGCCTCCGGGACCCGGTGTGGCCCAAGGAGGACATGGTCCGGTCCAGCCCGGCCCGTAACCAGGTGGAGCGCTCGTTGGTGGAGGTCGAGCGCAATGTGGGCGAGTTCGCCCACGACAATCCGGCCACCTTGGTGAGCCTGCTGCGCCTGTCCGACGTGCTGGGGCCCGATGTGGACGCCGCCATCAGCCGCTGCCTGGGCCGTGGTATCGCTCCCTGTATCGCCGGCTTTGACCCGCTGGTCCAGTTCGTGGAGCAGCAGGATGCCCTGAGGGCCCTGGAGCTGGTAGTCGGCCGCCAGATCCCCGGGACCTACAACGTGGCGGGGGACGGCCGGCTGCCCTGGAGCGAGGTGGCCTCCATCTGCGGGGCTCGCCTGACCCCTCTGCCGCCGGTGCTCACCGGGCCGGTGGCCGCAGCCCTCACCCGGACGGGTCTGCTGGACATACCTCCCGAGATGGTGACCAGGCTCCGCTACGGCGGGGGAGTCGACAACCAGGCACTCAAGGAGACAGGTTTCACCTACCGGTTCACCTCGGCCGGGGCGGTGGAACGCTTGGCGGCCGCGGCAGTGACTCGTCCAGAGATGTGAGCACCGTTGTTGTTTGACGGTCTGGCGTCTCGCTCCGACCGACGCTCAGGACAGCCAGGTAGCCAGCCAGTCGTGGCGCCCTGCGTCCCACTCCTCGGAGGTCACCGCGTAGCGAATATGGTCCTCCCAGTTGCCGTTGATCTGGAGGTACCGCACCGCGATGCCCTCGTGGCGCAGGCCCAGCTTCTCTGCCACCCGGCGGCTGGCCAAGTTGCGGGGAACTACGGACACCTGCAGGCGGTGCAGGCTCAGATCCTCGAAGGCAAAGCGCATCAGCACCACCGCCGCCTCCGGCACGTAACCGTGGCCGGCTAGAGCCCGGTCCACCCAGTAGCCCACATAGCCATTCTGGAAGGGCCCTCGCTGCACCGACGACAGGTTCATCTCTCCGGCAAACCGGTCACCTACGAAGATCCCAAAGCCATAGGCGTTGCCTGCCTTGGCCTCCCTGGCTCTGGAGGAGCAGCGGGTGGCGAATGAACGCCAGTCCCCCGCCAGGTCGGGCGCGGCCCCCGGCGGACCGGGCTCCCAGGGCAACAGCCAGTCCCGGCAGCGCTCCCGGACCTCTCGCCATTCGTTGAAATCGCTGTCCACCAATGGCCTGAGGCGCACCCGGCGACCGACCAGGACCCCTCCGGCGGTGCGGGTCAGCACCAGCGAAGCCCTCTCGTGGGCAAGGCGGGCGCCCCAGAGTGGGCGAGGAGGGCCGGCAGGAGAAACTCAATTTCGCCGAATATCATGCTCGCACCTCGGCCAGGGCCCCGAGGAAGAGCGTCACGTTGCGGACCCGGGCGGTGTGGCCCATGCAGCCGATGCGCCAGACCTTGCCGGTCACCGGGCCGAGGCCGCCCCCGATCTCGATGCCGTAGCGGTTGAGGAGTATGGCCCGCATCTGGGCTTCATCGACCCCCGATGGCAAGTGGCGTTCGGAGACCCAGGCCGTGGTCAGCTGGTACAGCCGGTGGCCGTCCCGGGCAAAGAGGTGGAAGCCGAGCTTGTCCAGGCCCTGGTGGAGGAGTTCCCCGCAGTGGTGGTGGCGAGCCCAGGATTCCTCCAGACCCTCGTCCAGGAGCGTCCCCAGGCCGGCGTGGAGGGCGAAGACCATGGGTACCGGGGCGGTGTGGTGGTACGTCCGCCCGCCCGAGGAATCGACATAGTCGCCGATCAGGCTGAGGTCGAGGTACCAGGACCGGGGGCGGGAGACCATGGCCGCCCGGGCCCGCTCGTTCACGGTGATGGGGGCGAGGCCGGGCGGGGCACCCAGGCACTTCTGGGTGGCGCTGTAAGCCAGGTCGACCCCCCAGGCGTCGGCCTCGAAGGGCATGCCCCCGAGCGAGGTCACCGCGTCGACCACCAACAATGCGTCGCCCTTGCCCTGGCCCAGGGCCTCGATGTCGTTGCGGACGCCGGTGGAGGTCTCGGCGTGGACCACCGCGATGATCTTCGGGGCCGGGTGGGCATCGAGGAGGTCCTGGGGATCGATCGGCTCTCCCCACGGCGCCTCCACCTTGGTCACCTCGGCCCCGCATCGCTGCGCAATCTCGACCATGCGCTGGCCGAAGATGCCGTTGACCCCCACCACCACCGGATCACCCGGAGTCACCAGATTGACGAATGCCGCTTCCATGCCGGCCGAGCCGGTGCCCGACAGTGGCAGCGTGAGCCGGTTGGTGGTCCGAAACACCGTCCGCAGGCGCTCACAGGTCTCGTCCAGCACCTCGAGGAACTCGGGGTCGAGGTGACCGAGCATCGGCCGGCCCATGGCCTCCACCACCTCGGGATAGAGGTTGCATGGCCCAGGGCCCATCAGCACGCGATCCGACAGGGGCATCGGAGCGATCCTAGGCCAAGGTGGGCTGGGGGGTACCAGCCGTCCAGAGCCCCCTTCTCGCCCCTCTCGCCCTGTATCGACCAACTCTGCGGCTAGTGAGCCGATGGGGGACCGTCGGGGATCAGGCTGGCGACCAGGCCGTCGAGAATGTCGGCCTCGGACACGAGGCACGACTCGAACCCGAGATCGGCCATGGTGGCCGACAGGATCAGCGCCCCGGCCACGATGACCTCGGCCCGGGCCTCCTCCAGGCCGGGGCGTTGGGCTCGCTGGCGTGAGGGCTCAGCGGCCATGGCCCCGAGCAGCTCCTCCACCTGTGGACGGGTCAGCACGGAGTGGTGGACACGGTCACGGTCGTAGGTGTCCAGGCCCTGTTGCATGGCGGCCAGGGTGGTGAGGGTGCCGGCCACGCCGACCAGGTAGGGGGCCTTTTCGAGCTCCGGCAGGGTCTGCCTGGCATGGGCAAGCTGATGGTGGATGGCTGCCTCGGCCTGGGCCAGTTCCTCGGCCGTGGGTGGGTCGTGGCGCAGGTAGCGCTCGGTCAGGCGCACGCAGCCCAGGTCGAGCGAGACCACCGAGACGGCTGGCCCTCGGGTGTCCGGGCCGGCGTGTGGGCCTGCCGCGCCCGGGCCGGCGTGTGGGCCTGCCGCGCCCGGGCTGGTGGCGCCCGCGGCGTCCGGGCCCCCGGTGTGGGGTCCGGTGGCGGCCCCGGTGATCAGCTCGGTTGACCCGCCACCGATGTCGAGCACCAGGAATGGGCCGTCCGAGGCGGCCAAGCCGCCAATCAGCGCAGGGTCCTCCAGCTCGGCGGTGGCGCCGGCATAGCACAGCCGACCCTCCTCCTCGCCGGACAGGACCTCGGCCGTCACTCCCGTCGCCCTCTGGGCCGCCTCGGTGAGCTCCGACCGGTTGGCCGCATCTCGTACCGCCGAGGTGGCCACCAAGCGGGCATCACCTGGGCCCACGCCCCGGGCGTCCATCACCGCTCGGTACTCGCTCAGGACCTGGGCGGTGCGAGCGATCGCCTCGGGTGCCAGGCGACTGGTGGCATCCACTCCCTGGCCCAAACGGGTGATCCGGACCAGGCGATCGAGCGGTGTGCCGTTGCGATCGGCCACCAGCAGCCGGGTGGAGTTGGTCCCGCAGTCCAAGGCCGCCACCGCCCCGACGCCCACCGCCCCGACGCCCACCGCCCCGACGCCCCCCGCCCCGGCCGCGCCGCCGCCGGAGGCCCTTCCGGCGGTCACAGCCGGCGTCCGGCGTCAACGGCCCGGCCGCCCCGGGAGGCCACGTTCGACTCCATCTGCGCGGCCACCCAGGCCCCCACCGGGTCGTCGCCCCCGGCCAGGAACCAGGCCAGGTGGGCGTGGAGGCATTTCACCCCCCGCCGGGTCCCCCCCACACCGCCTGACGGGCGGGGACCCTGGTGCCCAGGCGGTATGGCCGCGTCCCGCTCGGCCGCATAGCGCCGATGCGCCTCGGCCAGGACGGCCGAAGGCACCTGGCCCTCGGCCTGGCGGACCCCACCGGAGGCCTCTAGTCGACTCACCGCCTCTCGCTCGGGCCGTCCCACCAGCCACCAGAGAGTGGGCATCGGGGTGCCGTCGTCGAGCAAAGGATGGTTGCGGATGACCACCGGTACCCCGTCGCTGTCTCTCACCGCCACTTCGAAGGCACCGCCAGGTTCACGGCCGAGAAGGGTGGTCACCTGCTCGTAATCGCTGATCGCCGGGCCTTGCGTCTCGCAGGTACGCTGAGGATGGTTGGGCCGGGGGCGGTTGCTCACGTCACCAGTGTGGCGCGTCTCGGTCAGGTCTCTGCTCCCGTTCCTCCAAGGGGATGCTCATGTTGGCGATCTTGGCTCTGGCGAGGTTCGGGCGGCTGTACAGGCCCGGGTGGCGGCCTGTGACTGGCACGCCGTGGTGGGCGATCTCGAGGATCGAGGCCATGCCGTCACCGGCTCGCCACTGTTGGCACCCGGCCAATGTGCGCAGCTGAGGGAGGCTTTTGACCAGGACCGGCTCTACCGCTCGACCATTGACATGGCCCGCTACCGGTTCGGGGAAGGGACCTACCGGTACTACGCCTACGACCTGCCGGCCGCGGTCGGCGGTATCCGGGAGGGCGTGTACCCGGTGCTGGCCCAGCTGGCCAATGCCTGGGCCGAGCGCCTTGACCAGCCGGCGCGATATCCCGCCGGGTTGGGGGATTTCCTGGTGCGCTGCCACGCCAACGGCCAGGCCAAGCCCACCCCCTTGATTCTGCGTTACGGCGCAGGGGGCTGGAACGCTCTGCACCAGGATCTCTATGGTGAGACGGCCTTTCCGTTCCAGCTCACGGTGGCCCTCACCGGACCGGGGTCGGACTTCAGCGGGGGCGAGAACCTGCTGGTCGAACAGCGCCCCCGGGCCCAGTCCCGGGGGACCGCCCTGCAGATCCCACTCGGCCATGCCCTGGTCTTCCCGACCAGCCATCGGCCGGTGGCTGGTACGCGGGGCACTTATCGAGCCACCATGCGTCACGGGGTGAGCACGGTGACCGCTGGGGTGCGGTTCACCCTCGGTGTCATCTTCCACGACGCCGCTTGAGCGCCGAGGGCTTGCCGAGCGGGAGGACGCCTCCCTGGACCCTTCCGAGCAGGCCGGTGCGGGGCTCAGCGCCAGAGGGCTGGCGCCAGAAGGCTCAGTGCCAAAAGGCCAGATCGGCCAGGACCCGGTTCCACAAGCCGTTGCGCCCCGCGCTCCGAACCGGCGAACCGGAAGGAGCGGAGACAGGGGGAGGTCGCTGCCCAAGCGGACGCTCGGCTTGGCCGAGGCCGGCCTGGAGGGGCGAGGCCCCGGCCCAGACCGCCTGTCCTCCGGTCCAGACCCCTGGCCTGCTGGGTGCCCCCGCTGGCGGCAGTATGGCGTAGGCCTGCTCACCTGGCATCACCAGGCCGTAGTCCCGCCGGGCCAGGCGCTCGACCTCACTCTCGGTCTGCAGCCGGCGGACCTGATCGCTCAGTACCTGGTCCTGGCGCTCCACCGTGTTCAGCTGGCGAGAGGCTGACGCCAGGCTGGCCCGCTGGTCCAGCCAGGTACGGGTAGGGAAGACGGCCACGAACAACGCCAGGACAAACAGGGCAGAGGCCACCACGGCCAGGCGTCGCAAGCGCAACTCAGGCTCCCCTGGACGGGGCGCCCGCAGCCCGGTCACCACCGCCGGCCCGCCGGGCCGCCCCGCCCGAAGCGCCACCGACCGGCCGAACCGGGCCACCCGTCCCACCGCCACCACCGGCGACCCGCCGGGCCAGTGCCTCGCCCCCCCAAAAGGCGGCCGACTCTCCCAACTGGCCCTCTATTCGCAAGAGCTGGTTGTACTTGGCAACCCGGTCCGACCGGGCCGGGGCCCCGGCCTTGATCTGGCCACAATTGGTGGCCACCGCCAGCTCGGCGATGGTGACGTCCTCGGTCTCCCCCGACCGGTGGGACATGACACTGGTGTAGCCGGAGCGGGTGGCGAGGTCCACGGTGGCCAGGGTCTCGGTCAGGGTCCCCACCTGGTTCACCTTGACCAGCACCGAATTGGCCACCCCGTTGGCGATCCCCCGGTCAAGGCGCCCGACGCTGGTGACGAAGATGTCGTCGCCCACCAGCTGCACTCTGTCCCCCAGAGCAGCGGTGAGCATGGCCCAGCCGCCCCAGTCCTCCTCGGCCATGCCGTCCTCGATGGACACGATGGGGAAGCGGTCGCAGAGGTCGACCCAGTAGGCGACCATCTCCTCGGAGGAGAGCTGGCGGTGCTCACCGGCCAGGTGATAGCGGCCGTCTCGGTAGAGCTCGCTGGTGGCCGGATCCAAGGCGATGGCCATGTCGCTTCCAGGGCACAGACCCGCCGCCTCCACCGCCTGCACCAGCACGGTCACCGCCTCGTCGTTGGAGGCCAGGTCAGGAGCGAAGCCGCCTTCGTCACCCACCGCAGTCGACAGTCCTCTCGCCTTGAGCAGGCCCTTGAGGGCCCGGTAGGTGTCGCCTCCCCACCGCAGCGCCTCGGAGAACGATGCCGCCCCCACCGGGACCACCATGAACTCCTGAAGGTCGACGTTGTTGTCGGCGTGCACCCCACCGTTGACCACGTTCATGAGCGGCACCGGCAGGACGTGGGCGTCCACTCCTCCCACATAGCGGTAGAACGGCAGACCGATCTCGTCTGACGCAGCCCGAGCCACTGCCAGGGACGCTCCGAGGATGGCATTGGCGCCCAGGCGAGACTTGTCGTCGGTCCCGTCCAGGTCGATCAGGCAGGTGTCGACTGATCGCTGGTCCAGGCTGTCAAGGCCGCTCAGGGCATCCGAGATGGCGCCATTCACATTTCCCACTGCCCCCAGAACGCCCAAGCCCGCGTATCGGGGGCCACCGTCCCGGCGCTCCTTGGCCTCGAAAGAGCCGGTGGAGGCGCCGGAAGGAACGATGGCCCGACCCTGCGCTCCCGAGGAGAGGGTGGCCTCGACCTCGACGGTCGGGTTGCCCCGGGAGTCGAGAACCTCTCGACCGATGAGGCGCTCTATGTGACTCATGGCTCCTTTGTGTCTCGGGTGTGGCTCCTGTGGCTGGCGTTGAAGAAGTTACCTCGTGGGGCCACCGTCCGAAAGTCGTGCTCCCGCATCAGCCCACATCCTCCGACGCCCGGCCTCGTCCAGGCCGGCCAGATCCACGCCTCGCCGGCTGGCCAGCACCTCAGCCGCCATGAACCGGTCCCGAAAGGCCAGGCTCACTCGGCGCAGGCCAGCCTCGGGATCGAGGCCCAGCCGCCGCGCCATATCCACCACCGCGAAAAGGAGCTCTCCCAGCCGCACCTCGGAGGCCCGGTCACGCTCAACCCTCTCCGTCCCACCAGCCGCCCCTTCCAACTCGCCAAGGTGCTGCGCCGGCTTGGCGGCACCGAGTGCCAGGGCGAAGGGCTCGAAGCCCACCGAGGCTGCCTTTCGCTGAACTTTGTGGGCATGGATGAGTGAGGGCAGGGCGGCGGGGATTCCCTCCATCAGGCTGGCCCGGTCCTTTTCGAGCTGCTTGCGTTGCTCCCAGTCGGCCATCACCGCCTCGGCGGTGCTGGCCTGGACGTCGCCAAAGACGTGGGGATGGCGGTGCACCAGCTTGTCGTGCACTCCCCGGGCCACATCGGCCAAGTCGAACTGGCCAGCCTCGGCGGCCAGCAGGGCGTGGAGCTCGATCTGGAACAGGAGGTCACCCAGCTCCTCCTCCAGGTGCGCGTAGGCGGCGGCACCCGGGGCGCTCGGGCCAGGCTCGTTCGAGTCGGCGCTCAGACCCTCGATGGCCTCCAGAACCTCATAGCTCTCCTCCAACAGATGGCGGCTCAGGGAGGCGTGGGTCTGCTGGCGATCCCACGGGCAGCGCTGGCGCAGGGTCCGCACCAACTCGGCGAGACGACCCAGCTCAGCGCCCACCGGCGACGCCAGCCGGGGTATCCAAAGGGTGGTCAGATGATCGGGCTCGACCACCTTGTCGAGGTCGGGCCAGCCCACCTCGAAGGTGGCCTGGTCGGGAAGACCCAGGCGGCACAGGACGGTGACCAGGTCGCGTTCGTTCCCCTCGGCTGAGAGCTTGATGTCCGACAGGACCTGGCGCGACCAGCACTGGGCGACCAGCAGCGGGCCCCCTTGGCCGGCGGCATCGACCGCGAAGTTGGCCCCGTCGACCAGCCGTACCCCCGCCTTGATCGGGTCGATCCCGAGGGTGGCCCAGACCAGGTCGAGGAAGGAGGGCCCGGCCAGGATCTCCACCTCGACTGCTGTCTGGGCCAGCAGCAGCTCCACGCTGCGCTCGGCCACCATCGGCGAGCCGGGCACGGCATAGAGGATCTCGTCATGGGCGATGGCCGCCTCGGTCAGCGAGTCGACCATCGCCCGGTAGACGGTCTCGAAGCTGGGCAGGGTGTCGTAGAGGTGGTCGAAGGTGGCGGCGTCGGGAACGGCAGAGGCGGAGGGGTGGCGGGCGGTCCTCAGATAGCGTCGAGGGATTCGCTGCACTGCCTGATGGACCGCGGTGGTGACCAGCTCCGGGCCGGCCGGCCCGAGTCCGGCGACCACGATCTTGGGCATCAGCCGCCGCCTGGGGCGCCACCCTGCGTCGAGCCGCCGGAGCCGCCCTGGGAGGGAGCGCCGGAGCTGCCCTGACTGCCGGGACTGCCGGGACTGCCGGAGCTGCCGGGGAGCGGGGCACCTGCGCCTCCCTGGCCCGGTATGCCCGAGTTGCCGGGGGCGCCTCCCTGAGCCGGCGGGTTGGTCACCTCACCGGTCGTATACCCTCCCGGAGCGGCCAGGACGGCCGTGCTGGGACCGCTCGGGGGCTGAAAGACGAACTGGCCGCCCCGGCGGACGAAATGCCCGTACCGTGGGTCGACCACCACGTGATCCTGGCCCAGGGCGGACTGATAATAACTGGTCAGTGCGGTCTGCGCGTTGCCCAGCAGTGCCCTGACGACGGTCGGGGTGGCCTGGGCCAGAGGCTGCTGGGGCCGACTGGTCACCTCTACCAGGATCAACCCTGGCTGGGTCTGCACCGGGGGGCTGACCTGGCCGGTAGGCAGGGTGGCGATGAACTGGAAGGCAGGCGTGAGCTGGCCGGCCTGGACGCATCCGGCGTCACCTCCCCTGGCCGCGGTGGTCGGGTCGATGGACGAGGCCTGGGCCACGCTGGCAAAGGGCGCTCCCGCGACGATCTTGGCCCGCAAGGCGGCGGCAGCCGCCTGGGAGGGGGACACCAACACCGAGATGCACGTGGAGGTGAACTGGGCCAGGTGGGCCTGGTAGTAGGCGGCGATGGCTGCCTGGCTGATGTTGGCTCCGACCAGCCGGGACGCCAGGGCGACCGCATCTGCCTCCTCCCGGATCAGCTCGTTGCGGTAGCTGGGGGGCAGGGCGTCAAAGGACCGCTGGCCTCCGGCCGAGGCCACCGCATCCGGGGTGGCCAGCACCAGCTCATGGTGGGTGACGTGGATTCCCTTGCTCACCACTGCCTGATGGACCAGCTCAGCCTCGATCCGTCGCTCGAGTACGGCGGCCACGAAGCCCGAGTCGAAGGTGCTCTCCCCGGTGCCCAGGACATTGACCTTGGCATTGGACTGGTAGGCCTGCAGCAGTAGGCGGTCTCCTCGCACCGCGGCCAGGTCGGTGTCGAGGGAGCTCCGGCTGATGGTGGTGCCGTTGACTACCGCGGCGTAAGGGGAGACATTGCACCCAGCCCCGACCAAGGCGACCAGAGCCAACAGTAGAAGGGGCTTGCGCACGGCGCTGCGATGCTAGCTCCGGGCCGGGCCGGGCGTGGAGTGGTCTCGGCCGGCCGCCTTAGCCGCCTTAGCCGCCGGGCCGGCCGGCCGGTCCGGCTCAGACTGCCTGCCGGGCTGGCTCGGGGGGCACCAGCTCGCTCAGCAGCCCGGCCAGGGCCTCGGCTGCCGGCTCGGAGGGATGGAGCGGGATGATCAGCTGGCCGGTGTCCTTGTGCACGGCCTCGGGATGCAGGCGTTGGAGGCGGATGCGTGCGCTGGCCCGCAGGTCCAGGGGAGACAGCCGGGCGACACTGCGGGCCCTGGCGCCCGACCCCGGCCGGGCGGGAGTCACGGTCACCTCCCGCACTCCCGTCCGAGCGCACTCGGCCCGTAGCCGGCCCACTGCCAGCAAGGTGAGGGCGGCTTCGGGAGGTGGCCCGTAGCGGTCCATCCACTCGTTGGCGATGTCGGTGACCTCGGCGGCGGTGGTCACGGTGGCCAGGCGACGGTAGGCCTCGAGGCGAAGGTCGTCCCGGTTCACGTAGTCGGCCGGCAGGTGGGCGTCCACCGGAAGGTCGAGCTTGATCTCGGCCGGCTCCCGGGGCGCCTTCCCCTTGAGCTCGGCCACCGCCTCACTCACCATCTGCACGTACAGGTCGTAGCCCACCGCCGCGATGTGACCCGACTGGTCCGACCCGAGAAGGTTGCCGGCTCCTCGGATCTCGAGGTCGCGCATGGCGATCTTGAACCCCGAGCCCAGCTCGGTGTGCTCGCCGATGGTGCGTAGCCGTTCGTACGCCTCCTCCGACAGCGTCCGGTCGGGGGGGAAGAAGAGGTAGGCGTAGGCCCGCTGACCAGCCCGGCCCACCCGGCCCCTCAGCTGGTGGAGCTGGCCGAGACCGAGACGGTCGGCCCGGTCCACCACCAAGGTGTTGACGGTGGGCATGTCGATCCCCGACTCGATGATGGTGGTGCAGACCAGTACGTCGTAACAGCCCTCCCAAAAGTCCAGCACCACCCTCTCCAGGCTCCCCTCGTCCATCTGACCGTGAGCCACCGCCACTCGGGCCTCGGGCACCAGCTGGCGCAGTCGCGACGCCGTGGCCTCGATGTCCCGCACCCGGTTGTGCACGAAGAAGACCTGACCCTCGCGCAGCAGCTCACGACGGATGGCCTCGCTCGCCGCCCGCTCGTCGTACTCGCCGACATAGGTGAGGATGGGACGCCGCTCGGCCGGTGGGGTGTTGAGCAGGGTCAGATCGCGGATGCCGGTGAGGCTCATCTCCAGGGTCCGGGGGATGGGCGTGGCCGTGAGGGTGAGCACGTCGACGTCGGTGGTCATGGCCTTGATGGCCTCCTTGTGGGAGACCCCGAAACGCTGCTCCTCGTCCACCACCAGCAGGCCGAGCCGCTTGAAGACCACGTCGCTCGACAGCAGCCGGTGGGTGCCGATGACCACATCGACCGAGCCATCAGCCACGCCGGCCGACACCTTGTTGGCCTGGCCGGGGGTGAGGAACCGGGACAGGACCTCAACCCGCAGGGGGTAGCCGGCGAAGCGCTCGGTGAAGGTGAGGAAGTGCTGCTGGGCCAGCAGGGTGGTCGGCACCAGCACGGCCGCCTGCTTGTTGTCCTGGACTGCCTTGAAGGCGGCACGGATGGCCACCTCGGTCTTGCCAAAGCCGACGTCCCCGCAGACCAGGCGATCCATGGGCACCGGCTGCTCCATGTCCGCCTTGACTTCGTCGATGGCCCGGGCCTGGTCAGGCGTCTCGGTGTAGGGGAAGGCCTGCTCCATCTCGGCCTGCCAAGGTGTATCGGGGGCGAAGGCATGGCCGGCCGAGCTCATCCGCCGTCGGTACAGCACCACCAGCTCCTGGGCGATCTCGCGAGCCGCCGCCCGGACCCGGGCCCTGGTCCGCTGCCACTCCGAGCCCCCCAGGCGGTGCAGGGCGGGCGACTCCCCGCCCGAGTAGGGCGTGATGGCATCGATCTGGTCGGAGGGCACGTACAGCTTGTCGCCTCCCCGGTACTCGAGGAGCAGGTAGTCGCGACTGGCCCCCCCGATGGCCCGGGTCACCATGCCTCCGAAGCGAGCCACCCCGTGCTGGTGGTGCACCACATAGTCGCCGGGCGCCAGGTCGTCGAAGAAGCCCTCGTTGGCCCGGGGACGCGGGCGCGGCCGGCGATGGGCCCGGCGCCGGCCGGTGACGTCCGACTCGGCCAGTACCGCCAGTCGGGCCGAGGAGACGATGAAGCCGCGCTCCAGGGGCTGAACCACGATGCGAACCCCAGGGGCGGTGAGATCGGCCCGGCTCTCTGCGACGCCTTCCAGCACCGGGACCACCAGGCCCTGCTCACCCAGCACCTCGGCCACCCGGCGGGCGCTGCCAGTGCCCTCGGCGCACACCGTGACCCGATAGCCGCCGTCCACCAGAGCACTCAGCTGCTTGACCAGGCGACCCCCATCACCCACCACCGGGTCCCAGCCGGTAGCCGCCACTGCCGGGGCGGCCGGCCCCTCGGGACTGGAGGTCATCGTCCACACCGGGGCGATGGTGTGAGCCAGTAGTCGATCGAAAGGTAGGTGAAGCCGAGGAAAGCGCTGCCCCCCACTTGCATCCTCGCCGGCCGCCACGTCCGAGGCCCCCCACGTCTGAGCCAGGGAGTTGGCCAGGGCCGCCTCCTCGTCCACCAGCTCCGAGGCACGGTCACGCATCCGGCGGGGATCCAACAACACGACCTGGGCATCTCGTCCCAGCAGGTCGCTCAGCAGGTGCTCACCGGGAGCCAGCCAGGGCAGCCAGGACTCCATGCCGTCGAAGACCAGTCCCTCGGTCAGGCGCTCCCACTGCTGGCGGCCCCAGGGCTCGGATGCCACCAGGGTTCGGGCCCGGTCCACCACCTCGGGGGTGGGCAGCAGCTCTCGGCAGCCGAAGATTTCGACCCTCTCCAGGTCGGTCACCGATCTCTGGTCAGCCGCGTCGAACTCGGTCAGCCGGTCCACCTCGTCACCCCAGAGGTCGATCCGCACCGGTGCCTGGCCGGTCGAGCCGAAGACGTCGACGATGCTGCCCCGTACCGCCACCTCGCCGCGGTGCTCCACCTGGTACTCGCGCCGGTAGCCGGCGTCCACCAGGCGAGCCACCAGGTGATCCGGATCGATCACCTGGCCGGGGACCAGGACGATCGGCTCGGCGTCCTCCACCCGTGGCCCGAGTCGCTGCACGAGCGCCTTCACCGGCGCAACCAGCACCCGAGGCCCGCTGGGTACGGTCTCGCTCCCCCGCAGGTGCCACATGGCCCGCAGGCGCCGGCCCATGGTCTCAACGCTGGGACTGACTCGCTCGAAGGGCAGGGTTTCCCACGCCGGGAAGAGATCGACCTCGTCGGGGCCGAGGAAGGCAGCCAGGTCGTGGGCCAACCGATCGGCGTCGGCCGCGGTGGGGACGGCCACCAGTATGGGGCGGCGACCGCCCAGATGGGCCATCCCGGCGATGACCACCGCCCGAGCCGGCTCGGGTACGGCCAGCACCGCATCGGTCGTCCCGACCACCTGGGCCAGGGCCGGGTCATCGCGCAGCAGAGGCGGAAGCGAGCGCAGGCTCACTCCGGCCAGACTACCCAGGGTCGCCGTGGGCAGGGTCGCCGGTATTGAACCGGTTCATGGCGGCCGCCGCTCCGCTCGTCAGAATCTCCTCTACTGCATCGGCCGCCACTTCCACGGCTACATCCAGCTCGGCCCGCTCGGCTTTTCCGGGTTTTCTCAGCACGTAGTCGGCTCCCGCCTGGCGGCCGGGAGGCTTGCCAATGCCAATGCGGACCCGAACGAAGGCGGTCTGGTGAAGATGGGCCTGGATCGACCGGAGCCCGTTGTGGCCGGCCGTGCCTCCGCCCACCTTGACCTTGACCCGGCCGGGGGGCAGGTCCATCTCGTCGTGGACCACCACCAATGCGGTCATCGTGGTTACTCCATAACGGCGAACGAGAGGCACCATCGCAGTTCCCGACTCGTTCATGTAAGTCCGCGGTATGGCGAGGGCCAACCGGCGGTTACCCACCCGTACCTCGGTGGTGAGGGAGCGTGAAGCCCGGGTGAGCGACAGCCGGCCACCGTGACGAGTGCCCAGCAAGGTGACCGCCTCAGCCCCCACGTTGTGCCGGGTGCGCTCGTACTCGGATCCCGGATTGCCCAAGCCGACGGCCAGCAGGTCGACAGGGGTGCCCTGGCGGGCATGAATGGCAAAGGGCAGCGGCTAGCCCTCTCCCGATCCGTCTCGGCCGTCGCGACCCACCCCGGCTCCGCCCTCCTCGGAGGCAGCGCCGCCGGTGTCCTCCTCTTCGACGGATCCCATCGCCTCCTCGGCTCCCTCGGGCACCAGGTCCTCCTCTTTCACCTGTGGCGGCTGGCCGACCACCACGGCGGTCTCGGGGTCGACCTCGGTGCTGACCCCTTCCGGGAGGGTCACGTCCCCGACCCGGATGGTGTCGCCGATGGCCAGGGCGCTCACATCCACCGTGATCTCGTTGGGGATGCGGGCCGGCACCGCCTGGACGGCCAGGGTGAACAGCTGGTGGTCGACCATGCCGTCGCCCCGGTGCACCTCCAGTGCTTCGCCGACCAGCGACACCGGGACGTCGCTGGTCATGATCTCGTCTCGTCGCACTATGAGGAAGTCCACATGGGTGATCACCCCTCGAACCGGGTGGCGCTGGATCTCGCGGGCCATGGTGAGGTGGTTGGTCCTGCCGTCTTCGGGCGACTCGACCTCGAGTGACAACAAGGCGTTGAGGCCGGCTCCCGTCGACAGGGCGGCCCGCAGGGACTTGGCGTCCACCGCCACCGGCAGGGCGTCTATGCCGTGGCCGTAGACGACGCCCGGGGTCATCCCGGCGGACCGCAGGCGCCTGGTGGATCGAGAGCCGCGCTGACGGTCGGTCTCGACGGTTAGGGAAATCTCGGCCATGAGTGGTGCGCTCCTGCTCGGTCGGTCACTACTGGTGTCGGCCCAAGTGTAGGCCCGGCCGCCAGGTCAGCTCACCCGGTCCCACGGCCTACGGTCTGTGATGCACTTTGGTCTGTGATGCATTTTGTGCTGTATATAACACTTTTGCATCACAGACTCTCGTGACCCGCGGCCCACAGCCACTACGACTGGTTGTCGCCCCCGAAGATCTCGGACACCGAGGTGTCCTCGAACACCGCGTCGATGGCATCGGCCACGATCTTGGCCACGGATAGCACCTCCAGCTTGTCGATACGACGATCCTCGGGCACCGGCAGGGTGTTGGTGATGACCACCCGGGAAAGGGCCGAGGCCTTGAGGCGGTCCAGGGCCGGGTCGGAGAGCACCCCGTGGGTGGCCATGGCCCACACCTCTGCCGCGCCCCTGTCCATGAGCAGGTCGGCCGCCGCGCAGATGGTCCCGGCCGTGTCGATCATGTCGTCGATGAGGACGCAGTGCCGGGCCGTCACCGGCCCGACCACGTCCATGGCCTCGACCTGGTTGGCGCTGCCCTTGGGACGCAGCTTGCGAACCACCGCCAGGTCCGCTCCCACCTGCTGGGCCAGGCGCTCCGCCACCTTGACCCGCCCGGCGTCGGGGGCCACCACCACCAGGTCAGAGTCGCCGCTGGACCGCAGGCGATCGGCCAGCAGGGGCATGGCCGTGAGGTGGTCGACGGGACCGTCGAAGAATCCTTGTATCTGACCGGAGTGCAAATCCACGCTGACCACCCGGTCAGCCCCGGCCACCGCCAACATGTCGGCTACCAGCTTGGCGGTGATCGGTTCCCGCCCCGAGGCTTTGCGGTCCTGGCGGGAGTACCCGTAATAAGGGCAGACGGCGGTGATTCGGTGAGCCGACGCCCGCTTGGCTGCGTCGATCATGATCAACTGCTCCATGATCGAGTTGTTCACCGGCCCGGAGTGGGTCTGGATCACGAAGACGTCGGTGCCCCGGATCGACTCACCAAAGCGGCAGTGGATCTCCCCGTTGGCAAACTCCTGGAGGTTGGCGTGGCCGAGAGCAACATCCAGGTGGGTGGCGATCTCCTCCGCCAGAGCCGGATGTGAGCGCCCGGCGTACAGCTCGAGGCGCTTCTTTGACACCAGTTCCATGCTCAGCCCCCATTGCCTTCGCCGTCCTCGTCGGCCGCCAAGCCGCCGTACTCGCCGGCCGCCCAGGACGGGCCGGCCAGAGCCGCCGCTGCCACTCTCGTGCCCGGCGGGAGAAAGGCGAACGGCCCCACCCGGGCGTGGGCGCCGATCTGGGCCTGGCGGCCCAGGCTGGCCTCCACGGTGGCGCCCTCGCCCACCGAGCAGTCGACCAGGTGAGTGTAGGGACCGATCTCGGCTCCACCGCCCACCGTGGTGGCGCCCTGCAGCAAGGTCCCCGGTAGGAGAGTCACGTCATGGGCCAGGCGCACCGTGCTGTCCACGTAGGTGTGGCCCGGATCCAGCATGGTCACGCCCCTGCGCATCCACCCATCGTTGATGCGGGCCCGCAGCACTGCCTCCGCTGCCCCCAACTGGGCCCGGTCGTTGATCCCCACCGTCTCCGCAGGATCAGCGGCCACCATCGACGCCACTCGGTAGCCGGCATCGTGGATCACGCCGATGGCATCCGTCAGGTAGTATTCGCCCTGGACATTCTGGGGGCTCAGCCGACGCAGGGCGGGAGCGAGCACACTGCGCCGAAAGCAGTAGACCGAGGTGTTGACCTCGTCGATGGTCCGCTCCTCGTCACTGGCATCACCCTCCTCGACCACCCGGCCCACCTGACCGTCCCGGTCACGCACCACCCGTCCGTAGCCAGACGGGTCTCTGAGGCGGGCACTGAGCAGGGTGGCCGCCGCGTCGGAGCCCTGGTGAGCCCGGACCAGACCAGCCACCGTCGCCGGTCGGAGCAGGGGAGTGTCGCCCGGCAATACCACTACGTCGGTCTCGTCGGCATCGTCGTCGTCGGGCAAGTTGGCCAGAGCCACCGCTACTGCGTCGCCTGTTCCCCGCTGGACGGCCTGCTCGGCGAAGTCGAGGGCCACGCCCAGTGGCGCCGCACCCTGAAGGGCCTTGACCATCTGCTCGGCCCGATGGCCGACTACTACCACCACCCGGCGGATGGGTAGGTCGACCAGGGCGTCCAACACGTACTGGAGCATGGGCCGGCCACACAGCCGGTGCAGGGGCTTGGGCCGAGCCGAGCGCATACGCGTTCCCTCGCCGGCCGCCAACACCAAGGCCGATAAGGGTCGGGTGGGCGTCGGAGCCATCAGCCCGGTGGCCAGCCCATGAGGCGTCCGCCGAGGACATGCAGGTGCAGGTGGCCCACCGAGTTGCGGGCTTCCTCTCCCACGTTGAGCACCAGCCGGTACCCGCTGTCGGCCACTCCCTCCGATCTGGCCACCGCCTGGGCGGTAGCCAGCATCTCGGCCAGGACCGGGGCATCCCCAGGCCCAACCGCAGCGGCGTCGGCGATGTGCCTGCGGGGAACGACCAGGACATGGATAGGTGCCCCCGGCTCGATGTCACGAAAGGCATAGGTCCCAGGCGACGACAACACCTCCTCAGATGGCACCTCCCCGGCCAGGATTCGACAAAAAAGGCAGTCATCCATGGCTGGCTCCATGGCCGCGACCCTACTTCCCCGCTCCCGCCTGGCTCCGCTCCCGCCTGGACGGGTCATAGCCTGACCAGGTGACCGGACCTGAGTTCCCCGACCGCGACGAACCCGGAGTCGACCGGCTCATGGATGAGCTGCGCCGTTGGGCGGGCGAGGCCAGCGCGGTCGACGCAGCAACTTCCCGCTCTCGCCAGCAGTGGCTCCGCCGACAGGCCGCCGAAGAGGCGACCTTGGCCGGTGTAGCGCTCGACCTGGCCGAACAGTCGGCCACGGTGGTGCTCAAGACCACCGCCGGGCGGGCTCACCGCGGGCGGCTGGTCGGCATTGCCCGGGAGCTGGCGGTACTACGCACTGACGGACGAGCGCTGACCATCATCGTCCCATGGGCGGCGGTGGCGTCGCTGCGGGCCCGCCGGGACAGGCCGTCACCCGAACCCGGTCCACGCTCGCTGCCCCTCGATCTTGGTCTGGCCGACGTGCTGGGCGTGGTGGCCGGCAGCCGGTCGCGGGTCCTGGTGGGCTTCTCTCAGGCACAAGAGATGGTGATAGGTGAGCTGCAGTCGGTTGGTACCGATGTGATCACCCTGCGGGTCGATGCTGATCCGCCGGTCACCGTCTACGTCCGGTTGGCCTCGGTCACCGAGGTATCGCTCTTGGGCTCGGGATAGAGATGCTCGAGACTGCCGGGAATGATGCGCGACCCCTCGATAAAGGCCTCCACGTCGGCCTCCTTGAGCCTTATCACGCGACCGAACTTGAACGCAGCCAGTCGCCCCTCGTCGAGGAATCGGTAGAGGGTGCGCAGGGTCACTCCCAGGCGCGCTGACGCCTCTTTGGTGCTCATCCACCGTATTGGGTCGGTCATGGTCGGTCATCATACACTCGTATAGCTGCTGATGGCGTCTCATGGTTTCCGCCTGAGTGGGGTAGGAGACTTGAGGAGTATTGGGCCCCCTACTTGAGGACGGTGACCAGGTCGCAACCGGCTGGTCGTTTCTCCACCCTTGGCTGGCCGTACAGTACCCCGGTCCGCGCCACCCGCTGACTGAGCAACGGTTTGCCGGTTGTCGCCCAACCACCGAAGTAGAACACCTCTCCGGTCGAGGGCCGATAAAGGGCCAGGGTGGCCCTGGCTGAGCAGTCCCAATCGCCCAGCACCAGGTCGTCCCCCGGCTGACCCAGAGCGAAACGAGCAGGTGGACCTCCATCCGGGCGGTCCACGCTGAGCACGTTGCCAAACCAAACGGCCGTGGCGGCGCATCCACTGGGGTCGAGGTGGGCCGACAGGACCTTGGCACCGATGGGGGGCGGTGATGCGCCAGGGGCTCGGCATCTCGCCCCAGCCGGATGGGCCCCGGGCCGCTCGACTTGGGTCAAGTGGTGATGAGGCCCGCCTCCGTACCGCTGCCATGCCATCAGAGCGCCCACGGTGCCGACGGCCAACACAGCCGCTGGCAGGGCCACGGCCCATGTCCGATGGCGCCTCGGGCCCCCGTGGTCCGAGGTGGTCTTGGGTGGACATTGGCGCGTCGACACGGCGGTGCGGGCCCGAAGAGGCCGAGGGCCGGTCCGATCGCCCTTGGTCGTCCCTGACTCGCCTGGGGTTGGTAGCTGACTCGCAGAGTCCATCTCCCACGCCGGATCCGGGGTGCCGTCATCCGGTCGGCCTCCCTGGCCGGCATCGTCAACCAGTCCGGTCCCCTGGCCGTAGCCGTCATCCGGCGTGCTCCCTGGGCGGGTGCCCATGGTGGAGGTGCCCATGGTGGGGACGCGGTGGACATTGGCATCTGAGCCCAGGGCTCCTCGCACCGCGGCCGCCATCTCCGCCGCACTGGCGGGGCGGCAGTCGGGCTGTCGAGCCATCGCTGCCTCGATCGCCGCGGCCAGCGCCACCGGCACGTCCGGGACCACCTTGACCACCGGTACCGGCTTTCCCCGATCGGCAGCCCGCAGCACCGCCAGGGGAGTAGACCCCAGGTATGGCAGTCGGCCGGTAATCGCCTCGTAGCACATCACTCCAAGGGCATAGACGTCACTCAGAGGACCAGGTGTACCTCCCTCAGCCACCGCCGGATCCAGGTACTCGGCCGTGCCCAGCACTGCGCCGCCCCACAGTGATGCGCGAGCCATGCCGCGAGCCAGACCGAAATCGGACAACTTGGCCTGTCCCTCCGCACCGAGGAGAACGTTGGACGGCTTGACATCGCAATGCACCAGACCCAGGGCATGGGCGCCAGCCAAGGCGTCGGCTACCTCGCCGGCCAGCAGACCCACCTCACCTGGCGTCAAGCGCCCCAACCGGGCCAGGGCGTCGGCCACCGAGCCGCCGATCATGTACTCCATCACAATGGCCATCCCAGCTCCGTCGGGCACTACTTCGTGGATGCGCACCACGTTGGGATGATCCAGTCTGGCCAACGTCTTGGCCTCTTGGCTCAACCGCGCCATCAGGTTCGTGTCACCGTTGACGGGCACACGCTTGACCGCCAGCCACTTGGCGTCGTCTGGCGCCCCGACCTGGCGAGCGCGGAAGACAAGCCCCATCGAGCCCTGTCCTATGACATCCAACAGCTCGTATCCCATCAAGTTCGTCACCTGTCATAGAATAATCTGAGAAACTGTGTGAGAACAAGAAAAAATCGATAGAAATTGGCTCTTGCCAAGGGACACCAGTGGAGCGAAGATGGCGGACAACGGTCAGCCTCCCGGCTATTGGAGGACGATGTGACGTGCTGACGGCTAGACGGGACAGAAGTCGGACAGCTGGCGAGAGCAGTGGTGCCAGCGATGGAGCCGGCGAACTTGACTCTCGAGCGCATCCCGTGCGCCGTCGCCGGTCTCTGCCTGGGAGCCGAGCGGTCGTCGGAGGCTTCCTGGTGGCGGCGGCGGCCGTGGGGATCTTCGCCGCTTACACCAACGCCGCCACTGATCATCGATTGGACTACGTCATCGCGCAGCGACCGCTCACCGTGGGCCAGCGCGTGAAGCCTGAGGACCTGGCCACTGCTCCGATGGAATTGCCGAGCAATCTGTCCGATCAGTTCGCCTACCGTGACCCCTCCCGCCTGATCGGGGCGGTGGTGACGTCACCGGTGCGAGCCGGCGAGCTGGTGCAGGCCAGCGACGTGGCCGCGGGAGAGGCCGGCTTGGGCCAGCGTCAGGTCTCGTTCCCGGTTGACGCTTCCCGAGCAGTCGACGGGACCCTGGCCGTCGGGGACTCGGTCGACGTCCTCGCCACTTACGGATCCGGCCCCGACGCCTCGACCATGGCCGTGGCCATCGGTGTCCGGGTGATTGCCCTCAGTACCAGCTCGTCCGCCTTGGGAAGCGCTTCGGGGCAATCTGAGGTGGTGACCGTGGGCCTGCCGAGCTGGCATGATGTTCTGGCCCTGACCCAGGCGGTGAACGCAGGTCAGGTTCTCCTGGTGCGGTCCACCGGGGCCCCTTCGGCCACTGGGTCGACCGCCTACAAGATGCCGGCCCAGGTCGTCACGACCATGCCCAACGGCTGATGCCAGGCGAGCGCTACGTGGTGTTGGGCCTGGCCTCGCCGCGGTCCGCGTGGTTCAACGAGCTGGCCCGTTGGGCCAACTCCCTGTCCATACCGGTCGAGTTCGTGAAGTGCCTCTCGGCCGAGGAGCTGCGCGCCCGTTTGGGATCTGGTCGGGCGTTCTCGGCGGCGATCGTCGATGCCGGTCTGTCAGCACTCGACCGCGATCTCATCGATGCCATCACTCGCTCCAACTGTGCAGTGCTGGTGGTCGACGACAATCGCCGTCCGGCGGACTGGAGATCCCTCGGTGCCAGCGCAGTCTTGGAAGAAGACTTTGATCGCCAAGCTCTCCTGGATGGCCTGCGGTCCAACGCAAAGCCCATCGCCGCAGCTGACGAGGTCCCCGGCCTGCACCCGGAAATGGTCCCGGGCGGTAGACGAGGTCAGGTCGCGCTGGTGTGCGGACCAGGAGGAACCGGCGTCTCAACCATTGCCATCGCCTTGGCTCAGGGCCTGGCCCGTGCTCCTGAGTCCGGCGGTGCCTCGATTGGGGCCGCCTCGATTAGCACTGCCCCGGTTGGCACTGGCCGGGCCGGCACAGACGCGGGCGACGCCCGGAAACGGTGGCCTGGGGGACCGGTATTGGTAGCCGACCTGGCCCGTTACGCCGATCAGGCCATGCTCCACGACGCTGGTGACTTGGTGCCCGGGGTCCAGGAGTTGGTCGAAGCTCACCGCAACGGACAGCCAGACCCGGCCGACCTGGTCTCACTGACCTTTGACGTCAAGGAACGGGGCTATCACCTGTTGCTGGGATTGCGGCGCCCCCAGGCCTGGGCGACCCTGCGTCCCCGAGCCTTCGAAGCCGCCTTCGACAATCTTCGCCGTGCCTACTCGGTCGTCGTGTGCGACGTGGAGGCCGACTTCGAGGGTGAGCGGGACGGAGGTTCCCTGGACGTCGAGGAGCGCAATGTCATGAGTCGTACAGCCGCCGCCCAAGCTGACGTCGTCCTGGTGGTGGGCCTGCCTGGGCTGAAGGGTCTCCACGGCCTCATCCGGGCGGTGAACGCGCTGACCTGCTTCGGGGTCAGCGCGGGGCGAATCGTCCCGGTTGTCAATCGTGCCCCCCGCCAGCAACGGGCTCGCGCCCAGCTTGCCTCCAGTCTGGGGGCCATGATCGACAACCCCTCGACGGCGGCTCTGGCATCTCCGATCTTCCTGCCGGAACGGCACATCGATGAGTGCCTCCAGGACGGCGTACGGCTACCGGACAGCGTGACCGCTCCCGTAGCCGGCGCCTTCATGGCCATGGCCAGACGGCTTCCCACCGCGAACATTCATACGCCCGACCCCGAGCCCCTCGTTCCCGGCTCGATTGGGCACTGGGACTCTGACAACCCCGGTTCCCAGGCCGCCTGGGGTTAGCGCCCAATCCGACAAAATTGCCCCTTGCATCAATGGACAACCCAGTGTCAATTTGGATGTCAGATTTAGGTTACCCACTTCCCCCAGTGACCTTGAGATCGTTCGACGGCCAGTAGGCCAGCCACGCCAGGCCTGACCAAGGGGAAAAAATGCCCGCACCACTCAGCCCATCAGCCACCCGAACCTCGGCTCCCCGAACTTCAGATGCGTGGGTGTCACCGCTGCTCGAAGTGGAGCTGGCCGTCCAGGAGCGAGCCAAGGAAATGTCGGTCGACTTGGGTGCCGGCGATGGCCCAACCCAGCTACGAGCACTGATAGATAAGGAGGTGACTCGCTGGTCCCTTGACTATCAACGGGGGCTGAGGCCCTTCGACTTGGCCGCTCCGGATCTGGTGGCCGAGCGGGCATACCGCAACTTGGTTGGCTATGGGCCCCTCGAGAGCCTGTTGGCCGATGACGATGTGTGGGAGATCATGGTAAATAGTCCGGACGCCATCTTCGCCCGACGTCACCGCGGGGTGTCTGGCTATCACGACGAGGTATTTCACGATGATGACCACGTGGTGCGGACCCTTACCAAGATCCTGGATGACGCCTCCCGGTCCCATCGCAAGCTGGATCCGGCCGAGGGGCTGCAGGATGCCCAACTCGATACTGGCGCCCGGATTCATATCGTGCACGGCGACGTTGGTCGGGGGGGACACATCCTGGTTAACATCCGGAAATTTACAGGCCTTCCCATACGCGACCTGGACGAGTTGGTTGATCGGGACATGCTTGACGCACAGGTGGCGACCTTCCTCCGGGCATGCGTACGGGCCCGATTGTCCATCCTCTTTGCCGGACCGCCCGGCTCGGGCAAGACCACCCTGCTCTCCTGCTGCGCGGCAGAATTGGACCCCGGACTGCGGGTGGTAGTCGCCGAGGAGGTCTTCGAGTCGGAGATTCCACTGCCCAACGTCGCGTAAGGTACATGCAAGCGTAAGACCGTGGCCAAGCTCATGCCGGCGGTGCCGGCCGGGTCAGCATCGAGGGCCAGGTGGGTTAGGTCCACCGACAGCCACGCATCGGCCGGCGGCGGTTCGGCACGCAGATGTCCTCGTCCTTGAACGAACAACGCCTGGTAGATCGTCTCGTGACTCACTTGCATCTCCGCCCGGTCCAGGAAGACGTCATGAAGTTCGTCGCTGATCTGGAGGATGTCCCACTTGGCGTGGAACTTCGGTGACGGCCCCCGGATGGTCTCAGGCGGCCACCTCCTTCTCCTGATGGTACTCGGAGGGAGTAACGCCCTTGGCGACATGGGCGTCGAGAGCAGCTCTCAGGGCGGGCAGGTGCATGAAGCCATTGACCCGGCGAAACTGCTTGGCTGCCTCGTTCATCCCCGCTGCACACCAGCGCAGGGCCATCTGGCCATCCCGCCAGCGCTTGACATTGGTGGCGTGATCCCGGCAGATCTCGATCATGGACTCGATGGCGTTGGTCGAGCGCATGGTCCGGGCCAGGGTGGGAGGAACATCAAGGTGCAAGACGGTGAGGGTCTCAGCCAGGCCCTCCAGCAGCGAGCCAGATGCTCCGGGGTGGGACTTCTTCAAGTCCCGACCCAGTGCCTCCAAGACGGCCTGAGCGTGGAGGGGGTCGGTGTCGGCGTAGGCGGCCCGCATCTTCTTGGTCACCGTGGTGGCCACATCCTTGGGCAGATGGGCTTCGACATTACGAACCTTATGGAGCTGGCAGCGTTGGATGACGGGGTGGTTGAACACCGACTTCACCGCCCCGGTCAGGGCCTTGGCTCCGTCGATCACCACCAGGATCGGCAGGGTGACCTCCAGGCCCCGATCTCGCAGGCCCACCAGCAAGTCGGTAACCACCGTGGTGTTCTCGGTGGAACCCTCCACCACCCCGAGGGGATGTTTGGTCCCGTCCATGGCGATGCCCAGGGCCACCACGCAGAGGTGATCGGCGAAGTGCACGCCGTCGACCAGCAGCCCCACCAGCTCAAGTCCCGACAGGTCGACCACCATCATCTCGGTGAGGGCCGTCTCGGTGGCAGTCACGAAGCGCCGGGACACCGCCGAGCGAGACGTCGAGCGGGCCTCGGCCTCCACGGAGGTGCCCACCGGCTCCAGGCCGGCCTGGTAGCGCCGGGTGGACAGCTTGGCCAGCATCCGCTCCAGAGCCATCCGACCCAGGATCTCGGTGGAGCTGAACAGCTCATAGCTGGGAACGGCCAGCTCCTTAGTGTCATCGGCCGAGCGCACCCGGGGGCGGCGGACCGGAACTCTTCGTCCGCCCAATGTGACCTGGCCGTCACCGCCACCGTGGCGCTTGGCCACTCGCTCGGGGTTCCACTTCCCCTTGGGGCCGGCCACGGCGGTCACATCTTCTTCCATCATCACCTGCATAACCTGCAGCCCCGTACCCACGGCCAGAGCCAGCAGGCCCTCGCTGGCGGTCTCGGCCAGATCGGCTATGGCCAGTGTCACCGATGCCGGCAGCGCCGAGTCGGCCAGGTTCTCGTCCTGGTCGCCCGGTGCCGACGGCGCCACGGGCTTCTCCTTCTTCGGCGCCTTCCGGCCGGTACAAGCAGGCGTGCTCTTCTTCTGATAGTCCTTCTTCATAGCGGTCCCCTTCCTGGTCGGTTGTCTCAGCGGACGCCCGATGCCTACCACTTGGCAGGTCTCAGGCGGGGGACCGCCACCTCAAACTTCCACGCTTACCGGGACAACCTCCGAGGGCCTATCGGCACATTGGACCAAAGAGATCCTGGCGCGCGCGCTAGGGTTTCTGCCTGCGCCGGTGTTCGTACCGGAGGTGGCCTCGCCGCTGGCTGGTTCGGCCTTGGTGGAGTCCCAGGTCTACTGTCCTGTTTGGGACAAGTGGGGAGAGGATGTTCAAGGGACAACGGGGACACCCATCGCCGATTGCGGCGTCAGTCTTGGAGGGAGTGACCGCTAGCGTATCCGGGGGGCCCGCGCTGGCCCTTGATACCTGTGCCCGCCACTTGGGTCTGCTCGGCGCGGCGGTGGAGCGGAGAGGTGAGGAGACGGGCTCGGTCGGCGAGGTGGTCACCGGGGAGCGGTCACGCCCAGACAAGCCCGGCCCGGGTGTCAACCTGTCATGGTACGGACCTGGCGGGTGGCCGTCGGGAACGCCAGGAAGCGAGGCGTGCATTCAAGCTCACAGCGGGCTGATGGAACTCCACGGAAGGGATTCCGGTCGACCACGGCGGCTAGGACTGGAAGTGGCGTCCGTGGCCGCCGGAATCCTCGCTACTCAGGGTGTCCTCGCCGGGATAGTGGGACGTCGGCGAGGTCTTTCCCTGTCAGCTATCCATACCTCGGTACTCCAGGCCGGTTGCCAACTGGTGACTCCGTATCTTGCGATGGCCACGACTCCAGGATGGTCTAGGCCGCCGCCCTCACCGACCCCAGGGCCGCCGTTTCTTACTCTCGACAACGAGTGGGTTGAGCTCGAGGTTCTCGACCCGGATGGCTGGCGGGCCTTTTGGGGCAGGCTGGGCCTGGAGGGGCCCTTCTTGGGGCGCGCTTGGCACACGTTCCGTAGCCGTTTTGAGACAGCGACTTGTCACCTACCCCCCGAACTCCCCGCAGCCATAGCCCAGTGCACCTTGGCCCAACTGGGTCCCATCGCGCGGGCGTCAGATGTTACCCTGTGCCGGCTCAGGACCCCCGCTGAAGTGGTCGCCGACGGCGTGATTTCGCCATGGCAGATCGCCCTTGGATCCACCCGATCGACGGCTCAGCGGCCTGCGAACGCGAGTAACAATGAGCCGTTGGCCGGACTTCGGGTGGTCGAGTCCACCCGACGTATCCAAGGCCCCTTAGCCGGACATCTCCTCCACGTGCTTGGCGCCGACGTTATCCGAGTTGAACCGCCGGGCGGGGATCTGACTCGGGGGCTGCCCCCGCTGGCGGGGGACCTCGGCGCCGTCTTCGTCGCTCTCAACCGCGGTAAGCAGGCGGTGGAACTCGACCTCAAGGAGACCGCAGGTCGGTCCGGGCTGCTGGAACTGATCGCCTCGGCAGACGTGTTCCTGCACAATTGGCGACCCGACCGTGCGGCCGAGTTGGACCTCGATGTTGAGGACTGCGCCAAAGTGAACCCGGCCTTGGTTTACGCTCATGCCTCGGGATGGGGGGGCGTCGAGGGTCATCCTGCAGTTGCTACCGACTTTGTCGTTCAGGCTGCCGCCGGGACAGGCCACTTCCTGAGCCCGCCAGATGAAGCGCCGTTTCCCTCGCGGCTGGCAATCGTCGACCTGATGGGCGCGCTGGTGTCAGTGGAAGCCGTGCTCGCTGGTCTGGTCCTTCGCCAGTCCAAAGACCGGGGATGTCGGCTCGAGAGTTCTCTGCTGGGGGCGTCCCTAGGGCTCGAGGCCCATGCTCTTGACATGCTGGCGTCGGGCCGGGAGAGGGGTCGGCTGGGTGGCCGGCCGCTATGGGGCCGTCTCGATCACCCTCTGGAGACCGCCGAAGGACTCTTGACCATCACCGTCGAGGGCCACGAGGGATGGACTCGACTCTGTCACGCTTGTCAGCCGAAGCAGGCAACGGTCGAGGCAGTGGCAAAGCGGTTTGGAGATCAGCCGGCGAGGTATTGGGAGGACGTTCTTCTTGCGGCCGGTGTCCCTGCGGCGACGGTGTGCACGAACCTGGCCGATCTGTGCCCCGGCCGGTTGGGCGCACTGCTCGAACCGGCCGAAGGATGTCTGGTGCCGGCGGGACCATGGACGTGGGATTGATGACTGCCGGCACCCTGGGCGAGGCTCTCGACGCGGCTTTTCGAAGATGGCCGGAACGGGTGGCGGTGGTGGCCGGCGACCGCACGCTCACCTACGGCGACCTTGGCCGGATGGTGGCGCGGTTGGCCGGTGCCTATCTCGACCTGGGCGTCCGCCCTGGTGATCGAGTTGTTTGTCAGCTCCCGAACTGCCCCGAGCAGTTGGTCGTCATGGGCGCGGCTTGGTCCACGGGTGCCGTTCATGTCGGAGCCAGTCCTGACCTATCCCTTCCCGAGCTGCTCTGGTTCGTGGACAGAACCGAGGCTTCGGCGGTCGTGGTCGGACCCCGACCGGTCGGCGGAGATCCGCTGACCTTCGCCGGAGCCGTGTGGGCCGACCACCCAGACACCCTGGTGTTGGTGGCCGACGACGAGTCACCTGCGGCAGGCTTGATTTCGCTTACCCAACTAATCGCGGGCGGGGGTGGAACGTCGCTTCCGAGCAGGCCCGGTCCCGACGACGTCGCTGTCATCTTCTTCACTTCCGGTACCACCGGCCGTCCGAAGGGTCCGCTGGGATTCCATGGCTCGTTGGCCGAGGTCTGGCAGGAGTTCGGCGCCGCCTTGGGTTGCGGTCCCGACGACGTGCACCTCGCCCAGCTACCGATGGCATTCGGCTTCGGCATGCAGATGGCAGCGATCAGCCTGCTCACCGGAGGGCGACTCCGTCTGATGTCCCGCTTCTCGGTGTCGGAAGCGTGTGACCTGATTGAGCGTGACCGGATCACTGTCCTCAACGGCACCCCGGCTCACTACAACATGCTGCTGGAACATCTGGCCTCCGAGAGCCACGACATCACTAGCCTACGGACCGGGGTGGGCTCGGCCGCCTCGTTCGCGCCCGCTCTGCTGCGACGTGTGCTGGACGAAATGGGGATGCAGCCCTTGCTTCTCTACGGTTCGAGCGAGTTGCTTTATGTCTGCACCTCCGATCGTGAAGACCTCCTGCGTGGTGCTGTGGGTCGGCCTACCCCCGGGCAGCTGGTAATCGTCGGACCTGACCATGCCCCTCGTCCGACTGGTCAGCTGGGCGAGATCGCGTTCCGGGTGCGCTTGCCGGTCCGCTACTGGAAGGAGCCAGAGGCGAGTCGGGAACCGGGCGAGTGGTATTACACCGGAGACGTGGGACGCCTCGACGCAGAGGGCAGGCTCTATGTCCTAGGCCGTCTCAAACATCAGATCAACCGAGGCGGACACAAAATTGAGCCGGGGGAGGTGGAGACGCTCTTGCATGGGTACCCCGGGGTCGTCGATCATGCCGTCATTGGTCTTCCCGATGACATGCTCGGTGATGTCGTCTGTGTGTGTGTCGTAGCCCCTAGCGATCCACCTGACTTGGAGGCGCTCCGCACCCATCTGGCCCTTGGTCTAGCCCAGTACAAGTTGCCCGATGCATTATGCGTGGTGCCGACGATCCCCCGTAACCGCAATGGCAAGGTCGACCATGATGCCCTCCTGGCGATCGCTCTGTCATCCGACCTGCTGCAGCGTCGCACCCACGGTTGACGCTCGGAGCCGTGGTAGAGATTGCCGATGGCTGCCTGATCGACGACCCGGTTTCTGTCCGGGTTCGCCATCTTCCCCCGGGTCGGCGGGTCCGGCTGCGAGTCCATTGCACCGATGCCGCAGGCCTACCCTTCGCCTCTTGGGCTGAGTACAGGGTGAGCGACGACGGCACCCTTGACGCTGCTCGCCAGTCTCCACTCGCCGGCACATACCGTCAGGTCGACCGGTATGGGCTGTGGTGGTCGATGCGCGCTCGCAAAACAGCAGCGTTCACCGCCAATCTGGAACCCGTGACCACCACAGTCCAGGTTGAGTTAGGTGGCCAGATCGTTGCCTCCACCTCATGGCAAAGAGTGTGGCTGGGCCCCGGAGTGAGGGCCGATCCGGTGGGCGCTGGGTTGGCTGCGACGCTCTTTACCCCCGAGCGCACCCCAGCACCTGGTGTGATCGTGCTAGGAGGGTCCGACGGCGGCCGCCAGTGGGCTGAGGGGGTGGCTGCTCTGTTGGCCAGCCGCGGCCTCACAGCCCTCGCTCTGGCCTACTTTGCCGAGCCCGGCTTGCCGCCCACGTTGACGAGAGTGCCCCTCGAATACGTTGGCGCCGCCGTATCCCACTTGGCCGGGCAGGAGACGGTGGCGGGCGACCTCGTGGCGATCGCCGGCGCTTCCCGCGGGGGCGAGCTTGCCCTGCTGGCGGGCGCCAAGTTTCCTCAGGTGAGGGCAGTCGTGGGCTGGGCAGCCAGCGGGGTGGTGTGGGCAGGATTGGGGGTCGGAGGCCGCGTCGGCGGTCCGGCGTGGACCGAAGGCGGGGAACCCGTGCCCTACGCCGTGCCCAGTGATCTCCCGTCCGGGTACGGACGACGAGGCCGGCCGATTGTCCTGCGGTCCACGTTCGAAGCCCCGTTGCAGGATGGCAGGACCGAAGAGAGTGTGATCGCTGTAGAGCGGGTCCAGGGTCCGCTGCTGCTGATGTCTGGTGGCGACGACCGGCTGTGGCCGGCCGCTCCCCTCGCCGAGGTCGCCGTTAGTCGGTTAGCCGACCGTGGCCATCGTTTCGATATCCGCCACTTGCACTATCAACCGGCCGGCCACCTGGCTGGCCGGCCGCCGGGCCTACCGGCTCCCCCTCCGGCGTCGGCCCATCCCGCCGACGGCCGACGCTACGACCTGGGTGGCACCCCGGCCGCAGATGCCTCCTCCGGCGCGGACGCCTGGCCCCAAGTCGTGGAGCTGTTGAGCCAGGCTTTGCCTCATGTCGACGGCCGCTAGCGGTCCCTCGCGCCCCTCAGCGCAGCGACCATGTGACCTAAGGGGTATTATTCGCCTTGGTGGGCGACCTCGAACAGTCGGCGTATGGCCGGTCATTGACCCTGGGAGAGCGGATATCTCGATCTCTTCTCGCCACCCAAGAGCTGCTGACGGTGCAGCTCGGCTTACAACTCGGTTTGTATCGAGCGCTAAGCGATGACGGTCCCGCGACTCCGCCCCAACTGGCCGCTCGGACCGGACTCGACGAACGGTACCTAGCCGAGTGGCTGGAACAACAGGCGGTCGCGGGGATCCTCTCGGTAGTAGAGGTCGGTGCCGACCCGGCCCAACGTCGCTATGTGCTGGACGACTCGTGCATCAGTGCTCTGCTCGACCGTGACAGTCTCTCTTTCGTTGGCGCACTGGCAGGAATCGCGACCGCTTTGGCCCGTAACCTTCCGCAGGTGCAGACCGCCTTTCGGACCGGAGGCGGCATTGCGGCCGGGGAGTTCGGTCATGACCTCAGCGACGAAACGGCGGCATTGAACCGACCACTGTTCCGGCATCTCTTGCCCGGATGGCTGGCCAACCTCTCGGGCATCCACGAACGGCTGCAAGCAGACCCTCCAGCCAGAATTGCAGACGTTGGGTGCGGCGTCGGGTGGTCGAGCATCGACCTCGCTCTTGCGTACCCGAAGGTCGTTGTTCACGGCCTGGACTGCGACCAACGTGCGGTTTTGCTGGCCTGCCGCAATGCCGACGAGGCTGGGGTAGCGGATCGTACCGAGTTTGTGACCGGCGACATTGCCGTTCCCGGCCTTCGCGGCACGTATGACCTTGTCACTTGTTTCGAGGCGCTGCACGATATGGCTCGCCCGGTAGAGGCGCTAGCGGGAATGCGGAGCCTCCTGGCGAAGGGGGGTCGGGTACTGGTCGCCGAGGAACGGGTCCGGGAGACCTTCCAGGCGCCCGGCGACCGGCGGGAGCGAGCGGCCTACTGTTGGAGCGTCCTGTACTGTCTCCCCATAGGACGCTCGGAGGTGCCGTCGGCAGCTACCGGCGCAGTCATGCGCCCGTCGCTGCTCGCCCGTTATGCGGCTGAAGCCGGGTATAGCGATGTCACGATTGCCCCCATTGACGATCCGGTGTGGCGCTTTTATCACCTGATCGGATAGCGAAAGGATTCCGCTCCAACGTCCAAGGTCATGGTAGAAAGGACGAACCGCGTATCCACGGTCTTGGTAAGACTAATTGCGTCATCTGACAATAGCGTCAACCAAAATGGAGAATAGGCGAGCTACTCTTCAGGAGCGAGCAGGTACTGACCCGTCGTAGCCGGAAGGGCGTCGCAATTGGAATCGGCATCCGTCAGGATCCTTGATGCGTCCGGTGCCTCCCCGGCTAGGAGCTAGGATTTTGCTCCGATGGTCCCGGTGCAGTGACGGAACTACTGAGAGCAACGCTTTCTGAATCGAATCTGGACCCAAATGGAAGCCCATCACGGCTCGGGGGTTGCGTAGGTGTGGGACAACGCAGAGTGCTTTCGCACAAGTTGGTCGATGGCCGCCAAAAACGGCAACCACCGCCCACCTACGCTTACGACAGGGTCAGGACTTGCTCTCAACCCGACAACAACGTCAGAATTTGCCGCTGCTGGCGGGAGTCTCGGTCAGTTCCTCGATCTTGAAGTCGGACAAGATCGCCTCCTTATCGGATTATCCAGCCATCTATGGTTAGGGTACACCGCTGAATAGGTCGCGCGGTGTAGGGTGGTTGTATGGAGCTGTCGCCGGAGGGCCTGGCACGGTTCTTTGAGGTGGTGTGGCCGGTGCTGGATGAGCGGCAGCGCCGGCTGGTGGCGAGAGCGTTGGCGGCTGCGTTGGGGCGGGGCGGCACGGCGTGGGTGACCGACGCGTCGGGGATGAGCCGTAACACTGGTGATCGGCGGGCGGCGCGAGGTGGAGGCAGGGCCGCTGACACCGGGGCGGGTGCGGGCGCCGGGAGCGGGGCGGCGTCTGGCCGAGGAGCTCCAGCCCGGTCTGATTGACGCGCTGGAGCGGCTGGTCTGCCCGGCGACGCGGGCGATCCGATGTCGGCGTTGCGGTGGACGGCGAAGTCGACCGAGACCTTGGCGGCGGCGTTGGTCGCCCAGGGCTTCACCGTCTCGGCGGACACGGTGGGCCGGCTGCTCAAGGCGTTGGGCTACAGCCTCCAGGCACCCGCAAAGACCAACGAGGGCCGACAGCACCCTGATCGTGACAGCCAGTTCAACTGGCTGAACGTGACCGTCACCCGGCGCTTGGCGGCGGGCCAGCCGGTGATCTCGGTGGACACCAAGAAGAAGCTGCTGGTCGGCGAGAAGGCCAACGGTGGCAGGGAGTATCAGCCCCAGGGTGTCCCTGAGCGCGTCGACGTGCATGACTTCCCCGACCCCAAGATGGGCAAGGTCGTCCCGTATGGGATCTATGACGTCGGCGCCGATGGGGGATGGGTGTCGGTCGGCGACGACGGCGACACTGCGGTGTTCGCGGTGGGGGCGATCGGCCGGTGGTGGGCGACGATGGGCAAGGATCGCTACCCCGACGCCACCACCTTGTTGATCACCGCCGACGCCGGAGGGTCCAACAGCTACCGGACCAAGCTGTGGAAGGTCGAGCTGGCAGGCCTGGCCGCAGCCACCGGGCTGACTATCACCGTCTGCCACTACCCGCCCAGGCACCTCCAAGTGGAACCGCATCGAGCAGCGCATGTTCTCCTTCATCACCAAAAACTGGCGAGGCCGGCCTCTCACCACCTATCGCACCGTGGTCAAATTGATCGCCGCCACGACGACCGACACCGGTCTGCGGATCGCGGCGGAGTGGGATCAAGGCGACTATCCCACCGGCATCAAGGTCACGAAAGCCCAACTTGCCGCCGTGCCCCTCCTACCCCACGACTGGCACGGCGAATGGAACTACGACATCCTCCCCCACAGCAGAACATGAACATCACCCTATTTTGCGGTGCACCCTAAGTGCGCGAAACACTGCCTGTTGACTCACGTCAAATCCTCCGGCAGGACTGATTCGTTGCCTCACGTAAAGTCTCCGCCTGGTCCTATGAGTTGAAGGCCCTGTTCACCGGTGGCCTGACGGGGGCTGGGGCCTTGGTCAGCGCCAGCCGTTCGAGCTGGGTGGTGAGTGTCTGGATCTGGCGGTAGAGGTCGCCCGGTCCAACCTGGCCCATGATCACCTGCATCTGGGAGCGGCACACCTCGGTGGTGGCCTCGTGGGCAGTGGTGCGCTGGTAGGGGGTGGCCGCCGTGTCATGGCGCTTGGAGACCTTGGCTCCGTTGCGCTGCTTGGAGACCAGCTTCTGTTGGGCCAGGAGGTAATTCGTGTAGACCCTGTCGAGCTCCCAGATCTCGTTGAGCAGCCCGAGTTCCTTCGGGGTGTCGAAACGCAGGTAGCCGACCAGTTCGCGGACGTGGGTCCAGTTCTTCTGCTCGACATGGGCCCCGTCGTTCTTGTTGCCCGGCCGGCTGCGGGTGAAGGTGATCTTGTGCTCGACGCAGTAGGCGAGGAGGTGTGCGTTGATGAACTCCGAACCATTGTCCGAGTCGATCCCAAAGATGGGGAACGGGAAGCGGGCGATCACGTGCTCGAGGGCCTCGAACACCCAGATGGCAGCCTTGTTCTTGACCGACCGGTTGATGGTCCAGCCCGTGGCCACGTCAGTGACGGTCAAGGTGAAGCAGAATTCGCCGCTCGAGTTGCCCCCCTCATGGCCGACCAGGTCGATCTCGACGAACCCGGGCGTATCTTCGGTCCACTCGGCCCAGGTACGCACCGGGATCTGGGACTTGAGGAGCGTGCCGGGCTTGGTGTGAGACCGCCCCCGGGGCCATAGCTTTGCCCGCTCGGCGGCCAAGCGTCGATCGATAGTGGCCGGGCTCATGGCCACCAAGAGCGCCGCCTCCTCATCGGATATCACGATGTCACCATCCCGGCGCAAGAGTGGGACCACCACCGCCAGCATCGGAGCCAGGCGCTTGCCCGCCGGCGTGCGGGTCAGCCTCCAGCACACGATCAAACAGGCGATCACATGGGGCCCGTAGGTCAAAGCCCGAGGTGCTCGGGGCCTGACCGCCTTGAGGACGTGAGCGCGGCGAAGTGCGGCTCGGGCGTAGTCCCGGTGCCAGCCGGTGAGATCGACCAGCTCGTCGAGGATCCTCGACTTCTCGGCCCTGGACCCCCGCTTATAGGCCAGAGCCTTCTTCTTGGTCACTGCCTGGCGTTGGCCCATCGAAAGCTCCATCCGGAAGGCGTAACCGGTCCCGGCGCCAACCGTCGAACGCCGCCCTCAGGCGGAGATTCTCAGATGAGGCAACGTATAGGGCTACGCAGAGGTTTTGGATGAGTCAATGCGCACTGATTGACACGATGGCCGCAATTGGGTAGAATGCCTGCAACTTGAGCAAAGGAGGTAAATCATGTTCGACCTCAAGATCGAAGAACTGACGGAGGATCGTGCCAACAGCGGCCGGTGCTGCCGGTGCTGTCGGGATGGGAGCAAGTCCTGATTCGACGATAGGCGGTAGGCGGTAGACGGGGCGGCGGTCCCTGCCGGACCGCCGCCCGTCTCCTTCTCGGGGGTGTCCGATTGCCCGCTGGTACGTACGCGAGCGCGAAGTCCACGGTAGGCTTTCATCTGGGTCCACCTCTGGCCGACCCCCGGAGGATCGCGCAGGCCGCGTGCGATCGCGTATCTGGTCATACGGTGGGCATAGTCCGGGATTGCAGGGCCGTCGCCGATCCGTTGCTCGCTGGTTGGTCGATGCATGTGGCGCGGGGCCCCCGCCGACTGGTTGGCTGGCACCTCTCGTACGCTCTGGACGGCACCGGCGTCTCCACTGACCCTAACGCATCCCGTGTGGCGGCAGTCGCCGAGGTCGTGGAGGGATATTGCGGCACCGCCCCGCTCCGCGACGACATTAGATACCGGGCGTCGCCGCGCCAACTTGGCTCCCGAGCCGTGGCGTGGCAGCACTTGGCGTGGCCATCTGCGGACCAATATGGCCGCCTGTCTACGCTACGGGCAATGACCGACGATCACGCGATCGATTGGTGCCCGGCGTGGTCCCTCACCCGTGGGCGGGTGATGCTGGTGCCCGCCGCCTTCGTCATCGCCGATGTTACCAACGACGTTCTTCCCGAGTGGACCAGCACCGGGCTAGCAAGCCATGTGTGCCTCACCCGCGCGGTGTTGGGCGGCCTCTGTGAGGTCCTCGAGCGCGACGCCTTGGCGACGACCTGGTATAACGCGCTGGCGACGACGCCCCTGAGTCCCGCAGGTACGCCGCTGGAACGGTTGTTGGACAGGCTCGACCGAGAGGCCGGCGTGACCGTACGCCTGATGGTGCTGCCCACTGATTCCCCGTTTCCCGTTGTCCTGGCGCTGGCCCGTCGCCACGTGGCACCACCCTTCGCCGCAGTCGGGGTCGCGTGCCATGCCAATCTGGCGATGGCGGCGAGCAAGGCAGTCGCCGAAAGCATCCAGGTCATGGTTCGGCTGAAGCCTGGAGGCGACGGCTCGGACCTCGACGACGACCCGGCCGCGAGGTACGCCACGCCCGAGGGGGCCGAGCTGCTCGAGTCGTGCCTGCAGCCGACGGAGGAAACCGTCGGGCACTGCACCGAGCCCTCGCTCCGTTCTCCCTCGGTCGCACTGAACGCTGGGGTGGCGCAGTTGGCCCGTCAGGGACTCGAGGTGCTGGCGGCCGAGTTGACGACCGCCGACGTGGCACAAGCCGGATGGCGCGTTGTCCGGGTCATGGTACCCGGGACGGTGTGGCCCGGCACGAGGCCGGAGATGGCTCCCCTCGGAGCGCGTCGGCTCTACCGCCTTCCCGTCGACCTCGGCCTGCGATCCACCCCGCTGTCGGAGCATGAGCTGCGGTCGCTGCCGGTGCCGCTGTCATGATCGTGCGTCGGTGGTGAACAACGCCATGGCAACTCCGATACCTCACCGCCCCCTGCTACCTGGCCTTTACCAGGTGGTGCCGCTGGGACCCGACCGGATCGTGGTGGCGAACGGGGGGCGTGCCGTAGCGCTATCGGGCGCCGGGTTTACCGCCCGAGTGGGTCCGCTTCTCGCCGCCCTGGACGGCACGAGCACCGCGGAGGACTTGCACCTTCGCTTCCCCGAGATCGCCCCGGCAGTCCTAGACGGTCTGGCCGCCAAGGGTCTCCTGGTCGACGCCGCTCCGGTCTCCGATCGGCCCTCCGTTGCCCCTCAGCTGACCGCGGTGGCGTTGCCCGGGGCACCATCGCCGGCAGAATCGGCGGCTGGGCTGGCGGCTGCCACCGTCACCATCTTCGGTTGCGGCGCGCCCGGCGGAGCCGTCGCCGTGCTTTTGACCAAAGCCGGCGTTGGGCGCCTTGTGGTTGCCGACGACGGCGCAGTTGGCGAGGGTGACCTGGCGGTATCACCGATACTTGAACGGTCGGACGTGGGATGTCCTCGGGCGGAGGCAGTGGCCCGCCATTGTCGCGACGCCGGCGGGGATGCCGCTGGGGTCGCGGTCGGGCAGTCGTGGGACTTTCGCCCCGACGTGGTGCTGCTGGAGTTGGGCTATGACGAAGTCGGGACGGCGGCTGCCGATCACTGCCTGGCCGCGGGGCTTTCCTACCTGGTCCACACCCAAGACGCGCTGGAGGCCAGTGTCGGACCGTTTGTGGGCCCCGGCGGATTTCCGTGCCACCAGTGTCTGGCCGCCCGGCGCTTGAGCCACGTCGCCCACTCCGAGGAATACCTGGCCTACCGCCAACAACGGGCGACGACCAGTCCCCGCCCGACCGCCTACCTGGCCGCCCAGGTTGCGCTCGTGGCCGGTCTCGCCAGCATCGAGGTGCTGCGGGCCTTGCTCGACGCCGAACCGTCAAGTGCCGGCGCCCTGCTCAGCTTGGACCTCGGCGGGTACTCCGCCCGACGGGAGGTCCTCCTGCCTGTCCCGGGCTGCCGCGGCTGTGCCCGCGCCGGGCGCGAGAGGCCATGACCGACGGCGACCGCGTCCGATACCGCCGTTCGCCCCTTCTGCTCGTCGGTTGGGAAGGGGCCGATCTGATTCTCACCCAGTGTGATTCGCTGCGTCGTTACCGCGTCGACGAGCAGCTGCTCGGCCTGCTGGGTTGCCTCTCCGACTGGCGTGAGCAGGATGAACTGGACCCTCAGCACATCGACGGGCCGGCCGTGCTACTCGACCAACTTCACGACATGGGCGTACTCGACCGCGACCAGGAGCCGGCAACGACCCGGATTTGGAGTCCGTTCGACCTGGTCGTGCAGCGTCAACAGAATCGGGGCGGCGAGCGGGAGCCGGCGGATCTCCAAGGGCCACCCCCGCCCGCCTTCAAAGACCGCCCTCCCGGCCTGCCTACCAGCCTGCCGGCCCCTTCGCCGTTGCCAATGCGGCTCGATGACGTCCTGGCCGCCCGCCGCAGTGTGCGGACGTACGGGGCTGGCCCCATCACCTTGGACGTGCTGTCCTGTTTGCTCTACCACTCGGCGCGGGTCATCGAGGTCGTCGACGACGAGCACCTCGGCGAGCAGGCGTTGCATCCCTACCCGACCGGCGGTGCCCGCTCGGAGCTCGAGGTGTATGTGGTCGCCAACGACGTGGAGGGCGTCGAGCGGGGAGCTCACTGGTACGACGCTCGGCGCCACGAGCTGAGGATGATCCGACCGGTCGATGACGAGTTGCAGGCTGTCAACGATTGGGTGTCAGAAGCCACTGGCGGCCTCCACCGCCCCCCGCAGGTCATCCTGCTCGTTACGGCCGTCTTCGAGCGAGTCATGTGGAAATACCATGGGATCGGATTGTCCCTCATCGCCCGCGACACCGGCTGTCTTTATCAGACGCTGTATCTGGTCGCCACCGGCCTCGGCCTGGCTCCGTGCGCCGTGGGAGCGGGAAGGGAATTGGACAACGCCCGTTGGCTGGGGCTCGATCCGCTGGTGGAGTCCCCGGTCGGCTGCGTCCTTGTTGGCACTGCCCAACATTCGCCTGCCGCACCACCGGCGCGACGCCGTGGCAGGGACGCGGTCGCCGGATAATGGTCTGTCCCCGAAATGCGAACGATCTCACGCCTCGTGCCCTCCGAGGCAGGGACGTCTTGTTGCGTCCGGCCTGCAGCGACGACGCCCGACGCTTGGCGGCATGGCACTCGGACCCCGACTTCGTGGGGTCGTTCTTCGATCCCTGGCCGGAAAGCAGCGATGCTTGGGAGGAACGGATTTCCACTCGGACACCTGAGGAGGACACGTTCCTTATATGTGAAAGGAATTCAGGTGAGAAGCCAATCGGCACTGCCGGATACTGGAATCCGTACACATTGCCCCGCGTCTTTCGGGGCTTAGAGATATGGTATAAGGTTCATCCCTCGTCGCGTGGGCGTGGTGTCGCGACACAGACGGCGTCTCTGCTCCTAGACCACTTGTTCAACTCGCTGCCGGTTGAACGTATTCAAGCCACAGTAGTTAGCGCGAATGAAGCGTCGCGCCGCGCCCTGCTTCGTGTCGGAATGCAATGCGAGGGTATTCTTCGCCGGGTGTACTTCCTGCACGGAACCTACGTTGACGTGGATATGTTCTCTATCGTGAGGGAGGAGTGGAACACTCGTGCCTGATGTTCGCCCGCTTGGAAACCCATTACCCAGCACCGCTACACCTGGCGATACGAACGCCGCATCGGTCGGTCCGGTTGCCGGGGCCACGAGCACCCTAGCCGGTGCCCTCGAGTTGTCATGCCGTCGTTGGCCGGACAACGTGGCGCTCTCCGGGGCCGGAGATTCCTTGACCTATGACCAGTTATGGAAGGCGGCCACGAACCTCGGCGAGGCCTATCGCGACCTCGGCATCAAGCAGGGTGACCGGGTCATTGGCGCGGCACCGAACAGTCGAGAACTAGTGGTTGCCATGGCTGCAGCGTGGTTGTCGGGAGTGGTCCACGTCGGGGTCAGTCGTGACCTGACCGCTCCGGAACTGGAGTCTTTGTTCCGACGCACGGAAGCCTCCGCGATCCTACAAAGTGACTGGAACCGAGGGCGAGCAAGAGGTTCGGCCGCCCTCGGTGAGACCCCGGTCGACGTCGCACGCAGCGGCGTGGTGCTCTCCACCCTGGGGCCAGGCGGCAAGGTTCACGGTGAAGTCCTGGTCGGCCGGTTGTTGAGCCAGGCGGGCGGGTCGGCCGATGTGGCATCCAAGGGATACCGTCCCCAGCCACAGGATCCGGCCACGATCTTCTTCACGTCCGGCACGACCGGTAGCGGTCAGGCCAAGGGACCGATCGGCCATCACGGCCCCCTGTGCGAGACGTGGCAGTGGCTTGCCGAGGCCTTGGGCTGCGGCCCGGACGACGTCCACCTCGGGCAGCTTCCGCTGGCGGTCGGCTTCGGGGTCATGATGGCCGCCGTGGCGCTGTTCACCGGCGGCTGTCTACGACTGATGGATCGCTTTTCGCCCGCAACCGCGTTGCGGGTGATCGATGAAGAAAACGTCACAGTACTCAACGGCATTCCAACGCATTTCCGGCTGCTTCTCCGGGAGATGCAGGGCCGGCCCATTGGCGCGACCAGCGTGCGGCGCGGCGTGGGCACCGGTGCGGCCTTCGCCCCCGGCCTGATCGACCAGATCGAGAGCCGGTTGGGCCTGCGACTGATGCTTCTCTATGGTTCCCCGGAACTGCAGTACGTGTGTACCAACGACCGCCAAGACGTCCGGCGGGGTGCTATGGGTCGGCCGAAGAACGATGATGTGATCATCTTGGGCGACGACGGAGTACGCCTCAGAGCGGGCGAGGAGGGTGAGATCGCCTTTCGGGTGAAGACACCAGTTCGGTATTGGCGCGAAGAGAAGACCCTCAAACCCGGCGAGCTTTACCTCACGGGGGATCTGGGCCTGATAAAGGAAGACGGGTGTCTTTACCTCGCGGATCGGTACAAGCACCAAGTCAATCGGAGCGGCTTTCGTGTTGATATTGCCGAGGTCGAGGGTCGCCTCTATGGCTGCCCGGGGGTCGCCGATGCGGGTGTCATCGGACGTCCTGACTCAATCCTGGGCGAACGTGTGTGCGCCTGCATCGTGCCTTCCTCCCAGACCGCCACTCCCAATCTCGAACAGGTCCGGGGCTACCTTGCTTCCCACTTGGCGCGCTACAAGCTCCCTGAAGAGCTATGCGTTGTGCCACATATTCCACGGACCGGGGGCGGGTCCATCGACCGAGAATCGCTGCGCGCCCTATGCGATTCCCTCTCTCGTCAGTCTGTGCCAAAAAGATAAAGGATAGGGTGGTTGATGCACCGTTGGTTGAGCAGAGAAAGGTACTTCCGGAGGCACTTAGTCGATAGGGGAAAGAGGATGAACCGAAACTTTGGGTTGAGGCTGGGAATGGCAGGGATTCTTTGTGTGCTGCTATTGACGTCGTGCGGCAGTTCTGGAGGTTCTCCGGCGGCCAGTGGGTCGGGCGGCATCCTACGTATTGGGATGAATGGGACAACTGGATCGCTGGATCCGTTCAGCGCGCGCAAGGGCGAGTATTCGACGTACACGACCATCTTTCCGCTCCTGGTGACCTACAACTTGCGCACGCTTGCTTTCGAGTCTGACTTTGCTAAGTCTTGGCAGACGTCGCCGGACGGACTGACCTGGACGTTTCAAACCCAACCGGCGGCGAAGTGGTCTGACGGTCAGCCCCTGACAGCAGCTGATGCGGCATTTACGCTGGCGACGATCGCCAAGTTTCAGAACGGCCCTACAGCTGGGTACGCGTCGTATGTCTCGGACTTGAAGAGCGCGGTCGCTACTGGCCCGAACACCTTGACGTTAACCTATGACAAGCCGGTGTCGAACGTGCTGGCTCAGGCTGGTTCTGTTCAGCTCCTCCCTGAGCACGTCTGGGGTACGTATGCGACCGGTGACGGCAAGGGCCTCAACACCTTCGCGAATGCTCCGAGCCGGGGGCATCCGGTCGTTTCTGGTGGTCCGTTCATGTTGACGTCTCACGTGACGAATGACATCGAAACCTTTGTGCGCAACCCGAACTACTACGGGGCTAAGCCGCTCCTGGATGGATTCGATGTGAAGTTCTACTCGAGCAATGGCGCCATGGTCACCGCTTTGAAGACGGGACAGATTGACGCCATCGATCAGCTCCCAACGAGCGCGGCGCAGACCGTGAAGGCGTCGGGCTTGTTCGTCTCCAACACTCCCGGGCTGTCGTTCAGCCAGCTCACCATTAACACCAACCCGGCATTGACGAGCCACCGCGAGCTTCTTAATCCGATGGTGAGGGAGGCGTTCGAATACGCTTCGGATCGATCGCAGATCGCCAACGTCGTATACAACGGTTACGCCCAGCCCGGCAACACGATCGAGCCTCCCGCTATCGGCCAGTGGCGCGACCCGAACATCCCTGCCGTGCCGTTCGATATCACCAAGGCCAACCAGCTTTTGGACCAGGCAGGACTCCCCCGGGGGCCGGGTGGGGTGCGCCAAGCGAACGGGCAGCCGATGTCGTATCAGGTTCTGCTCACCTCGGATCTCGCCCCGCTGTTCCAGATCCTGCAGAGCGACTACCAGAAGATCGGCGTCCAGCTGACAGCCCAGTCTCTCGACAGTAAAGCTGAGTTTGCCGCCATCGCCGCGAACAACTATGGCACCTTCACCCTGGCCCTCGACAGCGGCGGCGGCCCACAGGCCTTCGATCCTAACTTCGGGCTTTCACAGCTCACGTGCGCGTTGCGAACCGAAGGTGACGACACCGGCTACTGCAACCCCGCCTACGATTCGTTGTACAGCCAGCAAGGCACCGTGCAGGGTGACCAGCGGGTCCAGCTCGTCTACCAGATGCAGCAGCTGATCCACAACGACCGGCCGCTCATCGCCCTTGACAACATCAACAATGTCGACGCGTGGAGCACCAAGTGGACCGGCTTCGCTGAGACGCCCGACGGGATCTTCACCTTCCTGTCGCCGTTGACGCTCACGGGCGTGCACCGCAGCTGAGCGGGACAGGCTGAGACGAACCGGTAGTGCGCGCCAACTACATCGCCAAACGTCTCGTTTTTGCGGTGTTGACGATCTTTATAGCCACGACCTTCGACTTTGTGCTGTTTCGTTCGACGCCGGGAAGTCCGCTCGTCGATCTCAGTCGCCTGCCGACCGCCACGGCCCAGACGAAACAGGCTCTGGCGCGCAGTTTCGGTCTGAACAAGTCGGAGTGGAACCAGTACGAGGCCTACCTGGACCAACTGGTCCACGGAAACCTGGGTCTGTCCTACGACAATGAGCAGCCGGTCATCGACAACCTGTCGACCGCCATGGCTAACACGGTGCCCATGGTCGCTCTGGGCACCGCAGTGGCGCTGATCGCGGGCATCGCCGGCGGCGTGGTGTCAGCATGGCGGCGCGGCACCGCTGCCGACCATGTCGGCACTGGCACGGCCATCGGCCTGTCGTCGCTGCCGACACAGTGGCTGGGCCTCCTACTGATCATCGGCTTCGCTGGGATCCTGCCCACCAGTGGGATGACCAACGACTTCCTCATCAACCCGAGTTTCTGGCAGCACTTTGGCGACGTGGTGGACCACATGCTGCTACCGGCACTCACCCTTGCGGTCAGCCTTGTCGGCAGCTACCTGCTCATCGTGCGCTCCTCAGTCCTGGAGGCCCTGAGAGAGGACTACATCCTCACCGCACGGGCCAAAGGGCTCACGGCCAGGGCCGTGTTGGCCCGCCACGCTTTGCCCAACGCCATGCTTCCCACCACGACGATGATCTCGCTGTCGCTCGGCTACCTCGTGACCGGCGCCATCCTCATCGAGACCGTCTTCTCGTGGCCAGGAATCGGCAGAGCCATCTACCAGGGCGTCCTGGACCGCGATTACCCGACTTTGCAGGGAGGTTTCCTCATCCTGACGGTCTCGGTGGTGCTCTGCAACCTGGCGGCCGACCTGGTCTATCTCCGGCTCGATCCGCGAGTGGCGCAATGAGCACCGTCCTTCCCGAGGCTGTCGTCGGAACGGCCGGGGGGGCCGATAGCCCGGCGAGGGCAAGACCCCTCTGGCGGTCCGTGTGGACACGACCGGCGCCGGCGACGGGTGCGGCGCTGCTTGTTCTGGCCGGCGTAACGGCGATCTTCGCACCTTGGATCGAGCCGTACCGACCCACCCAGACCGTCGGCGCAGCCTTCGCTCATCCCTCGACCACGCACTGGCTCGGGCTGGACGGCACCGGTGGCGACGTGGTCAGCCTCCTCATCCAGGGCACCCGGATCTCATTGATCGTGGGGGCCGCAGCCATGGCCGTGGCCATGGTGGTCGGCACCACCGTCGGCATGCTGTCGGGGTACTTCGGCCGAGCCGTCGACGGGCTCCTTATGCGAATCACCGACTTCTTCTTGGTCGTGCCCTATCTGCCGCTGCTCATCATCGTTGCCGCCGTGTGGGGGGCCAGCCTGTGGCACATCATCTTGGTCATCGGCCTGTTGCAGTGGACGTGGGCGGCCAGAATCGTCAGGGCTCAAGTCAAAAGCGTTCGCCAACGCACCTACGTACGACGGGCCCGTTCGCTGGGAGCGGGCAACCTCCGCATCATCTCCCATCACATCTTCCCTCAGATCGCTCCGCTGCTCGTGTCCATCGCCGTGTTACACGTGGGCTACGCCATCTTCTCCGAGGCCGCCTTGGATTTCCTCGGCCTCGGCGATCCGCTTGCGGTGTCGTGGGGCACCATGATCGAGCACGCCTTCCAGCGCACAGCGGTCAGTAACGGTGCGTGGTGGGCCATCGTGCCGCCGGGGATCGGTATCGCCGCGGTGATCGTGAGCTGCTTCCTCGTCGGTCAGGGCGTCGAGGACGCCCTCGACCCCGGGCTCCGGCGGGCCCATCTCTCCGCGAGGACTTTCCGGATCCGGCGGCAGACGTCCTCGGCGACCATCGAGAAACGATGACCATCCTTGAGGTCAGGGACCTCCAGGTATGGTTCGATCTACCCGGCGGCGGAGAGGTTCACGCTGTCCAAAGGCTCAACTTCGCCCTCGAGGCCGGTCAGCGTCTCGGTCTCGTAGGAGAATCGGGGTGCGGCAAGAGCACAGCCGTCCTCGCGCTCATGGGTTTGCTTCCCCCCACGGCCAGCGTCGCTGGCCACGTGCTCCTCGACGGAACCGACATCCTGGCGGGTGGCGAGGAGACCATGCGTTCCCACCGGTGGTCCGACATGGCCATGGTGTTCCAAGGGACGATGAGCGCCCTGAACCCGGTGCAGACCGTCGGCGCGCAGATCATCGAACCACTCCGAGTCCACGGGCTGAGCGCAGGACCGAAAGCACGAGCCCGGGGACTCGAGCTGCTCGACATGGTCGGCCTACCGGGCGCTCTGGCCGCCCGTTACCCCCACGAGCTTTCCGGCGGTCAACGTCAGCGGGTCTGCCTGGCTATGGCGTTGGCCTGCCGGCCACGCCTTCTGTTCGCCGACGAGCCGACGACCGCCTTGGACGTGATGGTTCAGGCCCAGATCCTGCAGTTATTGATCGACCTCACCAGCCAAGAAGGGTTGGCCTTGGTCCTCGTCACCCATGATCTTGCGGTCGTGTCGCAGTTCTGCGAGAGGATCGCCATCATGTACGCCGGCGAGATCGTTGAGAACGGACCTGCCGAGGACCTCGTCGATCGACCCCGGCATCCCTACACACGTCGGCTCTTCGCCGCCACCCTCGATCTCTACGGCGACGAATCGCCCCAATCGATCCACGGGACCCCGCCCCGATTGGACCAACCCCTGTCGGGCTGCCCCTTCCGCCCCCGCTGCGACCGCGCTTTCGACCCCTGCCAGGGCGAGCGTCCCGCCTTGGCTGTTGTAGGCGACCGCCACGTGGCCGCATGCCACCGCAACCGAGACACCGACAGTGATGCGGCGGCCGCCAGCTCCTCCGGCCACCGAGCCGACGACCTCCGATCTGCGCATCCCGCGCAATCGTCCACGCCGATCGTCCAGCCTGACGCCAACGGTCATTCTTGTGGCTCCGATTGACCTTGGACGTGAATTGGTGACCGTCAGCGCCGACAGCCGCAGCGAACTACTGCTCGAGGTAGAGGACCTGGTAGTCCATTACAGGATTCGGCGCGGGTGGACGGGGGCACTGCTGCGACGGCCGAAGCGGATCGTGCGAGCCGTGGACGGGCTGTCCCTCACCCTCCGCCGGGGCGAGATGTTGGCCGTCGTGGGTGAGTCAGGTTGCGGCAAGACCACCACCGCGTTGGCCCTCCTGAACATGATCAAACCGACAGCCGGCTCCATACACTTCGAAGGCCAAGACATCAGCCGGCTCCGGGCGCGCCGGATGCGAAATCTCCGCCGTCACATCCAGATGATCTATCAGGACCCCTACGAGTCGTTGAACCCCCGTCGGACAGTACGGCAGACCATCGAAGAACCCCTGCTCGTACACGGGGTGGGCTCATCGAAACCGCAACGGAGCCAGCGAGTCGTCGAGGCCCTCGAGGCGGCAGAACTCAGCCCACCAAGCCTCTACCTCGACCGATATCCAGAAGAACTCTCCGGCGGACAACGCCAACGGGTGGCCATCGCCGCCAGCCTCGTCCTCGGCCCCGACCTACTCGTCGCCGACGAACCCGTCTCCATGCTCGATGTCTCCGTACGCGCAGGAATCCTCGCCCTCTTCGACCGGCACAAACGCCGAGAAGGAACGGGCATCATCATGATCACCCACGACCTCGCAACCGCCGCCCACTTCGCAGACCGCATCGCCGTCATGTACCTAGGCCGAGTTGTGGAAGAAGGCCCAGCCCGAGAAGTGGTCCACAACCCCCAACACCCTTACACCAAAGCGTTGCTCTCCGTCGTCCCATCAATCCACCGAGATCGCCAAACCAACATCCAGATCCTGTCCGGCGGGGCACCCGACGCCGCCACGATCCCCGATGGGTGCCGGTTCCAACCCCGATGCCCGCTCGCCGTGGAGGCCTGCCGTGGCGTCGACCCTGCCCTACTGCCCCTTCCCGGCCCTCCCACCGTCGATCACCGGGTAGCCTGCATAGTGACAAACGGCAACCAACAAGGTGACGCCAACCCGCCCGGCATCTGATACGGGGCCGGCGCGGGCGCCGTCGGCCAATCCATCTTAGCCTCAATCAACCGACCGGGTCTGACCGACTGGTCAGGAGGGCCGGAAACTGGTTGACGGACCCATAGGGACTGCTCCGCGGCGTGACCGGACAGAACCAAACGTGGGACGGCTGGTGGAAGTGGGGATTTGCGGATCTCGACGGGGTTCCAGAGGGGTCCCCAAGCGCCCCGGGGACGCGTCGAAGCGAACCCAGGTCGGCTGGATAGTGCGGAGGGGATCGGTCAGTTCAGATGAGACACACTGTGAGGCGTCGCAGGCGGCCCAGGGCGACCAGGAAGGCCTCTCGCCAGGGCCAGTCCTTGGCCAGGTGCAAGCTGGACCGGCGCCCCGAACGGGTGAGATGGCCGGGGATAGCGAAGTATCGACGGCGCAAGGTGGCGGTGGTGACGACCTTCCTCTCGGAGATCTGGCCCAGGAGGGTCGTCCAGCGGGCCAGGTTGTGGGCCATGGCCCCCAGCGCCATCCAAGCGGCATTGGCCCCGAAGCGCCCTGAGGGCATGTGGTTCCAGCCCGAGCCCTCCTTCAGGTCCCGGATGACCAGCTCCACCTGGGCGTGGTTTCGGTGATCGACCTCGAGCTCGATGGTCTTGCCCACACGGTCGGTAGGGATCGGGCCGGGGCGCGGTGCTGTCTTCTCAGACCGTCCGTTTCCCCGACCCGCACCTCCGAACCGGACGTGCGTGTTCCCACGCATCCGGCTCTCCACGAGCCCTTGTCGCTGGACTTCAGGCGACGGTCATCTGGGCCGCTGTCCACGGTGTTGGGATCTTGCTGCCCCGGTAGAGGTAGCGGGTGACCGCCACCGTCGCCGGGTCGAACATGACCGTCTCACCGTCCGTCGGCCACCACCTTGGTAGGTAGCGTCGGCGGAGCCACTTCCAGGTGGCCCGGGAGTGCTTGTGGCGAATCCATCCGAGGACCCTGCGCCAGGCGAACTGGTGCAGGTATCGGAAGGTCGCTTTGGACGCCCCGTGCCGGAAGTAGTTGGTCCAGCCTCGCAGCACCGAGTTCACCCGGCGCAGCAAGACCTTGAGCGGTTGGTTCGTGCCTCCCTGGGTGAGCGCCCGCACTTTGGCCTTGACGGAGGCGAACGCCTTCTTCGACGGCCAGGTGTAGACGTTCTGCTTGTTCGACCCCGGTTGGCGTTGTCGCTGGATGCGGAAGCCGAGGAAGTCGAACCCGTCATCGATATGGACGATCGTCGTCTTCTTCTCCGACAGGCGCAGGCCCATCGGGCGAAGCACCTCTGCTGTCTCATCACGCAGGGCCTCGACGTGCGCTCGGGTGCCGGCCACGAGGACGACAAAGTCGTCCGCGTATCGCACCAGGCGATAGTTGGCCAGACCCTTGCGGCGCCGGTAGCTGCGCGACGAGTGGCTGGTGCCAGACGCCGCCCACGCCTCGGCGAAGTGCTCGTCGAGGACGGAGAGGGCGACATTGGCCAGCAGGGGTGAGAGGATCCCCCCTTGGGGCGTGCCGGTGTCAGTGTCCCTCGTGACGCCATCCTCGGAGAGGATGCCAGCCTTGAGAAACGCCTTCACCAAGTCCATGACCCGTTTGTCTCCGATCCGTCGCCGCAGCCGGTCTTGGAGACCGACATGAGAGATTTCGTCGAAGCACGCCGTGATGTCACCTTCCAGCACCCACTCATACGAGCGGGTGGTGAAGTGGTGGATCTCGGTAATCGCGTCTTGGGCTCGGCGCTTGGGGCGGAAGCCGTAACTTGCCGGCTTGAAGTCCGCCTCGAAGATCGGCTCGAGCACCAGCTTGAGGGCTGCTTGCACAGTGCGATCCCGGGCGGTCGGAATGCCGAGGCGACGGCCCACTGGGGAGCCGAGCTTCGGGATGATCCGTTCCCGCACGGGCAGGGGCTGGAACCGCCGGGCCTTGAGATCATCTCGCAGCTCGGTGAGGAACCGGTCCTTGCCGAAGATGATGGAGCGAGGTGCCACCCCATCGACGCCGGCTGATCGCGCCCCTCGGTTGCCCCGCACCCGATCCCACGCAACCACCAAGAAGGCAGGATCGGCGACGAGGTTATGGAGGTCATCGAACCGACGATGAGGGTCGTCGGTAGCCCATTGGTGCAGCTTGGTCTGGATGTGTAGTACCCGTGACTCGGCCTCGTAGAGGTCGGGCCACGGTGCGTCGGTGTTCACCGGCGACCTCCTGATGTTCCAGGTCCTTGTCTGCGGTCTCGCTGGGTCCCTTCGCCATGTGGCCGGCTTTCCCGTCCTCGGACTACTACGGACCCTCCGCCCCGCCACCAGGCCGTCAGCCGACGGCAGGCCTTCCCGCTGCCGACCTGGATGGCCGGCAGGTAGGGGAACCCGGTAGCGGTTCCCACGTTCACCATCAACCGTTCAACGGGGTCGGTGCCCAGCTTTTCCCCTGCAGCCTCGCCACGGTTACGCCGCAGGCTTTCACCGTGGCCTCCTCGCCGGCCATCACGTCCGACGGTCGGAGTCGCCCACCGAGGTGGGCGTGCACTGCTGCCCGGCCCAGATCCACCAGGTTCGAGCCGGTCACGCTCTTGAGGGGGTTCCACCACTGGTTTCTGCACTCGTACACCTTTCCGTCTTGCTTGCCGGACCCGGCCTGTCTGGCGGTGCCAGGCCGTCCCGTCGTTGTCAGAGCTGCTCCCACCTGGCCCCGTGACTCCGAAGGTCAGGCTGCTCTCAGCTTCAGCGGGCTGCTGCGACAGCCCGGAGGTGGGTCCTTTCATCCCACCCGGTTGATGGCGCCTCGTGGCGCACGTGATGAACGCGTGGTAGTCGTAGGTGGCGAGCAGGGCCAGCTGACTGCCGGGGGTGGGCTTGGTGCGCCGCACGATCAGCCGGACCGGCTTGCCCTTTTTGGCTTTGAAGGGCTGCCAGGTGGTCTCGGCCACATCGGCGCCGTCTTCGATCCAGTACGGGATCGGCGTCCACGCATCGGCGCCGATCTCCGAGATCGTCTTGTGGAGGGCCTTGGACATCTTGATCGTGATCGAGTAGCGGACATCGGCCTTTTTGCATGCGTCGACAACCGCTTTGGAGTAGAAGCCTGAGTCGGCCCGCAAGCTGATCGGGCCCGTCGCCCCCGCTGCCCGGGCCCGGTTGAACACCTCGGTCAAAAAGCCGGCCGCCCCCCGGGCGGTATGGGCGTTGCCGCCCCTGGCCCGCACCCCCAACACATCCCCGGTGCCGGCCGCGGCGGCGACCAGGGGGTGATAGCCGCGCACCTTGGTGTAGCCGTAGCGGGCGCCTTGTTTCTTGGTGCCGTAGACCTCGCAGATCGTGGAGTCGACATCGATCGTCAAGGGAGCGTCGCCGGGGCCTGCTCCCGCCGCCCACGCCCGGGACAGCAACTTGGCAGCCACGGTGTCGAGCTGGCGGGCATGCGCCCACGAGAAGCTCCGCAGGAACGTGCCCAGCGTGGACGGCGCCGGCATCCACTGGCCAATTGCCGCCTGGGAGCGTCCGGAGCGCAACACGTCGGCGTCGTCGATCGAGTCGCCCCCTGCCAGCGCGGAGGCGACCAAGCCCATCACCTTTAGGCCCACGTTGGCCCGGCCCGGGGCATCGCCCAGATCGACATGATCGTCGACCAGGTCCTTGAGGCCCATATGGCCGGCCAGGGTCATCGGCAAGCTCAACCCCCCGTTGGCCACGGCGTTGGTGTCGTCGAAGACCACCTCCATGCGGTCTAAAACCTGGCAAGATGCTCGCATCGGGAAGGTGCCCTCCGGCTCGGAACGAATGTGGTCTTAGCAACCAACATTCTCCCAGGTCAGGGCACCTTTTCCGCGGATGGACAGCCTCGCTTTCCGCTAACTGTCGGTGCATCCAGGTGTATTAGAAGGGTCGCCAGTAGTCGGAGGTCGACTCCAAGATCGTGCGCTCGATCCCCTGGGCCACGAGATGATCGGCCAGCTCCAACAGCGCCTTGGTCGTCGCTTTCACCTCCCACACCTTGGTCACCCTCTTACCGACGATGCTGGCGTGCGGCACCCGGGTGCAGACCATCCCTGTGCCTTTGGCCACGTCGATCGCGGCGAGACGTTCCACGATCGGCTGGTCCTCATCCACATCAACTTCTGCCGGTTGTTGCATTACTACGCCTCCTCACGCGGGGTAGGTTGTGTGTGCGGGCCTGCCCGGGGGTCCGGTAGGGAACCGAAAATCTGTCCGGCGTGCTCGTAGCGACAATGCGCGACCGCCCATTCCTCCCTCGTGGTCCGCCCTTCAAAGATGCGCCCCGGCGCCAGGCTGAATCAGAATCACGGCCTCAAGAGCCAAGGATGCGACGGCGTCGGCGGGCAGGGCCGCCCCATTTTCGCCCCTGGGCGACGTGCCCGCAAAGCACGCTGTGGCTGCGTTGGTGCGCGGGCACGTCGTGCCGTATCCTGATTACGACGACAATGTAGGAGAAGAGGATGGCGAGACGGCTGGTAGCGGGTCGCCGGGTGGGTGACTTGGAAAGCGAGGTCTTGGAGCAGCTCTGGGTGGCGGACGACTGGCTGAGCGGCCGGGAGTTGTGGGAGCGTCTGGGGGACGAGTCGCGTGCCTACACCACGGTGATGACGATCCTGTCCCGCTTGGTGGACAAGGGACTGGCGGAGCGGGTCGAGCGGGGCCGTGGCCACGTGTACCGGGCGGCGGGGGACCCCGACGAGCTGACAGCCCAGGCGATCAGCTCCCTCCTGGCGGCGACGGCCGATCCCCGCTCGGCGTTGGTGCACTTCGTGGAAGGCCTCGATGACCCAGAACTGGTTACGGAACTGGCCGCGCTCCTCGAGCGGGTACGCCGGTCGTGACCGCAGCTGTGGTCGGACTGGGCCTTCTCGGCTTGCTGGTGGTGCTGCCTGCCGTGGTCGGTGAGAGGGCGGGGGTGTCGCCCCGTGTGGCGGCCGCTGCCCATCTGGTGGGACTGGTTGGCTGGGGACTGCTGCCGGCGGTGTGGTTGGCCTGCCTCGGCGCCTCTATAGGGTCCTGGCTGGCCGGCATCCGGGTATCGGGGGGCGGGTGCCTGTTTGGGCTGCAAGAGGGGCAGTGGCAGCTGGCGGGCTACCTTCCCGCCACAGCCGCGGTGGGAGTGTTGGTCTGGCGTGCCGCCGGGTTGGCGGTGTCAGCGCGGCAAGCGGAGCTGCGTGGTCTGGCGATGGCCGGCGCGGTCCGCCGCGAGGTGAGCGGCGGAGCCGGCGTGTGGGTGGTGGCATCGACGCAGCCGGCCGCGTACGCCGGGGGTTTGTGGCGGCCCCGGGCGGTGATCACCTCGGCGCTGTTGGCGCCGCTCGACGAGGCGGAGCGGCGGGCGGTGTGCGAGCACGAAGGAGCGCACGTCCGCCTGGGCCACCCGCGGGTGCTGGTGGTCGGCGGGGCGGTGGCAGCCGCCTACGGCCGCCTGCCACCGGTGCGCCGAGCATGGGACGGGCTGCGCCGCGAACTGGAGGCGGCCGCCGATGACGAGGCCGTCCGAGCCGTCGGCCGGACGCCGGTCCTCTCGGCGCTGGCGCGGGTGGCGCTGCTGGCCACCTCGGCTGGAGGATCGGCGGGCTTCGGGGGTGGCGAACACCTCCGCTACCGGATCGCCAGGCTGGAGGACGTTCTCTCGGTGCGCGCCGCGCCGACGGCGCTGGTCGGCTCGGCTGTGGCGGTCGTGGCCTCGGTCATGGCGTGGTCGGCATGTGTGCTGGGCGGGGTCCAGCCCTCGATCGTTGGTGTCGTCGCCTGTGGCAGTGCCATTGTCGCGGTGGGACTGCGACCCACCTGGGCGTGGGGCCGACGGCTCATCCACCGCTGACGCGCACATCGCCGGCCGGCATCTCGGGCCGACTGCGCGCCGATGTGTCGGCCAGGACGCGAGGGTTCCGTCGATGCCTTGCTGGTAGATCCAGGTTCGGGCGATGGTGTCGGCCTCCGCAGTGGGGGCGTTACACCATCCCGACGGCCCTGACGTCCCCGTCGTCGAACATCCTCACGACCCCACAGGGGACCGCCCGTGTCGAGCGATCCCCTGCTCCCTTGCTATGAACCTTCAGACCATGTAGCCGATGTCGGAGGCGCTGGTCGGGTAGGCGTACACCATGTCTTTCAGGTCGTCGGCTGTGAGGCGCTTGCGGATGGCCAGCCCGAAGATGTTGATGACTTCTTCGGCGTGGTGGCCGAAGAGGTGGGCGCCGAGGATCCGCCCGGTTTCTTCTTCGACGAGGGTCTTGAAGCCGGTGTGAGCGAGTGCCACCCGGCGCGACGAGTACCAACCGGTCGTGTCATCGTGATGGACAATGTATTTGATGCCACGGGCCTTGGCGGCGGCTTCGTCCATGCCTACCCGGGCGAGGGCGGGGGTGGTGAAGACGACACTGGCGATTCCCTCGTAGTTGGGGGTACGGGAGTTCCCCTCCAAGAGGTTGGCGGCCACGATGCCGCTCTGCATGCCCGCCACCGGCGTGAGCGGGAAACCGCCGCTCGCCACGGCGTCACCGGCGGCGTACACAGCTGGGTTGCTCACGCTCTGGAGGTACTGGTTGACCTCGACGCCTCCACCCTCCAGCCGGGTGACCCCGGCGGCGTCGAGGTCGAGGTCATCGATCTCGGGCACCCGTCCGGCGGCGTGGACGACCAGATCGGCAACGAACTCGTTCGTGCCGTCTCCCCTACGGGTCCGGACGACGAGCTCGTTCCCTCTCTTCTCGATGCCCGTGACGGCAGTCTGCAGCACCACGTCGACACCAAGATCACGGGTGGTCGACAGGAGCTCGTCCACCAAGTCCGGGTCGAAGGCCCCGAGCGGCCGGCTTCCCCGATGCACGACACGTACCACGCTTCCGCTTCTCGCCGCGACGTGCGCGAACTCGAACGCGATGTAGCCTCCCCCGACGAACAGGACTCTTGGCGGCAACGTCTCTAGGTCCAAGAACCCCGTGCTGGTGACCAGATGCTCCTCGCCGGGGATACCGAGGGGCGCATGGCGAGCGCCGGTGGCAATGACCACGTGACGGGCCTCGTGGACGTCGTCTCCAACCTGCAGAGTGGTGGGACCGGTGAAACGGGCCCGCCCGTGCACGGTCCGGATCCCAGCCTCTTCGAACGCCGTCTCGTTTGACTCCGGGACACCGTCGACGAAGGTGCGCTTGAACGCCATCATCTCCGGCCAGTCGATGGTCCCGGGAGAGCCGGGCATGCCCTTGCCGCGCATGCGCTGCGTCCAATCCGCCACCTCCGAGACCCCCACCAACACCTTCTTCGGGTCACACCCACGCAACTGGCAGGTACCACCGAATGGCCGGGAATCAATGATCGTCACACTCCACCCCGCCTCGCGACACGAGTAGGCGACACCCTGGGCCCCCGAGCCGGTGCCCAACACGACGAGATCAACGGTCATTGCAGTTTCCTGTCTCTCGAAGTGACGGACGCCTGACCCACACTCTGACGAGTCGAGGATGAGCGACCTTGCTGCTGCTGCCCGCGCCAGCGACCGGCCCCACGATTTGTCGGGCGGCGACCGGTGAGCGCCCAAACCCCTTCGCTGACCACGCCAACCGCCGCGCCGAACACCAGATGGGCGGCGACGCCACGCCCGTGAGTGGCGAGCGGGTAGAACCGGTTGGGGGCGGAGAAACCGAGCAGCGGAGTGAGGGCCTCGTCCGCCACCGCCGACATGGCTGCGCCGGTGACCACAGCAGCCAGCGGGCCACCCAAATGGGCACGTCGGCGCAGAACCCCGTACAACGGTGCCCACGAGATCGCCAGCCCGTAGTGGAAACCCATACCGGCACGTTCGACGGCCTTGTCCGACAGGTTCAGGCCGACCGCCTTGGCAATCTTCTCCGCGGCCAGCTGGTACGGCGGGCCCGGTCGGACCGCGTCCTCTTTCGCCTGGGTCTCGGGCGATTCGGCCTTGTACAGGGCCCTGCTGACCGGTTCCATCACCTTCGTTCCCGCGTACCCGGCCACCCCGGCGGTCACCACGTCACCCGCCACTGCTCGCACACCCATGCTCCTGACCTCCCTCGCGGCGGCCACGGCGGCCGGCCTCGATCGATCTACCCGTCTCACCCCGCGTTGACTCGCTTCTACGGATACGTAGTAGAGTTGGTTGTGAGTTCTGGCCCTGTCTCGTCCGTGGAGCATTGCTCCGCCGCCGAGGTGGCCGTCATCCGAGGAGGTTTCCATGACCCTGCTCCGAACCGACAGCGGGTCCCTGCCCCATCCCGAAACCCAGCGGCCGGCCCCTGGCACCGGTTCGACATCGGGACGGTTCGAGCGGGGACCGGCCCAGCCGGTCAAGGAACGGCGAGGGCGGGGGGCGGCGATCCTGCTGATGCTCGCCCCGCTCCTGTGTTGCGGCGGTCCGCTACTGCTCGCCGCGCTCGCCACCGCGGGCGCGGCCACCCTCGGCACCTTGGGGGGTGTCATCGCCGGTCTGCTGGCCGTGGCCGCGGTGGGCTTGTGGCTTCGCCGGCGTCGCCGTGCCGGCGCGGCCTGCTGCCCTCCTTCCAGCGGGGCGTGGCGCCAGTGAGCCAGTCAGCGACCGGTACGGCCCGCACCACCACGATCCGCACCACCACGATCCGCACCACCACGATCCGCACCGCCACGTTGCGGGCCGCGCTGGGCGAGGTGCTCGGCTCGCCCGGCCGGCTGGCCGGGTTCGTCACCGTCGCAGCCGTTGTCGCGTTCCTGTACTCCCTCCTGCTGCCGTTCGACTACACCCAACGCTTCGAGCTGGCCAACTGGCACTACCTCAACGCGGGGTTGCTCGCCTGGTCGATCGTGCTCGGCGCCGGGATGGGACTGGTGCTCAGCGTGCAGGTCTATACCATGCGCCGCATCGCCCGGGCCCGGGCGGCAGCCGGCACGGCCGGCGGGGTGGCGTTCGTCGCCAGCCTTCTCCCCAGCTTCCTTTGCTGCACCCCGATCGTCCCCACCGTGCTGGCCTTCGTCGGCGTGTCAGGGGTCGGCCTTTATGGGACCACCGGAACCCTCCAGCACTTCTTCGCCGTCCACCAGACCCAGTTCCTCGCTGCCAGCCTGGCCTTGCTCGCCCTCACCGGCTGGTGGGGTCTGCGCAAGGTCGCCACCGTCGCCTGCCTGTCCGACGAAGGCTGCGCCGTCGGGGAGCGCCCCCCAGTTGCCCGCACGGCGGTCGACCGACCGGCCGTCGAGGACGGAGCCCTGCGGTGAGCGGCACTCGACCGCAGCCGGGCGCGGCGTCGAGCCGAAGCCGCCGCCAGGCTGAAGTAGCGGCCAAGCGGCGGCGGCGCTGGGGGTTCGGTGCCGGCGGGGTCGCGGTGCTGGCCGTCGCCAGCACGATCCTCGGGTTGCATTACGCCAACCGACCCTCCGGGCCGGCCGCCTCATCGCAATCCTCGGCGACCCCTTCGGTCGGGCAGCCCGCGCCGGCGGGCACGTTCACCACCCTGTCCGGTCAGACGGTCGACGTCGCATCGTTGAGGGGCCACCCCACCTTGGTGTGGTTCGTGTCGACGTGGTGCTCGTCGTGCCAGGCCGGCACCCAGACCATGGCCCAGAACGTGGCCAAGCTCCAAGCCGACGGTGTCAGGGTCGACGAGGTCGAGCTGTACCAGGACCTCGGCCAGTCCGGCCCGTCCATGACCTCGTTCGCCAAAGCGCTCGCCGGGCCTGAGGCCACCAACCCCGACTGGACGTTCGGGACCTCCTCCGCGTCGCTCACCCGCGCCTACGACCCGCAGAGCTACCTCGACATCTACTACCTGCTCAACGCCCGAGGACAGGTCACCTACGTGAACGGCTCACCTGGCTCCAGCATGCCCCAGCTTCTCGCCGCCGCCGGGAAGCTCGCGTGAGCGATTATTCTCTCCCCCCCGGCGCGGCCCCCACCGTCGCCCGGCGCCGGTGGATCCGGCCCGCCACCGTCGCCGCTCTTGCCGTCGCCCTGGCCACCGGGTCCTCGTCGCCCACGCCCGAAGCACGAACTCTGCGATCAGCCCCAAGGCGGCGGGCTCACCCTGGCCAGGGTCGGCGCAGCCGCCCCCAACGGCACCTTCACCACCGCCAACGGCAGCCAGGAGACCGTCGCCTCCCTACGCGGTCACACCACCCTCGTCTGGCTCGTCGCCGACGGCTGCGCCAGCTGCGCCGCCAGCATCCCCACCGTCGCCCAACACCTCGCCCAGCTACAAGACAAAGGCGTGCAGGTCCTCACCCTCGGCCTCTACGGCGCCTTCGACAACGGCAAGCCCGGAGTGGCGCAACTCACCGCTTTCGGGCGTGCCGCGGCGGGCACCAACGTCACCCGTCCGGGCTGGACGACCCGCCGGGAAACATGCGCTTCCTCACCCAGGATCTCCCCGACCTCTACGGGAAGCTCCCCGCCAAGCTTCGCAGCCTGCTCGATAGCCAAGGCACCTACCACCTCGACTACGGCGTCCCCGACGGCAGCTACACCCTCACCCAAGCCGCCGGAGCCCTCTCCTGGCTCGTCGGACACAAGATCCCGTTGAAGGGAAACTAGAGCGCAGCGGGGAGCGAGGCCGTCCTTGGAGCACCTCCCGGACCGCCAACCCAAGCCGCTGACGGCGAGGCCGTATCCGCGATGGCTTGCCGCTACCCCCGGCGGGGATGACGCTACTGACCCGTCCTGGGAGCGGCTTGCCCCTCTGCCGCGGAGCGCCGAAGCGGAAGTGGGCCACGCCGCAGACAAGGCCAGCCGAGCAGCTGGCGGCGGTCACGGTGGGTCGGCGCCGTCGGGAGCGCCAGCGTGGTTCGAGCCGTTGCGCCGAGACCCGGCGAGCACGCCCGTGGTGGACACACACCCAGGGATCACGTTATCGAGGCCGACGCGCACCCGTAGCAGCGGGCCCAGCCGGCCAGCGGCCAGGACCGAACCCTGGTTGACCCCGACCAGGACCGTCCCCACACCCCCGTGGCGATGACCGCGACCCTGCGGTGGTTGGGGCTATACCGACACACCGCCAGCGCCTCGCGACGGGTGCTCCAGGTGGGCGGCCGGGACTGGTCAACGTTGGGGCCTGCGGTGTGCTTGATCCCGTCGCGACCCGTCGGGATGTTCACGACCCTGGTGGTCCCACTCTCAAGCAGGCGGCGATGGACAGGGCGTGCTCGGCGGTCATGTCCGTGCCGACGGCTACGAGTCCGCCGACCCGTTTGTCGATGACGCGGTAGTAGGCGTAGCGGCCCTGGCGTCGCATGGTCACCAGCCCGCACGACACCAGGCAGGCCAGATGGGCCGACACCCGGCCTTGGGACAGGCCGGCCCGCTGGACGCATTCGCTGCCTGTCGCCTCGCCGTGTTCGACGAGGAACTCGAGCAGGTCCAGCCGGGTGGGGTCGCCCAGGGCCCGGAAGAACTTGGCGACTAGCTCCAGGGCGGCGCCAGCAGCGGGGGCAGGTGGGGTGAGCACCGGGAGGCTGGTGGAGCGGGTCATGCTGCGCAGCATGACAGCTTGGCCACGTCGGTGCGGAACGACTGGGCAGCCAGCTTGATGCCCTCCGCCATGGTCAGATACGGCGCCCACGTGGCGGCCAGCTGATCGACGGTCATGCCCGCTTCGAGGGCGTAGGTGGCGGCCAGGATGGCATCCCCGGCGTTCGCGGCCGTAATGTGGATGCCCACCACCCGACCGGTGCCGACCTCGGCAACGATCTTGACCATCCCCCGGGTGTCACGGTTGACAATCGCCCGGGGTACGTACGCCAACGGCAGCACCCGGCACGTGCACTCCAGCCCGGCGTCCGCCACCTGGGCGTCGGTCAGGCCGACCGAGGCCAGGTTGGGGCTGGTGAAGGTGACCCGGGGCAGATGCGAGTAGTCGACGGTCCGTCCGATGCCGTCGAAAGCGTTGTCGACCACCATGGTCCCGTGCGCGCCGGCCACGTAGACGAACTGCGCCGCACCGGTGACGTCCCCGGCCGCCCAAATCCTCGGGTTAGCGGTCCGCAGCCCGTCGTCGACGACCACCTCACCGACCCGGCCGGTCTCCACCCCGACCTTGTTGAGGCCGAGACCGGCGGTGACGGGACGGCGGCCGGTGGCCATCAAGATGGCGTCGGCGCGTACCTCCCGGCCATCGGCAACCCGGGCGACCACTTGGCCGTCCTGCCTCGACACCCCGACCAGGGCGGCGGATGTCCACACCTCGACACCTTCGTCTTTGAGGACCCCGGTGATGACCTCCGACAGCTCCGGCTCCTCACCCGGTGCGAGACGGTCCAACGCCTCGATCAACGTCACCGAGGAGCCGAGGCGGGCGAAGATCTGACCCATCTCCAACCCCACGTAGTTGCCGCCCACCACGATCAGCGACCCGGGCAGCTCGTCGAGCTCCAAGGCGGTGGTCGAGGTCAGATAGCCGGTCTCGTCGAGACCGGGCACCGCCGGCACCCACGGCGCTGCGCCGGAGGCGATCAGGTAGTGCGCCGCTTCGACCCGCTCGCCGTCGATGACCAGCGCCGGTCCCTCCACGAACCGGGCCTCACCGTGGCGGACATCCCAGCCGTAGCCGGCGGCCAGGTCCTCGTACTTCTCGCGCCGCAGCATCCCGACGATCTCGACTTGCCGCCGATTCAGGGCGGCCATGTCCGTCGCTCCCGCAGATGTGACGATCCCGGGGAAGCGCGCCTCCGCCCCCACGTGACGTACCTCCGCTGCGGCCAGCAGCGCCTTGGAAGGGATACAGCCGACGTTCACGCACGTCCCTCCCATCGTGGACCGCTCCACCATCACCACCCGCAAACCTCTCGCCGTCGCCGCGATCGCCGCCGCAAAGCCCGCCCCGCCCGAACCGATGATCGCCAAGTCGTAATCCATGGGGCGCTCTTCTCCCTCGTCACATCTGTCTATCCGGATGATACCGTCTCTTCGGTAGACACCGTCGCCCAGGAGACAGCAATGAACATCGAAGAGCTCGCCGCCGACCTCGACCGTAGCTTCGCCAGTGCCGAGGCTTCGGAGCCGACCAGGGCGTGCCAGCGGAACCGGTCGAGAATCCCGAGGCGGGTGAGGCGCAGCAGTCGACGCTGGGCGACGTCGAGGCTGGGAAAGGCGAGCTGGGTGACCTGGGTGGTGGTGAGCACCTGGTGCTCGGCGAGGACCGACACCAGGCGACGGTCCCGGTCGGTGAGGCAGCGCAGCACGACGAGGGGATCGGCACCACGGGCAGCTGGTAGCGGATCGGATGCGGCGTGTTCGTCCCAAGCTTGGGTCACAGCTGACCGGCATCGCGATGAGAGATCGACTCCAGGTGCTGTGCACGGGCGCTCCGCCGCCTTGCCCGCTCTGACATTCCTCTCCACCCGCCGTGCTCGACGTGATGGGTGATCGCGCGGCATCACCCTGCCCCGCGTAGCCCAAGACCAATACAACGCCGGCCCACAGCTCCCACCCGGCGCCCCCCTCCAACCCGGAGACCTCGTCTTCTTCGGCACCAGCCCCACCGACATCATCCACGTCGGCATGGTCGTCAACCCCTCCGGCGAGATGATCGACGCCCCCCACACCGGCGCCGGCGTTCGCATCGAACCCTTCCCCACGACACCTGGAATGCCGTGGGGAAGCGACCGGTACATCGGCGCTACCAGACCGGCGGAATAGGATTTATTGTCATCAGATGATCAGATGCAACATTGGTCGCACCTTGAGTACGGGCCGATGGCGATGGCGATGGCGTCGTGAATATGTCGCCCACCTGCGAAGGTCCGGGGTGCGCGCAGTCCGGCGGAACGAACCCGAAACCCAGCGCCGCGAACGGCGAGCGTTCACTCGCCATCGGTACCCGAGCCGACGCCCCTACAGTCCGGGCCGTCCGGGGTGAGCGTCCGCTATCGGCTGAGGGCAGCCAACACCGGTGCACATGCACCGCGGCGGCGACGCAGCGGGGGGATCACAAACGACGCCACGATCAAGATCGCCCCCACTGAGAACACCGCCTTGGAGGCCGCCGAGGAGGAGCCGACCATGGCGCTCATCCCCCCGCTCGACGCGCCGCCAGCCAAGGCGAACATGCCCAGGTAGGCGAGCGCACAGCCGCCAAGCGCACAGATCGTGGACAGACGACTGCACGCTAGCGCACCGACCATGAGGAACACAGCGGAGACGACGAACAGCGGGATCGTGACCGGGGCCAACGCCCGACCGACTGCACTGGAAGAGGGCGAGACCGACGGCGCTGAACGCCGACACCAACACACCAGGCAGCATCGCCGTCATCGACGTACACCCCGCGACGGCACCAACGCCGCCCAGGGCCCGGAGCACCCGGGCGACCATTCTCGGCATGTCCTGACAGTACCGGGCTGGGTACGGCAAGGGCGCTCGCGCAGACTCGTGCGAAAGCAGCTCCTCGCCGGCAGTCATCGGTATGCGCACCGAACCCGTCTTGAGCGGCAGTGCCCGCACCTCTGGCCATGAGCCGCCTGGCTCTGTCCACGACGAAGGGGGGTGTCGGAGCGGTGGGCCCCGGCCTTGACCTTCCAGCGCCAGGAGGGTGTTGCATGGCCGAGATGCGCCAAGACGGAACGATCACCACCACCACCACCACCACCACCACCACCACCGCCGCCGCTGAGGTGGCTGAGGGGACAGGAGGTGAGCCCCAGGCGGCCCCTACCTGGGGGCCTGCCCTCGATGAGGTGGTGGCCTGGACGGGCGGCGCCTTGGAGGGCGTCTTTGAACCGTGGCCGATCGAGGTGCGCTGCTTGGACCTGGGCGAGGAGGTGGGCGAGCTGTGCCGGGCCGTGTTGGTCCACCAGGGCCACAAGGAGCCTCCGGCCGAAGAGCTGGGTGAAGCGCTCTGCGGGGTGCTGGTTGACGTCTTCGCGCTGGCCCACGCCTTGGGTCTTTCCCTCGGCTCGCTGTATCCCGAGCGTCTGAGCCAGCTCGTCGGCCGTCTGTTACCTGACGGCAACAGCGGGGTCGGGGGTCCTGAGATGGGTCACGGGAGGCGGCGATGACCGTCGTCGCTGCCCTCCACCCGCTGAGCGGGCTGGCCCATGGGCTGTACGTGGGGGCGGTGTTCTTCTACAAGGCGCTGTGGTCAATCCTGTTGGGCGTCTCAGTCACCGCCGCTATCGACGTGTTTGTGGACAAGGAGGCCATGGCCCGAGTCCTCGGCCGGCGGGACCTGGCCACCACCGGCAAGGCCACCGCCCTCGGGGCAGCCAGCTCGGCCTGCACCTTCGGGGCGGTCACCATCGCCAACACGCTGTTCAAGAAGGGAGCCTCGGCCGAGTCGACCTTCTCCTTTGCCCTGGCCTCCACGAACATCGTCTTCGAGCTGGGGATCCTCATCTACGTCCTGCTGGGCTGGCAGTACCTAGCCGCCGAGCTGCTCTCGGGTGTGTTGTTGGTCGTCATCGTCTACGCCGTGGCCCGCCTCACCCTGCCCACCGAGGTCTTCGACGACGCCCGCCGCCACCTCCAGGAGCAGGACGGCGAGATAGGCGAGGCGGCCGCCCCCGGGGCCACGCCCGTCGCCGTGCCGGAGCCCCGAACGTCTCTGCGGGATCAACTGCGCCAACCCGACGTCCGGTACCGGATCGCCACCCGCTACTTCAAGACCGTCGGGCGTATCTACAAGACCGTGATCTTCGGGTTCCTGATCGCCGGTTTCATCGTGGCCCTGGTCCCGAACACGGTGTGGACCACCCTGTTCCTTCCACCCACCACCTTCCCCGGGGCCTTGGAGAACGCGGCAGTCGGGGTGGCGGCGGGAGTACTCAGCTTCATCGGATC
>JAABUH010000271.1_pt1 | contig 79781 bp, 81 predicted proteins | sample 5559121 | NCBI WGS metagenome assembly JAABUH01 (sample SAMN10711871, study PRJNA513364) | rock metagenome | isolation source: Antarctica rocks | place: Antarctica: Victoria Land, Battleship Promontory nord | collected 2015-12-28
GCGGACACCCGAGGGTTGGATCAACCGCCTCCGTTGGCGCATGGGAGAGGCCCTGCCCATGGGCCTGGACCCGTCACCGATTCGAGAACTGGCCCTACCTGGACTGGCCTACGGGGCCGGTGCGGGGTCTGCCGTAGCCGCCCGCATCGAAGTGGTCCATGCCATAACCCACCGCTGGCCGACCAGCGTGCCGATCCTGGTCCACCCGGCCTGGTGGTGGATTGGCCCCGTATTCATCCTGGGGGCTCTGATTGGGATTCCGCTTGCCCGGGGAATGGCAATGCGACCGTGGACCTCGCAAGTCACTCTCTTGGGCGGGGCTTGGGCGGCCATCGCCTGCGGGGAGTACATCGCGTTCGGAGCCATGGTGGCGGTGACCCTCGCGCTCATGGCCAGGTACGTGGTGAGACGATGAGCCGCCGACGGACTTCGAAGTTGGACCGGAGCAGCCCCTACCTATTTTCTCACTTGGCCCTGCGGATTCTGGCCGTGGTCATCCTTATTGCCGCGGTGGCATTCGAGTGGCCGATGGGGCTGGCGGCCCTGGCCACCTGGGCGCTACTTCGCTGGGCTCCGGGCGGAAGGTGGCTTACCGGGGTACTAGTGACCACGGCCATCGTCTGGGGCCTGGTCGGCGGCCTGACCGTCGGTTCGGCCGGGCTGCAGGCCGGCGGTGTCCATGCCATTGCCCTGGGGCCGCCCATAGGCATCGTCATCGGATTCGTGGTCAGTCGGTGGAAGCGATGACCGTGGCATCCGACCGCCTGGAGATAGTGGACTGGCCCGACCTCATCTTCCTGGGCGTGCTCTATCTCCTCTTGGCGCCCATGGTGATCGTGGTCATGCTGGCCGCCTTGATCTGCGCCAAGGTCCCGCCGCTGGCCATCTGGGGGCTGGCCCTTACCGGGCTGGCGGCCCTGGCAATCACCGGCCAACTACCTGGCTCCCTACGGGGCACCTGGGGCACCTACGCCGCCCTGGCCCGGCTCCACCTGCCGACCCCGGCCGAGGCGGTCGGAATGGCTCAGGTCGAGATCCTGGCCGGCCTGGCACTCGGGCCTGTCCTGGCCATTTGGGTTGGCGAATTCTCAAACAAAGGAAAGAGGTAACTGTCATGTCCGGAAATTCAATCACTCTGGTCGGCAACACCACCCGTGACCCGGAATTGAGGTTTACTCCGAACGGTACGCCCACCGCCGGTTTCGGCCTGGCCGTCAACCGCCGCTGGCAGAACCGCCAGACCCAGGAATGGGAGGAGGCCACTTCCTTCTTCGATGTCGTTTGCTGGCAGGAGATGGCCGAGAACGCCTGCGAGAGCCTGCCCAAGGGCAGCCGGGTCGTGGTCTCCGGCCGCCTTGAGCAGCGGTCTTGGGAGGTCGACGGCGAGCGGAAGTACAAGGTAGAAGTGGTGGCCGACGAGATCGGCCCGAGCCTCAAGTGGGCCACCTGCACCGTGGTCAAGAACGAGCGTCGCCAGGCCGTCGGTGCCGGTGCCACGGTGGCCAATCGGACGGTAGCCAGATCCGTCACTGACGAAGAGCCGTTCTGATGGCGGGCGGCACCTGGACTTCCACCGACGAGGCCCTGTCGGCGGCCCTGGCCCAAATGGCTGCGGGGCGGTTGCCGGTCGGGGAGAGGGAGCTGGTCGAGGCTATTGCCCCCTTGGCCGGATTCCTGGCGAGGCGATACCACTTGGCCAATCGGGATGCCGGGCTCGACCCGGAGGATCTGGCGGCAGAGGGCCAACTGGTCATCTTGGCCTTGGCCCGGCGATTGGTGGAGCAGGGGAAGGGATGGCCTACCTACCTGCCCAGAGTTACGGTCAGTCGATATCTCCGGCGGGAGATGCAGCGGAGCTGCGACAAGGCCCGCAAGTCCTGGGCCGGCCCCGCCTGCCAACAGCAACGGCGCCGGTCGGCGGGAATGGACCGCCTGTCGGCCCCGGTCAGCCTGGATCCGCTGATTCGGGTGCCGGCCGCCTGACCCGCACTGTCTCATTTGGGACAGTGTGACAATCCCGCCGTGTCGCAGGTACGAGGCCCCTGCGCTGGCGTTGCACCCCTACCGTGCCCACCCACTTGATCCACCCCGGATCGTCCTACCCGGCACGGTCCGGGCATGACTACCAATTCACTTCCGACCGACACCGAGATCCTGGACTACACCCTGGGCTACATCCTGGGCTGGGAAATATCCGAGTTGGGCAGGGACCCCCTGCCCAGCCTGCTGGCCTACGCCGAAGCCATGCACCTGGACCTCGACGGGCTGGTCGCCCAGGTGGAGGCCCTGCCCCTGCCGGGCTCCCCCCGCACCCAGGCCGAGATCCGATCCGTGATGCTGGAGGCCCTGGCCCGCTGCCAAGACGCCCAGGCGGCCTGACCATGGCACCCGTGATTGCCGCCATCGTGCTGGCCCTGGCTGGCCTGGCTGTCGCACTGGTGGCCCTGCGCCGAGTAGGGCCGGCCCTGCCGCCGCCGACCGACGAGGAAAGGAACCAGGCCCGGGAGGACTTGGCCAGGATGAGAGGAGAGAGGCCATGACCCTGAAAGTCGCACGTCGGCCCGCTGTCTGCATCGACTGCCGGGAGCCCATCGCCGTCGGCAAAGGCCTCTGGCTGGAGCGGGAGAGGGCCGACGGCACCAGCACCTACCGAATCCCCAAGCACCTCGACTGCCTCAGCGGCGGCGACCTGGAGCGCATGGACCCAGCCGACCTCGATGCCCTGGACGACCTTCGGGCCGGTACCACCGACGAGGACCACGACCCCGACGGTCCCGACGAAAGAATCGGCGGAGCGGCCATCTACCGATCTCTTCACGAGGACGCTGAAGGATGGCGGGGGGAACTCTGGCGACTGACGGATGCAGCCGGCGAGCTGGCGGGGAATGCCGGGGGAGCCGAGTCCTTCGGGGTGGTAGCGGGTGGCAGCAAGGGCACGGCCGGTGTCATAGTCCTGGAGGGCCAACAGGCTTGGGACTCGGACCTGCCCGGCGTCGCAATCACCGGCATCCTGATAGCCGTCCAGGGCACCGATGAGGCTGCCAGGCAGCGAGCCATCAAAGCCGCCATCCGGGCGGCCACCGAGGACTGATCGGCGAAGTGGAGGGCGAGCTGGCCCGACAGCCCCAAGCCCCGAAGGAGGCCGGCTAATGCCCTGGGGCACACCAGCACCACCACAGCCGGCCCCGGACGAGAAGGGTGGTTGGGACGAGGTGGCCGAGGTGGGAGTGATGCTGGGCATCGGCCTGGCCCTCCTGCCCATCGCCGTCGTGGCTGCCATCGCCGCCATCGCCTACCGCCGAGTCGGCCTGCGGGCATGGGTCTACTGGGCGCTGGCCATCCTCACTGCCGGGATTGGCCTGGCCATCCTGGGCTGGCCGGCGTGGGTGCTGGACTACGAGCACGGCTACGCCGACCTGTTCCGCGGCCAGCTCGTGGGAGTGGCCCTGTGGCTGCCCGTAGCGGTACCCGCCGGTTGCATCGGTGGCCTGACCCTGGGTCGGGTGTGGCGCTACTTGGCCAAACGCAGCCGTCACAACTGGCCGGTGCTGCCTCCTCCCGAGGGCTGGCACCAGTGGATTCAGAGGGACACCAGCCCCGACTACCGAAGGGACCGCAACCTCCCCTGGGAGGGGAGGGGCCTGCGCCCGGGCGTGCTGGATGGCCCCAACAAGGCCGCCGAGAAGGTAGCCGCCGACGCCCCATTACCGGGCCGGTTTACGCTGGGCTACGCCATTCTGCCGGTCAATAGGGCCAACCGCCGAAATCCCCCACGCCGACTGATCAACGCCGAGTACCACCTGCTGGTGGTGGCCCAGCCCGGCGCCGGAAAGACCTACTCCCTCGTCATCCCGAACGTCCTGGAATGGTGCGGCACCCTGGTGGTCACCACCAATAAGCTCACCAAAGATGACATCCTGGCCAACACCTACGAGGTGCGAAGCCGTATGGGCGGGGGCGCCTGGGTATTCGACCCGAGCGGCCAAAGCGGTTACGACTTCCCCGGCTGGAACCCTCTGCGAAGGGCGAAGGAATCCTGGGACGCGGCCCGAAAGGTGGCCCAGGCCTTCGCCGCCGGGGCGGGTCGGGGAGCAGAGGACCGGGATTCCACCGGGCGATTCTTCGCCATCACGGCCACAAACATGTTGGCCCCCTATATCCGGGCAGCGGCCTTAGCCGACAAGTCGATGATCGACATCCTGCGCTGGATGCAGGCGGCAGGGAAGGCGGCAGAGGCAGCCAGAACCGAGGTCAGGGGCATCCTGGAGGCCCAGGGTCCGGGTATGGAGGGCGATGCCCTGGCCGGCCTGTCGGGAGCAGAGGCCGGCTCACCCGACTCCATCGGCGACACCCACCAGACGGTTATCACCCTGCTATCCACCTGGCAGTCCGAGAGAGTGCGACAGCTCACCAGCGATTCGAGTTGGGACATCGAGGAATTTATCGAGTCTCACGGGACCCTGTACTTGCTGAGCCTGGAATCGTCAGAGGAATTCCGCCCCCTATTCACCATGTTCGTGTCCGAGCTCTTCTCGGCGGGGGAACGGGTGGCCAGGAAACACGGTGGAATTCTCGACCCTCCCGTCAGCTTCCTCCTCGATGAAGCAGCCAATATCGCCCCCATTCCGGATCTGGCGCAGCGGCTCTCCACCACCCGGGAATGGGCCAGGATCATGACCGTGTGGCAGGCCCGTTCCCAGCTCATCACCACCTACGGGGAGCATGCCGCCGAGACCATCGAGGGATCCTCCGGGGACAAGCTGTGCTTTCGGCCCGGCCAGGACCGCACGGCGGAATGGGCGGCCACCGCCCTGGGAACCGAGGATTACGCCCAGGAGTCTTGGACCCCGGCCCGGCACCTGTGGGAGGTGGCGGGTCAGCCGACAAAGACCCCGATGACCCGCCCAAGGGCCACGGCCAACCAAATCATGGGGCTGGCTGACTACCACGCAATCTGCTTCCCGAATTCCAGAAAGGATGCCCACGAGATCTTGCTTCGAGGGTGGGCGCAGGACCCGGGGATCGCCCGCCATATCCGGGTGGTGCTGGGCGAAGACGACGGGGATGTCGACCCTGACTACTCACCCTTGCCCGATGCGGCCCCAGATGCGGCGGCCGGTGACGGGACCGGTCGCATGGCAAGCGTGGCCGTGGAGGGGGATTCCACGGAGTGGCCAATAGACGGGCTGGTGCGCAACAACGGCCACCACCCGGATCCCGACGAGGAGTTGGCCGAGGCTATGGCTGAGGATGAGGAGGACCAGGAACTCGACCTGGACCTCCCTATGGCCATGGAGCGCATGGAGGACCGGGAACTGGAGGAGCGGAAAGTGGCGACCCGGATGGCCCGAAGCCGGTAGGCAGGTACAGCCAGCCACCCAGTTCGAGAGGTCAGGTAGGGAGGAGTACCTGAATGCCGAGACCGGGAGCTCTTCCCAGCCGAACATCACCTGACACCAGGGGCACTCCCAGGCGCCGGGCCAGGACTACATAGAGAGCGTCGGCCACGGTGACGTTACGGCGCATGGCCCAAGCCTCCTCCACCAGTGGGCGAGTGTCGACCCGCCGGACCCGCAGCGCCAGGAATCGCTGGAAGGCACCTTGAACCTCGTCGGCGTCGACTTCTCCGTGGATCTCCAGGCGCCGCAGGGCTGCCGCCCCTTCCAAGTGGAAGTGATCGGGAACGACCACCTCATCGGCCTCCACGACATGGCGGGCCAATACCTCGCCGCTCCCGGCCCAAAGTGCGATGTCAACCGCGGCCGAGGCGTCGAGGACGACGGCCGGTGTAGTCAGGCCTCGCCGGCTTCCCGAGCCTCGGCCAGGTAGTCGGCCACAGGGCGATGCAGGCGCCGGGGAACGTCGGAACGGCAGGCCTCCACCCAAGCCCGTGGGTCGAGGTGACCGGAATCCTCGGGTGGGTCAGGCATCAGGACCACGCCTTCCGGTGGGTGATCGAGATCTACCGTGCTCATTCAGCCAAGGGTAGCCGTGCAGGCCCCAGGGCTGCCACGGACAGGCCTGCTGGGACAATCACGGCGCTGCCCAGGTAGCGCGCGGCGACTTCCACCACGGCGGCATCGACCAGCCGAGTCCGCCAGGGCTGGTCAGGTAGGGCCTCCTCCCTCTTGTTCGGCCCTCGCCGGGCCTGGAGCAGCGGCGATATCCCGAACGAGGGACCAGAGTGGTCATCGACTCCGAGTGAAGCGTGGGTGGACCGTCCGGTCGGCCGTTCTCGTCCGGCGCTGGGCCTGCTTCTCTTGCGCCAGTCGGCGCCGCTCGGCCCGGACCTCCAGCACATCCTGGCCGGGGACCAGTCCCCATTCCTCCTTCGCGGCCTTGCGGCCAAGGTCCCGCTGCCACAGGGCCCGCTTCACCGGGTCCTCCGGTGCCTCAGCCTTCAACCGCTCGGCCTCCTTCGTCCCGAGGTGCTTCTGACGTTGGAGGCCTTCCTGGGCGAGTGCCTGGCGGGGTCCGGTCTTGCCCTGGTTCTCCTGCTTCCACTGGCGGTGCTTGGCCTGCTGCTCCTCGGCCTTCCGAAGGTCCTCTCGGGTCCGGGCCAGCGCCTTCTCCGACGACTCCCGGAGGGCCTTGGCTTGGGCATACTCGGCCTTGGCCTTCTTCCTTTCCGCTGGCATCAGTCGAAGCCACGGCCGCTTTGCCCGCTTGGCCGCCTTTGCCTCATCTTGCATGGCCCGGTTGAGGATTCCGGTCTGGGTAGCGACCCGGCTCCGCAGCCGCAGGACATGGACCGCGTTGCTCCGGGGCCGGTCCTTCCACCCGCCCCGAAGGGTCTGGTGCTCCTCGTGCAACTCCCCCATCGTCCTGGGTGCGACCGCCTCGACTTCGGGCTCGGTCATGGTCATGCGCTCATCCCCCTCGCTCTCACTCGTGTAGACCGTGCCGGGGCCTGGACCTGGGCCATAACCTGCTCCCTCTCCCGGCCCTGGGCCTCACTCTCACCCTCGACCTCTAGGTCAGGGCTGGTGCCGTAACGCTCCGTGTAGGCGGCCACCGCACCGGCCCGGCGTACCCATCCGGCCCGCTCCCTCTGCCCCTCGGGCACATCTCCCAGGAGGGGGTGGCTGCGGGCAACGGCCAAGGCCTCACCGAGAAGATGCCGGCGCCGGGACTCTGCCGCCCGAAGCTCCGACAGTCGACTCAGGTCACTGGTATGGACTTGTAGCCACCCCTGGGCTTCGGCTCCCCGCCGACTCTCCTCCTCCCATTGGGACTTGGCAACCCGGTAGTTGTTGACCAGACGACCGGCTTCCCGTGACGCCTCTCGGGCTGCTGTCTCGGCTTGCTTGACCGTGGCCGCGGCCTCCTCCCGGTCCCGGCGCTTCACCCTTTCGGCTGCCGCCTTGGCCTGGTGGAGGGATTCGCCGGCTTCCTGCGCGCGCTGTGCCGCCGCCTGGGCCTCCCTCCGGGCTTGGGCCAGTGCCTCCCCGTCCGGGGTAGGGGTGGCCGTGGTCTGGCGCATCCGCCACGCCTCGGGGGCCAGCCTGGACTCAATCCCCTCTCTTTCCGTGGCCAGTCCCGCCATGTCGGACTGGGTGGCCAGGTCCCGGACTCGCTCCATGCGGGTGACCCCCGAACGCGCCCACTGCTCGGATGCCATGGACTCGGCCCGGCTTCGGGAAAGGGTGTCGATCATCTCCCCGACGGGATCGAGGGACCGCTCCGGGCCGGACTGGTGGCGCTCCTGCTCCTCGTCCACCTCTCCGCCGCCGCCGGCCACGGCAAACAGCCTCAAAGCCTTGCGGTGACGGGACATAGCCACGTAGCCGGACTCCCTGGACATGGTGTCGTCGGCCCGGACAAGTGAGCGGTCGGCTGTCGAACCCTGGGATTTGTGCACGGTCCGGGCGTAGGCATGAGAGACGTGGCCGGCCTCCAGGTACTCCCGTGGGATGGTCACTTCGGCTCCTGGAGCAGGGAGGGCCTGCTTGCCGCGGCCCTGGGGGGATACGCCGCTGGACCACGCTTGGCGCAAGCCGTCCAGCCGGGTTTCGATGGCCTTGACCCGCCGCTTGGACTCCGGTCCCTCCTGGGCCTGTGCCAGTTCAGCCTCGGCCTCAGAGATCTCGGCCGCCAACTTGGCCCGCCCGGCTTGGTAGGCGGCCTGCTCCCGTGGCTCGCCCTCCACCCTCACGGTGATGGTCCGGGCCTCGGGGTCCACTGCGGTGACCTGGCCCCGGACCCCGTTGTGAACACCGGGCATTGACTGTTTGAGGCTGCCCCACTTCTCGCCGGTGAGGTTCTTGCCGGCCAGTACTTCATCCCCGGCCCGGAATTCCCTCTGGTCGGGATGCCAAGGTGCGGGCTTACCCTTCTCCCGCTCGGGCTCGACGGAGACCACCAGTGCCTCATTTCCCAGCCGCCCGGCCTCCATCATCTTCTGCCGAGCCAACCCGTTGAGGGCCTCAACCTGCTGCCGGCGGCCCGCCAGCATCAGCACGTCCTGACCACTCTCCCGGGCCTCCCACCACTCGGCGGCCATGGACTTATCCAGATCCTCGGCCGTCTCGGTGACGGTCACGGCCCCTTCGGCGCTGAAGTGCTCGACCGCCTGACGGACCGAGCCATGCCGAAGTTCGCCAAGGGCCTCCCGGTCAGCCAGGGACTCCTGGCGCCGTACTTCCGTCAATTCGACGGCCCCGATTTTCTCCTGGATTCCCCTCAATGCACCCCCTGCCCGGATTGCCGGAAGCTGCTTAGGGTCCCCGACAAGTACCACTTTGGCGCCGGCCCGTTCCACGAAATTGGCCAACTCGGCCAGCTCCCTGGTGCCCACCATCCCGGCCTCGTCGAGGATGACCACCGAGCCAGCATCCAGCCCACCCTCGCCTCGGTCGGACCTCAACTCCACCAGCAGCCGGGACAGGGTGGAGGAATGGACCCCGGCCCCGTTGGACAATTCCTGGGCCGCAACGGCGCTCGGCCCGGCCCCAATCACGTGGATTCCGGACGCCTCCCAGGCGTCTCGACAGGCGTCGAGGGCAAAGGTCTTACCTGTTCCGGCGTGCCCCACCACCAGGTCGACACCAGCCCCTGAAGTAGCCAGTCGGCGCACCATGGCCTGCTGCTCGGTGCTCAAGGTCTCCCTCCTGGATAGGGCCATCTCCAGGGCCTGAGCCTCGGCCTGGGCCACCCCGGCCTGCTGGCGGGACTCGGCTGAATGGATCAGGCGGCGCTCCACTCTGAGCATGTCCTGGGTCGAGTACCTCGAATCCCGGCCCTCGGAGAGGTGGACGACTTCGGGGCCGGTGAGCCAGGTATCGGCCTCTGCGAGGACGGCATCGGCCCCGGCAGTAGCCATCCCCGGCCCCTCGCACCAGGCTTGCACCACGTCACCGCGCCCGAAGGTGGTCCTCGATTCGGTGACTCCCTCGGGGCCGGCCATGCGCCTGGAACACTCCTCCGTCTGCTTCTCCGTGGGCATCTCCGCCTCTGCCCGATGGAGGGTCTCAGCGGGGTCGGGTGGCCCGTAGCCGGCATCCACCGACTCCCTTCGCCAACGGTCGTACATGCCCTCGGCATCGGTAGGAGCCACCCCGTAGTCCCCGGCATCGACACTCCAAGTGGTCGCATCCCGCTGCCCGGCCTTGGGCCGCCGGGTATTCAAGGTGGCGGTCTGGGCGGCCCTGGCACTCGTTTCCCCCCGTCGCTCCATCTCATCGAGGACTTCCTGTCGGCGCTTGGAGAAGTGTTTGCAGAGCGCCTCATCGACCCCCTGGATCTCGGCGTGGCCGTTCTCAACTGCCCCCCACTCAACCCCCAAGGCCTCGGTCATCCTCTTGCGAAGCTCAGCTTGGTAGACGAATCCACCGGTCTTGGCCGCGGCGTACAGCCGTCGGTGGTCATAGGCGCCCCAGGTCCCGTCCGGCCTTCGGACCGAATTCGGGACGACCAGATGGGTGTGCAGGTGGGGGTCACCGGCCCTGCTTGACCGGTGCCGGAACGCCCCAACCACGAAGCCATCCGCCTGGACGGACTGTGCCCCCCCGTGTCCCTGCCGGCCCCAGGCGGCCTCAGCCTCGATGTAGGCAACGGCTGCCTTGATGGCCTCGTCGTGGGCGGACTGGACCTTGCCTCGGGTCTCCTCATCGCTCAGGCCCCACAGGACACTGACCGATTTGGGGGCCTTGGCCGTGGCGTCGAATCCGGGGATGGTGGTGGAGTGCCGAGACAGCCTCTCCCCGGTGGTCGGGTCGCAGCCGTCGAGCAGCCGGTGCAGGGCCTCAGCGGTGACCTCCTCACCCTCCTCCAAGCCAAGGGCCTGAAGTCCCCCACCGAGGAAATAACCCTGGGCCTCACCGGTACCGACGTAATAGTCCTCGGCAGATCTGGCAACCGAATCGACCAGGTAATCGACTTTTCCCGACTCAATCTTACCGATGCCAATCACGTTATTCTCACCGATGCCTGGGCAGTTAAGTCGAATACCACAGCCTCAATATACACCTAATGGTGATAGTCTGTGAGGCTACTGGTACCACCTCTGGTCACTCTTCCTCTTGCGCTGGTGGTTTTGCCTATGAAGTCCTGACTGGGGAGTCTCCGTAGGAGTCCGTCTAAGCCTCTGACTTTGCTTCTCAAGCTGGACTATTCGTCACATCTCTGGCCTCTCCACTGACTGGCTCATCTGACTACCTCAGGCTGGTCTGCCTCACAGTTCCGGGCTCGGGCTGCTCGGCCTGATTCGTGTCGTGGGTCTCTCTCTGGGCTGGTGCTGGTGCTGGGCCTGTACCGCCTGGCTGGAGGCTCTGTGGCTGGCTGTGGCCGTCTGTGAGGCCGTCTGAGCCTCTCGGGGCACTCGTACTGGCTCCGGCCGCCTACAGCCGGTCCCTGGCCATCCTGGACCGACTGGTGCCCTCTGCTGACTCTCCCTGCCCGGTACTTCTCGACTCGGCCGATACTTCTCGAATCCAATCTCCTCGTTCGGCCAGATTCTCTTTGGTCCGGGTAGTCCCCCCCGGTTGAACAAGGGGTCTATTTGTGAGGGTGTGACAGTCGGTGGGGGGAGTAGGATTATCGACATGTCCAGACGGTCCAGACTCGAATCGGTGAAGGGTCCACTACCTCACTACGTTGCCCAGTACGAGGTCGGAAAAGTTGTTGTCAAAGGTGCCGGTGGACTTCTATCCGCGTTCCGAGACGGACTTCGTACTTCAGCACAAACCCAAACTCAATCCGCAGGTAGGAACACGACCCAAACCCAATCCTCGGGTAGATATCCCACCCAAACCCAATCGTCAGGTCGACTCCCTACCCGACCCCCCGGTCAGGTTCGTGGTGGTGCTGGCAGTTCGGGCCGTGGTCGTGGTGGTGTTGAGGATCGGGTGCTGGAGTGGATAAAGGGGGAACTTCGGGAGTCGGGTGGTGGTGGGAGTCCGAACCGGGGAGTGGAGTCGGGTCGTGCTCGGAACAAGGCATTGCCTCGGGGTAACTAGTCAGGGGTCATCGCTGACGTCCGTGTCGTCCTCAACTTCGACGTAGCAAGTAGGTGGAACCATCCAACACCAACCCGGCCGCCACGGCGATGAGCAGACAGATGTAGGCGGCGAGATCCGTGAAGTAGGCGAGGGCCAGGAAGGCGAGAGGGTAGAAGATTAGGTCCTGCAGGTGCGGGTGGCTCCTACACCATGCCACCATCTGGTCCCAAGCCAATAGAAAAATCACCGCCATCGCCCCGTACACGACCACGGCGATGGCTCCTACCACGGGGCCACGTTTGAATATGAGTTCGAGGCTCAGCAAAATCAAGACACCGGCTTCCCCCAGACGGAACCACAGGGGCGGCTTGGTGCCGTGGGACCAGGAGGCCATGGTGGCAAAGGCGGCCCTCGCTGGTCCCTTACGCCGGACTCGGTGGCCCCCGGAGCGATGACGATGGTGTCGGCTCACTGGTTGGCGGCCTCCACCTTCTTGGCCAGCCAATGCTGGCCCCAGATGCTGGCCAGAGAGATGGCGACAGCGGCAATTGCCTCCCTGTGGATGTCCAAGTGAAGCCAAAGAGCGAAGACGGAAGCGACCACGACGCAGGCAACCGCGAACCCGGCAACCGACGCGGCGAGCTTGCCGCGGAACTCGGACCGCTTCTGTTTCGCCCATGCCAGGGCCACGGAGGACACAGCGGGGTCTGGATGGGGACGACCTTGTCGTGCCAAGCGGATTACTTGGCCTCGCGTACCCTTGCCGAGCGTCCGCCATGCCTTCTCAACCTCGTCTTGGGGCGGTCCCAATCCAAGGTACTGCATGACTATGTGAGGCCGGCTGGTGCGCGGCGCGTCCACCGTCGGAATCTACCGGAGAAGGCCGGGGTTGAGCATTACCCATAGCCGAGACGGCAAGTTTCGGCGGTTAGTTGGAGCCCGGTCAAGCCTCTAGAGTCAGCCCAGGTGTGGGGGCGCGGTTCGCGCCGGTTCCGGATCTGTCGTGGGTGCGGCACCGCAGCCAAGTTCGGGCAACTCGCGGCTGTCGTAGGCGGGGTGGGCGGCCACGTTGATCGGATGGTTCAAAGTGCTGGACATATCTCTATTCCTTTCGTTGCCGGACATCCCGGCGGGACAGGTTGGGGGCCGGGATGTCCGGCTCGAAACGAAACGGCGGGGTTAGGCATGCACCCGAGTATGGCCACGGGCGTGTCATTGACCTTCGGCCAACTTTCGTGTCGGGTACGAAGTTGACTGGAACAAGAAGGGGCGCAATCCTGAACCGCTCCGAACCCCGGCCCTGGAAGGAAGGAAAATTGTTGCTCTCCGCGGCCCCAGGGGTGCGCACGCACGGGACCCCGCACGCCCTTAAGCAAGGGCGTGTGCGTGCGGGGTTCCCCGCGTAGGGTGCCAGTGGTGGTGCGCACGAACCCCGCATGCGCACCGTGCGCCCTGGTCAGAGGCACTTTTTCCCTCCTCGGAGCCCTCCGTCATGCGGGGTCCCGTGCGGGGTCCCCGGCTCTGGGGCCTCGACAGTCCGCCAGAGGCCCGGCAGACCGGCTCCACTGCCTTCCTCCAGGGCCAGCCCGGCCTCCCTAAGGACTACCGTCGCATCCTGGATGGTCCGGGCCTTGAGCCCCCCAAGGCCGGTGGCGTCCTCGGCCACCGCGTCTCCGATGGCCTGGACGGTGAGGGGGTGGTCCGACGCTCGCAGAGCAGCTAACACCCGCCGAGCAGAGGGTCGCAGGCCCCCAGCACCTTCCCCGTCGGCTTGGCTTGCGTGTCGCTCCAGCGCCTCCACCTGGTAATGCAGGGCAGAGCTCAAGTCGTCAGGGTCGTCGGCCCGGACCCTCCGCCGGACGCGGACCTCCGTGTCGGGGATCTCATCCCCCACGAAGTCGATGTCGAGAGTCACCGCCGTCTCCTTGGTCAGGGAGTCGACGTGAGACGAGACGACCGCCACGGACACCAGCACACGGCCCCACTCAGCCGGACCAGCCCCCGACATCCGCTCGGCCCCGCGTCCCGTGCCCGTCTGATTCCAGTGATGGACGACGACTAGAGCGCAGCCGGCCTGTTGGGCCACGAGTTGCACACCTTCCAGGACCTCGCCCATTTCGTAAAGGGCTGATGCCCGTGCCCCTCGGGCCGCGAGGTAGAGGGGGTCGATCAGTAGCAGCCTTGGCCGGGTGGCGGCCAGCTCGGCTCGGATGGCATCCAGGTGCTCGCCCGAGGACAGGTGGGGTGCCCGGAGGCAGACCCCGATTGGGAGCTCCTCGTAGGTCAGGTCTCGGTCAGCGCAGATGGCCCGCAGCCGGCGCAGCATCTTGCGAGCGCCACCTTCGCCGAGGCAGGCCATCACGCCGCCAGCGTCACAGGAGAACATCCCCAGCCAGGGCGTCCCCGAGGCGACCGATACCGCAAGGTCGGCACCGAGCCAGGTCTTGCCCGCCTTGGCGGCGGCAGCAATTATCCCGTAGGCATCGGCTGGCCAGACGGGACGGGCCAACCACCCCGGTGGCACGGCAGTGTCGACCGAGGCTGCATGTTCGGCCGCCGACCGCCACCAGAGAGGTGCCGTTGTCTCCGTGACCTCGTGGGCTGGCTTGGTCCCGTTGTGGGCCAGCATCTCAACCCGGACCCGCTCGGCCTCTATGGGGGCGCGCCAGTCCACACCTGTAGGTCTGATGGTCACGACGCTGCCCCCCTCGGAGTGGCCTGGGCGTCAGCCAGCGTGGAGGCGGCCATGAGCTCACCGTCGAACACCTCTGACGATGGACATGCCCGGCGCCAATCGTCTAGGTCGTGGTGAGGCTCGGGTACCAGCACGTGGTGGATGCCGGCGGCCACCGGCCCGAGCATCTGGTCCACGCTGGCCCGGAGCTGGAGCCCGGCGGTGTCATTGTCGGTGACACACCACACCACCAACCCGCTGAAGGCAGCAGCCCAGCCGGGCTTCAGCCCGCCGGCACCCGGGATGCCCACCACGGCTGGGTCCTGGTAGGCGTCGATGAGGCTGGCGCAATCAGAGATCCCCTCGACAACGAATACGTTGCCCGCTGCATGGGCGTGGTCCAGCCGGTCGGCCTCGTACGGGGTCCAGATGGGGCCGGGGGATGAGAGCCACCGTGCCTCGTCGTCCCCCATGGCCCGGTCCTGCCAGCCGACCGTCTCTCCACGCCACCGGATCGGGAATCGCACCCGGGTCCGGCGCCGCTGGTCGAGGATGACCCGCAGGCCTAACTTGATCGCCGTTTCTCGGGACCACCCTCGCCCAGCGAGAAATGAGTCCAGCAGCCGTTGCGCCTGGCCTGGGGGCAGGCTCCTCTCCGGCCTCTCAGCCCGGCCGGGCGTATGCTCACGGGCCAGCCCCACCCTTTCGGCGAGCCGCGCAATGGCCTGGGCCCGATCCACGGCGTCCAGCCACATCACTAGGTCGATAGCATCACCTCCCCGGGCGCAGGCCGACCAGCACCGCCACCTGCCGCCGTCGACCACAAATGAGGGGTGGGAGTCAGGGTGGTCAGGTGACGGGCACCGGTAAGTCGTCCGACTCCCGACCGTGCGCCCCGCACCGGCGTATCCCTCGACCAGGGCGGCCAGGTCTACCCGAGCCAGGATCTCTGGGATTCGGTCGTCGAGACCGGTGCCATCCGCTCTGACAGGGGTATGCTGGCGCTGAACACCAGTCCCATCCTGAGAAGTACCGTCCGCCCCGGTTCCCGCCGGGGTGGCGGCATGTCTGGGGCCTGGTGGGGCTCCGGAGCGGACCATCACGATGCCCTTCCCCGGCGCAGGTCGGCATCGGACACTGACTCGGCCCGCAGGGTCTCGATGTACTCCTCCAGGTCGGCCCGGCGAAATTGGATCCGCCCGGCCATCCGGTAGTGCGAGATGTGCCCGGCCAATGCCCTACGGCGCAGGGTGGTCTGGCTGAGGGGGTACTCGGCAGCAGCGTCGATGAGCCCCAGCCAGTCGCCGGGTGGGCTCCGTCGGGTAATGGGCTCAGACTCGGGAGCCGGCGTTGTTGTTCGGCGGCGGGCTCTGGTATTCGGGGTGGTGCTCTGGCCGCCTGCCCGGCGGCGGGGTGTCTGCGTGGCCATTGTGGCCTCCTCTCGGGGGAGGGAGGCCAGCGGCGACTACGCGGCTATGGCCTCCCCGATGGACGGGATCGGAGTGGAGGCGCGAGGAGGCGCGTTGGCGGGAGCGGGGCCGGCAGCGACCAAGTGGCCCGGTGGGGACTCGTCGGCCAAGTCTCGGTCACGAGTCACCGAGTCGGATGCCGGGGCCGCGGGTGCCGGACCATGGAGGCCGAGGGCCCCGGCCAGGCCGGCCATGATGGCGAGATAGGTCTCATATGCCGCCCGGAATTCCTGTCGGTCGTCCTCGTTGGCGAGGTCGTCGGCGGCGAGGTAGTCGGCGCACCATCGGGTCAGCGCCGGGTCACTCAGTGCCCTGACGGCCAGGCGGCGGTACCTCTCGACGGCTCCGGGGCGTATACAGCGGCGGTCGGCGGTCACGGCCCGGATCTGTCCAGCCACCCACTGCACCCGCTGGTGGGCCAGGTGGCACGGGCTCGTCGTCTGGATGTCCGTCTCGGCCACGTCTCCAGTATCCCACACGGGTGTGACCCGTAGGGTTTGCCGCGGCCACGCATGCCCATCCCTGGCACGGCACTCCCCTTCCGGGCTGGCCCCGGGTCTTGAAGGTCGTGCCCGCTCCGCGCCAGTCGCGCGCCAGATGGTCTGGCGCAGAGAGGATAATCGTGGGTATCTCTGGTTAGGCTCACCTTCCATCAAAAGATCCGCTGAACTGGGCTTTCGGGAGAAACTGCTGGCAGCCCCAACGGGATTCGAACCCGTGTCTCCACCTTGAGAGGGTGATGTCCTAGGCCTCTAGACGATGGGGCCAGGCCGGACCGGTTGGTCCGTCCGGAGCTCGGGGGGGAGGACTCGAACCCCCAACGACAGGACCAGAACCTGCTGTGTTGCCGATTACACCACCCCCGAACGGCCAGACCAGGCTAGCCCGGTCGACAACCCAAGTGTTCACCGACGGCCGCGCATCGCGCCCACCACGGGATGGAGGTACTCGAGGCGGCGAAAGCCGATCACCCGTCCGACGGCCACCGCCGCCGTCTCCTTGGCGAAGTAGGGCACCACTGCCGTCCCCGTGATCGGTGAGGTCTGCGTCGGGGAGGGGTACCCAGTGAGGCCTACCTGGTCGGCGATGTCGTTGACCCTGGCCATGTGGAACGGGTCGGACACCAACACAACCTCAGTGACTCCCCGCCGGTGGAGGAACGCAGCGGTGGCCGCCAGCGACTCGTAGGTATTGCGTCCCTCCACCTCTCGGAGCAGGTCGGAGTCGGGCACACCTCGGGCCAGGAGGTAGTCGGCGGATGCGCTGGCCTCCGTATAGCGATCACCAGGCTCCCCGCCGCCGGTGACCACGATCCTCGGCGCCAGCCGCTGGTGCCAGAGGGCCAGGGCGTGGGAGAGCCGGGCGGCCAGATCGGGCGAGGGCAGGCCGTTGTACTGAGCAGCACCCAGCACCACGATGGCCTGGGCGGGACGAGCCTCGTCGCGCCGGGAGGCCAACCAGACCTGCACGGCCGTGACCAACAGGTAGGCGACCAGGGCCACCAGCACGCCAACCACCACCCGGCGAACCAGACGAAGGGGGCTCAGTACCCCCAGCAAATCAGTCCAGCTCCCCTCGGAGCCTGACCAGGGCGGCCGTCAGACGGTCGGCCGTCCTCTCCCGGCCCAGCACCTCGAGGGACTCGAACAACGGCGGGCCCACGCTGCGTCCGGTCACCGCCACCCGAACCGGAGCCTGGGTACGAGCCAGCTTGAGCCCCAGCCCCTCGCCCAGCTCCAGGGTGACCTGATGAAGCTCCTGGGCCTCCCATCGGCATGTGCCGTAGCGATCCAGAGCGGACTCCAGGATCTTCTCGGCATTGGAGTTGCTGGCCACCGCCTTGTCCCATGACGCCTTGTCGATCACCGGCTGACCAAGGAACAGGAAATCCACCCATCCAGGGACCTCCCCGAGGGTGGACACCCGCTCCTGGACCAGCGGAGCCATCCGGTCGAAGGCGGCCTGGTCGAAGGCCCCGGGCAGCCAGGGACCACGCGCCAACCAGGGCCGGCAGGCGTCCACGAACTCACCTACCGGCATGGCCCGGATGTAGACGCCGTTGAGGTGGGTGAGCTTGACCACGTCGAAGAAGGCGGGAGAGTGGCCGACCGCGGTCAGCCTGAATTCACCCACCAGCTCCTCCAGGCTCAGCACCTCCCGGCCGTCCTCGGGGCCCCAGCCCAGCAGGGCCAGATAATTGAGCAATGCCCCCGGCAGGTAGCCCTGGTCCCGGTACCACTCGAGGGCCACGTCGTCGCGACGCTTGGACAGCTTCTGGCGCCGATCGTTGACCAGCAGGGGGAGGTGGGCGAAGGCGGGCAGAGGGCCGCCGCCCAAGGCGGCCCACAGCAGGACGGCCTTGGAGGTGTTGGTCAGGTGGTCCTCGGCTCGGATCACGTGGGTGATCCCCATGTCCATGTCGTCCACCACGTTGGCCAGCAGGAACAGCGGCGCTCCGGAGGACTTGGCCACCACGAAGTCGTCGAGGGCCTGGTTGGCCACCGTGACCGTGCCCCGGATGACATCCTCGAAGCTGGTCACGCCCGGTCGGGGCACCCGCAGGCGCAGCGCCCGCCCCGGCCCCGGCCCGAGGCCCCGGTCCCTGCACCACCCGTCGTAGCCCGGCCTGGCCCCGCTGCGGGCCTCCACCGCTTCCCTCGTGCAATCACACCAGTAGACCGCGCCGGCGGCCAACAACCTGGCCACCGCCTCGTCGTAGAGCGAACGCCGCTCGGACTGGCGGTAAGGGCCCTCGTCCCAGTCGAGCCCCAGCCAGGTCAGGCCCGAGCAGATCCCCTCCACCCACTCCTCTCGGTTGCGCTGCTCGTCGGTGTCCTCGATGCGCAACACGAAGGTGCCACCCTGACCCCGGGCGAACAACCAGTTGAACAAGGCCGTCCAAGCCGACCCAACGTGGACGTAACCGGTGGGCGAAGGGGCGAAGCGAACCCTGGGTCCCTCGGTCACTGCATCGACGCTAACGCCTCCCGGAGTACGCTCGGCGCGTGGAACTGTCATCTCGCCCGCCGGCCGCCGTCTCCTCGGAGCGGGCACCGGCTCCGTCCACCCTGGCCATCGACATCGGCGGTACCGGGATCAAGGCCGCCGTGCTGGATTCCAACGGCAGGATGGCGACCGCTCGGGCCCGGGTGGTCACCACCTATCCCATGGCGCCCGAGCACCTGATCGACACGGTGGCCGATCTGGTCGGCGCCTTCGACGCCCGAGGTGGGGCGCCCGCGCCGGCTTCCTACCACCGGGTGTCGGTCGGGTTTCCCGGAGTCATTCGAGACGGCCACGTACTGACCGCGCCTCACTTCGTCACCACCGAGGGGCCAGGAACGAGCATTGATGCCGCCCTGGCGGACGCCTGGTCCGGGTTCGACCTGGCCGAGGCGCTGGGTACCAGGCTCGGTCGTCCCATCCGAGTAGCCAATGACGCCGACTTGCAGGGTGGCGCGGTGGTGTCCGGTCAGGGGCTGGAGCTGGTGGTGACCCTGGGCACGGGTGTGGGGACGGGGCTGTACTGGCAGGGCCGGCTGGCCCCCCACCTGGAGCTGGCCCATCACCCGCTGGCCAAGGGCCAGACCTACGACGAGCGCCTGGGGGAGGCCGCCCGCCTGCGGGCGGGCAACAAGAAGTGGCGGCGCCGGGTGGTGCGTGCCATCGATGTCCTCTACTCCCTGCTCCACTACGACCACTTGTTCATAGGAGGGGGCAACTCGTCCCGTTTGAGGGGCCACGTCCCCGACGGCGTCACCCTGGTCGACAACGCCGCCGGGATCCTGGGCGGGATCAAGCTGTGGGAGCAGGGGGAACCACCAGCAGCCGGCGCCACTCGCCCAGGCCCTCCCGAGCCCGCTCCGGGGCGAGGCGCAAGGTCGTCGCCGGCACCAGGTCGGTGATGACCCGCTGGTCCCAGTAGTCGTGGGAGGCGCCCAGAAACAACGGGCGGCGGTAGGCGACCAGATCCTCGGGGGCCGTGCCGAGGAAGCCCCACACGGTAAGGGCCACAGTCCAGTCGTGGATCACTGGTGCGCGTCCAAAGAGGGCCGCTCGTCGCAGGACCGCTCCGAGGCAGCCGGCCATCGAGTCCTCGGCCCGCTCGCCCTCGCACAGCACCAGCCGGTCTGCGAAGTGGCCTGCCAGGTGCAGCGCGTACCCCTGGTCTGGCCCGGGAGTGCCCATGCCCGCGCCCGACGGTTGGGTGGCCCCGCGGACCTCGCCCGGTCGGTCGGCGTTCCAGGGCGCTGGTGTCGGCAGCAGATCCACCGGGCGAACCTGATTGCCGCTGGTCACGGGTACGTAGTCAGGCTGGGTCACGACTCACCTCCGCCCCCGGCCATACCGGTGATGCCGGCCATGCCCCGCCCCCGGACCTGGCATCCCCGACCACTAGCCGACATGCTCACACCAGTCCTTGTACTGGGCCACCTCACCGCGTACTGCGGCGTGGAAGACCTCTTGGATCTGGCGGGTCACCGGTCCCGGTTTGCCGTCAGCCACCAACCGGTCGTCCACCGACCGGATGGGCACCACCTCGGCCGCGGTACCTGACAGGAACACCTCGTCGGCCAGGTACAGGTCCGTACGGAGCAGGTTGGCCACCTCGACCGGGTGACCAACGTCCCTGGCGATGGTGGTGACCGACGCCTGGGTGATCCCCTCCAGCGCCCCGGCCGACACCGGCGGGGTGACGATCCGGCCACCCTTCACCACGAACAGGTTCTCTCCGGTGCACTCACTCACGTAGCCCTGAGGTGACAGCAAGATGGCCTCGTCGTAGCCGGCCTTGAGCGCCTCCACCTTGGCCAGCGAGGAGTTGACATACATCCCGGTTCCCTTGGCCGCCGGAGGCACGGCATTGGGGTCGTGGCGCTGCCACGAGCTGATCTTGGCCCGCACTCCCGACGCCACTCCCTCGTCGCCCAGGTAGGTCCCCCACTCCCAGGCGGCGATGGCCACGCTGACCGGGCACGGCAACGGGTTGAGCCCCATCTCGCCATAGCCCAGATAGACGATCGGGCGGATGTAACAGGCATTCAAGCCATTCACCGCCACCACCTGCTTGACCGCCGACACCAGCTCCGAGTGGGAGAACGGCACGTCGATGAGGAACACCCGCGCCGAGTCCAGCAGCCTGGTGATGTGGTCGGACAGGCGAAAAACAGCGGGTCCCGCCGAAGTCATGTAGGCCCGGACACCCTCGAAGACGCCCGAGCCGTAGTGGAGGGTGTGAGAGAGCACGTGGATCCGGGCCGCCCCCCAGTCCACCAGCTCACCGTCCATCCAGATCTTCTCGGTAGCGGCAATTGGCATGGCTACACCCTTTCTGCGATGGCATCGCCGATCTCGGCTGTGCTCAGAGCGGTAACCCAATCCTGCTGGCCAGCCGTGGTCGGCGGCTCGGCGGCCCACTCGATGACCGCCTTGGTGACTCGCGCCGCCGCCTCAGCCTCTCCCAGGTGATCGAGCATCAGGGCCGCCGAGCGTATGGCGGCCAATGGGTTGGCTCGGCCCGAGCCCACTATGTCGTGGGCCGCCCCGTGGACCGGCTCGAACAGCGAGGGCCCGGTGCGGGCCGGGTTGAGGTTGGCCGAGGCGGCCAGGCCGATCCCTCCCGTCACCGCCCCCGCCAGGTCGGTGAGGATGTCGCCGAACAGGTTGTCCGTGACGATCACGTCGTAGCGCTGGGGAGACTCCACCAGGTGGATGCAGGCAGCGTCCACGTGCTGGTACGCGGTCCCCACTCCCGGGTACTCGGCCGCCACCAGGTCGAAGGTTCTCTGCCAGAGATCCCCGGAGAAGGTGAGCACATTGGTCTTGTGGACGAGGGTCAGGTGCTGGCGAGACCGGCAGGCGGCCAACTCGAAGGCATAGCGGACGCACCGCTCCACTCCGAAGCGGGTGTTGACCGATCCCTGGGTGGCCACCTCGGCCGGTGTCCCCCGTCGCAGCCAGCCACCCTCCCCGGCGTAGACGCCCTCCGTATTCTCTCGCACGACGGCGAAGTCCAGGCCCGGGTGCAGCGACCCGGCTCCCGAGGTGAACGGCCGGAGATTGACGTAGAGGTCGAGCTCGAAGCGAAGCCGCAACAGCAGGCCCCGCTCCAGCGCCCCGGCCGGCACCGCCCGGCTCCCAAGCGGTGGGCCCACCGCTCCCAGGAGGATGGCATCCAGGCCGCCCAACTCGGTCAGCACCGCGTCGGACAGGATCTCCCCGGTACGCAGGTAGCGGTCGGCGCCCAGGTCGTAATCGACGGTGTCCAGCTCGACCCCGGCCGCGTCCACCACCTTGAGGGCCTCGGCCATTACCGCCGGGCCTATGCCATCGCCCCCGATGAGGCCAACCCTGTATCGTGACAAACCTTTTCTCCCGACATCCGGCGAGGCTGATGAAGAACCGCCAGGTGCACTCGGACGATAGCCTCGATGGTAATGAGCGATATCCAATTGTCCACCGAGACCCACCGTCGCCTGGTGGCCGAGCTCGAGGACCTGACCAGTCGCGGGCGGGTGGAGATCGCCGGGGCCATCGAGACAGCCAGGGCCCTGGGCGATCTGTCGGAGAACGGCGACTACCACGCGGCCAGGGACAGCCAGGGCAAGATGGAAGCCCGCATCCGCCAGCTCCAGGCCCTCTTGGGCAAGGCGGAGGTGGTGGACGCCGGTCGCCTGGGAGACTCGATCTCCACCGGGACGGTCGTCGGCCTGCGCTACCAGGGCGACGACGAGGTGGAGCGCTACCTGATCGGGTCCATCGAAGAGCGCCGTGACGACGTCGCGGTGATCTCCCCTGGCTCGCCCCTGGGCCAGGCGCTCATGGGACGGGGCGCCGGCCAGACCGTCGAGTACCAGGCTCCGGGCGGGGCCCTGACGGTGGAGATAGTCGAGGTCGGAGGGTGACCGGCGCCCGGACGCTCTCGGACAAGGTCTGGGAGCGCCACGTGGTCTGCTCACCAGAGGGTGAGCCCGACCTGCTCTACATCGACCTCCACCTGATCCACGAGGTCACCTCTCCGCAGGCTTTTGAGGGACTGCGCCTGGCCGGACGCCGTGTGCGCCGCCCGGACCTCACCCTGGCCACCGCTGACCACAACGTTCCCACTCTCGACATCCTGGCGCCGGTGGCCGATCCCATCTCGGCTCGCCAGCTCGAGGTGCTGGCCACCAACTGCGCCGAGTACGGCATCACCGTCTACCCCATGGGTCACGCCGACCAGGGCATCGTACACATCATCGGCCCCGAACAGGGCCTGAGCCAACCGGGCATGACCATCGTGTGCGGGGACAGCCACACCGACACCCACGGCGCACTGGGCGCACTGGCCTTTGGCATCGGAACCAGTGAGGTCGAGCATGTGCTGGCCACCCAGACCCTTCCCCAGCGCCGCCCGAGAACCATGTCGGTGACGGTGGACGGCGAGCTGGCGCCTGGGGTAGTGGCCAAGGACGTCATCCTGGCCATCATCGGCCGCATCGGCACCGGCGGCGGCATGGGCCACATCATCGAGTACCGGGGCTCGACCATCCGCTCCATGTCCATGGAGGGCCGGATGACAGTGTGCAACATGAGCGTCGAGGGTGGCGCCCGGGCCGGCATGATCGCTCCCGACGACATCACCTTTGCCTATCTGGAGGGACGGCGCCATTCTCCCCAGGGAACGGCCTGGGAGGCGGCCCTGGACGACTGGCGGGGCCTGCCCACCGATCCCGACGCCACCTTCGACACCGCCGTGGAGATCGACGTCACCGAGCTGTCGCCTCATGTCTCCTGGGGAACCAACCCGGCCCAGGTGGTGCCCCTGGAGGGAAAGGTGCCCGACCCCGATACCTATGCCGAGCCGGCAGCACGTGAGGCCGCCGCCCGGGCCCTGGCCTACATGGGCCTCAGCCCGGGCACGGCGGTGCGGGACATCCCCGTAGACACCGTCTTCATCGGGTCGTGTACCAATGCTCGCATCGAGGACCTGCGGGCGGCGGCGGCGGTGCTGGAGGGCCACCGGGTACGGCCCGGACTTCGAGCGCTGGTGGTGCCGGGCTCGCGCCGGGTCAAGGCTCAGGCCGAGGCGGAAGGGCTGGACCGGGTGTTCTCGACTGCCGGCTTCGAGTGGCGGGAGGCCGGATGCTCGATGTGCCTGGCCATGAACCCCGACAAGCTCAGCCCCGGCGAGCGGTGTGCCTCCACGTCGAACCGCAACTTCGAGGGCCGCCAGGGCCGGGGCGGGCGTACCCACCTGGTGTCGCCAGCGGTGGCCGCGGCCACCGCTGTGGCTGGGCGGTTTGCGGCTCCCGCCGAGCTTGGAGCTACGGTAGAGACATGGAACCGGTAAGCGTGGTCAGCGGTACTGCGGCCCCCCTTGATCGGTCCGATGTGGACACCGACCAGATCATCCCCAGCGACTGGCTCAAGCGGGTGGAGCGGACGGGGTTCGGGGCCGGGCTGTTCGCCGAGTGGCGGGACGACCGCAACTTCGTGCTCAACCAGGCCGAATTCGCGGGAGCGAGCATCCTGGTGGCGGGGCCCAATTTTGGGGTCGGCTCCTCCCGTGAGCACGCGGTATGGGCTCTTGTCGACTATGGGTTCCGGGCCGTGGTCTCTCCCTGCTTTGGTGACATCTTCCGCTCCAACGCCACCAAAGCTGGCCTGGTGCCGGTGGAAGTGGATGCCGTGGTTGCTCGGACACTCTTGGACGCAGTGACGGCCGACCCTCACCTGGAGGTAACGGTTGACGTCGAGCGTGGCTTTATGGAGGCACCGGCGGCTGGGATCGAGGCGGCCTTCTCCCTGGACGAGTTCACCAGGCGGCGCCTGGTCGAGGGGTTGGACGACATCGCCCTGACCCAACGCCGGGCCGACGAGGTAAGTGCCTACGAGACCAACCGGGCAACCTGGTTGCCGACCACCGCCATCCCCGCCTGACCAAGGCCGACCGGCCCCGAGGGGAACGGCAAGGCGCCAATTGCCACGAAATCGACATTTTTGGCCGATCGCCCCACACGGCGACCGACAAGCGCGCTAGCCTGCCCCGCCATGGTTGATAAAGCTCGGGCTAGAGCCAATCGACGCGCCCGAACTGCGGGTGCCGCCGGGCTCACGCTGGTCGGCCTGGCCGGCGCCGTCTCCCTAGGTGGTCCGGTACAAGCAGCCGGCGCCAGCCCACCGGCAGCGTCCGGCTCCCCGACCGCAGCGCCGTCGCTCACCCCGAGCCTGTTCGACCCCCTCGGCCAGCTCCTGGGGTCGAACCTGGGAACCGGTAGCCAGTCCGCCAGCACTACCACTACCCAGCCTGTAACCACGCCAGGGGCTGGCGCCCAGAGTGGCTCCGGCGCGGCCAGCGGTTCCGGCACCTCCCATCCCACCACCACCACCGCTCCCCACAAGCCCGGAGCGCCCACCACCACAGCGGGCTGCTCGACCAAGACGACCGCCTCCTCCACATCGACCACCACCGCTCGGCCCGGATCGAGCGGTGCCACCCAGGCCACCTCAGGCAGTCCCTGCCCATCCACCGTCGCCAAGCCGGCCACCACCACCACGACCACGCCGCACCCCCCCGCCCCTCCTGCTCCTGCCCGCCAGGCCGTCCCCTCCTCGCCGCCCCCCTCGGCGGCAGCCATACCCGCCCTGCCCGGTCCGCCCCCCGACGCCAGCGGATCGGCCCTGACCGCGCTGCTGGCACCGGCGGTTGGCTCCACTGCCGACGGCCAGGGGTACTGGATGGCCACCGCCGACGGCACCGTCTACCCCTTCGGTGACGCCGCCCCCTATTCTGCCGGGCCTCCCCAGCACTTCACCGGCAAGGTGGTCGGTCTCACGGCCACCCCAGACGGCGGCGGGTACTGGCTGGTCACCGCCGACGGTGGGGTCAACTCCTTCGGCGACGCCAAGCCCTTCGGCTCGGGCGCCGGCAAGGTCCTGGCTGCTCCGGCAGTCAGCCTGACCGCCACTTCCGACGGCCAGGGCTACTGGATCGCCACTGCTGACGGCGGGGTCATGTCCTTTGGCGATGCCGCCTTCTTTGGCTCGGGCGCCGGCAAGCCGTTGGCTGCCCCAGCCATGGCAATGACCCCCACCCCCGACGGCCAGGGCTACTGGATCGCCACCGCTGACGGCGGGGTCATGTCCTTCGGCGACGCTGCCTTCTTCGGCTCGGGCGCCGGTAAGCCGTTGGCTGCCCCGGCTGTCAGCATGACCACCACCCCCGACGGCCAGGGCTACTGGATCGCCACCGCTGACGGCGGGGTCATGTCCTTCGGCGACGCTGCCTTCTTCGGCTCGGGCGCCGGTAACCACCTTCCGGCCCCCGCGGTCGGCCTGACCGCCAGCCCCGACGGCCAGGGCTACTGGATCGCCACCGCTGACGGCGGGGTCATGTCCTTCGGCGACGCCAAATTCTTCGGTTCGAACGCCGGTACCCGCCAGGGAGCGGCGGCCGTCGGTCTGGTTGTTCCGGTATCAACTCCCACCGCTCAAATCCCCTCGCAGTACCTCGTCCTGGACCACCAGGCGGCGGCCACCTGCCCCGGCATGCCGTGGGCCGTGCTGTCCGGCATAGGTGCCGTGGAGTCCGACTTTGGGCAGTCCAACCTACCCGGGGTGCATTCCGGCGCCAACTTCGCGGGGGCGGCCGGCCCCATGCAGGAGGGCATCGGAGGGGCGGCAGGAGGGACATTTTTCGCATATAGCCACCCGGTGTCCCAGGACATGGCACCGACGCCCGGGGGTGCCACCCCGCCCAGCCCCTACAACCCGGCGGACGCCATCTACACCGCGGCCCGGTATTTGTGCACCAACGGCGCCGGCCAGCCGGCCACCCTCAACCAATCCATCCTGGCCTACAACCACTCGTCGTCCTACGCAACCGAGGTCATGACCCTCGCCGCCTTCTACGAGGGCCACGGCGTGTCGGGCAATGCCGTGCAGCTGGCCATGACCCAGCTGGGCACTCCCTACGTCTGGGGTGGCACCACACCCAAGGGGGGCTTCGACTGCTCCGGCCTGGTCCAGTGGGTCTACGGCCGATTGGGTGTTGCCCTCCCCCGGACCACGCAGGCACAGTGGGCCGCTCTGCCCCACCTGCCAGCCAACGCCCCGCTCACTCCGGGTACCCTGCTTTACTTCGGGCCGCCAACCGGTCCTACCCATATGGGCCTCTACATCGGCAACGGCCTCATGATCGACGCTCCTCACACTGGCGCAGTCGTTCGCATCGAGCCCTACAAGTGGTCCGACTACATCGGGGCTGCCCTGCCGTAGCCGCCCAGCCGGCTGCGAAGCAGCCTTGGCTGGTCGGAACGCAAGGCAATGCCCCGCCCATAGGCGGGGCATTGCCTTTGGGGGTCCTCGGGGGGCAATGCCCCCCGAGTGGTTTAGACCAGCGACACCTGGCTGATCAGCCACTCACTGCCGGATCGGGTCAGCGTCATTACCATCCGGTCGTGGTTGACCTGGGGTTGGCGCAGGCGGGCACTGGTAACAGTCTGGTTGACGAACAGCACGACGGTGGCCCTGGCGCCGGTGGCCTGGAGGATCCCCGCCTGCAGCACGTCGGCGGTGGCCATCCCGTGGTATTGCAGGACCAGCGGCTCCAGAGAACGGCTCCTGGCCGCGAACTGCTGCTTGAACGACGGGGCCGCGTGTCGCAGCACGGCATCCTGGCCCTGGGCCAGGGCACGGTAGTCATAGCTGGCGACCTCGCCGGCATAGGTGCGGGCGGCTGCCAGCGCACTGGATCGAGACGACACCGCCGCGTCCCGGTTGGCCAGTCGCAGGCTGGTCACCACCAGCGCCACGACCAGAGCGGCCAGCAACACGCCCCCAGCCGCTATCCACGTACCCCTGAGCCATCCGGCGTTGTCCGAGCTCGCCAAACGGGCCACCCGTCCAGCCGGCCTGCCGGCCGGGCGGTCTCGTCTGGTGGTCGGAGGGGCCTCGGGTCGATCTCGTCTGCCGGCCCGGTGACCCTCGGGCCGATCACGTTTGCCGGCCGGGCGGTCTTGCCTGCTGGTCGGGTCGCCTCTGCTGGTCGGACTATCCTCGGGGCCGCCACTGGGGGTCGGACGATCCTCGGGGCCGATGGACCTGGAGGAGCGGGACTCGTAAGGCGCAGGCACGACGCCCGAGCTTAGGGCCCTACCTCGGTACGGTGCCGCTCGTGGCGAGCCAGGGCCCGCAGCACCCGGTTGGTGGCATTGAGATAGGCCCGGGCCGACGCCTCGACCACGTCGGTGGAAACGCCCCGGCCCGAGACCTTGAGCTCGCCCGACTGGAGCTGCACCACCACATCGCCCAGGGCATCGACCCCCCCAGTCACCGACGAGACGTTGAAGCCGGTGAGGGTACCCTCCACCCCGGTAGCTGCCCGGATGGCCTGGCAGGCGGCGGCGATCATACCGTCACCCTCAGCCGTGGCCTCGGACTTGGTCCCGTCCCGGCTCACCACCACGCTGGCCCGTGGCACTCCCACCGTGCCCCCGACCACCTCCAGGGACTCCAGGGTGAACTCGGCCTGCACGCTGGTGCCCAGCTCCTCGGCCACGATGGCCTCGAGGTCGGCCTCGGTGAGGGTGACCTTGCGGTCGGCCAGCTCCTTGAAGCGACCGAAGGCCGAATTGAGGGCGTCACCGTGTATGGACAGGCCCATCTTGGCCAGCGTATCGGCAAAGGCGTGGCGCCCCGAGTGCTTGCCCAGGACTATCTGGCTGCCCTGCTGGCCGACGCTGGCGGCGTCGATGATCTCGTAGGTGCTGCGGTCGGCCAGCACCCCGTGCTGGTGGATGCCTGACTCGTGGGCGAAGGCGTTGCGCCCCACCACCGCCTTGTTGTACTGCAGCGGATAGCCGGTCAGCCGACTGACCAGGCGGGAGGTCCTGGCCAACTCCTCAGACCGCACCGACGTGCCCAGACCGTCGAACTGGTCGGGCCGGATGGCCAGGGCCATCACCACCTCCTCCAGGGCGGCATTGCCGGCCCGCTCTCCCAGCCCATTCACGCAAACCTCCACCTGGCGGGCCCCGGCCCTGACACCAGCCAGGCTGTTGGCCACGGCCAGTCCGAGATCGTTGTGGCAGTGGGTGGAGATCACGTAGTCGCCGGGGATGGACGTCCGCACATGGGCGATGAGGTCGCCAAAGTCCCACGGGATGCCGTAACCAACCGTGTCGGGGATGTTGAGGGTTGTGGCACCGGCCTCCACTGCCGCCTGGAGCACCTCCAACATGAAGTCCAGCGGCGTGCGGGTGGCATCCTGGGGGCTGAACTCCACGTCCGTCGTGTGCTCCCGGGCCCGGCCCACCCCGGACCTGGTCTCGGCCACCACCTGGGCGGCGGTCATCTTGAGCATGTGCTCCATGTGGCTGGGGCTGGTCGAGATGAAGATGTGGATGCGGGCCCGGTCGGCGTCCCGCACGGCTTCCCAGCAGCGATCCACGTCGGCCTGCTGGGTCCGGGACAGCCCGGCGATCACGGGACCACCCACGCTGCGGGCGATGGCCTGCACCGCCTCGAACTCGCCCGGGCTGGCCACCGGAAAGCCAGCCTCGATGATGTCCACGCCCAAGCGACCCAGCTGGTCGGCGATCTCCAGCTTCTCGGCCACGTCCAGGGAGATGCCCGGCGCCTGCTCCCCGTCGCGAAGCGTCGTGTCGAAGATGGTCACCTGGTCGGACATGGCTGGCTCCTTGGTCTCGATGGTCGACAGTCTCGATGGGGCGGACGGGTAGAAAAAACCCCCTGGCCGGTAGGCACAGGGGGCGGTGGCGGACGTAGCTGGGCGTCCGCCGTCAGGTAAGCAGGAGGTGGCGAGGATGGCTCTGGCGCATTATGTTTCTCATTCTGGCAAAATAATCACGTTACCGTCAAGGTCATTCGCCCACCCACGCCCTTTTCGCCTCCCTCAACCAGGGCATCGGGAAGTCACTTGGGTCGGCGCCGAGCGAGGGGAACCAACATGGCGAAGGTTAAGAAGTCCAAGGTCAAGAGGCGCATGAAGTGGGGCCTGATCAAGACTGGGGTCAAGCTGGCCTTTGTCGGTGGTGGCGTCGCCGGAGTAACGGCGGCGGCCAAGAAGGCTCAGGTGCTGCTGGGTGGCCTCACTGGCAAGTGACGCTGTGGACCTCCAGGATGCCCGGTGCGCCGACCAGGCGGTCCAGCACCTCGTCGGCCGCCGGCTGGGCGGTCGACAGGACCATCAGGGCGGTGTTGCCCTGAGCTGATGGCCCGACGTTCATGTTGGTGATGCTCAACCCGGAGTCACCCAGGACCGATCCCACCAGGCCGATCATGCCCGGACGGTCGTCATTGCGCACCACCAGCATGTGCCGGGCCGGGGGGATCTCCACCGCATGGTCGTCGACCATTACGATGCGGGCCTCCTCCCGTGGCCCGGTCAGGGTTCCTGCCAGGGCGTGGCTGGCGCTGCGCAGGGTCACCAGGTTGACGTAGTCCCGGGTGGCGCTGGTGGTCGACTCCTTGACCTGTAGACCTCGCTCCTCGGCCAGCTGGGGAACGTTGACGTAGGACACCGGCTCCTCGGTACCCGCACCAAACAGCCCCTTGAGCACCGACAAGGTGAGGATCCGGGTGTCGTAGCCGGCCAGGCCGCCCTGGTACTCGATGTCCAGGTGGTCGGGCAGGCCCTCCTCCAGCGAGGCCAGGATTCGCCCCAGGCGCTCGGCCAGCGGGAGGAAGGGCCGCACCGGCTCGGCCGCCTCGGCGGCCCGCACGTTCACCGCAAAGGGCACGAACTCCCCCGCCAGGGCCAGCAGGACCTGCTCAGCGATGGTGACCCCGGCCTTGTCCTGGGCCTCCCGGGTGCTGGCCCCCAAATGGGGCGTCACCACCACGTTCTCCAGGGCGAACAGCGGCGAATCGGTGCACGGCTCGGTGGCGAACACGTCGAGCCCGGCCCCGGCAACCTGGCCCGAGCGCAGGGCCTCGGCCAGCGCCTCCTCGTCGACGATGCCGCCCCTCGAGGTGTTGACGATTCGCAATCCGGGACGGGCCTGGGCCAGGAGATCCTTACCGATGAGGCCCAGCGTCTCGGGCGTCTTGGGCAGGTGGATGGTGAGGAAATCGGACTGGCCCACCAGCTCGTCCAGGTCCATCTGCTCCACACCCATTTGGCGGGCCCGGTCGGGCACCAGGTAGGGGTCATAGGCGCACAGGCGCATCCCGAAGGCCAGGGCCCGCTGGGCCACCAGCGCACCCACCCGTCCCAGGCCGACCACCCCGAGGGTCTTGCCGTGCAGCTCAACCCCCTCCCACCGGGACCGCTCCCACCTCCCGGCAGTGAGGGCGTGGTGGGCCTGGGGGATGTTGCGGGCCTGGGCCAGCAGGAGGGCCATGGTGTGCTCGGCCGCCGACAAGATGTTCGACTGCGGAGCATTGACCACCATCACGCCCTGGCGGGTGGCGGCGGCCACGTCCACGTTGTCCAGCCCGATCCCGGCGCGACCCACCACCACCAACTGCCGCCCGGCCTGGAGCGTGTCGGCATCGACCTGGGTAGCCGAGCGGATCACCAGGGCATTGGCTGATGCGACCGCCTCGACCAGCTCGGCCGGCGACAGCCCGAGGCGGAGGTCAACCTGGTGGCCGGCATCGGCCATGACTGAGATCCCCCGCTCAGCCAGCGGTTCGGTAACCAGAATACTAGACATGCATCCAAGCTACCGGGACCTCGCCCGTTCGAGGGGCCCGCGGGAGGCGAAGCTCCCGGTGCGGGGAGGTGAAGCCCCCCGGGGGTCAGCGGCCGAACTGGGTGCGGAACTGGTTCTGGCAGTCGGTCTGCGCCTGGGTGGTATGCGCGTTTTGGACACACTGGGAGAGGTTGTTGAACTGATTCTTGTGAGAGAAGAAGAAGCTCACCCCGACGGCGATGAAGACCACGCTCACGACCAACCCGATGGCCCCGGTGATGAGTCCGGCAAGGGCCATTCCCCCATTGGTGGCCTCCCCCCTCTTGGCTCGGCCCATGCCGATCAGTCCAAAGATGACCCCCAGGAGGCCCAGGATGATCCCGAGGAAGACGGTGAGGATGGCCGGCAGGCTGAGGAGGCCGAGAACCAGGGCGGCTACCCCCAGGCCGTTGCGAGCCTGGACAGGGGGTCGCCCCGAATAGCCGTAGGCGGGCACATCCCCATCCCGAGCTGAATAGTCGGTCACCGGTGTATCATGCCATCCCTCACAAAGCTGTGCTCAGCCGCCGCCAGGCAGCTGGCCCAGGGTGACGGTCACCGTCTTGCGGCTGCCATCCTGGTTCAGCACCTTGACCTGTGCCTTGTCACCCGGCTTGAGGGTGGCCAGGGCGTCTCCCAGGTCGGCCAGGGTATGGATCGCCATGTTGTTGATCGAGGTGATGAGTTCGCCCGACTTGAGGCCGGCCATGTCGGCACCCCCGCCGCCCTGCACCTTCTCGATCACCACTCCGACCTGGCGCCCCAGTTGGTCGTACCCACTGCCGGCGACGATACCGAGGGCACCCCGCCCAGACTGGGTGACCTTGCCCTGAGATGCCAGTTGATCGCCGATCATCTTGACCGTGTTGCTGGGGATGGCAAACCCGATCCCCGGGGCCGCACCCCCGCCGAGGTTCTGCTGGGTGGGCTCGATGGCCGCCAGGGTCGGTATACCTATGACTGCTCCGTCCAGGTCGGCCAGGGCCCCACCGCTGTTGCCGGGATTGATGGCCGCGCTGGTCTGTACCGTCTGGGGCAGCGTGACACCGTTGCCCTCGCTGACGGTGCGTCCCACTGCGCTCACGATCCCGGTGGTGACGCTGCTGGTCAGGCCCAGTGGGTTGCCGATGGCCACTGTGATGTCGCCCACCTGGAGCTTGCTCGAGTCGGCGAAGGTGGCCGGGGTGAGATCGGTAGTGTCTTTCAGCTTGATCATGGCCAGGTCGTCGGGCGGGTACTCGCCGACCAGGGAGGCCGATGAGCTCTTGCCGTTGAAGCGGGTGACCGTGAAGCTGTGGGCCCCGCTCACCACATGGTCGTTGGTGACGATGTCGCCCTTGTTGTCGAAGATGATCCCCGAGCCCAGAGCCTTGCCGGTGTCGATCTCCACCACCGAGGGGCGCAGCTTGTTGACCACGTTGATGTAGGCGCTCTGGAGGGATCCTGCCGCCCCGCTGCCCTGGGGGGCACCGGCCATGGTGGACGGCGTGCCGTCCGAGTTGACCGGCCCGGTGGAGCTGGACGAGCCGGAGCTGGTCGGACTGCTGGCGCTCGACGGGCTGCCCGCCGAGCATCCGGCCAGGAGCGCCATCAGTGTCACCAAGATGCCCATCGTCCCCGCCCGCCCAGCCGCCGTCCGACACCAGGTAACTCGCATGGCCTGATCGTTCCACATTCACCGTCTTGCTAACCAGTGCCGCGGTAGAAAGGGGAATGGACACCACCGAGGTAACGATCGAGACCGGCGATCGGGTGGTGACCGACCTGACCGGGGAGATCACCGCCTATTGCGCCGGACGGGGGGACGGCCTGCTAAGTGTCTTCGCCCCCCACGCCACCGCCGGCCTGGCCCTCATGGAGACCGGCTCTGGCTCCGAGACCGACCTGTCCGCCCTGCTGGACCGACTCGTGGACCGCGACGTGGCCTACACCCACCGCCACGGCTCGCCCGGCCACGGTGCCGACCACCTGCTCCCGGCCTTGGTGAGCCCATCCCTCACCATCCCGGTGTCCGACGGCCGCCCCTTGCTGGGCACCTGGCAGTCGGTCGTCCTGGTCGACCCCAACCGGGACAACCCCCACCGCCGGGTCCGCCTCAGCTTCCTGAGCGGGTAGGCGTCTGTCGCTACCACTACGGACGCTGAGGAGGCCCGAGGGCAGCGCCGGCTCAGTCTGTGATGCATTTGTGTCAATAGCAGCACTTAATGCATCACAGACCCGGCCACACAGACCCGGCCACACAGACCGGGCCATCACAGGGCCGGCCACTCAGGCCCTCGCTTCGCCCAGGAGCGAAGCCAGCCGGCTGACTCCCTCCATCAGGGCGTCGTCGGCCAGGGCGTAGGAGAGGCGGGCATACCCCGGTGCGCCGAAGGCCTCGCCGGGCACTATGGCCACCCTGGCCCGGTCCAGGATCACCTCGGCCAGCTCCAGAGTGCTCGCCGGTCGCTGCCCGCCGATGGAGCAGCCCAGCAGGCCAGCCATGCACGGAAAGGCGTAGAAGGCACCCTCGGGCTCCACGCAGCTCACAAGGGGGATCTGGTTGAGCATTCCCACCATCAGTCGTCGGCGACGGTCGAACGCCTCTCGCATGGCCGCCACCGCCGCCAGGTCTCCGCCGACCGCCGCCAGGGCAGCCCGCTGGGAGACGTTGGCCACGTTGGAGGTCGACTGCGACTGGAGGTTGGCTGCCGCCGCCGCCACGTCGGGAGGACCGATCATCCACCCCACCCGCCAGCCGGTCATGGCATAGGTCTTGGCCACGCCATTGACCACCACGCAGCGGTCGACCATCTCCGGCACCACCACCGGCAGAGAGTGGTGGACGGCATCACCGTAGACCAGGTGCTCGTAGATCTCGTCGGTGAGGACCCACAAACCGCGCTCGGCCGCCCAGCGCCCGATGGTCTCCATCTCCTCCCGCCGGTACACCGCCCCGGTCGGGTTGGATGGCGACACAAAAACCAACACCTTGGTCCTCGGCCCCCGCGCCGCCTCCAGCGCCTCCACCCCGACCCGAAAACCGGTGCTCTGGTCGGTGGCCACCGTCACCGCCGCCCCACCGGCCAGGGCGATGGACTCGGGGTAGGTGGTCCAGTAGGGAGCCGGCACCAGCACCTCGTCGCCCGGGTCCAACAAGGTGGCGAAGGCGTTGTAGATGGCGTGCTTGCCGCCGTTGGTCACCAGTACCTGGCTCGGCTCCACCACCAGGCCGGAGTCCCTGGCCGTCTTGGCCGCGATGGCCTGGCGCAGCTCGGGCAGCCCGGCCGCCGGCGTGTAGCGATGGTTGCGGGGGTCACGGCAGGCCGCCTCGGCCGCCTCCACGATGGCCGGGGGAGTCGGGAAGTCCGGCTCGCCCGCCCCGAATCCGATAACGTCCTCTCCGGCCGCCCGCAACGCCTTGGCCCGGGCGTCGATGGCCAGGGTGGCCGACTCGGTCACCGCCGCCACCCGACGGGAGATGCGGGTGCTCACTCAGTCAAGGATACGCGGCAGCATCTCCAAACCCTCGGCAATTGCCGCGGCGTGAAGGCGGCGGTCCCAGGTGGCGAAGATCAGCTCCTCGCGGGGAAGGACCAGCGCGGACCCCAGGTGCAGTGAGTCGAGGCTGCGAAGCCCCCGGGCCATGGCGACCTTGGCCGCCTCTTCCACCAGCCGCTGGTCCACCTCGACGATGGCGAACGCAGGCCACTCCTCCTTGAACGCCTGGAGCGCCTCATCTCCGCCCGACAGTCCGATGGCCCGCCACGTCTCCACAAAGCCGGCCCGGCACATGAACCAGGCATCCGCCTCTCGCATGGCGTCACGAACGAGATCGGTGCCCGCCTCATCGACGTAACGCTTGACCAGTGCGCTGGCATCAAGGTAGAGGTTCAGCGCTCGGCTTCTCGTTCATAAACCACCAGTTGGGCCGCGCTGTACCGACCCTGGACGGCCCGGGGCGCCTGCTCAGGCCGGGGCCGCGCCGGGAGGACGAGGCGGCCCTCGGCCACCAGCCGGCGCAGGCGATCGTCGACGGCCGACGGACGGGCCGGCACGATGTCGGCGACCGGTCGCCCCCGGAGGGTGACACGGATCTGCTCGCCCCGGCTCACGGCCCGCAGCGTCTCGCTCAGTGACCGCTTGAGCTCCCGGACACCGATCTCCCGCATGTGGTCACTTTACCACCTATGGGGTCACTTAGGAATCTGACCGCTAAGCTGGCACCGTGACCTCACCAACTTTCATCAAAAAGGAGCCTCTCCTGCCGGACATCCCTGCCCACCTCCGGCCGTCCGACGGTCGCTTTGGGGCGGGGCCGTCCAAGGTGCGTCCCGAGGCAGTGGCCGCCCTGGCCGGCGCAGCCCCCACCTACCTGGGTACCAGCCACCGCCAGGCCGGTGTTCGCTCCATGGTCAGGCGCCTGCGGGACGGCCTGGCCGAGCTGTTCGTCCTGCCCGCCGGTTATGAGGTGGTGCTGGGCAATGGAGGGGCGACTACCTTTTGGGACGCGGCCACCTTCGGCCTGATCGAGCGCCGCAGCCAGCACCTGGTGTTCGGCGAGTTCTCCTCCAAGTTTGCGGCCGCGGCCGCCGCTCCCCACCTGGAGGAGCCCGAGGTCATCGAGTCTCCGGTTGGCAGCCACCCACAGTCGGTCGCCTCGGCCGACATCGACCTCTACGCCCTCACCCACAACGAGACCTCCACCGGCGTGGCCATGCCCATCACCCGCCCGGCGGGAGCGGCAGGGCTGGTAGCAGTGGATGCCACCTCGGGCGCCGGCGGCCTTCGGGTGGACCCGAGCCAGTTCGACGCCTATTACTTTGCCCCGCAAAAGTGCTTTGCCTCCGACGGCGGCCTCTGGGTCGCCCTGATGTCGCCCGACGCGCTCGAGCGAGTGGCGAAGATTGCTGCCACTGGGCGCTGGGTGCCGGCGTCGCTGGACCTCTCGGTGGCCATCGACAACTCGGCCAAGGACCAGACGTACAACACGTTGGCCCTGGCCACCTTGTACCTCTTCGTCCACCAGCTGGAATGGATGCTCGCCCACGGCGGCCTGGAGTGGGCCGCGTCCCGGTGCGACCGGTCGGCTGATGCTCTCTACGGTTGGGCCGAGAGGTCTGATTTCGCCACCCCGTTCGTGGCCCGTCCTGAGCAGCGCAGCCACGTGGTCGGCACCGTCGACCTCGACTCAGCCATCGACGCCGCCGCGGTGGCCGCCATCCTGCGGTCCAACGGGATTGTGGACACCGAGCCATATCGCAAGCTGGGCCGCAACCAGCTGCGGGTGGCCATGTACCCGGCCATCGATCCCCAGGACGTGTCCGCCCTGTGTGACTGCATCGACTACGTGGTGGGCGCCCACTCCTGCTGAGGCTGGTAAAAGCTGCGTGGCCAGCCAGTTTGGACCCATAAGCTGTCTGACCACCATGCCCTTCTTGAGCGTCGGCCTGGCTGTCCTGGCCGCCTTCTCCAACGCCACCTCCAACGTGCTCCAGCGCACGGTGAACCGTGACGAGCCGGCCGAGTTGGCTCTCTCACCCAGACTGATCCTGGACCTGGTGCACCACAAGATGTGGCTGGCCGGCCTGGCCACGGTGACCCTCTCGTTCATCCTGCAGGCCGCCGCCCTGGCCAATGGCAGCCTGTCTCTCGTCCAGCCGATCGTCGTGCTCGAATTGCCCCTCACCCTGCTCCTGGCCTCGCTCGTCTACCACCAGTCCCTGCACCGGCGGGAGTGGGGTGCCATCGCCTTGATGACGGCCGGCCTGGGAGTCCTGGTTGTCTCCCTGGTGCCCCACGGTGGCAAGGCCAGCCATGTGAAGGCGTTGGTGTGGGTGGTCGGAGTTGGGGCGTGCGCAGCCATGGTCGCCAGCCTGGTGGCGTTGGGCCGACGGGCCGAGGGCAACCACCGGGCGGGACTGTTTGGCATCGCCACCGGCATCTGCTTCGGCCTTACCGCCGCCTTCATGAAGGCGGCCACCACCGCATTTTCGGCTGGGGTCATCGGGGTGCTCTCCAGCTGGCCGATCTACGCCACCGTTGCTGCCGGCGTGGTGGGCATGTTCCTGATGCAAAATGCTCTCCAGGCCGGCAGCCTGGTAGCGGCCCAACCGGGCATCACCCTGTTGGACCCGGTGGTAGGCATCACCTGGGGGGTGCTGATCTTCGGTGAGCAGACCCGGACCGGGCTGTTCATCGTGTCAGCCGTCCTGGGGGCGGCGGCGGTGGCCGTCGGTGCCGTCCTCCTGGCCCACTCACCCCTGCTCGAGGTGGCCTCCGATGTCAACGGCACTGGGCACGACGAGACGGACGGCCTTTCGGGCCAGTCCCCTGGCTCGGTGATCCTGGGCTCGACGTGAGCTGACCGAGCAGATGGGTGGGCCGGCTCGGCGCCGGGTCATCCTGGCTGCACCTCGGCGGATTGCTGCCTGTCCCCACTGCGACAGTTCCAGCGTGGGAGCCCACTGCAGTCGCCACGGTTGTGACTGGTGGCGCTGCCGGTCGTGCCTGGCCTATGGGGACTGGAGCGGCCAGCGGTCCTCCCCGCGTCTCAGGGGCCAGGGGGAGCACCGAACCGTCGCCCCGCCGGCCAGAGTCGAGGACGAGTCAGGCCCCTGAACGGCGGCTCGGTGTTACCCTCACGGTGGTGAAAGGAACCATCCGGGTACGGATCATCCCCAAGGCGGAACCCCCGGCGGCGCCCACGGCGGAGCCCACGGCGGCCCCCAAGGCGGAGCCCCAGGAGGAGGCGCTTCCCCCGGCTTCCCGGACAGCTGTGCTCCAACCTGAACCGGTTCTGACGCAAGAGCCGGCGCCAACGCCGGGACCAACGCCGGGGCCGGCGCCACGGCCATCGCCGCTGCGCTCGTTGGCCCGCTGGTACGCCACCCTTCCCTTTCCCAACTTCATTGGCCTTGGCTTCATCGCCGCCATAGGAGTGGTACTGGCTTTCATCTTCATCCGCTTCACCGTCGACGACGCCTTCATCGCCTGGCGCTACGGGATGACGTTCGCCCATACTGGCCACTGGAATTACAACTCAGGAGGGGCGCCCCGGGTCGAGGCTTACACCAGCTTCGTGTATGCCGCGCTGTCGGCGATCCCCGCATTGCTTCGCATCCCGGTGGAGCTGTTCTTCAAGCTGGTGGGCCTGGGCATCGTCGCCGGGTACCTGTACGGGGTCCGCCGGGTCGACCTGCCGAGGGGACAAAAGGTTGCCCTGCTGGCCCTGCTGGTGTGCAACCCGACGTTTTGGCTGCAACTGTTCTCGGGGCTGGAGACAGTGGCCTTCGCCCTCCTGATCACCCTGGTGTTCTCGCTGGTGTACCGCAACGGAGAGCTTGGATTGGCGGGTTACGCAGCCGCCCTGGCCCTCACCCTCACCCGACCGGAGGGCATCGCCTTCGCGGGCGTAGCCATGGCCTGGTCACTGCTGATCACCCGCCGACGGCCTCAAGTGTGGGGTTTGGTCGGGGTCATCAGCATCTGGGCGGCCTACTGGGGGTGGCGCTGGCACTACTTCGGCTACTTCTGGCCCAACACCTACTACGTGAAGTCCGGAAACCGCGGCGCCCTCTCCGCCCAGGTGGTCGACGTCCTCCAGACCCTGCTGCCCGCCCTGGTGGTGGCCTTCCTGGTCGTCCTGGTCACCGTGATGGTCCGCCGCGACGGAGCCGCGTCACTGGCCAGAGCGCGTCGGGTGATGCGCAATGCCCAAGACGCCACCCCGGCGGTCCTGGCTCTGACCGGTGCGGTGGTGGTCCTCGGCCTCTACCACAACTCGAATCTCTACATGAACTTCGTCAACCGGTTCCAGTGGCAACTGCTGCTCCCGGTGGCCCTGGTGGTGCTGTTCAGGCCGCTACCGCAGGGCGAGCGGGCTGACGACGGTAGCCCCGCCTCCGGGCGATCGTCCCGGGTGGGCGCGCCCGACTCCGATCTGTGGGGCATCATCGCCGTCGTCCTGGCCGCCATCGTCTCGGGCGCGGATGCCCCGTCCCGGCTCACCGGCCAGCTGATCGCAGCCGCCGCGGTGGCCGTCATCGCCGTGGCTGTGGTGATCCGTTGGGGGCAGAGCCAGCCCAGGGCGACGTTGCTGGCGGCGGTGGCCCTGGTGGTGCTGGTGTCCTCGGCACCGGTCGTCGAGTTCCTCGGCTGGGCGGCCTACCGGTACCGCCTGCAGTACGCCCACCAGGACCTGGGCCAGGTGATCAACGCCGCACCGTTCACAGGAGCGGTGGCCATCGGCGATGCCGGCGTGCTTCCCTTCACCATCCACCAACCGGTCGTCGACCTCGACGGCCTGGCCAATGCGGCCATCGCCCACGGCACCTTCAGTGCGGCCGATCTGCAGCGGGCTCACCTGGACATGGTGGTCGCCTTGTCCGCCAGCCCGTCGGCCGGCAGCCAGTGGGTCAGCGGTCCTGGCCAACAGGTCGCCTACTCCTACATGGAGCAGCAGCACTTCCTCTCGAGCTCAGGGCCGCCCTTCACCTACGGTTACTGGCTCAACTATTGGATAGACCCGAGGTTGGCCACCCCGCAGTTGACCAATGCCATCTATCGGGTCTCGGTCAAGGCGGCCCAACAGAACCTGGAGCCCGACAGCTCCCTGTTCATGCACAACCTGTTCGGCTTTCCCTTCTTCACCAGCTGACGCTCTGCACCAGCTGACGCTTTCTCGGCCAGCTGGCCCCGGTCAGCCGCCGGAGGCGTCCTCCAGCCGGCCCCTGCCGCCTGAGACGAAGGGCATCATGGCCCGCAGCCGGCCGCCCACCTCCTCGATGGGATGGGCCGCTCCCTTGGCCCGCAGCTGGTTGAAGCGTGGCCGGCCGGCCTGGTTCTCGGCCATCCACTCCCGGGCGAAGGTACCGTCGCGGATCTCGGCCAGGACCTGGCGCATCTCGGCCCGCACCTGGTCGTTGATGATGCGGGGCCCTCTCGTCATGTCCCCGTACTCGGCGGTGTCGGAGATGGAGAAGCGCATCCCGCTGATGCCCTGCTCGTACATCAGGTCCACTATCAGCTTGAGCTCGTGCAGGCACTCGAAGTAGGCGGACTCCGGCTGGTAGCCGGCCTCCACCAGGGTCTCGAAGCCGGCCATCACCAGCTCGGTGACGCCGCCGCAGAGCACCACCTGCTCGCCAAACAGGTCGGTCTCGGTCTCCTCCTCGAAGGTGGTGTCGAGGACGCCGGCCCGGGTGGCACCCAGGGCGTGGGCGTAGGACAGGGCCAGCTGACGGCCCTTGCCTGATGCGTCCTGGGCCACTGCCACTAGGGCCGGGACCCCGCCCCCGGAGGTGTAGGTGCGGCGCACCAGGTGACCGGGGCCCTTGGGGGCCACCATGGCCACGTCCACACCGGGGGGCGGGTGGATCTGGTCGAAGTGGATGTTGAACCCGTGGGCGAACAACAAGGCGTCACCCTCAGCGAGGTTGGGGGCGATCTCGGTCTCGTAGACGCTGGCCTGCTCGGTGTCGGGCAGCAGCACCATGATCAGGTCCGCCTCGCGGGCCGCCTGGGCAATAGTGGTGACCCGCAGCCCGGCCGCCTCGGCCTTGGCCCATGACGACGAGCCCTCCCGCAGTCCCACCCGGACGTCAACTCCCGAATCTCGGAGGTTGAGGGCGTGGGCATGACCCTGAGATCCGTAACCGATCACCGCTACCCGTCTCCCGGCGATCAGCCCGGGGTCGACGTCCTTCTCGTAGTACAGGGTGGTCATGTCAGCCCGCCTTTCCGGTAGTCCCAGCAACGGAGACTCCAGTAATGGAGCGCAGGCGCGGTGCCTGGCGCTCCAGCTTGGGCAGTGCGACCCGCCCGGTACGTTGCAACTCGACGATCCCACAGGTTCCCATGAGCTCCTCGAAGTCGTCGACCTGGGACGGAGGCCCGGCCAGCATGACCGTCAGCTGGTCCCGACCCACGTCGACCACCCTGCCCCCGAACACCCCGACCAGCTCGATCACCTGGCTCCTGGCTGGCCCATCGGCGTCCACGGTGGCCAGCAACAGCTCACCCTCGATGGCCCCGGCCGGATCCAGCTCGGAGATCTCGACCACGTTGATCAACTTGTCCAGCTGCTTGGTCACCTGCTCCAGCGGGGACGACTCGACGTCCACCACGATGGTGATACGACTGAAACGCTCGTCGTCGGTGGGGGCCACCGCCAGGGAGTAGATGTTGAACCCCCGCCGGGAGAACAGGCCGGCCACCCGGGCCAGCACCCCGGCCTTGTTCTCGACCAGGACGGACAGGATGTGGTGGCGCACCGGCGCCACCGGAGTGGCCCTGCCTCCCAAGGTCGTAGTGCCCGCCACCATCACCGCCCCCCCTCGCCCTGGGACGGGCCGACCACGATGTCGTCGTTGGAGCCACCGGCGGCCACCATGGGAAAGACCTTCTCCGACGAGTCGGTGCGAAAGTCGATGACCACCGGACGGTCGTCGACCTGGTTGGCCTTGTCGATGGCCGGGCCCACCTCCTCGGGCGACTCCACCCGCAGCCCCACACACCCCATGGCCTCGGCCCACTTCACGTAGTCGGGCAGGTCGGGCGACAGGTAGACCTCCGAGTAGCGCTCGTCGTAGAACATCTCCTGCCATTGGCGGACCATGCCCAGGTAGGCGTTGTTGAGGATGGCCACCTTGACCGGGATCCGCTCCGAGGAGGCCGTCACCAGCTCCTGGGCGGTCATCTGGAAGCAGCCATCGCCATCGATGGCCCACACCATCCGGTCCGGGCGGCCCACCTTGGCGCCAATGGCGGCCGGCACGGCATAGCCCATGGTCCCCAGTCCGCCGGAGTTGACCCAGGTATGGGGATGCTCGAAGCGCCAGTACTGAGAGGCCCACATCTGGTGCTGACCGACGCCGGACACCACGATGGTGTCATCGGGGGTGGCGTCGCGAAGGGCCTCCACCACGAACTGGGGCTTGAGCACCCCGTCCGGCGGGTCGTGGTCGTAGGTGAGCGGGTAGCGGTCCTGCCACTGGCGGATCTGGTCGAGCCAGGGACGCCGATCGGGAGTGGGCGAGGAGACGTCCGGCGCACCAGGCGCCATTTCGAGAAGGACCGCCCTGACCATCTCCTCGATCACCAGGCGGCAGTCGCCCACGATGGGGACCTCGGGGCGGCGCACCTTGCCCAGCTCGGCCGGGTCGACGTCGACGTGGATGACCTTGGCGCCGGGGGCGAAGGCGGAGATCTTCCCGGTCACCCGGTCGTCGAATCGGCTGCCCAGGGCGATCAGCAGGTCGGCCCGCTGCATGGCCGTGACCGCGGTGTAGTTGCCGTGCATGCCCGGCATGCCCAGGCAGAGGGGATGCGAGTCGGGGAAGGCGCCCCTGGCCATCAGGGTGGTCACCACCGGGATGCCGGTCGCGTTCACCAGCGCCCGCAGCGCCTCCGACGCCTGGGCCTTGAGGATGCCGCCTCCGGCGTAGATGACCGGGCGCTGGGCGCTGGCGATCAGCCGGGCCGCCTCTTTGATCATGCCGGGGTCGCCGTGAGTGGTCGGCTGGTAGCCGGGCAGGTCGACCGAGCCGGCCTCGTACCAGGACATAGGGGCGTTGGAGACGTCCTTGGGCATGTCGATGAGGACCGGTCCGGGGCGCCCAGTGGTGGCCACGTGGAAGGCCTCGGCCACGATGCGGGGGATGTCCTGGGCATCGGTGACCAGCCAGTTGTGCTTGGTCACGGCCATGGTGATGCCGGTCGTGTCGCACTCCTGGAAGGCGTCGGTGCCTATGGATGAGGTAGCCACCTGCCCAGCGATGCACACCATGGGAATGGAGTCCACGTAGGCATCACACAGCGGGGTGACGATGTTGGTTGCGCCTGGGCCGCTGGTCACGATGGCCACGCCCGGGCGGCCGGTCACCTGGGCATAGCCCTCAGCCATGTGACCTGCCCCCTGCTCGTGGCGGACCAGGACGTGACGGATGGTCGAGTCGATGATCGGGTCGTACACGGGCAGGATGGCGCCCCCCGGGAGGCCAAACATGACCTCCACCCCTTGGCGCTCGAGGCTCTTGATGAGGGCCTGGGCCCCGGTCAGCTCCATGCCGGTCGGCGTCATGGCCGCACAGCTCCTTTTTTCTCGGTGACGGACTCTTTGATGACGGACTCTTTGGTGACGGACTCTTTGGTGACGGAATTGAAACGACCTCCCGGCTGGGAGGTCGTGGGCACGGCGACGGTCGGGTCGGCGTGCGCTACGTGACGAGTACCAGAATGCTTGGGCGGGAGGACATCGAGGGCGATTCTGCCACGCGTGGGGAGCGGGCGCAAGCCGCCGACCAACCGGCGGTGTCAGGGCTCGGTTACCGCTCCCCGCTCGGCGCCGGTGACCAGGCGGGCATACTTGGCCAGAACGCCGGTGGTGTAGCGAGGAGGGGGCACCTTGACGTCCAGTGCCCGCCGGGCCAGCTCGCTCGACGACACGTGGAGGTCGATGCTGCGTTTGGCCACGTCGATCACGATGCGGTCGCCATCGGCCACCAGGGCGATAGGTCCACCGTCGACCGCCTCAGGCGCCAGGTGGCCTATGCAAAAGCCGTGGGTCCCCCCCGAAAAGCGACCGTCGGTCAACAAGGCGCAGTCCCCCCCTCGACCGGCTCCCTTCATGGCGCCGGTCACGGCCAGCATCTCGCGCATCCCCGGTCCGCCCTTGGGCCCCTCGTAGCGGATGACCACGACGGTGCCGGCCTCCAGGGACCCAGCCAGGATGGCCTCCATGGCCCCCTCCTCGCCGTCGAAGACCCGCGCCGGGCCCTCGAAATAGGACTGGTCGAGACCCGCCACCTTGACCACCGCGCCTCGAGGGGCCAGTGAGCCATGCAGCACGGCAATGCCGCCATCGGCGTGGATGGGGCTGGCCAAGGGGTGGACCACCTCTCCGTCGGGGGGCGGAGGGGCGATCACCGCCAGGTTCTCGGCCATGGTCCGCCCGGTGACGGTAATGCAGTCGCCGTGCAGCAGACCGGCGTCCAACAGCTCGGCCAGCACCACCGGGACACCTCCGATCCGGTCGATGTCGGCCATGTGATAGCGGCCGTGCGGCCTGGTGTCGGCCAGGTGCGGGGTGCGCCGACCCACCCGGTCGAAGTCGTCCAGGGACAGCTCGACCCTGGCCTCGTGCGCTATGGCCAGCAGGTGCAGCACCGCGTTGGTGGAGCCGCCGAGGGCCATGACCACCGCGATGGCGTTCTCGAAGGCTTCTCGGGTGAGGATCTGGCGGGGCCGGATCCCGGCTTCCAGTAGGCCAACCACCGACCGACCGCTCTCGAAGGCCAGGTCGTCGCGTCGGCGATCCACTGCCGGCGGCGATGCTCCGGCCGGCAGAGCCATTCCCAGGGCCTCGGCCGCCGAGGCCATGGTGTTGGCGGTGAACATCCCGGCGCAGCTGCCCATGGTGGGACAGGCCGTCCGCTCGATGCTCGACAGCTCCTCGTCCGAGAGCGCGCCTGCGCCGCGGGCCCCCACCGCCTCGAAGACGCTGACGATGTCCAGGGCACGGTCCCCCAGCCGACCGGGCAGGATGGATCCGCCGTAGAGGAAGACCGAGGGCAGGTTGACCCGGGCGGCGGCCATGAGCATCCCCGGCAGAGACTTGTCGCAGCCGGCCACGCACACCAGGGCATCGAAGCGCTCAGCGTGCATCATGGTCTCCACCGAGTCGGCGATGACCTCTCGGCTCACCAACGAGGCCCGCATCCCCTCGTGGCCCATGCAGATGCCGTCGGACACGGCGATGGTCACGAACTCGATCGGAAAGCCACCCGCCGCCCGCACTCCATCCTTGGCCCGCTTGGCCAGGCGGTCGAGGGGCAGGTTGCAGGGGGTCACCTCGTTCCAGGAGGACGCCACCGCCACCTGGGACTTCTCCCAGTCGGCGTCGGTCATCCCTATGGCCCGCAGCATGGCCCTGGCCGGCGCTCGCTGGTAGCCGTCAGTCACCTCGTGGCTGCGAGGCTTCATGGCGGTCGGGCCCACCGGCGAATCACCACCAGCTCCACGTCCATTGCCACCACCGTGGGAGCCAGTTTTGGGCATACGGTCCAGGCTACCTGGGAAATCCCCGGCCCATAGTGCTATTATGCGTCGGCTGAGTCACGGGCCGACGGGCAGCCATTTCGGGTGTCGCGGGGCCATTGATGGAGGAGAGAGAGAAGATGCCAGGCGTAGGCTTATCAATTCTGCTCATTGCCATAGGGGCGATTCTCAAATTTGCCGTATCGGTCACCGGGCATGGGTTCAACGTCCAGACCATCGGCGTGATCCTCATCATCGTGGGCATCATCGGGCTGGTGCTCTCTCTGGCCTTCTTCGGCATTGGATCCTGGGGCGGAGTGCGAGGCAGCCGCACCACGGTGGTGGACGAGTACGACGATCCCGACGTTCCCGGCGGACGCCGCCGCCGGCGCTGACTACTAGGCCCTGTGCACGCAGGGCCTCGCTCAGGGGCCCTGCTCGCCCATTCCGTCGATCACGTCTTTGGGATGGGATGACTCGTCCCGCAGCCAGTCGTGCACCGCGGACGCCATCTTGCCCACTGTCGATCGCTCGTCGGCGGGCGGCTTGTCGGGATGGGTGTGGGTCAAATGCCGGCCACTGGCCTTCTGCGCCTGGGCACCCAGCTCGTCGAGGCGCTCAGGGCCCACCGCTTGATCGATGAACGGCACCAGCTCGTCGGCCTCGTACCGGTCGTAGTCGAGGACCTTTTGCTGTAGCGCGCCCACCAGTTCAATGGTGTGCTCGGGCTGGTGCTGGTGGACGTCCCGGGCGCCCACCCCGGTGCTGAGCTCGTCCAACTGGGCCAGCACCTCGACCTGCTGGCGACGAGCATCATCGAAGCGATCCAGATGTGACTGCCCGCCGTCCAGCTCACGCAGCAACGGCCGAAGCACCTCCGACCGGGTGGAATCGAGTTTGGCCAGATTTCTGACCACCAGCGTGAGATATCCCCCCTTTTGCACCAGATCGGCAGAGTGGTACTGCTCGATCAGGTGCTCCACCTCGGTCCGCTGCTCGGCCAGGAAGGCGCCCAGATCCTTGTCGCTCATGTCCAGCGCATACCCGGCGACGGTGCCGGCAAAACCGAGACCCCGGTCTGGCCGGGCGGGCGGGGGTCCGGCGGCGGGCACGCCGGTCCGGCCCTCAGCGGATGGAGAAGGCCAACGCCCCCCCCAGGCAGGCCACGCCCACCACCAGCCAGGTGACGTAGTCGGCCACCACGCCGCTCTGGAAGCGGCGGATGGGCTCGACCAGGCCGGTCCCCGGCTCCCACCCCCGACGCAGGACCGGGATACGCCGCCAGTACAGCGAGACCAGGGCCAAGACGACGGCCCCGGCCGCCGAGCCCGCACCGGTGGCCACGTCAGCCACGGTGATGCCGGTGTCCTCGGCGGCCATGAGCGAGACCGGATGGGCCAGGTGAGGCCCCCCCAGCACCGCCGCCGCGTAGCCGGCCTGGTCCTGAAAGCGCACCGCCCCGCCCTGCACGATCGACCCGATGTGCGGCAGCACCCCCACCGCAGCCGCCAGGGCCACCAGGACGACAGGCGGGACGATCATCGACCAGGGAGTATGCCCCTTGTCCTCATTGGTCTCCGAGGTCTCCTCCGAGGCCTCCCGGGCCATGCCGGGATCCTCCGATGGTGCGTCGCCCAGACCGTAGAACACACCGCCAGCCACCCGCAGCACGGCCCCGCCCACCATGATGGAGGAGGCGATCAGCACACCGGTGATCCAGGCCATGCCGTGGGCATAGCCGGTCTGCTCGATCCAGCCCTTGCCCAGGAAGGTGGCAAAAGGAGGCAGGTCAGCCAGACCCAGGCCGGCCAGCAGGAAAACCACCCCGGTGCCACGCAGGCGACGGCCCCGGCCGTGCAGCCAGGTCTCGTTGACCGACCCCAACCGGTGCAGGACGATGCCCACGCACAAGAACAGTGCGGCCTTGACCAGGCCGTGACCCACCACGTACACCGCCGCCCCCGCCAGTCCGAGGGGCGTCAGCAGGGCCACCCCGATCAGGAACATCCCGGCGTGGCTGATGGTGGAAAAAGCCAGCAGGCGCTTGAGGTGGCGCTGTCGAAAGCAGAACAGGGCCCCGACCACAGTGGTCAGCACTCCCAGGGCAAGGAAGGCGGAGGTGATGGTCCCCCGGTGGCCCAGGGCGTCTCCGAACATCGACCAGTAGACCCGGGCCACCCCGTAAAGGCCGAGCTCCACCATGACCCCGGAGAACAAGACGCACACCGGGGTGGGGGCCACGGAGTGGGCATCGGCCAGCCAGAAGTGGAACGGCACCACCGACGCCTTGACCAGCAGGCCCACGATGACCAGGACGAAGGCCACCACTACCAGGCCATCGGGATGGTGGTGGGCAGCCAGGGCTCGGCCGATCTGGGCCATGTTGAGGGCCCCGGTGCGGCCATACAGCAGCCCGATGCCCGACAGCGACAGGTAGGCGCCCACGCTGTTGGTGATGGCGAAGTTGAGCGCCCCCTGCAACGGCCCCCGCTCCTCGACCCGGTAGGCAGTCAGGGCGTAGGCGGCCACCCCCATCAGCTCGAAGAACACGAACAGGTCGAAGATGTCCCCGGTCAGGCAGAAGCCGACCATGCCGGCCAGGAAGATCAGCATGAGGGCGTGGTAGTGGGTCCCCACCCGCTCGAAGTAGCGCCAGGAGAAGGTCATGGCCGCCATCACCAGTAGGGCGGTCAGGGCGGCCAGCCCGGCGTTGAGCGGGCCCACCGAGAAGTCGATGCCCAGAGCCACTCCGTGGCTGGGCCTGAAGCCGGCGAACCAGTAGACGCTCTGGCCACCCGTGGTACCGAGCATGACGGTGATCAACATGCCCGTCACCGAGGCGGCAGTGGCGATGGCGATGGCGTCCAGGACGCGTCTCTCGCGAAAAATAGGGTTGAGGGCCGACAGTCCGGCCGCCACCAACAGGGGTACGACCACGGCCAGCGGCAGCAGCGGATCCATGGGCTGGCGGCCCTCAGCCTCGGAGGGTCTTCAGGTCTTCGGGGTCAAGGGTCCCGAACCTCTTGTGAGCCTGGACCGCGAAAGCCAGCAGCAGGGCGGTCACCGCCGCCTCCACCACCACGTCGGTAAGGGTCAGGGCCTGCACGACCGGGTCCACCGCCGCGGTGTGGGGGGCAATGTCGGAGAAGTAGGGAGCCACCGCTCCGGTCTTGTAACCCACCGCCAGCAGGATCACGTAGGTGGAGGACTGGACCACGATCAGACAGACGATCTGGTGCACCAGGTGGCGGCTGGTGATGATCCCGTAGAGCCCGACGGCCAGGATCCAGGCGGCCACGATGTAGGGAAAGATGCTCACGACTGATTCCTTTGCCCCTGCGGAGCAGTGCGCCCCTGCGGAGCAGTGCCGGGGCTGTCGGCCCGGACCAGCAGGGTCTGCTCCAACAGCTCGGCCACTATCAGGACGAAGGCGGCCGCCACCTCGACGCCCACGAAGAAGCTGATGAGGGCGATGGTCCCTGAGGAGTCCACAGCCCCTGGCATGGTCCCCAGGGGCAGGATGTTGGTGAGGTAGGCCACCCCCAGTCCGAGTCCGGCCACCCCGATGGCGGCGAAGCTACCTGCCCCCACTGCCTCCACCGCGTCGGTCAGGTCAATCGGGCTGATCCGTCGGAGGGCGATGAACTGGCCGGCCAGGTAGATGAGGATGAAGGCGGTGGCCATGACCACGCCACCCTGGAAGCCGCCCGACGGACTGGTCTGGGCGTGGGAGGTGAGGTACCAACCCAGCACCAGGGTCGGCCCGGTGAAGGCCAGGCACGCCAAGCGGACGGCGTCGCTGGTCGGGGGAGGCTGGCGGCCCCTGGCTTCGTCGGCCGCCGGCTGGTCCCCCTCCTCGCGGAGGACCCGCAGGATGGTGCTCACTCCGGTGGCCGCCGCGAACAAGATGAACTCCTCGCCCACCGTGTCGAATCCCCGGTACTCGAAGTTGACGGCCGACACCACCCCGGTGGCATGGGTCTGGGCCACCGTGATGGCGTTGAGAATGTCCCCGTAGGGCCCCGGATAGTGGCCGAAGCCGGGCAGGCCGACCAGCCCCCACAGGTAGAAGGCCAGTACCCCGGCCATCGCCACCAGGAAGACCCAACGGCGCTGGCCGGGCTTCATTGCTCCTGCTTGCGCACTTTGGCCAGGGTCAACAGTAACAGGATCGGCAATGCCACCGCCCCCACCGTGAGCTCGGAGAGGGTGACGTCGGGAGCCTGGAAGGCCAGGAACAACAGGGCCAGCATCACTCCGTAGACGCTGAGGACAACCACCTGGCGCACCGGTACCCGGGTCAGCACGACCGCCGTCGCCCCGGCCGCCACCAGGACCAGCAGGGTCACCTGGAGGGCATCCATGAGGCCCGTGGGAGTGGTGTATGGAGTGACTACGCCGACCCACCCGCTGCCCCCCAGTCCGGTCATCACGGCGCGTCCTGCTCTTGGCGGACCGGACCACCCCGGCCCGGGCGCCAGTCCCCCAGCTCTCGGATGCGAGCCGCTCGTGCGGTGGCGTGGCCCAGCACGGGGCCGCTGATGACCACGAACAGCAGGGCCAGCCAGGTCTGGGTGGTGTTCTGGGAGTAGCCCTGCTGGATCAGCACGGCCAGGGCCACCAGGACGGGCGCCACGATGGCCGCCGGGGCCACGAAGTGCAGCTTCTGGTAGACGCTGCGCATCACCAGCACTCCGACGGAGGAGGCCAGCACCAGCAGCACGGCCAGACCGAGGAGGCCGTCGGAGAAGACGTCCTTGATCGTCGAAGCCAGGCCTATCAAAGCCAGCGCTCCAGGGAGCGAACGAACACCAGTCCGCTGCCCAGCAACAGCACGGCCAGGACGATGGGCAGCTCGAACTCCCCGGAGCGACCGAAGCCCTGAGCCAACAGGACAAGCACCATGACCACGACCGAGCTGATCACCTCATAGGCCACCACCGCCTCGATGACCTTGGCCCGACAGCAGACGATCAGGCAGGGAACAATACAGACGAGCATGGCCACGCCAGCCACCACGAAGGCGTTCATCCCTCCGGTTCCCCCTGGTTCGCCACCAGCTGATGTACGACCATGATCCCGCGTTCCTTGTCGATCCCGAGCACGATGGTGTTGGGGGCCATGGAGCGACCGGCCACCAGGAGGGCCCGTCGGGTGGCAGCTTCTGCGGTCTCGTCGCCCCAGGTGGCCGGCACCTCCCGAAAGCCGCTGGGCGGCTCCCGGCCGTGGACCAGACGGTCCCAGAGTGCCCTCAGCACCACGAGCGTGTCCCGGGCCACGTCCACTGGGAGGCGCAGGGCGGGGGTCACCCACTCGATCCTCATGCGCAAGTGGGTGGCCGACTGGTATTGGACCAGCTCGGCCAGCGAGGCGCCCAGGGCGGCCGCCCCGGCACCGGCCAACAGCTCGGCCAGGGCCAGGCTGTTGTCCAGCAGGACCCAAAAGGTCATCAGCATCACCCACCACACCACCCATGACCCGATCCGCCGCACCAGGGCGACGTCGCCTCCCCGGCGCCGAGGACTGCCCTCCCCTGCCAGCGGTGAGCTCAGCTTGGGCATCCGAGTTGCTTTCCCCGAAGCCAAACCCATCAAACTCCGACAATGGGCCGGTAGCATGGGGTTCGTGAGCGTCTACGACGACCTGGCCAGGGAGCTGCAAGCCGACCCGGCCAAGCGCCAGGCCCTGCGGGCCCCAGCTGCCTAGACCGGGCATGGCTCGCATTGGCGGCTACGCGCCGGAGCGGGACTATGCCGTCCTGGGCGACATGCGGGCACTGGCGCTGGTCGCCCTGGACGGTGCCATCGACTGGTGGGCCGTTCCCAGCATGGAGGAGGCCCCGGTATGCGCGGCCATCCTCGACCCCAAGTGGGGTGGGTCGATCATCCTGGCCCCGAGCGTGCCCTACGAGGCCAGTCGGCGCTACCGAGGATCGACCATGGTGCTGGAGACGACGTATACCACGGACGGGGGAGTCGTCCGGGTCACCGATGCCCTCAACCTGGGGGCGTCGGGGCGCCTGCCCTGGACCGAGCTGGCCCGCCTGGTGGAGGTCGACTGGGGCCAGGTCCCGATGGGCTGGAGCGTAAAGCCGGGCCACCGCTTGGGGAGGGTCCGCCCCTGGGCCCACCTCCAAGATGGCGTTCCCCGCCTGGTGGTGGGGGATCAAGAACTGGTGGTGGTCACTGACTCGCTGGGCCAGCCGGTCGTGTCCTCCCAGGGGGTCAGCGGCGAGCTCGTGGTCCGGGAGGGCCAGACTGGGCTGTTGGCCGTGGTCGCCACCGACGGTGAGCCGGTCTACGTGCCCGCGGCGAAGGATGTCTGGTCACGAGTCCATAGGACGATGGACAGTTGGACCCGATGGACCGACCAGATCAGCTACTCGGGCCAGTGGCGCGACATCGTGGTGCGTTCGGCCCTGGCCATCCGGGCCCTCACCCTGGCAACGACCGGGGCCATCATCGGGGCCGCCACCACCTCACTGCCAGAGAAGATCGGAGGTGAGCGCAACTTCGACTACCGCTTCGCCTGGATCCGAGACGCTTCCTTCGCCATCGACGCCATGAACCGGCTCGGTCTCTCCGAGGAGGTCCACGGTGCCCTGTCGTGGTTGCTGTCCATGGCCGCCCAGACGTCGCCTGACCTACGGGTCTTTTACGGGATCCAGGGCTCGGTGCCAGGCGCCCAGATGGGCGAGGTCGACGCGCCTGGGTACCAGGGGTCCAAGCCGGTGCACGTGGGCAACGCGGCCGCCTCCCAGACGCAGTTGGGCTGCTTCGGTGACCTGCTGGACGCGGTGTGGCGCTACGTCGAGTCCGGCGGCCAACTCGATGCCGGCACCGCCGCCATGGTGGGCGATCTGGCCGACCGGACCTGTGATCTGTGGCGGACACCGGACGCCGGGCTGTGGGAGTTGGGCGACACCCAGCACTACACCATCTCCAAGATCGGCTGCTGGGTGGCTCTGGACCGTGCCCTGCGCCTGGCCAGCGCCGGGCAGCTCACCAGCCTGCGCCTCGGCCGCTGGCAGGCAGAGCGAGACGAGATCCGTTCCTGGACCGAGACCCACTGCTGGTCTGAGACCAAGCGCTCCTACACCTTCTACGCCGGGACCGATGACCTGGATGCGGCCGTGCTGCTGGCCGCTCGTACCGGCTATTGCGAGCAGGACGATCCCCGGTTGGGCACCACCATCGACGCCATCCGGACCGAGCTCAGCGCCGGGGGGCCATTGCTCTACCGCTACAGCGGCCAGCAGGGCAAGGAAGGCGCCTTCCTGGCCTGTTCGTGCTGGCTGGTCGAGGCTCTCGTCCATGTCGGGCGCATGGAGGCGGCCACCGTGTTGTTCGAGGGCATCGTGGCTGGGGCCAACGACGTCGGGCTCTACTCCGAGGAGATGGACCCGACCAGCGGGGCCATGCTGGGCAACATCCCCCAAACCCTGTCCCACCTGGCGGTGATCGGGGCGGCCACCGCCCTGGAGAAGACCCGAGGCTGAAAAACCCGTACACGTCCAATACACGGACGGCCAATCCTGTCCTCAGGTGCTGGTCGCCACGGTGGTGTCGAGGCGGCCTAGGAGATCGCGGTCGCGGTCCTCGCCGGGGTTGGCGGTCGTGAGCAGCGTGTCGCCGAGGAAGATGCTGCTGGCCCCGGCGTGAAGGCACAGCGCCTGCAGCTCGTCGGTCATCTCGGCACGGCCGGCTGACAGGCGCAGCACCGAGGCGGGCATCATCACTCGGGCGGCCGCCACGGTGCGAACCAGCTCGAGGGGATCCAGATCCTCGACCCCCGACAACGCCGTGCCCGGCACCTTCACCAACAGGTTGATCGGCACGCTCTCGGGGTGAGGGTCGAGCCGGGCAAGCTGGGTGAGCAGCCCCGCCCGGTCCCGACGGTCTTCACCCATCCCCACGATTCCCCCGCAGCACAGCTTCACGCCCGCCTGCCGGACGTTTTCGAGCGTCTCCAGTCGGTCCTCGTAGGTGCGGGTGGTGATGATCTTGGCGTAGAACTCCGGGGAGGTGTCCAGGTTGTGGTTGTAGAAGTCGAGGCCGGCGGAGGCCAGGCGGCGGGCCTGGTCAGCGGTGAGCATGCCGAGGGTCGTGCAAGTCTCCAGGCCGAGGGACCCCACCGCCGCTACGGCCTCGGCGAGCGCGCCGACCTGGCGGTCGTTGGGGGCCCTCCACGCCGCGCCCATGCAGAACCGGGTGGCGCCTTTCGCCTTGGCGCGCTCGCCAGCCGCGACGATCTCGGCGGTGGCCATGAGGCGCCGAGGCCGCAGGCCGGTGGTGCTCGGCCACCTCGCAGACTGTGGGCAGTAGGCGCAGTCCTCGGGGCAGCCGCCGGTCTTGACAGACAACAGGACCGCCCCCTCCACCACATGGGGGTTGAAACGTTCCCGGTGAGCTGAGGACGCCTCGAAGAGAAGGTCGTGAAAAGGACGGCCGATCAGCTGCTCGGCCTCCTCCACGGTCCAGTCGTGGCGCAGGTTGGACATGGCCCGCGAGTCTTGCCCGTCCAAGCGAGGCGGCGCAACGACCCCGCCGCCCAGGAGTGGACTGCTGGCGACGTGCCCTCGGTAGGATTCGAACCTACGCCACCGGCTCCGGAGGCCGGTGCTCTATCCCCTGAGCTACGAGGGCCTGCTGGGGGCCCACCCTATCGGGCTGGCACCACCGGGCCAGGTGCCTTCTAGGATGGGCGCATATGACCGCCGGGACCGTGCTGGTGGTCGATGACGACCCGGTCATCCAGAGGCTTCTCCGGCTGAACTTCGAGATGGAGGGTTACCGCGTGCTCTTGGCGGCCGACGGGGCGGAGGCCCTCGACCGGACCAGGACAGAGAGACCCGACATCGTCATCCTGGACGTGATGATGCCCAAGATGAACGGGATCCAGGTGGCATCCACTCTGAAGGCTGACGCTGACACGGCCGACATCCCCATAGTCATCCTGTCGGCCAAGGCCCAGGCATTGGACGTGGTGGCCGGCCAGGCCACCGGCGCCGAGGCCTACGTGACCAAGCCCTTTGACCCGCTGGGGCTGGTGTCCCAGGTGGCCAACCTCATCGACCGCCGCCGAGCCTGAGCACCGGAGCGAAGACCACTGACCACCTCTGGCGTCCGCGACGTGCTGACCCAGGCAGTGCAGGACGGCCTGGCGGCAGCCGGCGTCTTTCCCCTACCCGTCCTTGTCCACCTGGAGCGCCCGGGCCGCCCCGAGCACGGGGAGTGGTCCTCCAACATCGCCCTGGCCCTGGCCAGTGCCACCAGCCGGCCCCCCCGGGAGCTGGCCCAGGCCATCGCCGACCACATCAACGCCGACCCACCCGCCCAGGTGGCCGGGGTCGAGGTAGCCGGCCCTGGATTCGTCAACTTTCGCCTGCACGACACCTGGCTGCACGACGTGCTGGCCGAGGTGGTGGAGCTGGGGGTCGACGACTACGCCCGCCACCAGGTCGGCACGGGCGAAAGGATTCAGCTCGAGTTCGTCTCGGCCAACCCCACCGGCCCGCTCCACGTGGGCAATGGCTGGCTGTGCTCCTACGGCGACGCCCTGGCCCGCCTGCTGGAGCGCTGCGGGTGGTCGGTCCACCGGGAGTACTACGTCAATGACACCGGTGGCCAGGTCCGCCGCCTGGGCCTGAGCATGCTGGCCCACGCCCGTGGCGAGCTGGTCCCCGATCAGGGCTACCAGGGGTCCTATGTGGCCGACCTGGCCGCCGCCCATTACGGCCCCGTCCCCCCGACCGAAGCGGTGGTGGACGAGGCCGACATCATGGCGGCTGGGAAGTGGGCGGCCGATCGCATCCTGGCCGGGATTGCCGAGACCCTGGCCACCCTGGGCATCCGCTTCGACGAGTGGTACAGCCAGGCCTCCATCGAGGAGAGCGGCGCGGTACGAGACACCCTGGCCGCCCTGACCGAGCGCGGCCTGGTCTACCAGTCCGAGGGGGCGACCTGGTTGCGGACCACCGACCTGGGCGACTCCCGGGACCGGGTGCTGGTCAAGTCCGACGGGTCGCTCACCTACCTGGCTGGAGACCTGGCCTACCACCGCGACAAGTTCCTGGTCCGCCACTTCGACCGGGTGATCGACGTCTTCGGGGCCGACCATCACGGCCAGGTGGCCAGCCTGTTGGCCGGAGTGGAGGCCATGGGGGTGGACCGGAGCCGCCTGGAGGTCAAGCTGGGACAGATGGTCTCCCTCACCGGCGGCCAGGTCATGTCCAAGCGCTCCGGGCAGTTCGTGAGCCTCGACTCGCTGGTGGCCGACATCGGCCCCGACGCCACCCGCCTGCTCAGCCTCATCGCCTCCATCGACCAGGCCACCACCCTCGACCTCGACCTGGTGCGCAAGCAGTCAGCCGAGAACCCGGTCTTCTACGTCCAGTACGCCCACGCCCGCATCACCTCCATCGACCGGGTCCGCCAAGAGCGGGGGATCGAGCGCCTCCCACTCGACCAGGTCGACCTCCACCTGCTGGTCCACCAGCGTGAGCTCGACCTGCTGCGGTCACTGGCCGCCCTGCCCGATGTGGTACTGGAGGCCTGCGCCGAGCGAGCCCCCCACAAGGTCACCGCCTGGGTCCGGGACCTGGCCCGGCGCTTCCACGGCTTCCACCACGACTGCTGGGTCATGGGCGAGGGAGTCCCCCCCGAGCTGACCCAGGGTCGCCTGTGGCTGGTCGAGGCAGCCCGCATCGGCCTGGCCGTGGGCCTGGGGCTGCTGGGGGTACGCGCCCCCGAGTCGATGTGAGCAACCCGCTCCCGCTCGACCTGTTGCCCCTGACCTCGGAGGTCGGGCCGGGCGGCCATCTCCGGGTCGGCGGGGTCGACCTGGTTGATCTGGCCGAGGAATTCGGCACTCCGGTGTTCGTGTACGACGAGACCCACCTGCGGGACCGGGCCCGCCAAGCGGTCGCCGCCTGGGGCGACGGTGTGGCCTACGCGGCCAAGGCTTTCCTGTGCAAGGCCATGGCCGCCCTGGTCCACCAGGAGGGGATGTGCATCGACGTGGCCACCGGGGGGGAGATGGCGGTGGCCCTGGCCGCGGGGGTGCCGGCGGAGCGCCTCGTCCTGCACGGCAACAACAAGTCCGACCCCGAGCTGGAGGCGGCCCTGTCGTCCGGCGTCGGGCGGATCGTGGTGGACTCCTTCGACGAGATCGACCGCCTGGAGCAAATCTCTGGGCAAGTCTCTGGACAAATCTCTGGGCAAAATGGCCTCTCCCCGCCCAAGGTCCTTGCCCGCGTCACACCGGGTGTGGAGGCCCACACCCACCGCTATGTGAGCACGGGCCAGGACGACTCCAAGTTCGGATTTGGGCTGGCGTCGGGGGCGGCGGCCGAAGCGGTCAGACGGCTCTCGGCATCGGCCGCGTTGGCGTTGGTGGGCATACACGCCCATATCGGCAGCCAGGTATTTCGCGCAGATTCCTTTGCCCGGGAAGTGGAGGTGCTGGCCCCGTTCTTCAACCGGCTGGGCCTGCCCGAGCTGTGCATCGGGGGCGGCCTGGGGGTGGCCTACGTGGAGGGGGAGGCGGCGCCCAGCATCTCGGAGTGGGCGGGCGCCGTGCACCGAGCCTGTCGGGCCGCCGGGGTACCCGAGGGAACCCGGGTGACGGCCGAGCCGGGGCGAGCGGTGGTGGCCGCCGCAGCCATCACCTTGTACCGGGTGGGCACGGTGAAGGAGCTGGCCGGCATCCGCACCTACGTGGCGGTCGACGGGGGGATGAGCGACAATCCCCGGCCGGTCCTCTACGGGAGCGGGTACGAGGCGTTCCTCCCCCGGGCGGTGACGGCTGACCGGCCCCGGGCGGCGCGGGTGGTGGGCAAGCACTGCGAGTCGGGGGACGTCATCGTGAGCAAGGCGAGGGTCCCGGCCGACCTGGCGGTCGGTGACATACTGGCCACCCCGGTCACTGGCGCCTATGGCCACTCCATGGCCTCCAACTACAACAAGGTCCCGCGGCCCCCGGTGGTCTTCGTGGCCAACGGCCAGGCTCGGGTAGTAGTGCGTCGGGAGACCAGCGAGGACCTGCTGCGCCTGGATGCGTGAATGTCACAGCTCCCCGGCACCATTGAGGCAGATCAGAAGGGAGGAAAGATTGCGGCGACTGCAACGTGCTCCCCGGGCGTCCAACCATCACGGATGTGATGTCGAGCGGTGCCCGGCCTGGGCGGTGATCAACGCCGGCACCGGATAGCGTGAGGTGGTGGCCAGCGCCGAGGTGAGGGTCGGCGTGCTCGGGTGCGGGCACGTGGGTGGGGCGCTGGTCGGGCTCCTGGCGGCCGACGGTGACGGGATCGCCGAGCGTACCGGGGTGAGGCTGCGGGTGGCTCGGGTGGCGGTGCGTAACCTGGCCAGGGAGCGCTCGGTGAAGATCGACCCGGAGCTGCTGACCCACGATGCCGCGTCGGTGGTGAGCGACCCGGCAGTGGACGTGGTGGTGGAGCTGATGGGCGGGATCGAGCCGTCCCGCAGCCTCATCCTGACCGCCCTGGCGGCCGGTAAGCCGGTGGTCACCGCCAACAAGGAGCTGTTGGCCAACGTGGGCTCTGAGCTGTTCGAGGCGGCGGCCGCGGCCGGACTGGACCTGCTCTACGAGGCGGCCGTGGCTGGTGCCATTCCCCTGATCCGCCCGCTGCGGGAGTCGCTGGCCGGAGAGCGCATCCACCGGGTGATGGGGATCGTCAACGGCACCACCAACTACATCCTCACCCGCATGAGCGAGGAGAAGTTGGGCTACGCCGAGGCCCTGGGCGAGGCCCAGAGGCTGGGGCTGGCCGAGCGGGATCCCACCGCCGACGTGGAGGGCGATGACGCCAGCGCCAAGGCGGCCATCCTGGCCAGCATCGCCTTCGGCCGGGAGGTGGTGGCCGGCGACGTGTACCGGGAGGGCATCACCGGGGTGGAGTCGACCGACATCGCCTTCGCCCGGCGCCTGGGTTACGAGGTGAAGCTGCTGGCGGTGGCCGAGCGGACCGAGGACGGGGCCATCGCGGTACGGGTCCATCCCGCCATGGTGCCGAGGGACCATCCGCTGGCTGGGGTGCGCGACTCGTACAACGCGGTGTTCGTCGAGGGCGAGGCGGTTGGCCAGCTGATGTTCTACGGGAGGGGGGCCGGCGGTTTGCCGACGGCCGCCGCCGTGCTGGGCGACCTGGTGGACGCGGCCCACAACCTGCGCGCTGGCGTGGGCGGCCGGACGGTCGTGCGCCAACGGGCTCGGATCAGCCCCATCGACGCTCTGCGCTCTCAGTACTACCTCACCATCGACGTGGTGGACCGCCCGGGCGTGCTGGGGGCGGTGGCCGCCACCTTTGGCGAGCACCACGTCTCGATCCGCTCCATGGAGCAGGTCGGCCTGGGTGATGAGGCCCACCTGGTGTTCATCACCCATACCGCCACCGAGGGGGACCTGCAGGCCACCCTCTCCGCCCTTCGCCACCTGGATGCGGTGGAGCGGGTGGGTGGCCTGCTGCGGGTGATAGGCCCCGATTGACACCCTCCCGGCTCACACCTTCCGAGTTCACGCCCTCTCGGCTCACGCCCTCTCGGCTCAAACCCTGGCGCGGGATCATCGAGGAGTACCGCACCTTCCTCCCGGTATCGGCCGCCACCCCGGTGATCAGCCTGTCCGAGGGGGCCACCCCGCTCCTCGAGGCCCCCCGGCTGTCCGAGCGGGTGGGGGCCCGGGTGCTGCTCAAGGTGGAAGGCGCCAATCCCACCGGGTCGTTCAAGGACCGGGGGATGACGCTTGCCATCTCCAAGGCCGCCGAGGCAGGGGACAAGGCGGTGGTGTGCGCCTCGACCGGCAACACCTCGGCGTCGGCCGCCGCCTACGCCGGCCGAGCCGGCCTCACCTGCGCGGTGCTCATACCCGAGGGCTACATCGCTCTCGGCAAGCTGGCGCAGGCCCTGGTGCATGGGGCCAGGGTGCTGCAGGTGAGGGGAAATTTCGACGACGCTCTGGTCATCGTGCGTGAGCTGGCCGAGCGGGCGCCGGTGACGGTGGTCAACTCGGTGAACCCCCACCGCATCGACGGCCAGAAGACGGCCGCCTTCGAGGTGGTGGACGCCCTCGGCGACGCCCCCGACATCTTGTGCATCCCGGTGGGCAATGCCGGCAACATCACCGCCTGGTGGAAGGGCTACTGCGAGTACCGCGAGGCCGGTCGTTCCACCCGGTTGCCGCGGATGCTGGGCTTTCAGGCGGCTGGCGCCGCTCCCATCGTGGAGGGCCATCCCATCGAGTCACCGGACACGGTGGCGACAGCCATCCGCATCGGGCGGCCGGCCTCCTGGTATGGGGCCACGGCGGCCGCATCGGAGTCCGGAGGAGCCATCCTGGCCGTCACCGACGAGGCCATCCTGGCCGCTTACCGGTTCCTGGCCGGCTCAGAGTCGGTCTTCTGTGAGCCGGCGTCGGCGGCGTCGGTCGCCGGTCTGCTGGAGGTCGGGGCCCCGGCGGGCTCCACCGTGGTGTGCGTGCTCACCGGTCACGGGCTCAAGGATCCGGACATCGCCATCAGCCAGATCGCGGTTCCCATGGTGGTGGACGCCGATCTGGGCGCAGTGAGGGCCGAGCTCGCACTCTGAGCAGGTCGGAGCCGTTGCCTGAGTTGTCAGGGACCGGCCGGGGCGCTATCATTGTGGGTGCCACTCAGGCCGTAGCGACCGGGAAACCGGTCAGCGGCTCTGGGATTCTCCCGAGCAGAGCGGGGAGATGGCTTCCTCCGTGTGAGCTGCAGTCTCTTCGCCACTGCAACCGCATCCCACCCGGCCCGGAGCCTGTGGCATCAAGGTGCGTTGCCCAAGCTGGCCAAGCCGGTAACCGCGACGCATTGCCGGGTAGCGCCCGGCGGTCCTATCCAAATCCACAGCACAACAAGCGAGGTACCCGGTGAGCACAGAGCAGCAGCTCGAGCGATCGGTCCTGGAAGGCAAGGAGCGCGACGAGCTCCAGGCCATAGCCGAGGCAATGGCCCTCAAGCCTGGCTCACGAGCCAGGAAGGCAGTGATCATCGACGAGATCCTGCGCGCCACGGGCATCGGGGTGCCCGGTGGCGACAACGGTGGGGCAACCACCGCGTCCAATGGCGCCAGCCCCCCCATCCGGCCGCGGGACACCGCTCCGGCTGGCCAGGGCACTCCGGCGACGGGGGACACTCCGGTGACGGGGGACAAAGGGGTCGCCACCAGGGCCGAGGTAACGTCCGGCGACCAGGAGCACCCTGCGCTGCCCATGCAGAGTTCAGCGGACGTCCCGAGTGACGCCGGCCAGCGCGCCGCATCCGAGGCCGCCGGCTCGGGTCTGGCTCGCTCGCCGCGGGTTGGCACCGGTCGGGGGAGCAACGGTAGCGACGAGCGAGCTGGGCAGACGACGCCCAGCCACGAGCAATTCCCTTCCGCGCCGGTAAGCAGTGGCCAGGACCAGGGTGGCCAGGATCAGGGTGGCCAGGACCAGGGTGGCCAGGACCAGGGTGGCCAGGACCAGGGTGGCCATGGCCCGGATCAAGAGGCGCCAACTCAGGCTCAGGCTGGACCGAGCCATGCCCACCGGGGCCAGGGTGGTAGCCAGCCGGGTGGTGGCCAGCCGGGTGGTGGCCAGCCGGGTGGTGGCCAGCCGGGTGGTGGCCAGCCGGGTGGTGGCCAGCCGGGGGGCGGTCAGCACGGTGATGCCGGTGCCGAGCTGGGCAACCGGCGAAGCCGCCGCCGGGGTCGGGGGCGGGACCGGGAGCGCGGCGAGCGCACGGAGCGCACGGAGCGCAGCAGTGGTGACCTGCAGGGCAGCGCCAACGATGCCCCGTTCCAGGGCGAGCCGGTAGCGGTCACCGGCCTACTGGACCTGCACGACAAGGGCTACGGCTTCCTGCGCACCCACGGCTTCTTGGCCAATGCCCGTGACGTGTACGTCTCGATGAGCCAGGTCCGCCGCTTCGGCCTGCGCAAGGGCGACCACATCGAGGGGACCAGCCGGCCAGCCGGCTCTTCCGAGACCTACCCGGCCCTGCTGCGAGTGGACACGGTGAGCGGGATGACCCCCGAGGAGGCCAACCAGCGGCCCCGGTTCGAAGATCTGACGCCGCTGTTCCCCGACGAGCGACTCAATCTGGAGGTCCCCGGCGACTCGGCCAACATGACGGCTCGCATCGTCGACCTGCTGTCGCCCATCGGCAAGGGCCAGCGAGGCCTGATCGTCTCCCCCCCCAAGGCGGGCAAGACGACAGTGCTCAAGCAGATTGCCCACTCCATCGAGGCCAACAACCCCGAGGTCCACCTCATGGTGCTGCTGGTCGACGAGCGGCCCGAGGAGGTGACCGACATGCGTCGGTCGGTGAAGGGCGAGGTGGTGGCATCCACCTTCGACCGGCCCTCCGAGGAGCACACCGCAGTCGCCGAGCTGGCCATCGAGCGGGCCAAGCGAATGGTCGAGTGCGGCAAGGACGTCGTCATCGTCCTCGACGGCATCACCCGCCTGGCCCGGGCCTACAACCTGGCCCAGCCGGCCACCGGGCGGATCATGTCCGGCGGCGTGGACTCCGGTGCCCTCTACCCGCCCAAGAAGTTCTTCGGCTCCGCCCGCAACATCGAGGAGGGAGGCTCGCTCACCATCTTGGCCACCGCCCTGGTGGAGACCGGCTCGCGAATGGACGAGGTCATCTTCGAGGAGTTCAAGGGGACCGGCAACCTGGAGCTGCGCCTCGACCGCCGGCTGGCCGAGCGACGCATCTACCCGGCCATCGACGTCAATGCCAGCTCCACCCGCCACGAGGAACTGCTCTTCAGCCGCTCCCAGCTCCAACAGGTCTGGAAGCTGCGCCGGGTCCTCAACGCCCTGGGCAGCGAGGGAAGCGGAGCGGCCGGTCTGGAGTTGTTGATGGACAAGATCAAGACGACGTCGAGCAACGACCAGTTCCTGGCAGAGATCGCCAAGGGACCGACGCCTTAATCTACCAGAGCTATGTACTGGAGACACCATGAAGACAGAGATCCATCCCAATTACGATGAGGCCAAGGTGCGTTGCTCGTGTGGCAACACCTTCACCACCCGCTCGACCAGGTCCGACCTGCACGTGGAGCTGTGCAACGAGTGCCATCCCTTCTACACCGGCAAGCAAAAGCTGGTGGACACCGGTGGTCGGGTCGAGCGCTTCGAGCGCCGCTACGGTCGCCGGGGTGCGGCCAAGGACAAGTAGGAAGCCTCAGATCGGGCTCCTACCCTGAGCCGGCCGGAGCTGCTCGAGATCAAGCTCCGAGCCTTGGTCCGTGATCACTGGGGCCCAGATTCGCTCAAAAGGCCGGGTGCGTTCCCAGGTGGGGCGGCCGCCAACGGCCAAGGATCAGCATGGGTGCTGGCCGAGCAGCGTCCCGCTCGATCGCTCGGCCCCGCTCTGGCCTGGGCCCGACAGGCGGGTGCCGGCCAGTTGCACCTACTGGTGGAAAACGACGGTGGGCTCTTGGCTCGACGGGCGTCGGCCTTCGCGGTGGCGCCCCAGGTGTGGTGGGTGAGGGGTCGGGCCTTGGAGTCCGCCAGTCCTGAGCCGCTGACACCGCTCGTCCCTCCCACCGACGACCTGGCCGAGGTGGCCGGGCGGCTGGCACCGGCGGTCCGGGCCATCGGCGCAGACCTGGTGGTGCACCCCGACGCCAGCCTGCGGGTCGAGGTCCTGGGGCTGGAGGTGGCGCGGGTGGTGTGGCCGGAGGGAGGTGACCGGGATGACCCAACCCTGCGCCTGGAGGTCGGGGTGGGCCGCCACGACCGGGAGGCCCACCGCATGGTGCAGGGAGACCTGGATGCCGAGGGGCTCAGCGACCTGGACGGCCCGGTGGCCGCCGCCCTGGACGAGGTGGTCACCCAGGTGGCCCGCCACCGCCGGGCCGATGTGCCATCCCATCCGGCCAACCAGCTGGCCCCCGAGCGCTGGCTGCGAGCGGTGCTGGTGGCCAGGCCGGAGCTGGTAGGCGCGACCGAGTTGACGGCGGTGGAGATCCCGGCCCTGCCCAGTGCCCTGGGCGAGGGGGGGCCGGCCGCGGCCCTGGGAGCTGACGGCGACGGCCAAGCCGTCCTGGTGGTCTGCTCGACCGGCGTGGACCCGGATCTGGTGCCCACCGCCGCCGACGCCCGCCTGTCCCTGTCGGTCGGCACCAGCGCGCCTCACCTGGCGCCATCCGAGCAGGTCGAGGCGCCCCGGCTGGTGCTGGCCGTGCCCGAGAGAGACGACCACCCCATCACCCGCGCCCTGGCCGCCGCCCTGGCCACGCCGGCCCAGGTACGTGCGGTAGGTGACGCCTGGCGGCCGGTCACCGACCACGGTGATCAGCCGACGCGCTATTGACCTGACCTACCGCTGGCTGTACTCTGCGATTGCTGCACTTTGCTGTTCCGTTACAGTCGTCATCAAGAGCTGGGGTTTCCGATGTATTCAGGCACGCCCAAAGGTCCTGGAGCAGTGGTGATGGGTGGTGGCGCGGGGGGCGCACTGGCCTTTACCGGTTTCTCGGTCATCGGGTTCACCCTGCTGGCCGTCGCCTTGATAGTGCTGGGCCTGGTTCTGGTCCGTCTGGCCCTTCAACGCCAGACGGTGGGATAAGGCACCAGATGGCTAACACGAGTCCTGGCCTGGCAGTCCCGGCCGAGCGCCGCGCTTGGTTCCCGTTGGGGGTGGCCATTGCTCTGGTGGCCGCCGGCGTCGGGCTGGCCGTGAGCCAAGGGGCCATCCGGGTGCTGGAGGCTCAGCTCTCGGCCGCCTTGGGCTCCATCCTGGGACAGCACACCCAGGCAGTTGGTGACTCGGTCATCTTTCCTCTCGGTAACCGCTTCGTGGGCTGGAACCTCACCTTGGCCTGCACGGCGGCGCTGCTGGTGGCCCCATTCTTCTTGTTGGCGGCCGGCCTGGTGGCCAGTGGGCGGTTGGGCATCCGACGGGCACTGCTGACCCTCGGGGCGGTGGCGGTCTTGGTCTTCGCGGCCAACCAACTGCGGATGCTGGTGATCACCATCTCCATGCGCGAGTGGGGCTTCGTGACCGGCTACGAACGCAGCCACGTCCTGCTGGGCACGGTCGTCAGCACCCTCGGTCTGGTGATCGGCCTCTTGGTGTTCATCGTCTCGGTGTCACATCACAAGCCCCAGCCGGGTCGCCATGCCTAATCACTCCACTATCCACCAACAGCAACAGAGCATCAGCACGAGGATCCGACCGGGTCATCGTGATCCAACTCCGGCCCATCGATCTTCGATGGCCGGCTTTCACCATAAGGAGCTGCAATGACCGGTCGACTGCTGGGGAACGTAGGAAGAAGGGCAGGTGTAGTCATGGGCCTGGCCACACTGGGGGTAGGCATCGGCGCGGCGCCGGCCTTCGCCGCCACCACCGGGACCTCCCATGCCACCGCCAACGCGATAGGCGGGACCCTGATCAACACCGGGACTTGCAGCGCCAGCAATAACGGGACCATGACGACCGGGGCGACCACTGGCCCCTGCACCAACACTGCTGCGAATACGACCATCACCAGTCCCAATGGGCAACTGGTGACCGCCTCGGTGCTCACCCAGGCGGCCGTAGCCAATCAAGACGGGACCTCGGCGGCCTGCGCCGGGGTCAGCGGTCCGGGCGGTGGCCTGGTACAAGTCGGTCCTAACCTAGCGTGCACGTTCAACACCTCGACCTCGGCAGTCGGAGGCGGCGGGGTCAATCTCCTCGGTGGTCTGCTCACGGCCAACGCCATCTTCGCCACCTGCAGCGCCACCGCGGCAGGGGCGCCCACGGGATCGTCAACTCTGGCCAACATCGCGTTGGGCACCGGGACTGGTTTGCTGGGCCTCGGTAACACCTTGTCAGGCTCCCTGCCCACCAGCGCGGGGGGTTCGACCACCATCAGCGTCGTCGGCCCCCTCAACGTCAATCTCGGATCCCTGCTCCAGATCACCAGCAACACTCAGACGAACACCAACGGGACGCTGCACGTCACCGCCTTGACCATCCAGGTGCTCGCCTCCAACGCCCTGCTGACCACCCTCGGTCTGAACACTCTGTTGACCAGCGGCCTTGTGATAACCATCGGCAACGTGACTTGCGGGCCCAATGCAGCACTGGCGGGACAGACGCCTGCCTTCCCGGCCAAGGGCCTGCCCATCGCTGGGGGTGTCCTGGCCCTGGCTGGTGGTGCGGCTTACCTGGGACGCCGTCGGTTGATGGGTGTCCGTGCTTGATCGTCTCCTAGCCGAGGCGGAAGCGCCTTACTTGGAGTACCTGCTGGCGGCTGCCCTGGAGGCACCCGGAGCCGCCAGCAGCGCAGGTGCAGGGGCCCTGCTCAGCGCGCTGAGCAGGGCCGGTGGGGATGCCGCCATCGACACCCATCTCCTGCCGGGAGCGACCGGAGATGCCGGCTTCGAGATCCGGTGCTACACCGCCAACAACAACCAGCCCTCCCGGACCATCACCGGCCTCAGCGGCACCGGCGCGGTTCGCATCGCCGTCAACCTGGCCCGCCAGGGCGACGAGGCGCTCGAGGTGGTGGGTCGGGACTCCACCGGTAGGCCCTTGTGCGTCCTGACCAGGGTGGAGTCCGGACCACTGGAGTACCGCTTTCCCGACGTCCCTACCCCTCGCCAGACTCGCCCGGTGCCCGACAAGGTCGAGTCGTACGCCGCGACGTCCGCCACGTCCTATGACCAAGGAGCACTGGAGCAGCTGATCGCTCGTCAGACCGACGTACTGGTGAGGTCAATAAACGGTCGGCTGGACCGGGTGCCCGACGCCGAGGAGATCAGCCGGATCGTCCAGGGCGTCCTGGGAGAGATGACGGTGGAGGTCGACCTGCAGGGGTCGGCTGGTAGCTCCTCGGGAGGTGAGCTCACATCGTCTCAGCCAATGTTGGAGCCCGGTATGCGCCCGCCGAGCGCAGTTGAGGTAGCTGACCTGGTGGTGGCCCGCCTGGTGGACCAGGACCGGGCTCCCCGGGCACCCGAGGTGGCAGAGGCCGTAGCCCGTTGCATTCCGGCCATGAGCGGTGGGGACCAGCCAGGCATGTCCAACTCGGTCGCCGTGGGGCTGCACAACGTCGAGGCTGGCCTGCAGCGGGTCGTCGACCACGTCTACTCGGAGACGACCACCCTGGCCAACGCGGTTCGTATGGTCGTCGACTCACTGGGCGACCTGGCCTCTCGTATCGACTTCACCGAACAGCGGCTGGACGGTCGCATGCAACGCCTGGAAGAAGGCGCCCGAGACAGCGGGGGCGCCAGGGCGCAGGGCGTGCTGGCCAACCCAGGCCCCCCGGGGCCTCCATTCGGGTCGGCCAGGTTCGGCTCCTGAACCCCCCGACCATGCCTAGGTCAGCCACCGGATCCGCCTGATGCAGGAGATTATCCAAGCCGCGCTGGCCGACATCGCCTTCATCCTGTGCGGCGTCTTTCTTGCCTACGTGGTGCTCATCGTGGTGCCCTTCCTGCGTCATCGCCCTCAGCCCACCGGAGTGGCCACGGAATTCCGGTGGCATTACTTCATTCCGTGCCTCAATGAGCAACTGGTGATCGAGGCGACCGTTCGATCCCTCCTGGCCGACTTCCCGAGCGCCCATGTGTGGTGCATAGACGATGCGTCGAACGATCTCACGCCGGTGGTGCTGGCGCGCCTGGAGGCCACCTACCCCCACGTGCACCTGGTACGGCGCCATCTTCCCGAGGCTCGCCAGGGCAAGGGGCCTGCCCTCAACGCCGCCTGGCGGGCCATGATGAGCAGCCTCCCGGCCGGCATCGATCATCACCAGGTGATCGTGGGGGTGCTCGACGCGGACGGCCATCTCGATCCTCGCTGCCCCGAGGTCATCGCCGGTCCCCGCTACTTCCAGGACGCCTCGGTGGGCGCCGTCCAGGTACGGGTACGCATCGACACCACCATCAACGAGTGGGCCCACCAAGACCACGCCCTGGCCACCTCTTTGATGAGCCGCCTGCTCCTTCGTCTCCAGGACATGGAGTTCACTACCGTGCTGGCAGCCATGCAGATGCTCCGCCGTGGCATCGGCAGCGTGGGCATGGGCGGCAATGGCCAGTTCACCCGCTTGTCGGTACTGAACCAGATCGCCGGCAAGTACCAGGTCCCGTGGCACGGCGCTCTGCTCGAGGACTTCGAGCTGGGGCTGCACCTGTTGTTGAGCGGCACCCGCAACGAGTACTGCCACGACTCCTGGGTGCTCCAGGAGGGTCTGCCGACCTTGCGAAGGCTGGTACGCCAACGCAGCCGCTGGGCCCAGGGCTCCCTGCAGTGCTTCCGCTACCTGATCCCGGTGCTCAGGTCCCGTGAGATCTCAACCGCGGGGGCGCTCGAGATCTCCTACTTCTTGTTCCTTCCCTGGATCAACCTCATCGGTGACCTCGTCTTTCTCAGCTCGGTCGGGCTGATCGTCACCGCCTTCGTGGTCCAGCCGGCGTGGCTGTCCTCCGGGACTTGGGGGCTGTTCACGCTCTTCGCCTTCTTCGCCGTCTCCCCGCTGGCCATATGGGGCCCCATCTATCGGAGACGGACGAACCGGACGCTGGGCCGGACCAAGGCGGTGTTCCTGGGCCTGGCCAACTGGCCGTACACCTATCTCTACCACGCCGCCCTGTGGTGGGCCTTCGTGCGGATCCTGCGCTCCCGACATGACTGGAAGAAGACGGACCATGCCGGGCGGATACCGGTCCTGGCGGCCGAGATCGCGGCCAGCGGAGAACTGGAGCTGACGCTCGACCCATTGAGGGGCGCCTTCGTGGTCCGGGAGCGCCAACCGGCAGAGGGTGAGGCGCGGTCGGTGGTGAAAGCCCGGTTCATACCTCGCCAGTCCGTCGGCACGGCTTCGCCACCCGTACCCGTGCCGGTAACCACCGACCCCACAACCGGTGGCGACCGAGTGCTAATCGGACAATCAGGCACCTGAGGGGGCTCTGGCTCAGCCGCTAGCCTGGCGCAGGTGCTGGAGCGCCTGGCTGAGCTGGAGCAGGAGTACGAGTCAGTGCTGGCGCGCCTGTCCGATCCGGAGGTGCTGAGCGACCACCGGGCGCTGCGCGACCTCGCTCGGCGGCACAAGGAGTTGGAGCCAGTGGTGCTGGCCTACCGGGACCTGGAGGGAGCCAGCGCCGACCTGAGGGCGGCCCGGGAGATGCACTCCGAGTCAGCCGGCGACGAGCGGGACCTGGCGCAGGGCGAGATCGAGGCGGCTGAGGCGGCCATCGCCCGCCTGGAGGAGGAGCTGCGCGCGCTGCTACTGCCCACCGACGCCGATCAGGGCAAGGCGGTGATCCTGGAGATCAGGGGGGCTGAAGGAGGCGAAGAGGCCAACCTGTTCGCCAAGGACCTCTTCGACATGTACCACCACTACGCCGAGCGCCGGGGCTGGAAGGCGGAGGTGTTGGGCTCCGACCCGTCCGAGAAGGGCGGCCTCAACGAGGTCACCCTGCTGGTCAGGGGGGATGACGCCTGGACGGTGCTCAAACACGAGGGAGGCACCCACCGGGTACAGCGGGTGCCGGCCACCGAGTCCCAGGGCCGTATCCACACCTCGTCGGCCACCGTCACTGCCCTGGTGGAGGCAGAGGAGATCGACGTGGCCATCGACCCGGGCGACCTCAAGGTGGACGTCTACCGCTCCACCGGCCCCGGCGGACAGTCGGTGAACACCACCGACTCGGCGGTACGGATCACTCACCTCCCGAGCGGGATCGTGGTGGCCATGCAGGACGAGAAGAGCCAGATCCAGAACCGGGCCAAGGCCATGCAGGTCCTCCGGGCTCGCCTGCTGCGGGCCGAGCAGGACCGCCAGGCCGCCGAGGTGTCGGCCCAGCGCCGCAGCCAGGTGGGAGGCGGGGGCCGGTCGGAGAAGATCCGCACCTACAACTTCAAGGAGAACCGGGTCACCGATCATCGCATCGGCCTGACCCTGCACAAGCTGGACCGGGTCCTGATGGGTGAGCTGGACCAGCTGAGCGAGGCCCTGAGTGCCGACCAGCGGGCCCGCCAGCTACGAGGAGAGGCCTGAAACGCGACGCCATGCCGAGCTGGCGCCAGCTCCTGACCGGAGCCAGGGGCGCAGTGGGCTCCCATACCGATGCCAGGCGCATGGTGGAATCCGCCTCCGGCTACGACCGGGCTGAGCTGCTGGTGGCCCTCGATCGCCCCGCTCCCCCCCGAGCCGCCCGTGCTCTGGCGGCCATGGTTGAACGACGGGCCTCCGGGGAGCCCCTCCAGTATGTGGTGGCCAGCTGGGGATTTCGCAGCCTCGACCTTTTCGTGGATTCCCGGGTGCTCATCCCCCGGCCGGAGACCGAGATGGTGGTGGAGGTGGCCCTGGCCGAGTTGGCGCGCCTGAGCGAGAGGGAACCTCTCTTGGCGGTCGACCTGGGGACCGGATCCGGTGCCATCGCCCTGGCCCTGGCCGCCGAGGTCCCCAGGGCGACCAGGCTCGAGGTGTGGGCCACCGACATCTCGTGCGGCGCCCTGTCGGTGGCCCGGGCCAACCTGGCCGGTCTGAGCGGTTGGGCCGCCACCCGGGTCCGGCTGGCCCAGGGAAGCTGGTTCGCCGCTCTGCCCGATCGTCTACGGGGCCGGCTGGGGCTGGTGGTGGCCAATCCACCCTACGTGTCCGAGGCCGAGGTGACCACCCTTCCCACCGAGGTGTCCGACTGGGAGCCGAGGGAGGCCCTGGTGAGTGGGCCGACGGGACTGGAGGCCCTGGCCCATCTGGTCAGCCAGGCTCCCGCCTGGCTGAACCGGCCCGGCACCCTGGTGGCTGAGCTGGCGCCCCACCAGGCTGACACGATGGTCAGCGCGGCCGATCAGGCGGGATTCTCCGAGGTCGCTGTGCATCCCGACCTGGCCGGGCGGCCACGGGCTTTGGTGGGACGGATCTGAGTAGTGCGAATCGTCGACGCCCGACAGGAGCCGCCGCCTCACGAGGCGCTGCAGGCGGCAGTGGTCGAGCTGACCGGCGGCCGCGTTGTCGGGATCCCCACCGACACGGTCTACGGGCTGGCGGTGGACCCCTTCCGACCTGGCAGCACACAGTGTTTGTTCAGCGCCAAGGACCGTCCTCACGGGGTGGCGCTGCCGGTGCTGGTGGCCGACCTGGACCAGGCCGAGACGCTGACCGGAGCCATGCGCTCTGGCGCCCGTAGTTTGGCCACCCGGTGGTGGCCGGGGGGGCTGACGCTTGTCGTGCCTCGCCCAGCCGGACTGGCAGTGGACCTGGGAGGGGACGGGACCACTGTCGGGCTGCGCTGCCCGGCCCACCCGGTCCCAGTGGCCCTGTGCCGAGCAGTGGGGCCGCTGGCCACCACCAGCGCCAATCGCCACGGCCAGCCACCGGCCACAACCGCACCAGGTTTGGCCAGAGCTTTGGGCGACAGCGTGAGGCTGATCCTGGACGGCGGCCGGTGCGCAGGTAGTCCCTCGACGGTGGTGGACTGCACTGGGCCCGACATCACCTGCCTACGTGAGGGGGCCATTGCATGGGAGAAGATATTGGCCACCCTTGAAGCTGCCCCAACCTGACTGCTGGCCCTGCTCGAGTCCCTCCAGGTGGAGACCACCGACTGGCCCTTCCACATCCACGTCGTCCCAGCTGACCTGGGCCGCTGAGGGCCGCCAACCGCCGGAGCCCGCAGGTAGAGTTGAGCCATCGACGTGCTCCTGGTCTGCACCGCCAACCTGTGTCGCTCCCCGATGACCGAGTACCTCCTGCGGGCCCGGCTCCGCAAGCTGGGCATATCGGCCACCGTCGCTTCGGCCGGGCTGTTGCCGGGGGGTTACGCTCCGCCGCCGGATGGGGTGCGGGTGATGTCCGACAGGGGCATCGACAGCTCTGGGCACATCAGCCGCAGGTTCGAAGCCGAGATGATCAAGGACGCTGACCTAATCGTGGGCATGGCGCGCGAGCACGTGCGGGCGGTGGTGCTCGACATTCCCGATGCCTGGGGGCGTACATTCGCCCTCAAGGAGCTGGTCCGCCGGGGGGAGCAGGTCGGACCTCGAGCGCCGGAGCAGGGACTCGACGAGTGGCTGTCCGACGTCGGTGCCGGCCGACGTCCGGCCGATCTGATGGGGTCATCCCTGGAGGATGATGTGGCCGACCCGATCGGGCGCAGCCGGGATGCATGGGAGCAGGTGGCGGCCGAGCTGAGCACCCAGGTCGACCGGCTGGTCGACCTGATCTGGACCAGCTCGCCGAGACGAGGCTCTTCGGGACACGAGGGACAAGAGGAGAGGAGCTGGGCGCAATGACGACGACGGCAGGGGCCACAGCGACAGGGACCACAACGACAGGGACCACAACGACAGGGGCCACGACCGGCGACGCCGAGGTCGATGCCATCTTGGAGCGCGAGCTGGAGCGCCAGCGGACGACCCTGCAGCTCATCGCCTCGGAGAATTTCGCGTCGTCAGCGGTCTTGGCCGCCACCGGAACGGTGCTCACCAACAAGTATGCCGAGGGCTATCCGGGCCGGCGTTACTACGGCGGCAACCAGGTCGTCGACGAGATCGAGACGCTGGCCCGCCAGCGGCTGGCAGGGCTGTTCGGGGCGGAGCATGCCAACGTCCAGCCACACGCCGGAGCCAACGCCAACGCCGCCGCCTACCTGGCCCTCCTCGAACCAGGGGACACAGTGCTGGCCATGCGCCTGGACCAGGGGGGCCACCTCACCCACGGCTCGCCGGTCAACTTCAGCGGTCGCCTCTATCGCTTCGTCGCCTATGGCGTCACCCCGGCCGCGCCCGACGGCAGCGGGGAGCGCATCGACCTCGACCAGGTGCGCGACCTGGCCCTGGCGGAACGGCCCAAGCTCATCGTGGCTGGCGCCACCGCCTACGCCAGGATCATCGACCCGGCACCATTCCGGGCCATAGCCGACGAGGTGGGGGCCAGGTTCCTTTTCGACGCGGCCCATGTGGCCGGCCTGATCGTCGGCGGGGCTCACCCCAATCCGGTGGGGTCGGCCGACGTGGTCACCCTTACCACCCACAAGACCCTCCGCGGGCCTCGCGGCGGTGCCATCCTGTGCCAGGACGACCTGGCCAGCATCATTGACAAAGCGGTGTTCCCGGGTCTGCAGGGTGGTCCCTTGGAGCACGTGATAGCGGCCAAGGCGGTGGCCTTCGGCGAAGCCGCCCGTCCCTCCTTTGCTGACTATGCCGCCCAGGTGGTGGCCAACGCCCGGGCTCTGGCCGACACCCTGGCCGGCGAGGGGTTCCGGCTGGTCTCGGGGGGGACCGACAATCATCTGATGCTGATCGACCTGCGCCCCTTCGATCCCGATCTCACGGGCAAGGCGGCCCAGGAGGCCCTCGACCGGGCCGGGATCACCTGCAACCGCAACGCCATTCCCAACGACCCTCGCTCCCCCTTCGTGACCAGCGGGCTGCGCCTGGGCAGCCCGGCCATGACCACCGCCGGCATGTCCGAGGCGGAGATGGCCCACATCGGCGGGCTCATCGCCCGTGCCCTGAGCCACCGCCAGGACGAGGCCGAGCTGGGCGCGGTGCGTGAGGAAGTAGCCCTGCTGTGCGCCAAGTTCTGCCCTTGTCCAGCCGGCTCCGAAGCCGTGACCTGAGAGAGTCGGTTTCCCAGTGATCCTCGGCTACCTGGCGGTGCTGGCAGTAGCCGCCCTGGGCACCTGGGGGCTCACCTGGCCAGTACGCCGTCTGGCCGTGAGATTGGGGGCGGTGGTCATGCCCGACCTGCGTCGGGTCCACTCCCAGCCGACTCCCACCATCGGGGGCATCGGGATGTTCCTGGCCTTCCTCCTGGCCATGGCGGTGGCCTCCCAGCTGCCCCAATTTCGCAGCGTGTTCGAGAATTCGTCCGAGCCGCTGGGGGTGGTCCTGGCCGCGGCCGTAATCCTGGCGGTCGGACTGGTCGACGACCTGCGGGAGGTGTCGGCGCCGGCCAAGCTGGCCGGCCAGGTGCTGGCAGCCAGTGTGTTGACGTTCCTCGGCGTCACCATGGACAACTTCAAGATCCCCTTTGTGGGCACGGTGCTCGTTCTCTCACCCGACCTGACACCGCTGATCACCGCCCTGTGGGTGGTGGGAATCACCAATGCCATCAATCTCATCGACGGACTGGATGGCCTGGCCGCCGGGATCGTGGCCATCGCAGCCGGCACCTTTTGCGTCTACGGGATCCGGTTGGGCCACATGGGCCTGCTGTTGCCCGAGAACCTGGGACCGCTGGTGGCGGTCATAGCCTGCGGCGTCTGCCTGGGCTTCCTCCCCCACAACCTCCATCCGGCCAAGGTCTTCATGGGCGACTCGGGGGCGATGCTGCTCGGCTTGCTCATGGCTGCCTCGACCATGGTGGTCGGAGGCCGGACGCCGGAGGTGAGCGGTCAGACCTACTTCTTCTTCGCTCCCCTGTTCATCCCCTTCTTCATCCTGGGCGTGCCCATCCTCGATACCGCCTTCGCCATCGTTCGACGGGCCATCAGGGGAGGCGGGGTGGCCACCCCCGACAAGGACCACCTCCATCACCGCCTGGTGAGGCTGGGCCATGGCCACCGGCGGTCGGTCGTCATCTTGTGGGCCTGGACGGCCATCCTCTCTGGCTTCGTCCTCTACCCGACGTTCACCAGCCACGGCAACGCCCTGATCCCCTTCGCCGCCGCCGGTCTGGGGGTGGCGTTGTACACCCTGTTCCATCCCGGGGTCCGCCGGGCCGGCGACGCCTCTCGAGGCGGCGTGGAGCCTGGGAGCCACGAGGTCGTCGAGGACGCACCGGCTCGGGACGCACCGGCTCGGGACGCACCGGCTCGGGACGCACCGGCCCGGGCCACGCCGGCCCGGGACGCGCCGGGCGCCTCCGGACGAGAGGCCGGCGAGCCCATACCCCTGGCCACCATCATCGCCATCGATGCCGACCGAAAGGCACCAGACGTGGCCCGGCGGCCGCCCAAGGCACGCCACCGGAAGGGCTCACACTGACCGGGGATGCTTCACTATTGCCAGGTTGGGTATACAAGTGGGAGGATCAAGGCGTGCAGGTGAGCCGGACTCGCAGTGGGCTGACTGAGTGGACGTAGGACTACCGCTCGCAGAAGTAACCAAGGTGTGGCGCCAAACCGTGGTTGCCTGCCTTGGACTGGCTCTGGTCAGTCTGTACGTGTTTGCCATCCTCCGCCATCCACTGGTCGGCCCAGGTGTCTGGATCGGAGTAGCCCTGGGTGCGGCCAACAGCCGCCTGTTCCAGGTGACGGCGTCCCGACTGGCCACCGTCGAGGGAGGCTTCCAACGACGGCCCTTCGTGGGTGGGGTACTGATGCGCCTGGGGGCGGTCTCCGCGGTGGCACTGGTCCTGGTGGCCTTGGTCCCTCCCATCGGTTGGGGTGCCCTGGTGGGCGTGGCCCTGTTCCAGATGCTCTTTCTGGCCATATCGTCCAAGACGGTGCTGCATCAGCGCAAGGCGTCAGAGGAAAACTACTTGGGCGGCACTAGTACGCCATCATCTGTCGTCGAAGGCCAAACGGCCTCCGGCCGCCCAAGTAGTTTTCCTGCAGACGCCCAGGAAGTTCCCAGGAGGGCGCAGTGACCGGGGTATTGCTGGCAGCCAGCAAGAACATCGATGTCGGCACCCACATCACCGTCAAGGTGGCGGGCATCAGCCTCTACCTGGACACCATCTACACCACCCTCATCGCCGGGGCGATCGTCATCGCCATCGGCCTACTCATCCGCCACCAGGTCACCAGCGGGGTGCCGGGCCGGGCCCAGATCGCCTACGAGTCGGTGCTGGGCGCAATCCAGCGCCAGGTGGAATCCACCATCGGCCCCCGGACCCGGACCATCATCCCCCTGGCCTTCGCCCTGTTCTTCGTCATCCTGGCTGCCAACTGGCTGGAGATCATCCCCAGCGGCAAGTCACCGGAGTACCTCCCGGCCCCCACCTCCGACGTCAACCTCACGTATGCCCTGGGCATCCTGGTCGTCATCCTGGCCCACGTGTACGGCATGAAGGCCAGGGGAACACGCCGCTACATAGGCCACTTCTTCGAGGGCTACAAGGCGCTCGTCCCCATCACCATCATCGAAGAGGTGGTCAAGCCGTTCACCCTGGCCCTGCGGCTGTTCGGCAACCTGTTCGCAGGAGGCCTGATGATCCTGCTCATCGCCACCTTGTTCCCGCCCACCATCCTCTGGGCACCCACCATCTTATGGAAGCTGTTCGACATGTTCATCGGGGCCATCCAGGCATTCATCTTTGCCCTGCTCACGGTGATCTACTTCGAGTTCTCCATGACCGGTAGTTGAGGAGGATACTGAGGGAGTCCCAGGGCTGTAGACGAGTCACGAATGACCAGATGGTTCACGCGGTCCCAAGGCTGGGCCCGACAGTAGACAGGGGGCAATCCATGCCAGCAGCAGCAACAACTTCGTCAGCAATCAGTTTGGCCGGCGCCATGATCGGGGGTGGCCTGGCCCTCGGGGGAGGCGCCATCGGCGCCGCGGTAGGCGACGGCCTGGCCGGCAGCCAGACCATCGCCGGCATCGCCCGCCAGCCTGAGGTCCAGGGTCGCCTGTACACCACCTTGTTCCTCATCGTGGGACTGGTGGAGGCCATGTACTTCATCAACCTGGCCTTCGCCGGCTACTTCGTGTTCGTCCTGGCCAAGAGCGGTTGACCCAGGTGTCCGTCATATTCTTGGCCGCCACCAAGAATTTCCTGCTCCCCAACGCCACCTTCATCGTGGAGGTCGTCGCCTTCTTGATCATCCTGGGCATCCTGGCCAAGTACGTCCTGCCGCCCATCGACAAGGCGGTGAAGAAGCGCCAGGACGAGATCCGGATCGGCTTGGAAGAGGCCGAGGAGGGCCGCCGGCAGCTGGCTCGGGCCAAGGAGGAGCGGGCCAAGTCTATCGAGGAGGCCCGCCGGGAGGCCAGGTCCATCATCGAGAAGGCCACCGAGCAGGCCGAGACCGAGCGGGCCGAGATCGTCAAACGGGGCCAGGAGGAGTACGACCGCCGGCTGAGCCGAGCCCAGGCCGAGCTGGAGCTGTCGGTGAAGCGGGCTACCGAGGAGCTTCGCCAGCAAGTGGTGGACCTGGTCATCAAGACCTCGGAGCGAGTAATCCGCAGCCAACTGGATACCGAGGGCCATCGAGACCTGATCGAGCAGGCCATCGAGAGCGTCGAGACGGGAGGCGGGGCGCCCAGAGACGAGGCGTCAGGAGACGGGCGTTCGGCCAACGGGGCGCCCGGCGACCAGAAGGCCGGTGACGAGAAGCCCGGTGACGAGAAGCCCGGCGACGAGAAGGCCCCGGCCGCGGCCTCCAACTCATGAGGCACCGGCTCCTCGGCTACGCAGCCGCCGTGCTGGACAGCGCGGGGGACGATCGGGCTCAGGTGGCCCGTGAGCTGGCCTGGTTCACCAGCACCATTCACGACGACGAGGGCCTGCGCCGGGCCCTCACCGACCCCAACCTGGCCGCTGCCACCCGCCGGGCGGTGGTGGAGGACATCCTCGACCAGAGGGCCCTGGCCGGCACGGCCCGGCTGGTGGGTTTCGCAGTGTCGGTGGAGCGGGCCCCGGACCTTCCTGGCGTCATGGCCGGTCTCACCGCCTTGGCCGAGGGCAGGGCGCAGGAACCCTCCGACGGCGAAGCCGCAACCAGCGAACCCCCCGCTGGCGGGCACTCGGCCACCCGGGAGCAGCTGGACGGCTACGCCACCGCCCAATTCGAGGAACTGTCGGAGCGGGGGGCCATCGAGAACATCGAAGACGACCTGTTCCGCTTCGCCCGAATGGTGGAATCAACCGACTCCCTGCGGGAGGCCCTCACCACCGGGCGCCTGCCGGCGCCCACCCGTCGGGCCATCGTCGCCGACCTGCTCGGGTCCCGGGCCCAGCCAGCCACCAGCCTCGTGGTCGGATACGCCACCGAGGTGGCCCGACCTCGGGATCTGGTGGCCCTGCTCGACTGGCTGGTCGAGCGGGCCGCATCCGAGCGCAACCGGCGAGTGGCCAGGGTGCGCTCGGCCGTCGAGCTGGACGAGGGCCAGCGTGACCGCCTGGCCCACGCCCTCAGCCAGTTCACCGGGCGTCAGGTTGAAGTGAGGGTGGTGGTGGACGAATCGCTGGTGGGCGGGCTGGTAGCCCTGGTGGGCGACACGGTGATCGATGCCAGTGTCAGCCATCAGCTGGACCGCCTGCGCACCGAGCTGCTGGCACCGGAATGAAGACACACACTGCTCCGCAGGGGCAACGGAGCTTCGCCACGCTGCTCCGTAGGGGCAACGAAGCTTGGCAACACTGCTCCGCAGGGGCCACAAGGCTTCGCGTTGTTTTACAAGAAGGGGACTGCACATGGCAGAGCTGACCATCAACTCCGACGAGATCACCGAGGTCCTCCGGCGCCACCTCGAGTCCTACGAGCCGGGCGTATCGACCGAGCAGGTCGGCCGCATCCTGGAGGTGGGCGACGGCATCGCCCGGGTGTCCGGACTGCCCGAGGCGGCGGTCAACGAGCTGCTCGAGTTTGAGGGCGGCACTGTGGGGTTGGCCCTCAACCTGGAGGAGGACGCCATCGGGGCGGTGATCCTGGGCGATGACAGCCACCTGGACGAGGGCGGACTGGTCAAGGCCACCGGCCAGATCCTCTCCGCTCCAGTGGGCGACGCCCTGCTGGGCCGGGTGGTCAACGCTCTGGGCGTTCCGATCGACGGACGCGGATCGGTGGATACCACCGAGAGCCGGCGTCTGGAGGTACAGGCACCGGGCATCATCAGTCGCCAACCGGTGAAGGAGCCCCTCCAGACCGGTATCAAGGCCATCGACGCCATGACTCCCATCGGCCGGGGCCAGCGCGAGCTCATCATCGGAGACCGCAAGACGGGCAAGACCGCCATCGCCGTAGATACCATCATCAACCAGAAGGGCCAGGGGGTGAAGTGTATCTACGTCGCCGTCGGCCAAAAGGGCTCGACGGTAGCCCAGACGGTGGCCACCCTGGAGGAGCACGGCGCCCTGGAATACACGGTGGTGGTGAGCGCCCCCGCCTCCGAGGGCGCCCCTTTCAAGTACCTGGCCCCCTATGCCGGCTGCGCCATGGGTCAGCACTGGATGGACAACGGCGAGCACGCCCTCATCGTCTACGACGATCTGTCCAAGCAGGCCGAGGCCTACCGCCAGCTGTCCCTGCTGCTTCGCCGACCGCCGGGCCGGGAGGCCTACCCGGGCGATGTCTTCTACCTCCACAGCCGGCTGCTGGAGCGGGCGGCCAAGCTCAACGACGAGTTGGGCGGCGGCTCCCTTACCGCCCTGCCCATCATCGAGACCAAGGGCGGCGACGTGTCGGCCTACATCCCGACCAACGTCATCTCCATCACCGACGGCCAGATCTACCTGGTGACCGACCTGTTCTACTCGGGTGTGCGCCCGGCGGTGGACGTCGGCATCTCGGTCTCCCGGGTGGGCGGGGCGGCCCAGATCAAGGCCATGAAGTCGGTATCCGGCACCCTCAAGATCGACCTGGCCCAGTTCCGCGACCTGGAGTCATTCGCCACCTTTGGCTCAGAGTTGGACAAGGCGTCCCAGTCCCAGCTGGAGCGTGGCTACCGGCTCACCGAGCTGCTCAAGCAACCTCAGAACGCACCAGTCCCGATCGAGGAGCAGGTGGTCACCATCTTCGCCGGGACCAAGGGCCTGGTCGACGACGTTGTGATCAGTGATGTGACCCGCTTCGCCAAGGAGATGCTCACTCACCTGCGCACGGCCAACGCCGACCTCCTCGATCACATCAGCTCCGAGGGGACCCTGCCCGACGAGGGAGCGCTCGAGAAGGCCATCAAGGAGTTCAAGGAAGGCTTCACGCCGAGCGACGAAGAGGGCCAGGCGGGCGACGGCAAGGCCGGGCAGGATGAAGACGGGGCCAAGGACAAGTCCGGGGGTGGCGAGGGCAACGGCAAGGCGGAGGCCAAGTCGGACAAGGGCTCCAAGGACAAGGACGCCGAGGTCAAGGACGAGGCCGAGGTCAGTGCCGAGGCGAAGGATGAGGCCAAGTCCGGCAAGGACAAGTCCGGCAAGGGCGAAGGAGCGTAGATGCCGGCTGGTGAGGAACGAGTCCTCAAGCGGCGCATCCGCAGCGTCCAGTCCACCAAGAAGGTGACCCGGGCCATGGAGCTCATCGCCACCTCCCGGATCGCCCGTTCCCAAGCCCGCATCGCCGGCTCCCGGCCCTATGTGGATGGTCTGACCACGGCGGCGGCCGACCTGGCCGGGGCACCGGGGGGCGGCGTCGAGAGCCGTCTCCTGGGCGAGCAGGACGAGAAGGGCCGGGCCGCACTCATCGTTGTGGCAGCCGACCGGGGACTGTGTGGGGCCTATAACTCCAACATCCTTCGGGCCGCCGAACGCTGGACCCGGGCCCGTGGCGGCCAGGATCCGCTGCTGGTAGCGGTGGGGCGCAAGGCCGAGCGCTACCTTCGCTACCGGGGCCATGATATGGAGCATTCCGTCACCGGGGT